>Ga0256404_1000181_pt1 | contig 154921 bp, 125 predicted proteins | sample RumenRJG_01DNA_FD_185990 | JGI IMG/M metagenome (GOLD analysis project Ga0256404, IMG submission 185990) | Bovine rumen microbial communities from Lethbridge, Alberta, Canada - RJG_01 | ecosystem: Host-associated > Mammals > Digestive system > Stomach > Rumen | place: Canada: Alberta...
TCGTGGGGTAAGGGGATGGTGGCTACATATTGATGTTGTGCTGTTGCTTTTTACTGAAAGCTGCTACTAACGACTCATAAATCTACCCTTAATCGTGTATTGGATGATAGTTGCGGATTTTAGGTTTTTCAATTTTGACACTTCGCGCATGATACGAGCTCTCTCGGCAACTGCGGATGTTGATATACAGCCAGGGACAACATTAATCATTCTAGACGAAATCCAGGAGTATCCTCGTGCGTTGACAGCCTTGAAATACTTCTGCGAGGATGCACCTCAATATCATATTGCAGTTGCAGGTTCATTATTGGGTATCAGTTTGCATCAAGGTATTTCCTTTCCGGTTGGGAAAGTGGAGGTGATGAATCTCTATCCCATGGATTTTGAAGAGTTTCTGTTGGCGCTAGAAAAAGAACAGTTGGTGAAAGTCTTATACGAACAGGATTGGGAGACAATGAATGCAGCGTCTTCACTCTTTATTGAATTGCTAAGGCAGTATTTTTTTGTGGGAGGAATGCCTGGCGTTGTTAGTGCCTATCTGGGAGGTGCTGGCCCTGAAGGTGTGCGCGTCATCCAAAATCAGATTCTAAATGACTACCAGATGGATTTCTCAAAGCATGCCGAATCACGTGAAGTGCCACGCATACAACTTGTCTGGGATAGTGTCCCGCATCAACTGGCCAAAGAAAACAAGAAATTTCAGTACAGTGAACTGAAAAAAGGGGGACGTGCCAATGAGTTTGCTGTAGCAATAGAATGGTTATTGCAGGCGGGGCTGGTGTACAAGGTGCATCGCATTAACAAGTTGAATATGCCCATTAAGTTTTATCAAGAGCAGAATGTGTTTAAGCTTTTTGCACTTGATGTGGGCTTGCTGGGAGCCCAAATCGGAGCTCCCGCAAGCAAGATATTGGTTGGTGATGACGTGTTTGTGGAGTATAAGGGTGCTTTTGCCGAGGCTTTTGTGCTATCTCAACTTGTTCCGTGCAAAATGCCCATCTCTTATTACAGCACTAATGACTCACAAGTTGAAATAGACTTTGTCGTGCAAACCGATGAACGGATAATTCCGATAGAAGTTAAAGCCGCAACCAATGTGCGTTCCAAGTCCTTGAGGACATTCATTAATAGTCATAGTGAGTTTAAGGGCCTGAGAATATCAATGAAACCTTATCAAGATGAGGGTTGGATGGAAAACATCCCGCTTTATGCTATATCAGCTTATTTCAGCAAAAAATCATCATTTGTTGGTAAATAATCATACATTTTTGCTTGTCATGTCCCCAAAAAGAAGTATTTTTGCGGTAATCGTAAGACTAACTATTTATAACCTTTAAACTATATCTAAATTTATGGCAAAAATTCATGGAGCCGTAGTAGTGAATACGGAACGATGCAAGGGATGCCGCCTGTGTGTTGTGGCATGCCCATGCAATGTACTGAACCTCAAAGAGAAAGAGGTGAATGACCGCGGATATCATTTCGCGTATATGGAGCAACCCGAGGCTTGTATCGGTTGCCAGAGTTGTGCTCTCGTATGCCCCGATGCTTGCATCGAGGTTTATCGCGTGATGGAGAAATAATAGTGACTAACCATTTAAACTACTGTCGAACAATATGAACGATAAAGTAACATTGATGAAGGGTAACGAAGCCCTCGCCATGGCTATGATCCGCTACGGCGCCGATGGATATTTCGGCTACCCGATCACTCCGCAGAGTGAGGTGCTTGAGAAACTCGAGGAAGAAATGCCTTGGGACACCACTGGCATGGTTGTTTTGCAGGCCGAGAGTGAGGTCGCTGCCATCAACATGGTCTATGGCGGTGCTATGACCGGTAAGGCTGTCTGCACTTCTACCTCCAGCCCTGGTTTCAGCCTCATGCAAGAGGGCGTTTCATATCTCGCTGCCAGCGAGGTGCCCGCACTGTTGATCAACGTGCAGCGCGGTGGCCCCGGTCTGGGCACCATCCACGCTTCACAGGCCGACTACTTCCAGGCTTGTAAGGGTGGCGGTCACGGAGACTACCACATGATCGTGCTCGCTCCGAGCAGTGTACAGGAGATGGCCGACATGGTCGCTCTGGGATTTGACCTGGCCTTCAAATATCGTTGCGTCTCAATGATCCTCGCCGATGGTACCATCGGTCAGTTGATGGAGAAGGTGGTTCTGCCCGAGCAGCGTCCGCGCCGCACCGAGGAGCAGATCCGCGAGCAGTGCCCCTGGGCCGTTAACGGTCGCAAGGGTATGCGCCCCAGCAATGTAGTGACCAGCCTCGAACTTGACGATGACAAGATGGAGGAGAACAACTGGCGCTTCCAGGCTTGCTACCGCGAGATCGAGAAGAATGAGACCCGTTGCGAACTCATCGACGTTGAGGACTGCGATTACCTGATCACCGCTTTTGGCACCACCGCCCGCATCGCCATGAAGACGATGGAACTGGCTCGCGCCGAGGGCATCAAGGTGGGCATGTTCCGTCCCATCACCCTGTGGCCCTTCCCCGAGAAGCAACTCCGCGAGGCCGCTAAGAACGTCAAGGGCATCCTCTGCGTCGAACTTAACGCAGGCCAGATGGTCGAGGATGTGAAACTTGCTGTAGAGTGCAAGATGCCGGTTGAGCACTATGGCCGCTTCGGTGGTAACGTGCCCACTCCCGACGAGTTGTTGAACGTACTGAAAGAGAAACTCATTAATAAGTAATAACGCAATGGAACTTAACGATATCATTAAACCTGAGAATAAAGTTTATTCTGCACCCACGCTGCTGAACCAAGTTCACATGCACTATTGCCCTGGTTGCAGCCATGGCGTTGTACACAAACTCGTTGCACAGGTCATCGAGGAAATGGGTGTTGCTGAGAAGACCGTAGGCATTTCCCCCGTGGGCTGCGCCGTCTTTGCCTACAACTACATCGACGTCGACTGGGAGGAGGCTCCGCACGGACGCGCTACCGCTCTGGCTACCGCCGTTAAGCGACTCTGGCCCGAGAACCTGGTGTTCACCTATCAGGGCGATGGTGACTTCTCGGCTATCGGTACTTGCGAGTCGATTCACGCTTGCAACCGTGGCGAGAACATCGCTATCATCTTCATCAACAATGCTATCTACGGTATGACCGGCGGACAGATGGCGCCCACGACTCTGCTGGGTCAGAAGACCGCTACCTGCCCCTACGGACGCCGTCCGGACCTCAATGGTTATCCCCTGGCCATCACACCGCTGCTGGCTCAACTCGACGGTACCTGCTACGTAACACGTCAGAGTGTACACACTCCCGCCAACGTACGCAAGGCCAAAGCCGCTCTGCGCAAGGCTTTCGAGAACAGCATCAACTGCAAGGGCACATCGGTTGTCGAGATCGTCAGCGCCTGCAACACGGGTTGGAAACTCACTCCTGAGAAGGCCAACAAGTGGATGGAAGAGAATATGTTCGCCAAGTATCCCCTGGGAGACCTGAAGAACTTAGAAGATGGTATTCAACGCTAAAATTTAGAAGACACTATGATTAATGAAATAGTTATTGCCGGTTTCGGCGGACAGGGTGTATTGTCTATGGGTAAGATCCTTGCCTACTCTGGTCTGATGGAAGACAAGGAGGTTTGCTGGCTGCCCTCTTATGGTCCCGAACAGCGCGGTGGTACCGCCAACGTTACCGTTATCGTGAGCGATGAGCGCATCAGTTCGCCTGTGCTCAACACCTACGACGTGGTAGTCGTCCTCAATCAGCAGTCTCTTGACAAGTTTGAGAGCAAGGTTAAGCCTGGTGGCATCCTCATGTATGACACCTACGGCATCCACAAGAAACCTACCCGCACCGACATCAAGGTTTATCCGATCGATGCTACAGAGAAGTCTATCGAGATGAAGAACTCCAAGACCTTCAACATGATCGTGCTGGGTTCGTTGCTCAAGGTTCGCCCCATGGTGACCATCGACAGCGTCCTCAAGGCTCTCAAGAAGACTCTTCCCGAACGTCACTGGCACCTCATCCCCCTCAACGAGGAGGCTCTGAAGGAAGGTGGCAACCTCATCAAGGAGTAAAGCAACCCTGTTATCAGGATTCATAATCAAACGGTTGGCCCGTCAGGGTCAACCGTTTATTGTTGATAGAAACCTAAAAGATATTGGATATTAGGTTACTCAATTGATAATCAATGCGTTGCGTTATTTTACGGCAACCTTCCAGGCCTGACGGCAAGTAGACGTCTTCAGCAGATAGATGCCTCGTGGCAGGTCGATGATCATGTCGTCGGCCAGGTTGTCGATGTGGCGCACAAGGCGGCCAGCCATGTCATAGACATCGGCTTGACCCACATTCTCGCTGCACTTGATCAGGATAGCGCCATCCATCGTGAGCACCTGTATCGGCTTGTCGGCTTCGAGGCCTGTGAGGCCACTGGCGTCAACGGTGATCACATTCGACGGGTCGCTCAGATAGCCCAAGCGGTAGCCTTGCACATAGTAGGTGTGGGTCTCGCCGGCGTGGCGATCCTCAAAGGTGTAGGACGTCGTGTAGCCATCGTCGGTGGTGAAGGTCTCGGTCAGAGTCTCTCCTGTATCCTGATTATAGACGGTGCGCGTGATGACGTAGTAGTCCACTTCTTGGGCCGAGGGCTTCCAGTTGGCTGTATAACCCGTCGACGAGATGTTCGTCGCGCTCAAGGCTTCCAGGGTGCTGAGCGTGGGAACCGCAACACAGCGCGCACGCAACTCAACGCCAACGCTGCCCGTTAGACCTCCGTCCGAGATGAGCAGGCGAGCCGTGTGTTCACCGATAGCCGTTGGCGTGTAGGTGATCTGAAGCGGATAGCCGTCGGCACTGTTAGCAGCCGTGCGGCTCACCGAGTTGACGGGTATGCTGAACATCTCGTAATCGTAACGGTACAATTGCAGCGTCAGCGGATTGTTCAGGCCACGGCCCTTGATGTAGAGCGTGTAATCCAGAGATTTGCCCAAAGCCACCTCGCCAAAGTCGAGTACGGTGCCCTGAGTCGGGGCTATCAGTTCGGGATCTCCGGTGTAGGTGGTCGTGTCGCTGCTCGTTCCCGCATCGTTCAGGTAGAACACCTGACCCTGGCGGTCGCCCCAGATATATTCAAACAACTCGGGAAAATCGATAAACGGGTTGCGGTTGTTCTGATACTTCTGGACAGCGTCGTTGCGGTTCACCTCCTTGTCGCTCACGGCATCGGCGCGAGCCCATCGGCACAGCAGTTCGGTTGACCACTCATTGAGCGTCTTCCACGTACTGTTGTTCAGCATGTAGGTATACTTCCAAGTGTAGTCCTGATAGGTGCAGGCCATATAGAAGTAGGTGCGCGCAAAGTCGCCCTTGTAGCGGTCATCAGGCTCAAACACGGTATTACAGCCACCGCCCTGACCCGTTTTGGGAGAGCCCACTCGAGTCACACCGTTGTCAAACGTCGCTTGCGAAACCTCGCCCAGCGGGTAATTGGATTTGGCCATGTTGGCATCTCCATCGGCAGGGTAAAGGTGGTTGATGTCGGTGTAACCGGCATATCCATCATTTGTGCCGTATCCGCCCCACCAACTCTTGGGCAGCGAGTGCTCCTTGTGCATGCCATACACGCCACTGCTTCCGCCTCTGAAGTAGTAGGTCTTGTCACTGTACATGTCCCACACCTTGCTCTCGTCTTCTGCTTGGCAGTCGGTTTCGGCAAAGTAGATCCACAGACTGCTGTAACTGAGCATGGTGTGTTGCTTGGCCAAGTTGTGGATGGCGTCCTTTAGCGCTTGCCCGCTCTTGCCGTCAAGTGTGCTGTAATAACCTGCCGGGATGTTGGCACTGGCGCCTAGCCAGGCGATGGTAGCAACCATTGCGATAGCCAATCGATGAAGTCTCTGTCTCGTCATTGTGATATGAGGATTGATGGGTTTGAGTGGGCAAAGATACTAAAAAACAAATAATCACGACCTTTCATTCCCTATAATTTATCTGATAGAATGATAGCGCCATCACATCTCGGCAGGATCGTTGATCCAGTTGATGAGGTACACGCGGTCACGAGCGCGGGTCATCGCTGTGTAGAGCCAGCGGTAGAAGTCCATCGACTGCATCGCATCGGGCATGATGCCTCCCATGTCGATAAACACGTTGCGCCACTGGCCGCCCTGGGCCTTGTGGCAGGTTACGGCATAGGCATACTTGACTTGCAGCGCGTTGAAGTAAGGGTGCTCCTTCAACTGCTTGTAGCGTTCGCGTTTGTCGCCAGAGAGTTCTTCCCACACCTCGTTAAACAGACGGTCGCTCTGTTCCCGGCTCAGCGCGGGGGTGTCGCTGAGCAGGCAGTCAACCACAATCTTGCAATCCATCTCCACGCCGTCATGGTCGGGAAACTCTACCGTCACGTTGGCAAAGCGCAACCCGTAGCGATGCTCGATATCGCCCCACACGCGCTTGACACGGCACACGTCGCCATTGGCTATGAAGTCCATCTCCTCATAGTCGCGGGCCCAGAAGTAGTTGTTTTTGGCTACTAGCAGCATGTCGTCGTTGACCAGCAGGTCCTCACGGTAGAGTATCGTGTTGCGCACGCCCATATTGAATAATGTGGCTCGCTTGTTGCTGCGGGTAACGATGATGGTTTCGCCCATGCCGTCGCGGTCATAACAGTCGCTGAGGGTCTCGAGCAGGAATTCGCTCGACACGGTAGTGATATCCTCCATGCCCTCCAAGTCGAAATGCGGCCTTCCTAGCATCCCATCCTCCATGGCACGGCGCAGCAGGGTCGCGTTGTGCAGGATGCCGCTCTCTTGAGCCTGACGCGCAATCTCGCTCAGAAATGTGCCGTAGGTCGTTAGGCCCAGCGAGCGCAGTATCTCGTCGTCCAAGGCGGGACTAACGAGTTGACCCACGGGGGGCAACTGCGCGTTGTCGCCCATGAGCACGAGTTTGCACCCCAAGCCGTTATACACATAGCCGATCAGGTCTTCCAGCAGCCGTCCGCTGCCGAATATTGATCCGTCGCTGGCATTGCTGATCATCGATGCCTCATCGACGATAAACACGGTATTGGTGTGCTTGTTATCGGCCAGACCGAAGGCATCGATGCCATACCCTTGCTGGCGGTAGATCTTGCGGTGGATGGTATAGGCCGGGTGACCAGAATAGTCGGCAAAGATGTGAGCGGCTCTGCCCGTAGGCGCCATGAGCACCGACTTCACGCCCTGCTGATGCAACGCCTTGACGATGGCTCCAGTGAGCGACGTCTTGCCGGTGCCGGCATAACCGCCCAGAATGAAGACCGACCGCTCGGGGGCGTATAGCAGGAAGTGGGCCAGTGCCACAATCACCAGCATCTGGTCATCGTTGGGGTCATAAGGCAGCCATCTGAGCACATCCACAGCCAGTTGCTTCACTCGAGGATCCTGACGGTCGGCGCCTCCGGTATGGCTATATGTTTGCAGTCGGTTCTCGTTGTTCATCGCCACAAAAATAACAAAAAAAGTGCGTTTTGTTGTTATTATCCGCCAAATTGTATTACCTTTGCCCCGCATTTAGCGACAGGAGTGATGCTCGAGTGGCTGAAGAGGCACGCCTGGAAAGCGTGTATACGTCAAAAGCGTATCCCGAGTTCGAATCTCGGTCACTCCGCCAAAAAGGACGACAATTGTCGTCCTTTTTTTTTATATAACGAAAACAAGAAATACAAGATACACAATCGTTGCAGTCACTTGCAATCCAATAGCAAAGGTAGGGCTTTCCCATGTAAAGTGCAAAAATAAGGGCGATTGTTGTACAGACCAGTGGCCTGCACAACCACAGCATGCTGCAAGGGGGTGTGACGGGTGCGACTGATGAACTACACTACTCGGATGATAAGGTGGCGATGTCTTTTGCTAGGTGATTGAGTTGAATACACTGGTCGCGGGTGATTTTCTTTTTCTCGCTGTGATAGGGCCAGGGGGCTATGAAGAGTAACTGTCCTCTGGCACAGGCATCGAATTGTTGTCCGCCTGGTTTCCACATGGCTGAGAAACCATTCTCAAGTAAAATGATTTCCTGTATTCCTGCTTCGAAGGCGGCTCTCATCACTGCTTTTTCGCATGGGCTGATGCATGGTGAAACCAAAATGGAACCGTCTCGCGCCATTGCCATGTAACGGTTGACTTCGTGCGCTATTGCTTCATCGGTATTGATACTTCGTGAGCATTGCACGACGACCTTGAAAGGATGGTCAAGCAAGAATCGGTTGCCAGCAATGGCGACTTTTGTATCTCCTACGGTGATATCTTGCTGGACGGTGAAAAACTCGGGATGATGTTGTTTGGTCCATAGTCGGCGGGGATTGTCATGCAGGTAGTTCAACATGGTTTCCAACTGCCCTTTGTTAATCAGGATTCTGTCATGGTATCCCTCTTCCCAAAGGGTCGTTCCCAACAATTCCCGTGCCGCAGCATTGCATCCGACCTTGAAGCCATTCACTACTTTGCCCAGGTGGTAGGGGACCTGGCGAGTGACAAATAGCACACCATGGATATGGTCGGGCATCAATTGGATATCCAGCAGCCGCACTTCGGGATAATGGATTGTGATGGATTGCCAGCAGTTGAGCACTTTTTCGCCTAGTGCACTAGGAAGCACCCAGGGCATGGGGTGATTGTCATTGGGAGCGAAGAGTTTTCCGAGGATAGGCTTGCGTCCTTCCACTGCCATGGTCACCATGTAGATGCAGCGGCTGTGGTAGTCGTGCCAAGCATTGCGCCGCTTCATGGAGCGGTTCACTTGGAGGCCATCATGATGGTTTTTCCACCACTGCCTGCGTCGCTCGTCACGCTCGTTTCTCTCGTTGCTCATTTGGGAAAGGGTTTAAAACAGGCCAGTGGCCTGCACTGCTACAACTCTTGCCGCAACTAGGATGTGTCGCTGTTGTAGTAGTGCGAGCCACCGGCTCGTGTTTTATCAGTTGTCCTTCTTGGCGCGGAGGCAGGAAACGGCTAGGAAGAGGATGAGGGCGATGTACATCACGATGGCGAGGATGTTGCTTGCGGTCTCGCCCAGGGGACTGGTGTACTTGAAGCCGAAGAAGATCATCGCAGCGCTCACGACACCCATGAGGGCACCACCAGCGATGAAACCGCTGGCGAGCAGGGTGCCGCGCTCCTTGCGGGCATTGTTGACCTTCTCATCCTTGCTGCGGCTGCCAACGAACCAACTGATGATGGCACCCACGAGCAGCGGGGCATTCAACTGCAAGGGGATGAACATACCCAGCGAGAAGGGCAGGGCAGGCACCTTCAGCCAGTTGAGCAACAGGGCTAGGATAGCACCCACGCCATAGAGCAGCCACGGTGTCTCACCTCCCATCATCAGGGGCTTGATCACGGCTGCCATCGCGTTGGCCTGGGGAGCAACGAGGGCATTCTCGCCTGTGAAACCGTAGGCCTCGTTCAGGATGATCATCACACCGCCAACGGTGGCTGCCGACACGAGGGTGCCGACAAACTTCCACGTCTGCTGCTTGGCGGGAGTGGTACCGATCCAGTAACCGATCTTCATATCGGTCACCATACCGCCAGCCATCGACAGAGCCGTGCACACCACGCCACCGATGACCATCGCCGCAACGATACCCTTGGAACCGTTGAGGCCGATAGCCACAAAGATGACGCTGGCCACGATCAGGGTCATCAGCGTCATACCCGACACGGGGTTGCTGCCCACGATAGCGATGGCATTGGCAGCCACGGTGGTAAACAGGAAGGCGATTACCAGCACAACGATAAAGGCGACAATCGTCTGCACCAGGTTGTGGATCACACCGATATAGAAGAATACAAAGGTTACCAACAGGGCTGCCAACAGGGCAAACACGAGCACCTTCATCGAGATGTCGCGCTGGTGGCGCTCCACCTGCACGTTCTGGTCCTGACCCTTGAAGGCCTGGCCAGCAAGACCGGCGGCATTCTTGATGACGCCCCACGACTTGACGATGCCGATGATACCGCTCATGGCGATACCGCCGATGCCGATATAGCGGGCACCGCCGGCAAAGATGTCCTCAGGAGCCATCTGTGCAAAATCGGGATTCATTCCCAGCAATGGTACGATAACCCACCAGATAAACGCGCTACCGGCAAAGATGATAAACGCATAGGGCAATCCGATGATGTAACCCAGGCCCAGCACTGCGGCGCCAGTGTTGATCTTAAAGATCATCTTGACGTTGTCGGTGAAGTTTTGCAACGCAGGGATAGCAGCGGTCGTGAGCACCTCTTTCCACCAGCCGAAGGTCGAGAGCAGGAAGTCGTAGAGACCACCCACCAGACCGGCAATGAGCAACGGACGTGCCTGTTCGCCACCCTTCTGGCCGCTGACGAGCACCTGGGTGGTCGCGGTGGCCTCGGGGAATGGGAACTTGCCGTGCATGTCGCTCACAAAGTATTTGCGGAAGGGGATGAAGAACAAGATGCCCAACACACCACCCAGCAGCGAACTGAGGAACACTTCCAGGAAGTTGACCGTGATCTCGGGGTACTCGGCCTGCAGGATGTAGAGGGCAGGCAGGGTGAAGATGGCTCCAGCCACGATGATACCCGACGCGGCACCGATCGACTGGATGATGACATTCTCGCCGAGCGAGTTTTTACGCTTGGTCACCGCACCGATACCGGCTGCGATGATGGCAATGGGGATGGCGGCCTCAAACACTTGGCCCACCTTCAGACCCAGATAGGCTGCGGCGGCGCTGAAGATGACCGCCATGATCAGACCCAGCGAAACCGAGTAGGGCGTGATCTCGGGATACGTCCTGTCGGGTTTCAAGATGGGGATATATTTTTCCCCAGGCTTGAGTTCACGTGCGGCGTTTTCCGGCAGTGAAATCTCGTCTTGCTGATCTTGAACAATGATTTCTTCGTCTTTCATAAAACTAATCGATTTGTGATTGATATAATTATGTTTGGTTCTTTTAGACGGTTAACAAACTGCGAAGTTAAGTAAAAATCAACAAACTCTCATCATCGGTGAGCCGAAATGTGTGTTTTTTTGTGAGATTGAAGTTTTTAATTATCTTTGCGGAGAAATCGATTAACAGATATTGTACTGATTATGATCAAGAGACTGATATTGACATCGGCTTTTGCCGTTCTGGTGATGATAGGAACGATGCGCGCCCAAGATTCAAACGGCGAGGTCTATTACGGTGAGGATGCCACTCTCGAGAGCCTGGCCACTTACATCGACACCATGCGCACGGCCGATCCCCATGTGAAACTGTTTTATGCCAACCTGATTAACAACCCGACCCATAGTTACCGCATCGAGCACCTCGATGTGGGCTTTAACGGCTGCACGGGACGTGTCGACGAGCATGTGAAGTTGGCTAGTGGTGCCCAGCGCGACAATGTCTTTATCTTCAACGACAAGGGCTTGCTCACGCAGTCCATCATCCAGGGCAGCAAGGGCAACAAGACGGAGGTCAACTACACTTACTCGTTCAGCCATGTGCACGGCTACTCGCTCAAGCAGAGCAAGCGCAAGGGCAAAACGATCAATTTCGCCCCACTGTTTGACGACAATGGCTACCGTGTGACCTTGAAGGGCGACAACGGCAGCCGCCAGGACTACACCTTCAACGAGCATGGCCGCTTGACCAAGGTCGCTATCGTTACCGCCAGCGGTGACAAGCGCACTCTGCTCTATCAGGACGGCTATGTGGTGCGCGAGGAGACCGCTGGCAAGGTATTCCGTTACCACTACGATTTGGACACGGCTACGGGCAAGAAGTTCTTGATCGCTATCAAGGAGATGAAAGGGGCTGATGTGGTGCACGAGCGCACGTTTGACTACGACATCGACACGCATGGCCGCTACACGCGCGTCGACGTGTCGCTCGACGGCAAGCACCAGATGACTATTACCAGAAGTTACAGTATGTAGACAGGTTGTTTTGCCCAGTAGCAGAAACAAGGGACAGAAAACAATAAATGGCGATGCTTTATCGTTTTAAATGCTAAAGCAATCGTATCGCATTTTCATGAAACGGATACTCTATATCTTGGTGGGCTTGATGCTCACATCGATGGTGATGTCGTTGGCTTCGTGCAAGGGACCCAAACTCAAGGATGCCGACGAAGCCTATGATCGTGGCGAGTATTTCGACGCCGCGACCATCTATCGTAAACTCTACAACCGCTATAATCGCAAGGAGGATGCCTGGCTGCGTGGTGAACTGGCTTTCCAGTTGGGCATGTGCCACCTGAAGTTGAATCAAGGCAACCGTGCGACGGCTGCTTTTCAGAACGCGATACGATATCATTATGAGGATTCCACCACCTTGTTGAGGCTGGCACAGGCGCAGCAGCGCGAGGGCCAATATGCCGCAGCCATCAAGAGTTACAACGAGTACCTGGCCATGTTCCCCGACGATTGGGAAGCCCTGGCGGGCAAGCAAGGTTGTGAACTGGCCCCGAAGTGGAAGGAGGAAGGTTCGCGCTATACCGTCAAGTCATTCTACAGTTCGCGCCGTGCCGATTACTGCCCGATGTACCTTGACAAGAACATGGAGTACCTCTATTTCACCTCCACCAACGAGAAGTCGACTGGCGAGTTGCGCAGCGAGATCACCGGCACCAAGAAGGGCGACATCTATTTCTTCAAGAAGGATGAGAAGGGCGTGTGGTCCCGACCCGAACTCGTCGATGGCGGCCTGAACACCGAGCATGACGAGGGGGCGGCCGCATTCTCTCCTGATGGCTCGACCATGTATGTAGCGCGTGCTGTGCGGCAAAACTGGCCTACCACAGTCGAAATCTATACCAGCAGCCGCAGCGAGGCCAAGTGGGGCGCACCGCAGAAGTTTGAGATTACCGCCGACACGCTCAGCAACTATTCCGACCCTGCCGTCAGCCCCGATGGTAAGTGGCTCTATTTTGCCAGCGACATGCCGGGCGGACAGGGAGGAACCGACATTTGGCGCATCAACCTCAAGGACAAGCATGGCACGCTCGAGAATTTGGGCCCACAGATCAACACCAAGGGAAACGAGCGCTTCCCCAACATGCGCACCGACAGCCTGTTGTACTTCTCCAGTGACGGCCATCCAGGCATGGGCGGACTCGACCTGTTTGTCGCTAAGTTGCAACCGCGCGACGAGGACGATAAGTTCTCTCTGGACCGTTGGGTGGTAGAGAATATGGGCGTTCCCATGAACTCGGCTGGCGATGACTTTGGCATCACATTTGGTACAGGCGAGAGCGGATTCATCTCCAGCAACCGTGGCGATGCCCGTGGCTATGACCACATCTTCAGTTTCATCAAGCCCGACCTGCAGGTGTGGATTTCGGGATATGTGGTCGATAAGGACGATGAGCCCGTCCCCAATGCCGTGATCCGTATCGTGGGCGACGACGGCAGCAATCAGAAGACTGCCGCTAAGCCCGACGGTTCGTTCAGGTTTGACCTACAGCGGGGTGTCAAATATGTGATGATGGCTGGTGCCGACGGCTACCTCAATGCCAAGCAGGCCTTTGAGAGCGACTCGGCCGAGGAGGATGCCGAGTATAATGTGGACTTTATCCTGAACGCCATGTTCAAGCCACAGATCATCGACAACATCTACTATGACTTTGACAAAGCCGTCCTGCGCGATGAGTCCAAACTGGCACTCGATAGCATGGTGATGCTCTTGAAGGACCATCCCAACATTGTGATCGAGATGGCATCACACACCGACCGCGTGGGCAGCGACAAGTATAACAACGGCCTCTCGCTGAGGCGTGCCCAGAGTGTGGTGGACTATCTGGTTGAGAATGGCATTCCGCGTGAGCGGCTCAAGCCCGCTGGCTATGGCAAGACACGTCCCAAGACCGTGACCAAGCGCATCAACAGCCAGTATCCGCAGTTTGAGGAAGGCGTGGTGCTCAACGAGGAGTATGTCAAGACGTTGAGCAAGGAGGATCGGGAAATCGCCGACCAGATTAACCGGCGCACCGAGTTCCAGGTCATCGACACCAGTTTCGAATATTAGCGACGACAGCAAGTCATAAAAGAAAAAAAACCGCCTGCTTAATGCTTACAGGCGGTTTTTTATATGTCTGCGCTCAGACCCGGTTGTGGGTTAGCGGCCGATGCAATAGTAGGTGAAGCCGAGTTCCTCGAGTTCCTCGCCGTCATAAACGTTGCGGCCGTCGATCACCAGCGGGGTGTTCATCAGGCTCTTGATGGCCTGCCAGGCGGGAATGCGGAACTGGCGCCACTCCGTGAGCAGCATCACGGCATCGGCACCCTTGACGGCATCATACATGTCCAATCCGCAATACACATTGCTCCAGCGGCGCTTGGTGGCATTCATGGCCACAGGGTCGTAGACGCGGACGTGGCAGCCAGCCTCCATCAGCAGGTTGATGGTGTCGATAGCAGGAGCAGCGGTCATATCGTCGGTCTCGGGCTTGAAACTCAGACCCCACAGCGCGATGGTTTTGCCCTTGAGGTCGCCCTTGAAGTGATTGTTGAGTTTCTTGAACAGGATACGCTTCTGCCGTGTGTTGACATTCTCGACAGCCTTCAGGATTTCCATGTCAAAGTTATGCTCGTTGCCGATCTTGATCAAGTCGTTGATGTCTTGGGGGAACAACGTGCCGCCATAGCCACAGCCCGGGAAGATGTATTTGGGACCGATGCGGCTATCGGTGCCCACACCGTGGCGCACCACATTCACGTCGGCTCCGACAATCTCGCACAAGTTGGCAATCTCGTTCATGAAACTCACGCGGGTGGCGAGCATCGAGGTTGCGGCATATTTGATCATCTCGGCCGTGCGGGTGTCGGTGTAGATGACGTTGCGGTTGTTGTGCATCAGGATGGTGCGGTACAGACGCTCCATCGCCTGGCGGGCGCTGGCCGTCTCGGTACCGATGACGATGCGGTCGGGTTTCATAAAGTCCTTGATGCCGTTGCCCTCGGTCAGAAAATCGGGGTTGGATGCGACATCAAATTTGATGTTGGCTCCACGGGCCTGCAGCGTCTCGCTGATGATTTTGTGGATGTGCTGAGCCGTGCCCACTGGCACAGTCGACTTGATGACAAAGACGCTGTATCGCGTGATGTGGTTGCCAAAATCCTTGGCGATCTCGAGGATGGGACCCAGATCGGTCGAGCCGTCTTCATCGGCTGTGGTGTCGATGGCGCAGAACACAAAATCCTGGTCGACATATCCCTGCTTGTAGTCGCTCGCAAAGGTGAGCCGCTTGTCGTTGACGTTGCGGTTGATCATGTTGTCCAATCCCGGCTCATAGATGGGGATGGCACCATAGACCAAGCGGTTAATCTTCTGACTGTCACGATCCACACAGGTCACGTTGACACCCAGGTCGGCAAAGCATGTACCGCTCACCAGACCGACATATCCTGTACCAACTATCGAAACATTCATCTTATCTTAAATTATCAGTTATATATGGGTTCACAAGTGTAATCAATTTGCAAATATAAGAAGTTTTTATCAGAAATTCTTGTGTTTTCCATTAAAAATTGCTAAGTTTGCCATTCCTAAACCACATTGAGTCGTTGTTTAGTGAGTGAATCTAACTTGTTTAACCATATAATTTTCTTTACACTATGAAAAAGTATTTAGCAGAAATGGTAGGCACTATGGTCCTCGTGTTGATGGGCTGTGGCGTCGCCGTTAGTCTGGGGTGTGACCCCGTTAACAACATTCCCGCAGTTGTGGGAACGGCATTGGCTTTTGGCCTCGCAGTGGTTGCCATGGCCTATACCATCGGCGGCATCAGCGGTTGCCATATCAATCCCGCCATCACGCTGGGTTGCTTCCTGAGCGGACGCATGAGCGCCAAGGATTGCGGCATGTATATCATCTTCCAGGTTATCGGTGCCTTTATCGGATCGGCATTGCTCTACCTGCTCACCACCAATGTGATGGGCATGGATGGCACGGGCGCTAACGACCTGCAGGAGGGCGTGTCTGTCCTGGGCGGTCTGTTGGCCGAGATCATCTTCACCTGCGTGTTTGTGCTTGTTGTGCTCGGTGCAACAGCCAAGACCAATGGCGCTACCAACAACTTTGCCGGCCTGGCCATCGGTCTGTCGCTGGTGCTCGTGCACCTGGTTTGCATCCGTTACACCGGCACCTCGGTGAACCCCGCTCGCTCCATTGCTCCCGCCATCTTCCAGGGTGGTACCGCACTGGCCAACCTGTGGATCTTCATCGTCGGCCCGTTCATTGGCGGCGCCCTTGCAGCCTGCATCTGGAAGATCATCGACTGCAACTGCGATAAGAAGGCCGAGTAATAATCACATTTAATAATCACTTTATTATGGATTACAAGATTATTGATATCGAGGGCATTGGCGATGCTTATGCTCCTAAGTTGCAAGCCGAGGGCATCACGTCTGTATCGCAACTGCTTGACCGCTGCGCCGCACCTGCAGGCCGCAAGGAACTGGCCGAAAAGACCGGCATCAGTGAGAAACTGATTCTGAAGTGGACCAACCATGCCGATCTGTTCCGCATCAATGGCATCGGCCCGCAGTTTGCAGAGTTGCTTGAGGCTGCCGGCGTGGATACCGTCAAGGAACTGCGCCACCGTGTGGCAGCCAACCTGGCAGCCAAGGTGGCCGAGGTCAACGAGGAGAAGCACCTGTGTGGCCGCGTTCCCGTCGAGAGCGAGATCCAGAAGATGATCGACCAGGCCAAGGAACTTGAGCCCCGCATGACCTACTAGACGACGATAAAAAGGTCATATAATCCACTGATTAACAATAATCCGCCGAAGCGTCTGCCGCTCGGCGGATTATTGTGTTATGGGGGTGCGATGGCATGGGTGGGGTTCAGGGGATGGTGAGTTCGCCACACAGGTCGCTCACCATGTATTTCTTGACCATGCTGGGGGAGTACCGCATACCGAATAGGAACATCAACTTGGTGATGGCAGCCTCGCTGGTCATATCGAATCCGCTGATGACGCCTGCTCCCAGGATGGTGTTGCCCGTCTCATAGAGCGTGCAGTTCACGCCGCCATTGACACACTGGGTCACGTTGACGATGACTACACCGCGGTCCACGGCCTCACGGATGCACTTGATGAACCAGGGATGGCTCGGGGTGTTGCCCGCGCCGTAGGTCTTCAGGACGATGCCCTTGATGCCTGGTGTGTGCAGCAGGTAGTCGAGTGTCTGCTCGGTCATGCCGGGATTGAGTTCCAGGAACATGACATTGGTATCCATGTCGGTGCATACCCTCAACGGACGTGGCGGCATCTTCCTCAGGCTGGCCTCGTTATAATCAATGTCAAGACCGATTTCGGCCAGTTCGGGATAGTTGAAACTCTTGAAGGCGTTGAAGTTGTCGGCGCTCATCTTGGTAGCGCGGTTGCCGCGCCACAGGTAGTTCTCAAACAGGATGGCGACCTCCTGGACGCGCGGGCGTCCTTTTTCGTCGATTGCAGCGGCCACCTGCAGGGCGGTGATGAGGTTCTCCTCGCCGTCGGTGCGCACCTCGCCGATGGGCAGTTGCGAGCCGGTGATGATGACGGGTTTGCTTAGGTTCTCAAGCATGAAACTCAGCGCCGATGCCGTAAAGGCCATCGTGTCGGTACCATGCAGCACCACGAAGCCGTCGTAGCGGTCGTAGTGCTCCTCGATGGCCAGGGCGATGTCACGCCAGTGGCTCGGATCCATATTGCTGCTGTCGATGGGCGGATTGAACTGGATGTTGTCGATGTCGTACTGCAACTTCTTGACCTTGGGCACATTGTCCATCAGGTGGGAGAAGTCAAACGGTTGCAGGGCATGGGTCTCGGGGTTCTCGATCATGCCGATGGTGCCGCCGGTGTAGATGATGAGTATCTTGGGTCGTTTCATAGTCGTGTCAGATGGTATATTATTGGTTGTCGGTTGATTGCGGTTGGTTCATGAGCGTGAAGCCGCGGCTAAACGCTTTGGAAAAGAATACCATGTGGTAGTCGAGGGCGTTTACCCAATAGTCCCAACTATGGGCGCCGGGCCTCACGATGAAGTCGTGGTCGATATTGTTCTCGAGCAGTATCTCGTGCATCGCCACGTTATGGGAGTAGAAGATGTCCTTGGTGCCATCATCGATGATGATGTTCTGGGCGGGCTTGAGGGTGGACGCTTTCACCTTGTCGATCTGGTTGCAGACCGCATGGTCTTGCCACGATTGCTTGTTGCTGGCATATTCGCCCAGGCGATCCTTGATGTGCCACTTCTCGGGGAACTTGGTGATGTCCATGCAACCGCTCATGCTGCCGCACGACCAGAACACGTCGGGATGACGGAACGCCAGGAACAGCGAGCCGTGGCCTCCCATACTCAGGCCGGTGATGGCCCGCATATAGCGGTTGGCATAGGTGCGGTAGTGACTGTCGATATAGGCGACAAGTTCCTGGCTCACATAGGTCTCAAACTGCATCTTGGGATCCACGGGCGAGTCGAAGTACCAACTGTCCTGCCCATCGGGGCACACGATGATGAACCCATACCGGCTCGCCATGCTGGCCAGGTCGGCCTTGCGCGACCAGTCGGCATAGCAGCCGTAGGCACCGTGCAGCAGGTACAGCACGGGGTATCTCACGTCGTCGGCAATCTCGTCGGCATAGAGATGGTAATCCCACGGGGTGACGACCACATTTTTGATAGTGCGGCCCATGGCTTGGCTCATGATCTCGATGGTGTCGACTTGTATGGTGGCTCCCTCCTCGGGCGCGGCCATGTCGATGTCGTCTTGCTTGCTGCCGGTGTTGTGGGCGCATGCCGTTGTGGCCATGAGCATCATGGCTGCAACCAGCGATAGCGGTAACAATAGGGTACGTTTCATCATTTCTCTCTATTTTTTGAGGGGTCGTTTTTTCTTGAAGAAGTCGGTCATCAACTTGCCGCACTCCTCGGCTAGCACACCGCCGGTGACTACCGTCTTAGGATGGAAGGGGGCGGCGCACATCGTGTGGTAGCCCCGCTTGTCGTCGCTTGCGCCATAGACGATGCGCGAAATCTGGCTCCAGGCCAGCGCTCCGGCGCACATCAGGCATGGCTCGACGGTGACATACAGCGTGCAGTCGGTCAGGTACTTGCCGCCAAGGGTCGAGGCTGCAGCGGTAATGGCCTGCATCTCGGCATGGGCTGTGACGTCGGTCAGCGCCTCGGTCAGGTTATGCCCGCGGCCGATGACGCGCCCCTTGCTCACGATCACGGCTCCGATAGGAACCTCGTCGCGCTCCAGCGCGCGGTGTGCCTCGTCCAAGGCCATGCGCATATATTTGATGTCGATATCTCCGGTCTGTAACATGATTTAGTTCAGATAAACTTTGCGAACGGTGTTGCCCACTTTGACAATATATACTCGCTGTCCAGGCAGATTGATCCAGTTGTTGACGGATGGCCGCTCATACCACAGGTTGCCATACACGTCATAGATAAAGGTCCACATGCCGTGGGTGTCGCCGCCGATATAGATGGTGCCGTCAAGGCCCACGATAGTCAATTTGCCCTCGGGACGCTCTTGCTCGATGCCCTCGATTGCGGCAGGCTCGGAGGTCGCTACCAGTTGCAGTTCCTCGTCGTCATACATCAGCGTGGTGGGTACCACCAGATAATCGGTGCTCAAGGCATCCACGGGCAGGAAGTAGCGGTCGGCGGCCGTGAGGGCCATGAGGTAACCGTCCGGGCCATATATCTTGTAAGCCAGGCTGTTGCCTAGAGTCAATGCTGTCCAATTCTCACCGGCATAATCCTGCTGCATCGAGGGCACGATTGCCAAGCCCTCGTCGATCCACATCGAGAACACCTGCTCATCGCCCCAGATCTCATCGTCCTGATAGCGGAGGGTGGTAGAGGCATTGCTGACCATCACGTTGATGCCCGAGCATCCCTCAAATGCCGATTGTCCCGCGTAGGGTGGGGTGTTCGCATCGCTGTAGATTTCCATCAGGTTAGAACAGTAGGCAAAGGCGTGGTCGCCGATCTCACTCAGGGTGAGGGGCAGGAAGACGGTGTGCAACTGGGCGCAGTCCTCAAAGGCGCCCTTGCCGATCGAGGTAACACCCTCGGGCAGGACCACGTTGCGCACACCCGTGCCGGCCAGCATGTAGCGGCTCACGGCAGTCAGTCCCAGGGGCAGTGTGATGTCGGTGAGGCCCTCGGCGTCGGCAAACGCGGCCTCACCAATCATGGTGACACTGTTGGGAATCTGCACTTGGGTAACGGCCGACTGCCAGAATGCTCTCGGAGCGATGGCGGCCACATCATAATTCACACCGTCGCAATACACCTTCTCGGGCAGGATGATGCAACCCTCGTAGTGGTTAACCCCGTCGAAATAGGCTGGCGCAACGGCCACCTGGGTGTCGCTGATGATGTTATAGTAGATGCCGCCAGCCAGAATATCCTGTCCTGCTGCCTGCCCTGCTGTGACTAGAGACAGGGCTGCGATGGCTATCATGTGTAGAAAAAAATTCCTCATCTGGTCTTATTCCCTATAATATACTCGTTTAACCCTCGGAGATATGCTGGTGAGAATCTCGTAGGGGATGGTGCCGCGGGCTTCGCTCAGTTGCTCGACAGGAACATGCTCGCCGAAGATTTCGACCGTGTCACCCACCTTGCACGGGGCGTCGGTGACGTCGATCATGACGGCGTCCATGCACACGTTGCCCACCGTGGGACACAACTTGCCGCCAACCCACATCTTCACCTTGCCGCCTCCGAAGTGGCGGTCAAATCCGTCGGCATAGCCGATGTTGACCGTAGCGATGCGGCTGTCGCGTTCCAGCAAGCCATGGCGGCCGTAACCCACGGTAGTGCCTGCAGGCCATCGCTTGATGCTGATGATGATCGAGCGCAGGGCCGATACGGGCATCAGAGCGTCTTCACTGCCGTCAAACAGGGTGCGGATGCCATAGAGCCCGATGCCGATGCGCACCATGTCGTATTGCCGCTCGGGGAAGCGGACGATGCCACTGGTGTTGAGCGCATGGCGCATGATATGGTGGTCAAAAGCCTCTTGCAGCATGTCGCTGCAGGCGTCGTAATAGTCAAACTGCTCTCGGGTGTACTCGTCTTGATTAGGCTCGTCGGCGACACTCAAGTGGGTGAATACCGATGCTGGCTTAACCACTTGTTGGCTCTTGAGCAACTCGATCAACTCGGGCAGTTGTTCACGCGTGAAACCCAGTCGGTGCATGCCGCTATCGATCTTGATGTGCACAGGAAATCCCTGCACGCCATATCGCTTGCCCTCCTTGATGAGGTCCTTGGCCATCTCGATGCTGTAGAGTTCGGGTTCCAGGCGATACTGGAACATAGCCTTATAGTTCACCCCATTGGGATTGAGCACGATCACTGGCATGGTGATGCTGGCCTTGCGCAGTTCCACTCCCTCGTCCTGGACAGCAACGGCCAGATAGTCGCAGCCACAGTCCTGTAGCGTTTTGGCAATCTCATAACTGCCTGCTCCGTAACCGCTGGCCTTGACCATGCCTATGGTCTTGGTGCTGGGCTTGATGAGCGATTTGAAGAATTTGAAGTTATGGGTCAGCGCATTCAGATCCACCTCCATGACGGTGATGTGCTGCTTGGCCTCAAGCAGGTCGATGATCTGGCTGAATCCGTAACTGGGATCTCCCTTGATCAGGATCGTCTCGTTTTCGAAATCACCCTTTGCCACATCGCTGATGAAGTCCTGTGTGTCGTTGTAGAATCTGGCCATGGGCAACCCCTCAAAATACTGGCCGTAGCGGCACATTTCCTTGCCGATGCCGATGAGGCGGTCCACGCGTTTGGTCTTGAGCAGTTCGCTCACGCGGATGTAGAGTTCGCTGCCGCTGTAACTCTCCGTGGCCAGGTCGCTCAGGATCACGGTGCACGACCTGTTGCCTGCACGGCGGGTCATGAAGTTGAGCGCTGGCGTGAGTGAGTTATAGTCGCTGGTGTAACTGTCGACGATCACGGTGCAGTTGTTCACGCCCTCGATCACATTCAGGCGGGTGCCCACTGGCGTGAGCGCTGCCATGCGCTGGGCGATGGTGTCGCGGTCGAGGCCCAGTTGCAGCAGCACCGCCAGGCAGGTGATGGCGTTGTCCAGGTCGCGGTCGGCGGTAAACGGAATTGTCACTTGAGCCTGTTGGCCGTCGCAGGTGTAGTGCAGCGTGGTGTGACTCTCGGTGCGGTCGGTATGGTCGATCTGCAGTGGCGCGTCGCAGTGGTTGCGCGACCAGGACATGGCCAGGGCCACGTCGCTCTCGACCAGCGGTGCAATGGTGTGGGTCACCAAGGGATCGTCGGCACAATAGACCACGCACTCGCAGTTATACAGGATTTTGGCCTTCTCCTGAGCCTTCTGCTGCATCGAGGCAAAGCCGTCGTTATGCTCGCTGCCCAGATTGGTGATGATGCCGATGGTGGGCCTGATCATCGCCTGCAGGTTGTCCATCTCGCCCGTGGTGGAGATGCCCGCTTCGATAATGGCCAGGTCGGTGTTGTTGTCGATGTCCCACAGCGACAAGGGCACGCCGATCTGTGAGTTGTAACTGCGGGGCGACCTCACGATGCGGTAGTCATCCTTGAGCAACTGGTAGAGCCACTCCTTGACGGTGGTCTTGCCGCGGCTGCCGGTGATGCCGATCACGGGCAACTCACGGAAACGCCTGCGGTGGTAGGTGGCCAGCGCCTGCAACGCGTCCAGTGGCGAATCCACGGCGATGTAGTTGGCCCCTGTGCACTCGGGCAGCGCGTAGTAGTCGTTGTCGACGACAAAGTTGCGCACCCCCTTGTCATACAGGTCGGGAATGTAGTTATGACCATCGTTGCCCTCGGTCCTCAAGGCAAAAAAGATGGTGTCTTCGGCACTGGTCAGCGAGCGGGAATCGGTGAGCAGCAGGCTCACGATAGCATCTTCGTCAACGATTTGTCCGCCGGTCACATCCAGCACATTGCATATTTCGGTGATTGAGTAGTTCATTGTCGGTCAAGTGCTTGTTGCAGTTCAGGGTTATTACTCAGGTAGGGATATTCCTTGATCAGGTTGCGCACCACGCTGGCTGTGTCGGCATTAAAGCGGTCCACGGCCTCGCGGTTGGCGCTCATGGGTCTGTGTTGCAAGCGCTTGTGCACGCGTTCGCAACGGGCCACAGCCAGGGCGCTATGGTCGTCGAGATAGGTCGCTTGCAGCGCTTGCCAGATGTATTCCACAGCCACGTCGCTGGGATGCACCATGTCGCTGGCATAGAAGCGGTAGTCGCGCAGATCGTCGACCATGATCTCGTAGGCAGGGAAATAGTCGCAGTAGTCTTGGTGGCGCGCCAGGGCATGGTCTATGGCCACGCGCAGGGTGGCCTTGCTCAGTGAGTTGATGCCGAGCCCATCAGCAATGTGGCGGATGGGGCTTACCGTCATGATCACGCGCAACTCTGGATTGAACTCATGCAGGCTTGTGAGCATCGTGTCCAACTGGGAGGCCATCTCGTCGACAGTTGCCATCGAGCGCTCAAACTCGTGCTGAGGCACCTTGTGGCAGTTGGCGACGACATCGCCGGTCGATTTCAGACGATAGACGATGGCCGTTCCGAGAGTCACGGTGAGCAGTCGGGCCGACTTGAGCGCATGGTGCCCGTCGGTGATGCGACGGTTCATGCCATCGAGTGTCACCTGCTTGTCGGGCATGCTGTAGCGTGAATGGAAGTCAAAACTATTCCACACACCCCCTTGCATAAACAGTTCCTGGCCAGCCATGGGGCGGCACTCGATGAGGCGCTGCACACCGCGGCCGATGCTCATCGGATTATAGAGCGTGCCCATGGGATTGACCGTGGCGTCGATGAGGGCGCCGCGCATTTTGGCCCCCATGTTGTCGCTGAAGCACGATCCCAGCAGCACCACCTTGTCGCTGTGGTGCAGCCAACCGCGGTTCTCGCCCGTCTTCACTGTCGTCCTGAACTCCATGATTAAAACTAAATATAATGGTTTTAAAAAGCAAAGATAATGTTTTTTGTTCAAACGGCAGTCACTCTCGGCACATTATTTAAAGGGCAGTGATACCTCAAGGGACCAAAAAATGAGGGCGCTGGGATAGTAACGCCCTCATTTTTGCGGATTTAGATGGATTTTTGCTTATTTTTTGCTGAAGTGGTAGTCACCCGTGAGGTCGTTGAAGTAGACGTCGTAGGTGCCTGCCTTGACGGGCACATTCAACCCATCGCGCTCTCCCGTCCCCCATGGGAAAGCGTTGGCGCCCCAGTTGAAGTTCCATTCATTGTTAGCGGCAAATTTCATTTCGCCGTCGCTCCTGATCTGGAAGTTCTTGAAGGTCCAGTTATGGTTCTCCTTGTTGGGATTAAGGCTTGTCATGTTGTAGGCGGGGTCACTGACAGCCCAGTAGGAGTGGCTACCCACGATGTTGATGCTCTCGAATGTGCTAGTCTGGTCACTCGGGGTGTAAGGATAAAAAAGGAACTGGTCGGTCTGGGTGTTCAGACTAATCACGAAGTAGCCGTCGGCTCCGGTCTTGATGCGTGTGATCTCTTCTCCTCCGTGACCAAACACGCCGTTGGGCTTCTTGCCCCAGCAGTCATCATAACTGCCCGGATGGTGGATCAGCATGACGGCGTCGTCAGCACCAAAGTAACCGACGTAGGTTAATTGTCCCTTGCCATACTCGTCGAAAGAGCCGACTGGATACAGCGGGATCAGTCCGCGACCGATGCTGCTCTGCCCTTGATTTTCAAGGGGCTGACTGCCAACACGATCGCCAATCAGATACCACATGTCGATGACTGTGGCGGGCCACTCTCCACCGAGCAAATAGTCGATAAGTGCAGTCACATCGCTGATGTTGACATTGCCGTCAAGGTTGACGTCGGCAGTCTCGCTGGTTGTGCCATCGCTACTGAGCAGCAGGTCGATGAGTGATGTCACGTCGCTAATATTGACTTGCCCGTCTTGGTTAACATCGCCACGAGCAGCCTCGATGGGGACGTCGATTTCGACGATGTTGGTAAAATTCTTCCAGATGTTAGCCGCCTGGTAAGCAGCCTTGCAGCCGCGTGGCACATACAGTGTGCAACCTGTGAAATGCGCTTCCATAAACGGGATATACACATCGTGGGTCCTGGGGTCGATGTGGGTGACACAAGTGGGAGGCGTTGTGCTCTTTACCGTCAGGGATGTGAGATTGGGTACGTTGTAGAAGGCGTTGTATCCCAGCGAGGTGAGCGTTGAGGGAAGTTCAACAGTAGTAATGCCTGTGCAACCGCCAAATGCCGAGTAGCCGATGGTCTCAACCCCGGTCGGCACTTCGATATGGGTCAATCCCTGGTCGTCAAAGAACGCGCTGCCCTCAATCGAACGCAACGTTTTGGGCAGAATTACCTCCTGCAACTGTAATGCTCCACGGAACGAACTGGAGCCGATGATGACCGTGCCGTCAGGAACGGTGTAACTGCTCGTTTTACCATCTGGGAAGGCGACCAGACGTGTTTTGTCCTTGGAGAAGAGCACACCACTCAGGCTGGTGTACTTGGTGTTGCCGCTCTCGACAAAGATGTTTTTCAATCCTGCGGAATAGTTGACAAAGGTGCCGGAGATGCTGTCCACACTAGCGGGAATCTGCAGCGTTTTCAACTGATTGATGTGTGATATAGAGAAGGGATCGATCTGCTTGAGCCCATTGCGCAGGATGACTGTTTGGAGGTTGGTGCACCCATAGAAAGTGTAATCATCCATCCACGTTACCGTGAAGGGCACCTCGGCGCGCACCATCTTGGTGCAATTCTGCAACGATGTGTAACCCAGCGTGTTGACCGTGCACAGGTTGCCCTGGTAGGCTACTTTGGGCGGAATACCGGGGTCGGTGAGCGTCTTGCTAGTGACACCGGTGACAGTGGCGTTCAGGAGCGCGTCGGAGGTCTTATAGTTGAGACTGTCGACGGTGAATTCGGTCTGTGCGGCGATGGGCACAATATCTGAATAGGAAGCAATGCCATCAAGCCACCCGTCAAGGCCACTGTATTTCCCGGCCATGCCATTGGGAACATAGACGGTTACCGTCTGGTCGGGCAGATTATAGCCCATGCCATAGAAGACATTTCTCCCTAAGGTAGGAGCATTGCCGTTGACGGCAATGGTGATCTGACTGAGATTGTAGGTGTATGCAAATGCTTGATTGCCAATTGATTGGATGGTAGATGGCAGATAGATCGATTGCAAGTGCTCACATTCATAGAAGGTGTTCATCGGGATGGTTGTCAATCCCTCGTCAATAACTACACGCTCCACAGTTGAGTACATAAAGGTGCTGTAATCCAGTGCTTTCACACTCTTGGGCAGGTATACCGATTTAACATTACTGTAGGCAAACGCTCGGTCACCGATGGTATCGGTGCCGTTCACCACCGAGTAATGCTTGTCGGGACGTCCACACGGGTACTGCAGCAGTTTGAGCCCATCCTTGGTGTACAATACACCGAGGTCTGATTTGTAATGGGCATTGGTGGACTCGACATAGATGGATTGCAACTCATCACAGAGCGCGAACGCCGCATCGCCAATATAAGTGACAGAGGGTGGAATCGTGACGGATGAGAGTTTTTTGCATGCTATGAATGCTGCAGAACCGATATATTCAACACCAGAGGGAATGCTGATGGATTGAAGGTTGATGCAATCGGTGAAAGCGTTGCCCTCGATGCGCTTTAAACTCAATGGAAGGGTGACACGGGTGACATTATTACAACCCTCAAAAGCAGCACCCATAATCACCGATACTCCGTCGGGGACGCTGTAACTCTGGGCATGCATGTTGGGGTAGGCAATAAGCGCATCACCGGTTTTGTTGAACAATACTCCGTCGATGGAACTATAATTGCTGTTGGCACTGTTGACGGTGATCGCAACCAATGCTTGGCATCCATGGAACACATTGTCATAGATGAGGTTAACATTGGATGGGATGTCAACTTGAGTGAGCGATGAGCAATCGGCAAATGATGATGGATTGAGGGTCTGTAAACCTACGGGGAGGTTGACCGATGCCAGACTTTCACATTGGTAAAAAGCAAACGAGTCGATCAGTGTGAGCGTAGACGGCAATGTGAGTGTCTGTAATGCCGTACATGCCATGAAACACTGTCTGGGTATCGTGGTGAGTTGGGTGTAATTGAGTCCTACAGTGGTCAACGCAGAGCAATTCTGGAAACAGAATTCACCCAGCGAAGTCACATTGCTGGGAAAGTTTACGCTTGTCAGTGACGTGCAGTTATAGCATGCCGCGTAGCCCAGATACGTTACCGTACTGGGAATGGATATTGCCGTCAGGTCGGGCGATTGCATGAACGCGTAATTGCCAATTCCCGTAACGGTGTAGGTCGTGCCGTTGAATGTCACGCTCGAGGGAATGGTCACACTGCCGCTATAGTAATTGAAGTTCTTGTCCTTGTAAGTGACTTCGACGGTGTTGCTGCCCGTTATGTTATAGTAGATACCATCTTGGACAAAGTCGTAGCCGCTGGCTTGGACCGAGACCATACAGGCCAGTAGGACTGCCATGATTTTGAAGTAAATAAGTTTGTTCATAAGCGTATAGGTTTAATATGGTGAATAATTATTTTTCTGATTTTGGAGATATGATACTGCAAATGTAATCAAAATAATGGGTCTGACAAGGTTTTTGACGGATTTTGTGCCGATTTTCGACGAGATTGAAATAAAATGGGCCCAGGTTTTTGCATTTTCAAATAATTGAGTTAATTTTGTGATTTGTTAACACTAAAACACCTTACACACTATGAGCGACAATCAAGCCACTAAACAAGGATTCTGGTCGCAGGTTTTCCATCTCTATTATGATGGATTCCGCAGCATGACCGTGGGCAAGACGCTATGGCTCATCATAGGCATCAAGTTGTTTATCTTCTTTGTCATTATCAAGATGTTATTTTTCCCCAACTTCTTGAGTTCCAAGTGTGATACCGATGAGCAGAAGACCGAATATGTCCGTCATCAACTTGTCGACCGCTAGCACGTGGAGTGAGGCACTTCTCATTAGATGGGGGACTTTAATCTGATTATCATAGAACAATAATCATTAACTATAAACTTAAAAAACTGATATGGAAGAATTAATCAATGTTGTTGATTGGTCGCGGGCGCAATTTGCGCTCACGGCAATCTACCACTGGCTGTTCGTGCCATTGACGCTGGGTCTGGGCATCATCGTTGCCGTCATGGAGACGATCTACTTGAAGACCAAGAGCGAGAAATGGCTGGCGACAACCAAGTTTTGGATGACCATCTTCGGCGTGAACTTTGCCATCGGCGTCGCCACTGGCATCATCCTGGAGTTTGAGTTCGGCACCAACTGGTCCAACTACAGTTGGTTTGTGGGCGACATCTTTGGCGCTCCGTTGGCTGTCGAGGGCATCTTGGCCTTCTTCATGGAATCGACGTTCATCGCCGTGATGTTCTTTGGCTGGAACAAGGTGAGTCCCAAGTTTCACTTGGCAGCCACGTGGCTGACCGCCATCGGCGCCAGCCTGTCGGCATTGTGGATACTTGTGGCCAATGCTTGGATGCAGTATCCCACTGGCTGTGAGTTCAACCCCGCTACCATGCGTAACGAGATGACGAGTTTTGCGGCCGTGGCACTGTCGCCGATGGCCGTGAGCAAGTTCCTGCACACGGTGTTGAGCGCATGGACGCTTGGCGGCGTGTTTGTCTGTGGCGTGTGTGGCTGGATGATGCTCAAGAAGCGCAACATGGATCACTGCTGGCGCAGCCTCAAGGTCGGCGCCTGGGTGGGCGTGATTGGTATCGTGATGACGATGATCACTGGTGACACCAGCGCCGTGACCGTGGCCAAGTATCAGCCCATGAAACTGGCCGCGATGGAGGGCCTGTACAAGGGCAACCACGAGCAGTCGATTGTGGCCTTTGGCATCTTGAACCCGTCCAAGCAGGCCTTTGACGAGCAGGATCCTTATCTGTTCGACATCAGCATCCCTTATGGCTTGTCATTCCTGGCTACCCACGATTTCCATGCCTTTGTGCCTGGTATCGAGGATATCATCAACGGCAAGAGTTACGACAACGAGGGCAACGAGATCAATACGGTCTCTTATGCCGAGCGCATGGAGCGCGGCAAGCAGTTGCAGGAGATGATGGCGCAATATGACCAGGCAGCCCGCAGTGGCAACCAGGTGGTGGCCGATAGCCTGAAGACGGCCATCAATGCCGACTTCAAGCACTTCGGCTATGCCTATCTCGACAAGCCCGAGGAGGCTATCCCCAATGTGCCGTTGACTTTCTACACCTTCCACTTTATGGTGACCGTGGGCGGCTATTTGATGCTCTTCCTGCTGCTGGCTTTGTTCTTTGTCTATAAGCCTCAGATTCTGGCCAAAGCCAAGTGGGCAAAATGGTGGCATATCCTGGCCATCGTCACGGTGCCCCTCACCTATCTGTGTAGCGCCAGCGGCTGGATTGTGGCCGAGGTGGGACGCCAGCCGTGGACCATTCAGGATCTGATGCCCAACAAGGTGGCTATCAGTGATCTGAGCGCGGGCTATGTGCAGATTACGTTCTGGATCTTTGCTGTGGTGTTTACCGCCCTGCTCATAGCCGACATCGGCATCATCTGCAAGCAGATTTCCAAAAGGTCACAGACCAACTTAGACACCGTTAACGATTAATCAAGTAAGGAGGAACCAAATTATGACAACATATAATATCTTGCAGAATTATTGGTGGCTCATCATGTCGGTGCTGGGTGCATTGTTGGTATTCCTGCTCATGGTGCAGGGCGGCCAGTCGATGCTGATTCATTACGGCAAACCCGACAAGCGCGCGCTGCTCATCAACTCGATGGGCCGCAAGTGGGAGTTGACCTACACGACGCTGGTAACCTTTGGCGGTGCTTTCTTTGCCTCGTTCCCGCTGTTCTATAGCACAAGTTTTGGCGGTGCCTATTGGTTGTGGATGCTCATCCTGTTCAGTTTTGTGATCCAAGCCATCAGTTACGAGTACCGTTCCAAACCTGGCAACATCTATGGCTCGCGCTTCTATGACACACTGCTGCTGATCAACGGCATCGTGGGTCCCGTGCTGCTGGGCGTGGCCGTGGCAACAATGTTTTTTGGCGCCGAATTCACGGTGACCAAGAGCAATATCCTCAATGTGCAGGGTTCAACCATTTCGCAGTGGGGACCCCAGCATGGCCTGGAGGCGATCATCTGCTGGAAGAACCTGCTGTTTGGCGTGATGGTCTTCTTCCTGGCCCGCACCTTGGCGTCGCTCTATTTTATCAACAACATCGACGACGACGAGGTCAACGCCAGCCAGCGTCACCTGCTGCTGGTCAACGCGGGCGTGTTTGTGCCCTTGTTCCTTGCCGTTGTGGTCGTGATTCTCACCTCGCCGGGTGTGGGGTATGATGATAGCGGCAACATGCAGTGGATCTCCTACAAGTATCTGCACAACTATCTGACCATGTGGTGGGCCCTGGTGATCCTGCTGCTGGGCGTGGTGATGGTACTGTTTGGCGTCGGCAAGACGCTCATCAAGGGTGACTACAAGCAGGGTATCTGGCCTGCGGGCATCGGCACCGTGCTGGTGGTGATGACGCTGTTCTGGGTCATGGGCTACAACAACACGGCCTACTTGCCCTCGCTGCTCGACGTGCAGAGTTCGCTCACGCTGCGCAACAGTTCGTCCAGCGAGTTCACCCTCACCGTGATGAGCGTGGTCTCGATTCTTGTACCTTTTGTGCTGGCCTATATCGCTTACTGCTGGTACAAGATGGACCACAAGAAAATTACCAGCGACGAACTCGACCACACCGACCACAAGTATTAGTCCATTGAGCGCAGGCGCTCAATGGAGGTCTAGGGTTTAGAGTTTAGGGTCTAGAGTTTAGAGTGGCATCCGCGAGGTGGGTGCCACTTTATCATTTTAATGTGTCGGGTGGGGTTAGTGGCCGCGTTGTTGGCGCTTGGTCATGAAGCCTTCGGTAATCTGGCTGTAGTCGTCAACGTCCTTGTAGAGGATCCAGTAAACGGTGCCACTGATGTCGCCCTCGTCTCCATAGGGCACCACATAGGCCTGGGCAAACTTCCAGCCGAACTGGCCGAGGTAGTTCATCGCGTCAATCATCGAGTTGAACTTGATTTCCTTGCCGCTTTCATCCACAATCATCGACTCGCTCATGGCTCCCAACCATGAGGTGCTCTGGCCAAAGTCGATGGCTACGTTCACCTTGGTGCTGAATGGCCTGGACGAAGCCGACAACTCGGCATACACCCGCTTGCTGGCTGGATTAAAGCCCTCGACCTCGGTAATCTGTGCAGGAGCCACCTCTACCACATCCTGGGCATGGGCAACGCCCAAACCCATCATCAATACAAATAATAAGATAATCTTTCTCATGTCTTACTCAATTTATTGGTTTCATTATCTGAATAACGCAATCCACTCCCACGATATTCTGTAATACCGCCTCATTTTGTGACTACACTCTTCAAAAACCGCCTGCCCACTTATAGCAAATTCCATGATTATTGCATTTGTTATGGATTGCGTTCCATGAAAATCACAATTTTTCAGGAATACGTTCCATAAAAATCGATATATTTTTGGATTTATTGTGAAAAGACCTTATCTTTGCGCCTGAAAAACAATTGATTTTGATATGATTACGCGCAGCATTGAACAAAGAATCCGTAAACAGTTATTTGGCGGCCGGGCTATTGTCATCATGGGCGCCAGGCGCGTAGGCAAGACCACGTTGTTTCGCCAACTGCTGGAATCAGAGGATAACGTCTTGTGGATGAGCGGTGATGAGCCAGACGTGCGCGGCTTGTTTGAAAACATAACTTCTACACGCTTGAAGGCCATCATTGGGAATGCTCGTCTTGTGGTGATTGACGAGGCTCAGCGGATTACAGACATCGGCATCAAATTGAAATTGATTACCGACCAGATGCCCGAAGTCCAACTGTTGGCGTCGGGCAGTTCGTCATTTGACCTTGCCAATAAAATCAATGAACCGCTCACTGGCCGAAAATGGGAATACAAATTGTTCCCGCTCTCGTTTGCAGAACTGGTCGGCGAAACAAACCTGCTTGAGGAAAAGCGGATGATACCCCACAGGATGGTCTATGGCAGTTATCCCGATGTGGTGACGCATCAAGGCGACGAGATTGCGATTCTGCGCGAACTCACACAGAGTTATCTGTATAAAGACATCCTTGAGTTTGATAAAATCCATAAGCCGGACAAACTGGCGAAACTGCTGCAGGCATTAGCCTACCAAATAGGCTCAGAGGTATCATTTAACGAATTGGCTCAACTGTGCGACCTGGACGCCAAGACTATTGCCAATTATGTGACCATACTGGAGCAAGCCTATATCATTTTCCGCTTGGGATCGTTCAGTCGCAACCTGCGCAACGAGTTGAAAAGCAGCCGCAAGATATTCTTCTATGACAATGGAATCAGGAACGCAATCATCGGCAACTTTTCCCAAGTGGAGAACCGTGACGACGTGGGAGCCCTGTTTGAGAATTATGTCATAGCAGAGTGCGTCAAGCGCAAGGAGTACACTGGCGACTATGCCAATAGTTGGTTCTGGCGCAACACCAACCGGCAAGAAATAGACTATATTGAAGAAAAAGACGGCCAACTCAATGCCTTTGAACTGAAGTGGAATTCCAAACGCAAATGCTCAGCGCCCTTGTCATTCCGCAACGCCTATCCCAACGCCTCGTTTACCGTCATCCATCACGACAACATCGAGGAACTGCTCCTGTTCCGATAACAAGACACCCAGAGAAAGAATTGGTCATGAGAAGAATTAATTGTACTTTTGCAGCCTAAAAAAAACGAAATCAGATTATGAATGTAAAGATTAACGATATCGTGCGCTTCCTCAATGACGTGGGAGGCGGACGTGTGGCAAGAATTGACGGTAAAACCATCTATGTGGAGGATGAGGATGGATTTGAACGCCCTGTGCTGGAGCGCGAATTGGTTGTCGTGGGACAGGCCGGCACCAAGGCTTCGGCCTATGAGCGCCCGCTCGACATACGCGCTCGGCAGGTAGAACCCGATAAACCCGCTCCCAAGGCACAGCCTGCTCCCGAACCCGTACTGCCCGTCGAGGAGACACCCGAGGGCGAGGTGCTCAATGTCGTGCTAGGCTATGAGGCCCGCGAGATTAAGCATCTTAACACCACCACATTCTATGCCTCGCTGGTCAATGACTCGAATTACTATCTGTATTTCACCTACATGACCCGTGGCGACGAGACCAGCGAATGGACGACCCGATATCATGGCATCGTCGAGCCCAATATCCAGGTGCAACTAGAGGAGTTTGGGCACGACGACCTCAACGATATGACCCACATCGCTGTGCAGTATGTGGCATTCAAGCAGGGCAAAGGTTTCAGACTCAAGAATCCTGCTCTGATCGAGCAGCGCCTGGATGTGACCAAGTTCTACAAGGTGCATTGTTTCCATGACAATCCCTACTATGATGTGCCCGTGATCGCCATCGAGATTGTCACCAACGACCGCCCTGCCCGCCAGATGCATATCGATAGCAGTGAACTCGAGCGTGCCATGAAGGAAAAGAAACGGCTTGACCGCCCGCAGCGCAAGCCTGTCAAGAAGAATGAGAAACACGATCAGAACGGCATCATCGTCCAGGACCTGCACATCGCTTCGCTCATGGATAACCTTACAGGTATGACTCCGGCCGCCATACTTGAGTATCAGATGGATAAGTTCCGCGAGGTGATGGATGCCAATATCAACAAGCATGGCCAGCGCATCGTCTTTATTCACGGCAAGGGTGAGGGAAAACTGCGCCAGCACTTGCTGGGCGAACTCAGGCGCCGTTATCCTCGGTGCACAGCCCAGGACGCCAGTTTCCGCGAGTATGGCTTCGGCGCTACCCAAGTCACCATCCACTGATTTTTTTAGGACAACAAGAACAACTCTTACAACCCTCCTGCAAGTCACTTGTTATTTGAGGATGGGGAAGCGGAATTGGCGCAGTTGGCGTTCGAGTTGTTTTTCCTGGCCGCTGCAGTATTGGTTGACAAGGGCATGAAACTGAGGTGAATGATTCATGTGGGTGAGGTGGGCCAGTTCGTGGCAGATGATGTAGCGGATGAGTGGCTCGGGCATGAACATGAGGTTGCGCGAGAGTTGGATGACTCGTCCCTTGGTGCAGTGACCCAGTTTGCGCATTCCTCGCCCTACCTCAAGGCCGGCGGGCATGAGGCCCAATTCATCGGCAATCTGCTGTGCATAGGGAAGAAGTACGGCTTTGGCCATTACCTCCATGGCTCGACCGATAGCGCTTGAGATGGTGCGCTTGATGCCGTTGTCGTCGAGGCCGGCACTCTCATGCACCTGCAGGTGCAGAGTGTCTCCTTCCCAATGGTTGAGGATGTACCCGGGCATGCGGCTTTGGGACTCGATGACGACACGGCACTTGTAGCACTCGATGACCTGCCCGATGCGGAACGATACTGACGCGGGATGGGGCAACCGCCTCAACTGCTCGCGGTTGATGTTAATCATGCGTTGCAGATCAGCGGCGCTAGCGCCCAACGGGGCACGCATGAGCAGGTTGCCATCGGCATGATAAGAGAACCGCACCGAGGTCATGCCCCGGCGCAGTTCCACATATACTTTTCCAAACTCCTTGTCTTCGATATAACCTCTCATGGTCTGATGCCCCCAAAGAAGACAATAAATACAATTTGATGAAAATGAATGATTTGTATTTATTGTACTTGTTGTTTTCCTTATGTTTGTATTGTCGTTTAGAACTTGGTGATGCCCATGATCTCGCGCACATCGGCAAGGGTCTTGCTGGCACGGGCACGGGCACGCTCAGCGCCCATCTCAAGCACTCGGTGCAGATAGGCACTGTCGTTCTCGATGTCGATGATGCGTTCGCGGATGGGGGTGGTCAAGGCCACGATATCCTCGGCAATCTCCTTCTTGAGGTCGCCATAGCGGATGGAGCAATTGTTGTAAGCCTCGGTAAAGTATTCGACCTTGTCGGGTGAGCCGACGAGTTTAAGGATGGTGAACAGGTTCTGTACGGGCTCGGCCATCGGCTGATTGGGCTCGGTGGGACCTCCGTCGGTCACGGCTCGCATCACCTTTTTGCGTATGGCTTTTTCCTCATCCACCAGATAGATGCAGTTGCCTTCGCTCTTGCCCATCTTTCCGCTGCCATCCAGGCCAGGCACTTTGACGGGCGCGCTGCCGAAGTTGAAGTTCTGCGGCTCCTTGAAGTATTCGGTCTTATAGAATGAGTTGAACCTGCGGGCAAACCTGCGGGTCAGTTCCAGATGCTGCTCCTGGTCCTTGCCCACGGGCACATAGTCGGCACGCTGGATCAGGATGTCAACAGCCATCAGGGTGGGGTAGGTCAGAAGGCCTGCGTTCACGCGCTTGTTGGTGCTGGCACCGATAATCTCCTTGGCCACGTCCTCGTCGTCATCGCCCTGATTGGGGGCGGTGATCCCCAAGGCCTTGCGGGCTTTATCCTTGAAAGCGGCGGTACGCATCAGTTCGCCGATGCCCACGTGCATGTTCAGCAGCAGGTACATCTCGCTCACCTCAGGCACATCGCTCTGCACAAAGATGGTGGACTTCTCCGGGTCGAGTCCTGCCGCCAGATACTCAGCCAGGATGTGACGCACGTTGGTGTGCAACTCCTTGGGGTCGGGGTTGGTGGTCAGGGCGTGCAGGTCGGCGATAAAGTAGTAACTGTCGTAATTGCCTTCGTTCTGCATCTTCACGAAGTTACTCAGGGCGCCTAGGTAGTTGCCTAAATGCAGTTGGCCGGTGGGGCGTATTCCGCTCAAAACAATCTTCTTGTTATCCATATTCAATTTCTTGTATTTTTTATTTTATAGGGTGCAAAGGTAGTATAAAGTTTTTAGTTGTTGGTTTTTAGTCGTTAGTTTTTTGGATTGGGATAAACTTTATACCACCATCTCCAGCAGTTGCTGAGCGATGCCGGGACAGGCCGCAAGGATGCAGATGCCATGGTCGTTACGGTAACGTGTTACGGTGGCACCGGCTTCTTGGGCAATGAGTTCACCGGCACAAGCGTCCCATTCCTTGAGGTTTAATTCCCAGTAGCCGTCGAGCCAGCCTGCGGCGACATAGCACAAGTCCATCGCCGCCGAGCCGAGTCTCCTCAGCCCCCTCACGCGGGGCATCACGCGGGCCACCCGGTCGAGGTTGTTGTCGGGGTTGGTCGCTTTGTCATAGGGGAAACCTGTGGAGACGACGGCGCGTTGCAGGTCGGTTGTGCCCTTGACCTGCAGGATGCCATTAGGCCCATAAGCGCCCTTGCCCTTGATGGCATAGAACTCCTCATCAAGTGTGGGCGCATACACATATCCCATGCGTGTCTCGCCTGCGACCATCAGGCCGATGGATATGCAGTATGTGGCAAGGCCGGCGCTGTAATTGACGGTGCCGTCCAGCGGATCGATAATCCACTGGCAACGAGCATGGCGGTGATCGTCGCCGCTTTCCTCGCTGAGGATAGCATGGTCGGGATAGCGGCTGTGCAGATAGTCGAGAATGAGCCGCTCACTGGCTTTGTCGGCCTCGGTGACGATGTCATAGGCATTGCCCTTGTCCATAATGTTGAGGTCCTGCCGGCGAAAGTAACTCCTCAGTATCTTGCCGGCTTGGTGCCCCATGTCTCTGGCGCTGTCGAGCCAGTCGAGTTCTAGGGGCGTGAAGTTGTCTGTCGCAATGTTTTTCATCTTTTTACCTCCTTTAGAATTTGAAACCTGAAACTTGAATAATCTTATAAAAAAGGGAGCGATTGTCGCGCCCCCTTTAAATCGTTGTTATGCAGTCACCTCTTCGCCATCGGGGTCGATGGGAATCTGGCGCTTGAACACTTCCTTGAAGGTGATGAGCGTCTCGCTGCGGCCCAGGCCCATCTTCATGAAGCGGTCGTGGATGACTTGCAGCAGGTGGTCGTTGTTCTGCGCGTACAACTTGATGAACAGGTCATACTTGCCGGTGGTGAAGTAGCACTCTACCACCTCGGGCACCGTTTTGAGTCTGGCCACCACCTCGTCAAACTTTGAGGGGTCGTTCAGGAAGAAGCCGATGTAGGCACAGGTCTGGTAACCTACCGACGCCGGGTTAATTAGCGAGATGCTTCCCTTGATTACGCCCATATTATATAACTTCTGGATGCGCTGGTGGATGGCTGCTCCAGATACGTTGCATGCTCTAGCAATCTCCAGATAGGGTTTGCGAGCATTTAACGACAGCATTTTTAAAATCTTGTAATCGAGTGAGTCTAGTTTCGTAGCCATAGGTTTATAGTTTTTAGTGATGAATTCTTATAATAAATATGCATTTTAAAACGTTCATTTCTAAAGCGTAATTGATAGCCGTTTTGAGTTTGCCACCAGATACGGCTGCAAAAATACAAATTATTTCTTAAAATAGTGACAAATTATAATAAATTTTCTGAAAAATCTTCCCATATCGCAGATTTTTATCAATTATACGGGGACAGTTTTCCGGATTGTGAGCGCCGTGAGTGGTATGACGAATTGTCGCTGATGGCATCAGAGCCCCGTTTCCATGCGATGCAGGCCTGTGACGATGGGCGGCTGGTGGGTTTTGTTACCTATTGGTCCTTTGATGCCTGCTCCTACATCGAGCATCTGGCTGTGGCCAAATCGTGGCGCTGCAAGGGTATCGGCGGGCAATTGCTGGAACGGGTAGCCAGTCAGGGTAAGCCCGTCTTGCTGGAAGTGGAACCCCCTCACGACGAGGTGACTCGCCGGCGGGTGGACTTCTACCGTAGGCACGGCCTGGTGCTGCACAGCGGCATCGACTATCTGCAACCGCCCTATGCGCCTGGGCTGCCGTCAGTGCCCATGTGCATCATGACCTCTCCCGAGATGGGAGAGGATGACGTGAGGGCTGTGATAGAAATATTGCGTCACGACGTTTATCGGCAGCGATGACAGCCCGCTTGTCACGTGGCCCTGTAGTGTTGATTTCCCGGTCGGTGGTGGGATGATTCCGAAATTATTGCTAAATTTGCGCCATCATGAAAGTTAAAGAAGCGATACAACAATTAAGGGAAAGCCTGTCACCCGTAATTGAAGCCGGTGAGTTGCAGGCTATGATACGTGTCATCTGCGAGGATGTGTTCAACTATGATCAGGTCGACGTGGCCTTGCGTCAGGACCATGAGTTGCCCGATTTCGCGCCAGAGCGCATTGCCGAGATCATTGCGCGCCTGAAGCGTCATGAGCCGTTGCAGTATGTGGTGGGCAGTGCCCGCTTCCATGGACATCGCTTCAAGGTCACGCCTGCCGTGCTGATTCCTCGCCCCGAGACGGAGCAACTGGTTGACCTCATCATTGATGAGAATCCCGATGCCGACCTCAAGGTGCTCGACATGGGCACTGGCTGCGGTTGCATTGCGATTGCGCTGGCGAGGGCATTGAAGTTTGCTCAGGTCGATGCCCTCGACGTCTCGCGCGACGCACTGGCTGTGGCTCGTGAAAACGCTGCCCTGCTCAAGACCCCAGGGGTGCGATTCTTTGAGAGTGACATGCTCGCATCCCAACCATCTGCCTGCTACGACATTATCGTGAGCAATCCCCCCTATATCTGCTGGAGTGAGCGCGAATCGATGGACCGCAATGTGAAGGACTTTGAGCCCGGGCAGGCATTGTTTGTCCCCGACAGCGACCCGTTGCTGTATTACAAGGCCATCGCTCACTATGCCTCCCAATCCTTGGAGCATGGCGGAAAGTTGTATCTGGAGATCAACCAGCGGTTTGGCAACGAGGTGAAGCATTTGCTCGAGTCGTGCGGGCTCGACGATGTGCGCATCATCGAGGACAGTTTCGGCCATGTGCGCTTTGCGGCAGCCAGGCAGCGCTAGTCACCGCTGGCCGAGGCACTGGCAGAATGGCGGCAAACCGTGAAATCTACGTTAAAAAGGTGTAAAAAACCGGTGATTACCGTTTATTATCTTTAACGGACGTGTCTTGTATGCCCGTTAAGTAGTATCTTTAGCCCCGAAAATGGCCTTTGGTGACATTATTAATTGGAAAAATCCAGTGTGTGACCGAATTTTTTTATAATTTTGCCGTTTGTATAAAAGCAAAGTGAATCAATTGACGATAATGAGAAGAACAACTCCGCTATATCTGATGCTGGCGATGGCAATGATGCTCTCATCGCTGCCGGTGCTGGTATCTTGCAACAAGGACAAGGACGACGACGATACTTTTTCATACAGTGATAGTGAACAGACCACGCTCATCAAGGCTTTTGGTCTACAGGCCGACGCCGATGTCCTGTCCAATCTGGATTCGGTGCATTTCACGATAGATTATGACAAGGGCATGATCTACAATGCCGACTCCCTGCCCAAGGGCACAGATATCACTGGCCTGAAGGTGACGGTGGAGTTTCTCAATACCGTATCCTCGGCAATCTTCAACATCAGTGGTGCCAGCACCCAGGCCGACACCACCATCGAGTACACGTCTTCCATGACCAAGAAACTTGACTTCTCGGGCAAGACGGTGCTCACCGTGACCTCGGCCGATAAGTCACGAGTTAAGGACTATAACATACAGGTGCTCGTTCACAAGGTCAATCCCGATTCACTGGCTTGGCCGCAGCAGTGGCGCCGTGACCTGCCGGGTTATCGCAGCGATGCTATCGGCCACAAGGCAGTGAAGCAAGGCGAAATCTATCGCATCATGGTCTACAATGGACAGGAGTGTGAACTGTTGAGCGCTACCTCTCTCAGCCAGCCGATGTGGAACAAGCAGACCATAGACATGCCGTTCACGCCACAGGTGCAATCGCTCTGCGCTAGCGACGACGCGCTCTATATCCTTGCCGACGACGGCACGCTCTTCTCTTCGGCCGATGGCTCGGAGTGGACCTCGTGCGGTGTGGTCTGGCATACCTTGATAGGAACCTATGATGACCGTGCACTCGGTGTCACGGGTGGCGATGGCATCTACTATCATGATGAATATCCCCGCAGCGATGGCTTTGTGGCTACCGAGGTTGAGGACGGATTCCCCGTCGCTCACTCGTCGGGAATGATCGAGACCGACAACCAGTGGACAGCGTCGCAGCAGACCATGATTGTGGGCGGTGTCGACAGCGAGGGAGAAGTCTTGAGCGCCGTGTGGGGCTATGACGGCTCGCGCTGGGGCAAGATCAATAACATCCACAGCGGCAAGTTGCCCGCACTCACCGATGCCACACTCTTCCCCTATTATATCTATGCCGAACAATCCGGAGTGCGCCGCTACAGCCGCGCACAGACCTGGTACCTGATGGGAGGCCGTCTTGCCGATGGCACGCTCAACGATAAGATCTACCTATCGAGCACACAGGGCATCACTTGGACCGTCGGTGACTCGACAATCGCCCAGTCTCCCTATATGCCTGCATTCTATGGCGCGCAAGCCTTTGTCGAGTCGATGGATATGACTCAGTCCAATGGCGCTCCGCGCCGTGTGCCGTCGGCTATAACCACTTGGTCTTGCCCGTTTATCTACCTGTTTGGTGGCTTTAACGACCAGAATCAATTGCTGCCCAATGTGTGGCGCGGTGTGTATATCCGCATGACCAACTATCCCGTTTATTGAGATCGAGATGAAGAGAGTTTGGTACATAGTGGTGGTGCTGATGCTCCTTGGCGTGGCAGACATGCATGGCCAGCAGTACAAATATGAGGCTGGACCGGCCTTGGGTGTGACGGGATATTTGGGCGAGTGCAACAACGGTTTCCTGTTCAAGCACCCTAGTGTCACTGCCGGTGGCATCTTCCGTTATAACCACAACAGCCGTTGGGCATTCAAGGCCAACCTGAACTATGCCAACATACGTGGCAACAGCATGTATGATGAGACATGGTATCCCGATGGCTTGAACTACACGTGCTCGGCAAGTCTTATCGACTTGGGAATGACCGCTGAGTTCAATTTCCTGAATTTCGGCGCTGGCCCTGCCTACAAAAAGTATAAGCCGATTTCACCCTATATGGTTGCGGGTGTGGGTTTTGTGTTCGCGATCAACAACGGGCACAATCAGGCCTCGTTCACGATCCCCATTGGCATCGGTGTGAAATATAAGTTCAAGCAGCGCCTGAACTTGGGATTCGAGTTCACCATGCGCAAGGAGTTCAGCGACCGCATCGATGGCCATAGCGACCTGTTTGGTATCAAGCACTCGTTTGCCAAGAACACCGATTGGTACTCGTTTGCCATGTTTACGGCAACCTACGAGTTTGGCAAGCGCTGCATCAAGTGTAACTATATTGAATAATACGACGATCATGGCATCACTCAACGATAAAATAGATCAACTGGACCCGATGCGCATCCCGCGCCACGTTGCCATCATCATGGATGGCAATGGCCGTTGGGCCAAGGAGCATGGCCAAGAACGCACTTTCGGCCATGAGAATGGTGTCTCGACGGTGCGCCAGGCAACAGAAATTGCCAGTGAGGTCGGGGTGAAATATCTGACCCTCTACACCTTCTCGACCGAGAACTGGAACCGCCCGCAGGATGAGGTCGATGCCCTGATGAATCTGATCGTGGTGAGCATCGAGCAGCAGACGCCCGACTTGATCAAGAATAACGTGAGGCTGACAACCATCGGCAACATGGAGCGCATGCCTGAGTATGCGGCTAGCCGTCTGCGCAAATGCATGCAGGATACCAGTCACTGCACCGGCTTGGTGCTGTGTCTGGCCTTGAGTTACTCTTCGCGCTGGGAAATCGTGGAGGCTTGCCGCAGCATAGCACGCGAGGCCGCTAGCGGCACACTCAATCCCGATGACATCGACGACGAGACGCTCTCGCGCCACCTTGCCACCAGTGGAATGCCCGATCCCGACTTGCTGATACGCACGGGCGGTGACCTGCGTGTGAGCAACTATCTGCTCTGGCAGATAGCATACAGCGAACTTTACTTCACCTCAAAATATTGGCCCGATTTTACCAAGGAAGACTTTGTCGACGCCATTGCCGACTTCCAGTCGCGTGAGCGCCGCTATGGTAAGACGAGCGAACAGGTAAACAACGATAAAGAAGCGTAATAATAAATGAGAAGAATAAGACATACCCTATTGTCCGTTATAGCCCTTGCCGCAATGTCTCCTGCAGCCCTCAGCGCACAGGATACCTACACGGCAAATGACACGATCTATAACCCCAAGATTGTCTTCACGGCATCCCCCACTCAGTACCAGATTGCTGGTATCAGGGTAGAGGGTGTTGATAATTATGACGATAATATCATCATCGGCTATTCAGGCCTGGCTGTGGGCCAGCATGTCGATATACCTGGTGATGACCTCAAGGCTGCCGCCAAGCGCTTCTGGCGTCAAGGCCTGTTCTCTAAGGTACAGATCCTTGTTGAGAAGATCTATCAGGATCAGGCTTGGCTGGTGTTTAACCTGCGCCAGCAGCCTCGTGTCTCGCAAGTGAACTATAATGGCATGAAGAGCGGTGAGAAGAAGGACATCATCGAGCGCCTGAGTTTCCAGCCTGGCAGCCAGATGACGCCCAATATCGCCGACCGCATCAAACTGCTGGTCGAGAAATACTATGCTAACAAGGGCTTCGGCCAGGCCACCTGCGAGGTTGTGCAAGTGCCGGACCTGAGCAAGCAGAACGAGGTGATCGTCAATATCAATGTCGATAAGCATGAGAAGATCAAAGTGCACAAGATCTACATCGACGGCAACGAGGTGCTGAGCGATACCAAACTCAAGCGCACCATGAAGAAGACCAACGAGAAGAAAAGCCTGTGGAAGATCTTCTCGCAGAAGAAGTTTGTCAAGAGTGATTTTGAGGCCGACAAGCAACTCATCATCGACAAGTATAACGAGAAGGGCTATCGCGATGCCGTTATCGTCAAGGACAGCGTCGTGCCGTTTGACGAAAAGAGTGTAGACATCTATCTCACTATCGATGAGGGCAAGCGCTACTATATCTCAGACATCACTTGGGTGGGTAACACCGTCTATCCCGCGCCACTGCTGGATGAGGTGCTGGGTATCAAGAAGGGCGACGTCTATAACCAGAAATTGCTCAGCAAGCGCACCCAGGAGGACGATGATGCTGTGGCCAACCTGTATCTCAACAATGGCTACCTCTTCTATCAACTGATTCCTATCGAGAGCAAGATCGAGGGCGACAGCATCGATCTGGAGATGCGCATGTATGAGGGCAAGCAGGCCCGTATCAACAGGGTGGTCATCAACGGTAATGACCGACTGTATGAAAAGGTGGTAAGACGCGAGTTGCGTGTGCGCCCGGGCGACCTCTTCTCCAAGGAGGACCTCATGCGCTCGGCCCGCGAGATTGCCCAGACGGGACATTTCGATCCCGAGAAGATGGACATCCGTCCCGAACCCAATGCCGACAACGGTACTGTGGATATTATCCTCAATCTTGAGAGCAAGGCCAATGACCAAGTGGAGTTAAGCGCCGGTTGGGGACAAACGGGCGTTATCCTCAAAGCATCGTTAAAGTTCACCAACTTCTCGATGCAGAACCTGTTGCACCCGTCGTCCTACAAGGGACTGATACCGCAGGGCGAGGGCCAGACATTTACCATCAGTGCTCAGACCAATGCCAAGTACTACCAGGCCTATAGCGTGTCGTTCCTCGACCCGTGGTTTGGCGGCAAGCGTCCTAACTCACTGTCGGTATCGGCTTTCTACAGCCGTCAGACCGGTATCAACTCGTCATACTACCAGCAGCAGATGCAGAACTACGCCTACAACGCCATGTATGGGGGCATGTATCCTGGCATGTATCCTGGCTATAATTATGGTTATGGCTATGGCTATGGCTATGGTAGCGGGTATAACTACTACGAGAACGCATACGATCCTAACAAGTATCTGCAGATGGCAGGTGTGACCATCGGCTTCGGTAAGCGACTGAAGTGGCCTGACGACTACTTCACCTTCATGGCCAGCCTGAGTTACCAGTGGTACAGCCTCAAGAACTGGGATTACCTGTCCTATGGCTTGAACATGCGCAATGGTGTCTCCAACTCATTTGTGCTCGGGTTGAACCTCTCACGCAGCAGTATCGACAACCCGCTGTATACACGCCGCGGCAGCACCTTCACCTTGAGCCTGAACATGACACCGCCCGCCAGCCTGTTCGGCAAGAAGAACTGGAAGGCACTGAGCCAGAGCAATACCGATGAGTCCAAGAGGGAACTCTACAAGTGGATCGAGTACTGGAAACTGAAATTCCAGGCTCGCACCTACACGCCGCTCACCGACCCCGATGGCCGATGGACACTGGTGCTGATGACCCGTGCCGACTTCGGTCTGCTGGGCAGTTGGAACAAGTGGCTGAAGTCCCCGTTCGAGACCTTCTATGTGGGTGGTGACGGCATGTCGGGCTCCTACACCTATGCAACCGAGGCTATTGCCCTGCGTGGCTATGAGAATGGTGCCTTCACGCCGCGTAGCGATGGTTACGCCTATGACCGATTTGTGCTGGAGTTGCACTTCCCGCTGATGCTGTCACAGAGCGCCACCATCTATCCGCTCGTGTTTGTCGAGGCTGGTAACGCCTGGACCGACATCAAGGCCTTCAACCCCTTCGACATCAAGCGCTCGGCTGGTGTGGGTGCCCGCATCTTCCTGCCGATGATCGGTATGATGGGTATCGACTGGGGCTATGGCTTTGACAAGGTGTTTGGAGAGAAAGGTGGCAGCAACTTCCACTTTGTGCTGGGTCAAGAGTTTTAACGAAATTAAGTTAATGAATAAACGATTTGGTCCAAACCGAGTCTAAGAGTCGAGATTTCAACAAACATCAACATCAAAATACAAACAGAGAAATGAAACGAATAGTTTTGATCGCAGTGGCGCTGGTAGCCGGATTCATGGCTGCTCACGCGCAGAAGTTTGCTCTCGTCGACATGGAGTATGTGCTGAAAAACATCCCTGCCTACGAGATGGCTAATGAACAGTTAAACCAGGTGTCGCAGCGCTGGCAGCGTGAGGTCGACGAACTCAAAAAGGAGGCCGACACCATGTACAAGAACTACCAGAGCGACATGGTCTTCCTGACCGATGACCAGAAGAAGAAAAAAGAGGCCGAGATCACCGAGAAGGAGAAAGAGGCTCAGCAGTTGCAGTACAAGTACTTTGGTCCCCAGGGTGAATTGTTCAAGAAGCGCCAGTCGCTCATCAAGCCCATCCAGGACGATATCTACAACGCCTGCAAGAAGGTGTGTGACGAGCGTGGCTTCCAGGTCATCTTTGACCGTGCTAGCAGCCAGAGCATCATCTTCGCCTCGCCCCGCATCGATGTGAGCAACGAGGTGCTTGAGAAGATGGGCTACAAGTAATCCCTCGGTCGACTTTGATCAACAAAATCAGAATCATTTAGTATACTAACAATAGAAAATCAGTTTTTAGACATGTTTAAAAGATTTATGCTCTTAGCCGTTACGGCTACTATGATGTGCTTTGCAGCACAGGCTCAGAAATTCGGTTACGTCAACACCAGTGAGATTTTCAACGTCATGCCCGAGAAGGCTACCGCCGAGAACACCCTCAAGCAGGTGAGTGACAAGTATGAGACCGAGTACAAGAACCTGCAGGATGCTTTCCAAAAGAAGATGGCTGACTATGAGGCTGCCGACAAGGATGCCAGCACTCCCCAGGCCATCAAGGATCGTCACAACCAGGAATTACAGGACGACTATGTGAAGATCCAGAACTTCCAGCAGACCGCATCTCAGGACCTGCAGCGTCAGCAGGAGACCCTGCTCGCTCCCATTACCCAGAAACTGCAGAACGCCATTCAGGCCGTTGGTGCCGAGGGTGGTTACACCTTTATCTTTGACCAGGCTGCCGGTGCCATCATTTACACCGGTACCAATGCCGAGGACGTAAGCGCCAAGGTGAAAGCCAAATTGGGTATCAAGTAAGATATTCTGGAAACACACTAAACGATAATGCTAAGATGCGAGGCCCCCAAGTGGTATGATAAACCACTTAGGGGCCTTGATGATTGATGGCGCTGCTGTCATGCGGGCCGTGCGTCCGACGATAGGGCTCACTATTACCTGCCGAAAAAGCGTGAAATGACATTTTGATGGCTTCGCGATGCTGGCCGTTACGTGAAAAAGTGCTACCTTTGTTGTCCTAGTAATGAATGAATGTGTAATGTGTTTAATACGTATATGACAATGAAAAAGATTCTCATCTTTGCCATGGCCCTGCTGCCGCTGATGCTCATGGCACAGGCCCGTATCGGGGTAGTGAACTCACAGCAGATCTTTGACCTCATGCCAGAGAAGGCCGCCGCCGAGGCCCAACTCAAGGCACTGAGCGATAAGTATCATGCCGAGTATGCGTTGCTGCAGTCTGACTTTGACAAGAAATATGCCGACTACCAGACTGCCGCCGCCGATGCCGCAATGCCCGAGACCATCAAGGAGCGCCGAGTGCAGGAGTTGCAAGATGGCGACAAGAAGATGCGTGACTTTGAGCGTCGTGCAGCCGACGATATCGCAGCCCAGCGCGCAGCCCTGACCAAGCCCATCGCTGATCGTGTGCAGGCAGCAATCCGCACAGCCGCCGAGCAGGGTGGATTCGACCTGGTGCTTGATACAGCGGTGACGCCTGTGGCCTATACCGGCCCTAATACCGCCGACATCACCGCCATGGTCAAGGCCCTTCTGGGTCTCGAGTGAGCATGCCTGGCGTCGGTATGACAGCAGGCTGTATCTCATCAATGAACCAGAGTGTGAAAATAGAAAAACCCGCATCAACCGATGCGGGTTTTCTTTTCGCTCTGGGGTGGAAGATGGGGCTCGAACCCACGACCTTCGGAACCACAATCCGACGCTCTAACCAGCTGAGCTACGTCCACCATATATCGCATTTTCTCTCAAACGCGGGTGCAAAGATAATACCAATTTTGATTCTGTGCAAGGATATTGCCAAAAAAACTTTGATTTTTTGCCATCATTTGGGTTTTGGGCTGCATGCGGCCGCACACTCTCTGCCGTAATGGGGTATAGGGGGGAGGGGCTTATTGCGAAACGATTTCGGCTGGGGCGATGCGGTCGCTGCCCTTGACAAACTCTCCCAACGAGTAAACGCTGCGCAGGTTGATGTCGCCGTCGAGCAGCAGGATGTCGGCATCCTTGCCTCGCTGAATCGATCCCTTACGGTCATAGATGCCCATGATTCTGGCCGGTGTCTCACTGGCCATGCGCACGGCATCCTGTAAGGGGACATTCACCACGCGCACCATGGTTTTGATCAGGCGGTCCATCGTGGCAATGCTTCCGGCCAGGGCGCTGCGGTCCGAGAGTTTGCATACGCCATCCTCAATGATCACGCGAGGGTCAAAAGCGTGCTCGCTGTCGCTGTCGGTCACGGCCAGGGCATCGGTGCAGAGGGCGGTCCGCTCTACGCCCTTGATGTGATAGACGAGGTTGAGCAGGGTCGATGGCACATGTATGCCGTCGGCAATCACCTCGACAGCCATGTCATTGAGCAGGTAGACGCTCTCGACCGTGCCCGCATGCTTGAACTCCCTGACGTTGTGGAAGCCCGGCATGGCGTTGTAGAAGTGTGTGGCCAGTGTATAGCCGGCATCCCAAGCCGCCTTGACGTGGGGATACTCGGCAGCGGTATGGCCTATGGCGGCGACAATGCCCTTGCTGGTGATGTACTTTCCCATCTCGACAGCGCCAGGCAATTCCGGTGCGGTGTCCCATCGCCTCATGCACTCATAATCCTCGACGATGTGGGTGTATTCCGCTGGATCTGGTATGCGGATCACCTCAGGCATCTGGGCTCCTGCCTTGCTGGGATTGAAGTATGGACCCTCGAGGTGCATACCCATGATGGTCGAACGCGGGTCTTGCATGAGTTGGTCGCAAGTCTCGCAAGCCTTTTCAATCATGTCGAGCGGGGATGACGACAGAGTGGCATAGATGGCCGTGGTGCCGTGCTTGAGATGGGTGCCGGCTGCCGTCAAGAAGGCCTGTGGTGTACACTCCTGGAAGTCACATCCTCCTCCTCCATGGCAATGCAGGTCGATGCCGCCGGGCACTACATGCATGCTGTGGGCATCGATGGTTTTGTCCATACCATCGAGCAGGCGGCTGCTCTTGCTCACCTCCTTGATGCGGGTATCCTCAATGACGACCGATCCGCCATTGATCCATCCCTCTGGTGTGAGAATGTGACCGTTGTAAATCTGAGTTAGCATTACCAATCTTTTTTATCCTTCTTGACTTGCAAATATACGTTGTTTTTCGAGAACTTGAAGCGCCCTATTACATTTTTTTTGATTTCTTGACATAAATTTTAGGTTTTGGGTAGTTGCGGTGAGATTTGGCTGGGGCTCTTTGTCTTGATTTTTCCCCAATTTGTCAAGATGATTGGTTGATTGGTCACGAAGTGGCGAAAATCCATTTTTTTATTTGAAAAATAGTGTTTTTCTTTGCATTGAAACAAGTTGAAATATTATTTGTTTTACGATACGCGTTCGTATGAGATAAATTCGCATTTTCAGGTTTTAAAAGCAACACATTAACAAAAAAGAAAGATGAAAAAGATTGTTTTGATTTTGACAGTGGCCCTGTTGGGCAGTATTGTGACTAATGCACAGCAACACCGTCGTCCGGACATGACTCCCGAGCAGATGGTGGAAAAACGTGTTGAGCGACTTGATAAGGCCCTCGCACTGACTGCGGAACAGAAGACAGAGATCACCAAGATTTTTGTCGAGGAGATGCAGTCGACCCGCGCCGAGAGGGCTAAGAGGCAAGACGACGGCACAGGAGAGGATGCTGCAGCACGCCAGGCTAGGCATCAACAGATGCAGGCTCAGCGTGAGGCCACCGATGCCAAGGTCGTATCGGTATTGACCGACGAGCAGGCTGCCAAGTATGCCGAGATCAAGCAGCGCGGCAGAGACAGAGGCCAAGGGCGAGGCGATTTCAAGGGCCATCAGCGAGGACCGAAGTCTCCCAAGCAGGACGGCTGCAAGGACTGCAAGTGTAACAAGAGTGAATAGTAGTAAAGAAATAGACTTAATCGTGTATGTGTTTTGAAAGTGGAGGGTGTTTCCTGTTTGAAGGAAGCGCTCTCCTTTTTTTTCGCGGTGACTGTATAATGGCGGTATTGTTATCATAAATGATTAGAAGATGTTAAAAAGCAGCGAATTTTATTAAAAAAAGCCCTGCAGCCCATGAAAATTATGCCCAAAAATGAAAAAAAATTGCTACCTTTGCATTAAATCTACAACAGAACTCAACATGGATGTAAAGAAAGTCTTATTCATATCGCAAGAGATATCACCGTATGTCCCTGACCGCCGCTTGTCGCTGATAGGCCGCATGTTTCCCCAGGGTGTAAAGGAGCAGGGTATCGAGGAGCGCACGTTCATGCCTAAGTACGGCATGATCGCGGAGCGCAGTAACCAGTTGCATGAGATGATCAGGCTCTCAGGCATGAATGTGATCATCGACGATACCGATCACCCGCTGATTATCAAGGTTGCGACACTTCAACAAGCCCATTTTCAGGTATACTTCATCTATAACGAGGACTACTTCGCAAGCAACCGTATCGACGAGTTGGAGATGAACTGTTCGCCTGCCGACAATGATGAGCGCAGCATGTTCTTTGTGCGTGCCGTGATTGAGTCGATTCGCAAGATGCGTTGGGTGCCCGACATCATCCAGTGCACGGGATGGATTTCGGCTTTGGCGCCGGTCTACATCCGCGCCCTCTATGGCGACGACCCCTCATTCCGTGATGCCAAGATTGTTACCGCTCTGTTCAACGATAAGATCGCATCGCCGCTGGATGCCCGCTTGAGTGAGAAGATGCATCAGGATGGCATACCCAAGGCGGCCCTCAAACCTATCGCTGGCAAAGAGTTGACCTACGATGACCTGATGTGCTATTCGCTCAAGTACAGCGACGCCGTGATCACGTGTGAGGAAGGCATCAGCCAGAGTGTGCTCGACTCGGCGGCATCATTGCCTCAACTGCAGTTTGTCGACGATGACGACGTCAACAAGGTGAAGGAGTTCTACACTTCGCTGTAAAACTCTGTGAGGTGTTCAAACTGATTTCTATATTCTTAAATCGTTTATTCATTTCGAGAATATGAAGCAACTCTTAAATGTTGTACTGGCAGCGGCTGTGCTGGTGGGCTTGTCGGCATGTACCGACGAGACAATCGGTGTATCGATCACCGACGGCATGTCCTCCATCATCGAGGATTCATCGTTTGTCATTACCGGACACTCGGTCCTTAACCAGCGGGTGCAGATGCGCACCACCACCAAGATGCTGGGCGATCTGACGGCCGATGGATTTGGCCACATCAGCGCCTCGGCTGTCACCATGTGGATGCCTGCAGCCAAAATCGACACCACGGGGGTCAAGCCCGAATGGATCGACTCGTGCCGCTTGAAACTGCGCATCCCCTATCGTAATGGTTTCACCGGTGATAAGTTGGCTCCTATGAGGCTCAACGTGTATCGCTTGAATAAGGCGTTGCCGTCTCCCATCTATAGTGATTTTGATCCAACGGGCTACTATGACAGTGACGACTTGTTGGCATCGGAATCCTACTCACCGGTTTCGGGGTGGATCGAGGTGCCTGATGCTTACACGTCTACCATTACCACCCAACGTGATACTGTGAGGGTGATATCTGTGCCAATGCCGGTTGAGACCGCACGTGAAGTGTTTAATGCCTATGTTGCTGACCCCTCGCGCTTTACAAGCCCGAAGGCGTTTGCCGACATCTTCCCAGGCATCTATATGACTAACAGTTATGGCAGTGGCCATGTGCTGAATATCAATGCCGCGGAGATGAATGTGTATTACCACAAGCACATCATCACCGATACCGCCGAGGTGGATTCGGCCTTCCGTCAGACTTATCTGGCATCGACGCCCGAGGTGATTTCTAACAACATCTTCCACTTCGACATCGATAATCAGGTGACTGAGATGGTCGATCGGGGCGAGGCCATTATTGTCGCACCGGCAGGCTATGAGGTGCAGGTGCGTTTCCCTGTCCAGGAAATTATCGACAAGTATCAGGCCAACGTCGGCGATAATCAGGCGATTATCAACACGCTGTCGCTGTCGTTGCCCGTCAGTGTGCCGGCCACCGAATACGGTATCCTGCCACCCTCCTATCTGCTTATGGTCAAGACCTCTAAGAAGGACAACTTTATCAATGGCGATAGCCTCGCCAATAACAAGGATTCCTTCTATGCGATGTATAATGCGTCGGAGCGCACCTATGAATTCACGGGTCTGCGCGACTATGTCTTGAACATCATCAACAATCAGGGCGGCATTGCGACCGATGATGATCTCGCATTTACCATCACGCCGATTGATGTGACCACCTATACCTATCCCCAGTCCTACTCATACTACAGTTATTCGACATCAGGGTCGTCGGTGGTTACCAAGATTTCGCCCATGGTTTCGCGTCCGGCCATCGTGAGGTTGTTGCTGGACAAGGCCAAGATCAAGATTACCTATAGCAAACAAATTGTTGATTAAAGTTTGCTGGATTAGAAAAATAGTGCTACCTTTGCACCCGCATTGCAGATTTCAGCAGTGCACCAAGCCGCAATAGCTCAGTCGGTAGAGCATTTCATTCGTAACGAAAAGGTCGCGGGTTCGAGTCCCGCTCGCGGCTCCACAATGGACGGGGAAACAGCATCGTTTTCCCGTTCTTGTTTGTTTTTTTCAGAGATCGATAGTTATGGAAATTACCGTTAAGGATTATATGGAACGCCAGCCTGGCAATCCCAAGGTGGCTGAGACCGACCAGTTCTACCTGTGGATAGCGCTGCGCCTGGCTAAGGTGTGGGATGAATCCCCGTGGCTGCATGGTCTGGATGACGATGTGCGCCGCGATGTTGTGTTGGCTGTGACAGGCTATTACCAGGATGTGGTGGCCGACGCGGGACTGTGGCGTTCTTTCACCCGGCTGCACAATAGCCGACATGGTTCGCCACTGCCTTTCTATGGCCGTGACGAGGAATATGTGGATTATGAACTCAATGTCGCCGACGTCAGATATGTGATCTGGTGGACGGTTGCCGGGGCTGGGCGTGAAGACGCTCTGGCCCCTGACAGCGCTGAACTAGAAGCGCTTGCCATTGCATTCTTCACGCTGCTTGATCAGGAGTATGAGCAGGCTCCGGTTCCACGGCAGTTGTGCATCGCCGCTGACGTTGACCTGAATGATCCGCAGGATGCCCAGCGCATCTATGACTATGCCTACTGGCTGTACTGGCGCAGTTACCTGTTGCGCCCATCGTCACAAGCCGTGATGGCGCGTGCGATGCCCCGAGCCCATGCCATTATTGCCCGTGCGGGCGAGAGCGACGCTCGCCCATTGCTGCAAGAACTCAACGAGCAGTTGATGTCGAGTGAACCTGCAGGACCGATACCATTGACGACTGCCCAGTGGCTGCGTCTCATCATTGACGACGAAATGCCCTGACGCTGGCCTATCGTCATCGGTCAGAAGATATCGGATTAAAACAGCATCACGCCATGTCCTCAATCGGGCATGGCGTGATGCTGTCATTATCAGTCATGGGCACTAGGCAATGCCACGGCCATGGCAGTTCTTGTACTTCTTACCGCTGCCGCAGGGGCAGGGGTCGTTGCGGCCAATCTTCGGACCCTCGTTGCGGATGGGGCCTGTGGGGCCTTGGGGACGCGGTCCGACAGGGGCTGCGTTGGGACGCGAGGGATCCGGTTCACCACCGCCACGGTTCTCGCTGTAGCGCTGGCGCTGTTGGGGCTCGCGATCCTGCACATTCTGTTGGGGCGGTGCCTCGGGAATCTGACCACGCATGAGCACGGCGATTGACTTGCCGTTCATCACGCCTACCATCTGCTTGAACATGTTGAAGGCCTCGGTCTTGTAGATGACCAGAGGATCCTTCTGCTCGTAACTGGCGTTCTGCACACTCTGGCGCAACTGGTCCATCTCACGCAGGTGCTCCTTCCAGTTCTCGTCGATGGTGAGCAGCATGACGGCCTTCTGCCAAGCCTTGGTGAGCGACTTGCAGTGGGTCTCGGCAGCCTCCTTGATATCGATAACGATGCCGAAGGTGCGCTTGCCATCGGTGATGGGCACGCGTATCAGACCCTGCGGCTCCATGCCGTTGGCTTGCTGGTCGGCAACGATGTTCTGGATGATGGGGTCGGCAACTTCGCTGAGGCGGTCCATCTTGCGGTTGAAGGTCTTGAGCACCACATCATACAGGATGTCCTGTTTCTTGCCGTCGTCCATGCGGCGGTATTCCTCTTCGGTGTAGGGCACCTCGAGGGCATAAGTCTTGAGAACTTGCATCTTGAAGTCCTCGTAGTCGTCAGCACCAAATCTCTCGACGGTGTCTTCGACACTGTCATACAAGGTGTTGATGATATCCAGACCGATGCGCTCGCCGATGAGGGCGTGATGGCGGCGTGTGTAGATGACCTTGCGCTGGGCATTCATCACGTCGTCATACTCAAGCAGGTGTTTACGGATACCGAAGTTGTTTTCCTCGACACGTTTCTGGGCATTCTCGATGCTCTTGGTCACCATTTTGCTCTCGATGGCCTCGCCGTCCTTGAGACCCAAGCGGTCGAGCGTCTTGACCACACTCTCGCTGGCGAACAGTCGCATCAGTTTGTCCTCGAACGATACGAAGAATACAGACGAACCGGGGTCACCTTGACGACCGGCACGACCGCGCAACTGGCGGTCGACGCGGCGAGACTCGTGGCGCTCGGTGCCGATGATGGCCAGACCGCCTGCCTCCTTAACGGCGGGCGACAGCTTGATATCGGTACCACGACCGGCCATGTTGGTGGCGATGGTCACAACACCCTTGCCGTCGATCGACTGACCGGCCTGGGCAACGATGTCTGCCTCCTTCTGGTGCAACTTGGCGTTCAAGACGTTGTGCGGGATGTGGCGCAGGTTGAGCATGCGGCTCAGCATCTCACTGATTTCTACGCTGGTGGTACCCACCAGTGTGGGGCGGCCCTGATTGCGCATGGCTTCGATCTCGGCAATGACGGCGTTGAATTTCTCCTTCTGAGTCTTGTAGACGCGGTCGGCCATATCGTTGCGGATAACGGGCTTGTTGGTCGGGATCGTGACGACGTCCAGTTTGTAGATGTCCCAGAACTCACCGGCCTCTGTCTCGGCGGTACCGGTCATACCCGAGAGTTTGTGGTACATGCGGAAGTAGTTCTGCAGCGTGATGGTGGCAAACGTCTGGGTAGCGGCCTCGACGTTAACGCCCTCCTTGGCCTCGATGGCCTGGTGCAGACCATCGCTGTAGCGGCGGCCTTCCATCACACGGCCTGTCTGCTCATCGACAATCTTGACCTTGCCCTCGGCATCGACGATATACTCGTCGTCGCGGTTAAACAGGGTGTAGGCCTTGAGCAACTGGGTCACGGTGTGGACGCGCTCGGCCTTGACCGAATAGTTGGCGAGCAGTTCGTCCTTCTTGTTGGTCTTCTCCTCGTCGCTCAGCGGCTCGTTGGTTACGGCCGACAGTTGTGCTGCGATATCGGGCAGGATAAAGAACTCGGGGTCGTCGGTACCTCTGGTGAGCACGTCGATACCCTTATCTGTCATTTCCACGGTGTTGTTCTTCTCATCGATGATGAAGTACAATGGATCGGTGACGGTGGGCATCTCTCGGTTGTTGTCCTGCATGTAGAAGGCCTCGGTCTTGAGCATGGCATTCTTGACGCCCTCTTCGCTCAGGTACTTGATCAGTGGCTTGTACTTGGGCAGACCCTTGAAGGCGCGGAACAGCCTCAGCGTGCCTTCCTTGACGGTCTCTTGATCGTCGCTGGCCATCATCTTCTTGGCATCGGCGAGCAAGCCGGTCACCAGTTGGCGCTGAGCGTTGTAAACCCGCTCGACGTTGGGCTTGAATTCGTTAAACATCTGGTCTTCACCCTTGGGCACGGGACCAGAGATGATGAGCGGCGTGCGGGCATCATCGATCAAGACGCTGTCGACCTCATCGACGATGGCATAGTTGTGGGGACGCTGTACCATGTCCTCGGGGCGCATGGCCATATTGTCGCGCAGGTAGTCAAAGCCAAACTCACTGTTGGTACCGAAGGTGATGTCGCAGTTGTAGGCGGCGCGGCGCTGAGGCGAGTTGGGCTCGGTCTTGTCGATACAAGCCACGGTCATGCCATGGAACATATACAGCGGACCCATCCACTCGCTATCGCGCTTGGCCAGGTAGTCGTTGACGGTTACCACATGCACACCATTGCCGGTCAGACCATTCAGGAACACGGGCAGGGTGGCCACGAGGGTCTTACCTTCACCAGTCGCCATCTCAGCGATCTTGCCCTGATGCAGCACGATACCACCGATGAGTTGGACATCGTAGTGTACCATGTCCCAGGTGATTTCGTTGCCACCGGCAATCCAGTGGTTGTGCCAGATGGCCTTGTCGCCGTCGATGCTGACGAAGTCCTTGCCCTGTGCCGCCAGGTCGCGGTCGAGTTGGGTGGCATTGACGACGAGGGTCTCGTTCTCGGCAAAGCGGCGTGCCGTCGATTTCACGATAGCGAATACGGTGGGCAACACCTCGTTGAGTTTTTCCTCAAGCACGTCGAGAATATCCTTCTGGATATCATCCACCTTTTTCCACAGTGGCTCGCGCTCCTCGTAGTCAAGGGTCTCGATCTCGGCCTTGATGCGGTCGATCTCGTCTCGCTTGTCTTGTACCGAGTCGTTGAGATACTTGCGGATTTCGGCCGTGCGCTGCCGCAGGCTGTCGATGTCCAGTGCGTCAATCTCGGGATAAATTTCTTTGATTTGGTTGACAATAGGCGTGATCTTCTTGAGGTCACGGGTCGACTTATTGCCAAACATTGATTTCAAAATGTCACTAAGTCCCATTTTTGGTTTCTTGTTGTAGATATTATGTATTGTTTTTTATTGTCCAAAATGCAAAGATACAATTTTTTAGCCGACTACAGACCATATTATGGTGAATAATCGCCACTTTGTGGGAAAATGGCTGATTGATTTGGCTGATGAGTTAGTCGGTTAGCCTTGTACGGGGGTGGGACCGCGGGTGGTCTGGGCTCCCAACAGCACGTTGATGCCAGAACGCATCACCAGTGCTGCCATGAGCGGGAAGAATGCCCAATCACCCACTTGGGGCTGCCACGGCCAGGCCAGCATCAGCAGGGCCACGATGACGGCATTCAGGGCATGCAGCAAGCGGGCAGCGCCGCGAGTCTTCTTGAACCATGGGAGCACGGCGAGCAAGAGCAGCAAGGGGTTGAGCCACACGATGTTGATGTTGGGCGAAGTGGCCTCGTGTGTCGAGAAGCAGATGAGGAAAAACAGGATGCAACCAGCCAGTCCGCCAGCGATGAACAGCAGGGTGTCATACCAGCGGGATAGGGAGCGGCGGTGCCAGTCGCGGCCCGTCACCAGCAGCGTCAGCGTCAGCACGAGCAGAGCGACGGCCATCGGCGAGATGTACCACGGCGTGGGAGGCCTGACGTTGCCGTCGGTACTCTTGTCGATGGGAACGGTGGTCGTTTTGACCAGCGGCAAGACGGTGCTATCGGTCTTAACGGTAGCACCGGCCACAGCATCCATCAGCAGCATGGGGATAAACATGGTGGCACGTTGGTCGAGGGTGGTGTCAACATCCCAACCCAGTACCAGGTTGATGCCGAAGCGTTCCCATGCGTAGTTGCGGCAATAGTGTGCCAAAATGTCACGGTAGGTGACAGCGCTGTCCTCCATTGCGGGATACCGTAGCCCGTCGCCAGTGGCCATCTCAATGATGTCGCGGGGGCGGGTTGAGCAGTTGTCGCTCAGGAACTTGTAGCGATAGGTACGGTTCTCGGGCTGGGCATTATTCCAAAGAAAGTCTCTCACCATGATAGCCTTGTCCTGCGGCAGATTCAGTTCCTGCTCAACCATGCGTCGCTCCTCCATGCCCAGTGTGGCGTAGGCCCGCGGAACGGGTTGACACATGTAGTCGGTCTCGCCAAGCATGAAGCGCCATAGGAAACCAGGCGACTTAAAGTCAAATACCCCGTAGTTGAAGTACAAGTCGACAGGGCCTTGCTTGACGCGTATCTCGCTGTGACCAAATATGTTGTGCGGCTCACTGCCAGGATAGAACGTCACGAGGCTCACGCGCACAGAGTCCTCCTGTTGCTCCTGGCTCGGTGCAGGATTGGCTGGCAGTTGGGGCACAGCCTCGAGTGTACCCGTTGCACACAGGGCACACAAAACTGTCATGTAATATGTCCTCAATAGACGTTGCATCTACAAAACAATAAAGTGGCAAGAATAATGCCAACACACAATGAATTAACGTGAAACCATCACCTGATAGTATTTCTTATTGGGAAAAGAAACTTTTTTGAACTGAAATTTGGTTGCTTGAGATTAATCTTATAATTTTGCATTGCGAAAAGTTCGCAACGAAAAGTTCGCAACGAAAAGTTCGCAATGGTCAATTAATAATAAGATCTATATATGAACAGCAAGAAATCCACTCCGCTGAATCCCTTCCTGTTAACAGGATATGTGTCACCTGATTATTTCTGTGATAGGGAAGAAGAGACCAAACGGCTTATCTCCGCATTGCTGAATGGCCGCAATGTAACCCTGATAAGTCCCCGACGTATGGGCAAAACAGGTCTTATCCGACATGCTTTTCATAATATGAATATTGGGAAGCAAGCAAAGTGCTATTATGTGGACCTATATAAAACCGACAGTTTAGCGTCTTTCGTTGAGCAATTAGCCAATGTTGTGTTGGGATCATTGGACACAAACGAAGAAAAAGTCATTAAAAAGGTTACTACTTTTTTCAAGTCTTTGCGTCCATTATTTAGTTTTGACTCATTAACTGGCGTGCCGACATTCATGGTGGATGTCAAGCCGGAATGGGCTGAGCACTCGTTGGCTGAAATATTTTCATATATGGAGCAGTCTGGCCAGCAGTGCATCATAGCGATGGATGAGTTTCAGTCGATTGCTGATTATGGCGACAGGAATGTAGAAGCCTTGTTGCGTTCCCATATCCAGCAACTCACGTCAGTACATTTCATTTTCTCGGGTAGCCAACGTCATGTGTTGGAAAACATGTTCGCATCTGCCAACCGCCCATTTTACCAGAGCACACAAATCCTGAACCTGAATGAGATTCAGGAACAGTCTTATTACGAATTTGCAAAAGAGAAACTGTCGGGCCATGGCCAGACGTTGAATACCGATGCGTTTGGGTATCTATATGAAAAACTCGCTGGACACACGTGGTATGTGCAAGTATTGTTGAACTGTTTATATGAGTCAGGGGAACCTTTAATTACGCTGGATGTCATTGATGATACTTTGAACAGAGTTGTCGATGAGAATGAAGCTACTTTCCAGACATTCATGAGATTGGTGACTCCTACCCAGGCTAAGTTGCTGAGAGCGATTGCCAAAGAGAAGTCTGTACAGCAAGCCTTAGGCCAATCATTCATCAGTAAACATCATCTAGGTGCAACCAGTTCTATAAGGTCAGCCCTTAAGACACTTGTGGAAAAGGAATTGGTTTTAGATGCCCAAGGCGCTTATCAAGTTTATGACCGCTTTTTTGCCCTATGGCTCCAACGGCAGTAATATCATTCGTTTTTTCATGATGGGAAGAAAGAAACATGATTGGTCACAGGGGTGGCAAAGGGTCTTGGTTGTTACGGTGGGCTCACTGCTGTCGGTGGCCTTATTTGCACTGCTATGTTGGGGCGTGAATTGTACCGACCTAAAGTATCAGAGGCGCTCGATGGGTTTCTTTGTCGGTCTAGCATGGGTGGTGATGACGGTTTTCCTCTTGAGGAAACAGTTCAGTGCAATACCTAAAAAGGACAACTATCGTTTTGTGGCCTATTTCTTTTTCGGCATGAGCATTGGCGGCGGGCTTTTTGTCATTGATCAATATGTCCACCGGGCCACCTCGTCCTATCATCACTGCAAGAGCATCACCCGCGAGAGCATCGGCGATGCTGAGTATATAATGAGTGAGCAGGAAATCGATGTGATGGATAATTGCCGTGGCTATGATGTGAGTCTATCCCATGAGAGAAGGGGACGGAGAAAATATACAGCCCGTGTTGTTGCCCCAATCAGGGATAGCCATGGCGTTTATTTGGCCTTTGATGACAGAGTGTACTATAATACCCGATGGAAAAATAGCGATGAGATTGAAGAGGCCGATGACGATGCACAGGAAAAACTGCGACAAAAGGTTTCCGATCACCGCAATGACAACCAGTGCCACACCTTTCGCCGCATCTTTGCCTACAATCGCGCGAAATATGACAAGTATGTCAATGCTGTAGAAAACTCGTCACAGTACGTGAACGACTCGCTCTATCAAGTTGAGTCCCTGCCACCCATCATTGAGGAAATTCACAATGTGGGACTTGGTGCTGATGCACGTCCTAATGTCCTGTTCACCACCTTGTACCTGGTCATCCATTTCTTCATCTGCGTGGCCCTGCTCATGGCCAAGGGCAAAGACTAAGCATTTTGCGGAAACGGCGTTTTTACCAGGTGCCGTAGTTGCCGCGGTCGGCGTCGATGCGTAGCAGGATGAACAGCAGGAAGGTGAACCCCCATAGCGATGAGCCGCCGTAACTGAAAAACGGCAACGGGATGCCAATGACAGGGCATAGCCCGATGACCATGCCGATGTTGATAGCCAAATGGAAGATGAGGTAGGAGGCGACGCAGTAGGCATACACGCGCGCAAAGGTCGAGTGGTTGCGCTCGGCTAGGGTGATGATGCGCAATATCAGCACGAGAAATAGCAGCAGCACGGCCACGCTGCCGACAAAACCTTGTTCCTCGCCGATGGTGCAGAAGATGAAGTCGGTGTGCTGTTCAGGCACATATTTCAGTTTGGTCTGCGTGCCGTTCAGGAAGCCCTTGCCGGTGATGCCGCCACTACCGATAGCAATCTTGCTCTGGTTGACGTTATAACCAGCACCGCGCAGATCTTCCTCGATACCCAGGGTGACCTTGATGCGCGTCTGCTGATGCGGCTCCAGCACGTTGTTGAACGCGACGCTCACGGTGAACAGGAACAGTAGCGATGCGGCTGCAAAGCAGATGGTGACAAGCACCTTCTTGAGATGGATCTCGTGCAACATGCCGTAGAGCAGGTAGAGCAGCGACAAGATAATGACTGTCAAGAAGAAGGCATAGCCATTGACGTGCACCCCTGCCAGTTCAAGCCCCCCGGCAATGGCGCCGGCAACCACATAGCCGAGCAGCACATTGCGCCCCAGTATCCAAGAGCGGCAATATACCAGCAGCATGGCCACGATGAGCGCCATGACCATGATAAAGGCGATGACCATGCCCAACGAGATTCCCATAAACGTCACGGCCGCAAACTTCAGCACCACGACGAAATAGACCACTGCCATCAAGGCGGCAAACAGCACAAATCCCGACATGCCCTCGCGGTAGAGGACAAAGATGAGCGACGTATAGACCAGGGCCGATCCTGTCTCTCTCTCCAGGATGATGCACAGGATGGGCAGCACGATGATGCCGATGGCTATGGCATAGTTGCGCCAGCCGTTCAGCGAGAACCCGTAGGTGCTGAACAGTTTGGCTAGGGCGAGCGCGGTGGCTGTCTTGGCAAATTCGGCAGGTTGCAGGCTCACCGGGCCAAACACCAGCCATGAGCGGGAGCCCTTGATGTCTGGCGCGACAAATATAGTGACAATCAGCATTAATATCATGAAGCCATACAGGGGATAGGCATAGGCCTCATAGATGCGCCTGTCGATCAGCAGCAACGAGAAGCCGATCAGGAATGAGAGCCCGGCCCACAGAAATTGCTTGCCCGAGAATTCGCTCAGGTCAAACATGCTGGCCTTATCATAGTCATAGGTAGCGGCATAGATGCTCACCGCTCCGGCCACGACCATGATCAGGTACAGGATGATCGTGAACCAGTCCACAGACCTCAATAGGTTGGTATTTTCATCTTCATTCCTTGTTTCCATTGCTGTCCTTGTTGACGGAAGTTGATGATTGCTGTTTATGATTGTCGGCCTTGTTGCCGCTGGATGTGGCCTTTTTGGCCTTGGGATAGGAAATGGTGTGACGGCTGGCCATCGCACGGCCGCGCGCCTGCAGGCCGGGAGAGTTGCCCTGCAGATAGCGTTGTATCATCAGTGCCCCTATGGGCACGCCATAGGTGGCTCCGAAGCCGGCATTCTCGACATAGACGCAGACCGCGATTTTGGGATCATTCATCGGTGCGAATCCCATAAACACCGAGTGGTCGCGGCCGTGCGGATTTTGGGCTGTACCCGTCTTGCCGCACACGTCGAGCCCTGGTATGTTGGCGCCGGTGCAGGTACCGCCCAGCACTGCCATGCGCATGCCCTGGACGATGTCGTTGTAGTAGCGCTTGTCGATGTCGGTATCGTGGCGCTGCACACTTGCCTTGAGCACACCCACACCCTCGATGCGCTTCACCACATGGGGCGTGATGTAGTAGCCGCGGTTAGCGATGGTGGCGCTCAGGTTGGCAATTTGCAACGGGGTTGCCAGAATTTCGCCCTGGCCGATGGCGTCGCTGATGATGGTCTGGCCCACCCATTTGCCCTCACCATAGATTTTGTCATAAAATGCCGTGTTGGGGATGAAGCCTCGGCTCTCGCCTGGCATATCGATGCCCAACTTGTACCCATAGCCCATCGAGACCATGTGGTTTTTCCAAACCTCAAAGGCCTTACCTGTTGAGCCATACTTGGAGCGCTTGTCCATCATGTACTTGAAGCCCCAGCAGAAGTAGGCGTTGCAGGAGGTCTGGAGGGCGGGTTTCAGCGGGATAGGGGAGCCGTGGCCGTGGCATCCCACACGCAATCCCGCGTTGACGTAACCGCGATGGCATGGAAATACCGTGCTCGTGGTGATGATGCCCTCGTCCAGGAAGATCAGACCCTGTGTTGGCTTAAAGGTAGATCCTGGTGGGTAGGCGGCCATGATTGATCGGTCATAGAGCGGCTTGAGCCTGTTATTGACCAGATCCCGGTAATTCTTGCCACGATCCTTGCCCATCAGCAACGACGGGTCATAGGTGGGGCTGGAGACCAATGCCAATATCTCGCCCGTCTTAGGTTCGATGCACACGATGGCGCCGACTTTGCCCTGCATGAGCATTTCGCCATAGGCCTGCAGCCCGATGTCGATGCTCAGCCGCAGGTTGTTGCCAGCCACAGGTGCGACATCGTCGGCCCCGTCATTGTAACGTCCCTTGATTTTTCCGGTGGCGTCGCGTATCAGAATCTCCTTACCCTTGATGCCTCGCAGCCAGGTCTCGTAACTCTTCTCGATGCCCAAGTCGCCCGTGTAGTCTCCGGGGCGGTAATAGTCGTCGTTCTCGATATCGCGCGCATTCACTTCCCTGATGTCGCCCAAGACATTGGCGGCAACAGGATAATTATACTGCCTGAGAATGCGCTGCACGACAAAGAAACCCGGGAAACGGTACAGTTTCTCTTGCAGTCGACCATAATCCTCGGGGGTGAGATGGTGCATGAAGGCCTGTTGTGTGAAGGCGGAGTAACTGCGCCCCCTCTTCATCTCCTGCCAGCGCAGGTCAAACTCCTCGCGGCTGATCTGCAGCGTGTTGCAAAAGTCGACCGTATCAAATGGCGTCACATCCTTAGGAATCATCACCAGGTCATATTCCGGCACATTATAGACCACGAGCGAGTCGTTGCGGTCATAGATGAGGCCTCGCGACGGATACAGGACCTTCTCCATAAACGCATTGTTATCGGCATTGGCCTTATAAGTACTGTCCATCACCTGCAACTGCACGAGGCGAACGATGTAGATGATGACTATCGCAACGATAAAGCCGCCGATGACTAGTTTGCGTTTCTCTAGATTATAGTCTTTTCTCACGTCGGGTGCTCACTAGAGTGTCCAAACCAAATATGATAATGATAGACAATACACTGCTTGCAGCGATGCGCGCGAGCGTGAGCAGGATATTGTGAAGCGTGAACGCTTGGATGAGGAAAACGAGCGCACAGTAGATGGTCACGATGGTAGCCATATACTTGAAGTAATCGCCCACTCCCATCGAGTCGACCGAGGGGATAGGTATGTTCATGTCGTTCTCGCGGGAGACAAAGGTGTTGAACACGGGTCTCCTGATGGCGGCCACTATCGTGCATGCCAGAGCGTTCATCCCAGGTGTGTTGTTAAAGATGTCGATGACCAGCCCGGTAACGAAGGCGATGGTCAGCACCCATCCGGTGTGCAGGTTGACTGGCAGCCTCAGTATCAGATAGATAAACACGACAGGCATGGCCACGTTGAACAAGATGATCTTGTTGCAAACCAGTTGAAGCACCATCAGTGCCAAAAACAGCAATATGAATTGTACGATAGTCTTGGTCATGGTTGCTCGACGGGTGTTTCGGGTTCAACGGGTTGGGGTGGCAGTGCCTGCTGAGCGGGTTGTGAGGGTTGCGGGGCCTCTTTGGCAGGCTGTTTCTGCTTGGCGGGCTTGGCCTCCTGGGCAGGTACCACATCCACGATTTCGGGTTTGATCTCGGGTCGGGTCTGAATGCCCGCGATGGTGTCAATCCCTTGTTCGGCTCGGCGCAGGGCATCGATCTGCGCGCTCATGCTGTTGGTGATGACACGCACGTTGCTCAACTGGCTGAAATTGGTGGTGAGCCTGATCCTGAGCGACACGAAACTGTCGCTCAAGTCCCTGGCAAGGCCCTCAATGGTGCCGACGATGATACCCTCGGGGAAGACAGCCGAGTAGCCACTGGTGACAATGGTGTCTCCCTTATGGAACGTCAAGTGTTTAGGAAGTTCTTCAAGCACAGCCAGTTGTGGGCTCTTTCCGTCCCATACCAGACTGCCAAAGAAGCCGCTGCCCTTTAACTTGCAGGAGAGGCGCATGTGCGGGTTAAGCAGCGAGATGACGCGTGCCGCATGGGGGCCAACCACGTTGACGATACCCACCACGCCATTCTGGTCGATGACGCCCATCTCGGGCTTGACACCATCCAGGTGTCCGCGGTTGATGGTGATGTAATTGTTGGGCTGTGCGATGCTGTTGCTGATGACGTGAGCCATGACAAAGGTGTACTGCCCGAGTGCCGGCTGTCGCAGGGAGTCGGGAGACTGCAAGGCCAAGTCGTTGATGTGCTCTCTCAACTCAATCAGTTCCATCTCCAACGCGGCGTTACGCTCCTGCAGACTCTCGTTGATGTCTCGCAGGTGGAAGTAGGATGTGACGCCGTTGAACGCCTTGTAGACCGCGGCGCTCACCGAGTTGGCCGATGTCAGATAGACGCTCTGCTGGTAGGGGTTATCCCTAAACAGCAGCACGAGGCTCAATATCACATAGAATGCGAAAATGAACCACGCACTGTGTTTGACGAAAAAGTTGAGCAGATTGTTCATCGTGCCCGATCGATGTCACGCGCCGTTATCAGCGCATGAGGAACTTGAAGTGCTTGATGTTCTTCAGTGCGATGCCAGTACCCTTGGCCACGGCGTGCAGGGGATCCTCGGCAACGTGGAACTCGATACCGATTTTGTCGGTCAAGCGGCGGTCAAGTCCGCGCAGCAGCGCGCCACCACCCGTCAGGAAGATACCGTTGTGGACGATATCCTGATACAACTCGGGTGGCGTCTGCTCCAGGGCGCTCAGCACGGCTGCCTCGATTTTAGAGATAGACTTCTCGATGCAGTGGCACACCTCCTGATAAGTGACAGGCACTTCCAGGGGCAGTGAGTTGACCTGGTTGGGACCATGGATGATGAAGTCTTCGGGAGCATCGGGACCCAGATCGGTCAGCGCCGAGCCGACGTTGATCTTGATGGCCTCGGCGGTGCGCTCGCCCACGCGTACGTTGTGGGCGCGGCGCATGTGCTCCTGGATGTCCTCGGTGAGGTCGTCGCCAGCGGTGCGGATGCTCTTGTTGCTCACGATACCACCCAGCGAGATGACTGCGATCTCAGTCGTACCGCCACCGATGTCAACAATCATGTTGCCCTCAGGAGCCAGCACATCAAGGCCAATACCCAGGGCAGCAGCCATGGGCTCGTAGATCATGTAGACGTCTCGACCGCCGGCATGCTCACTCGAGTCGCGGACGGCACGGATCTCGACCTCGGTCGAGCCAGAGGGAACGCACACGACCATGCGCAGCGAGGGGGAGAACCAGTGGTTCTTGGCGCTCACTTTCTTGATCATGCCGCGAATCATGTGCTCGGCAGCGTTAAAGTCGGCGATAACACCGTCGCTCAAGGGACGCACGGTGCGGATACCCTCGTGCACCTTGCCGTGCATCTCGCGGGCACGCTCACCCACTGCAATGGGCTTGTTGGTCTTGGAATCGAGGGCCACGACCGAGGGCTCGTCGATGACGATGCGGTCGTTATGGATGATAATGGTGTTGGCTGTTCCTAAATCGACAGCGATTTCTTGTGTGAATGAAAACCATCCCATGATTGTTGTCTGTATGTTAGATTGTTAGATATAAATGCTGAAAATAATCTCTAGATTTGGACTGCAAAATTACAGAATTCTCGTCAATCTGCCGCTATGTTTTAATGTAGTTTTTTTTGATTTTTAATAACCAATAAAAGCGATGCGGCATCAGAGCGAGAATCAGAGCATTTCGTCAAGGGCGTCAACAGCATGGCGCACGCAGTCCTCACAGGAGCATAGCACCTGTCCTGTGCCCACGCCCTTTAGGTCCTTGCACCGGGTGGCGCCGCAACGTTGCTCAAACTGTGCGCGTAACTGGCTGGCCTGCGGATTCATGCGGCGGCCGTCAAATTTCAACAACCCTTGCGCGATCTGTGCTCCGCACAGGGCGCCACAAGTCTCCTCCATACATCCCATGCCACTGCCGAAGCAGGCTCCTATGGCCAGCAACCGATCGTCGGTCATGCCCAGTTCGGGGGCAAAAGCCATCAGCACCGCCTGGCAGCAGTTATAGTTGCGCTTGTACATCACGGCGCGCTCACGGCGCGGCATGCCTGTCATCATCTCATTTTGCTCCATCTCTTATTCTATATTAATAATGTATATAATTTTGTGCAAAGGTAGTGAATTTTGTGCAATAAGCGGAGCGATTTTCACGTTATATATAACATCAAATAAGAGATATCAAGTGCGCACTATGAACAAGAGATTGATTTCGCTCATGGCGGCCGCGCTGGCTTTGTTGTCGGCTAGCGGCCAAGTGACGTTTACCCTTTTGGGTAATAAGCGTGTTATCGAGGAAACCCCCAGTTTGTCTGAAACCGGCTTGCATAAGATATTTGTCGTGTACGATACCGATTCGGTGGAGATGTCTTTCACCTCATCGACTGGACAGAAAGCGACATGGTTCACTTTTGACGCCAACAGTTGGGGCTCTCCCAGGGAAATTACTAATATCTCTTGGGATGGTACGAAGACCACGCTTCGTGAGGTCATTCCCGATATGGGCTACATCATTTATGATGGGACAACCCCTCATTTCTACTGGGTGGTCGACTATGCTAAGCATTACCTGGAACTGAACGACATGTTCATGAATGTGGTCTCACCCAATGGCCCCATCGTGTTCACCGTCGATGGACAAGGGGAAGCCATCCCTTACTGTTCAATACACGGTGTGCCTCAGACGTTGGACCGCAATCTGAAATTCACTTACAGCACGCTGGAGTGGAATGACACCATCGCCGAGTGGAAGCCTAAGACGGTTGTCAACGAATACTCATCGCTGAATGAGCAAATCAAGATATCAACACCACCGCTTTGCAAAACCGAATTCACCTTGAGCGGTGACCGATTTCTGCGGCAGTGGAATCTGACGGATTCGGTAACCATTTGGCCAGACTTTGATGAATCTACAATGGCCGTTGGCTGTGCCACCCTCGCTGAACTGCTCGATAACGACGAGAATGAAGTGAGCAAGCAGGGGGATGTGATCAGCGGTTCAGCCCCGATACGTGTCCTGTTTACCGGAATCCCGACGCCTAATGTTGCCTATCGCTTGTGGGAAATGGCTAAAGATGAGGCCTTTGAAGAGACTATCCTGCAATTCAATCAAGATGTGGTGGACTATACCTTCAACGACACGGGCACCTATTACATGCGCTACATGGTTGCTAATGAGTCGGGTTCCTGTCAAGTCTATGGCGATACCATCTATACGATCATGGTCAGTGAGAGTTATATTCCCGAACGCTTACCTAACATATTCTCTCCGGGTTCGACCAAAGACGTGAACGACGTGTGGACAGTGCCGCACAAATCGCTCGTAGAGTTCCATTGCTGGATCTATAATCGCTGGGGTACGCTGCTGTATGAGTTTACCGACCCTAACGGTGGATGGGATGGAACCTATCATGGCCGGCTTGTCGACACTGGAGTATATTATTATGTGGTGACGGCTACGGGCAGTGACGGAGTGAAGTATAAGAGACGTGGCGATATCAACATTTTGCTCTATAAGGGAAACTCAGGTAGTTCTACCGACAGTGGTGGATTGTAAACAAAGTGAACGATATTGCAGCCCGTACCGGCCCTTGTGTAGTTGCTGGTCGCTAGTTTTTAGTCGGTTAGTTGTTAACAGAACTAAAAACTAAGAACTAACAACTAAAAACTAATATCTAAAGAAACGATATATCATGAAGAGAATCATATTGATCATGGCTGTGCTGATAGCAGGATCTTCCATCACGCTCGAGGCACAACTCAAGAGAGAATATACCAAGCCAAAAACAAGTTCTACCGCATCCACGGTATTTGGCACGACGGCTAGCCCCGACATTCCCGCCAGTGTGACTTTTGCTGGCGAGAAGGTGAGTTTTGACCGTTTGGACATGGCCGAGCGGCTCGATCGTGAATTGACGGGCATTATCTATGGCCAGACAACGACCGAACTTTGCTTCAAGCGAGCCAATCGTTACTTCCCCGCGTTGGCCAAGATTCTTAAGGAACAGGGTGTGCCTCTTGATTTTCTCTATCTCGCTGTTACCGAGAGTTCTATGGACTATAACGCCTACTCAAGCGCCAAGGCTGCCGGCATGTGGCAGTTGCTTGCAGGCACTGCCCGCGACTATGGCCTGGAGGTGAGCGACGAGGTGGATGAGCGTTTCGATCCCGAGAAATCGACAGTGGCCGCCTGCAAATTCCTGAAGGCGGCTTACAAGAAATATGGCCACTGGCCTACCGTGGCAGCCAGTTATAATGCCGGTATGCAACGCTTGACCAATGAGTTGTCCAAGCAACAGGTGTCTAACTCGTTTGACCTGTATCTGGTGCAGGAAACATCCCGCTATGTCTTCCGCATCATCGCCTACAAACTGGTGATGGAGTCGCCCAAGCGCTATGGCTACCGCTTCTCCCGCAATCATCTGTATCAGCCGGTGTCCTATACCACCGTCGCCGTGACGGGGCCTGTTGCAAATTGGGTCGATTGGGCCAAGGGCAAGGGGATTACCTATGCCCAGTTGCGCGAGGCTAATCCGTGGATTCGCTCGACCAAACTGACCAATGCCAGTGGCAAGACCTACCAGGTGCGCGTTCCCAAACAGGCCGACCTGTATCGCAGCAAGCGTTCATTCAGAGCCTATAACAAGGAATGGGTGATTGACTAAATCGTTGAATCAGAATAATGAAACTGAACGGGAAAGACATAGAGTGTGTCGAGGTGCTGGGCGCTCGCGTGCATAACCTCAAGAACATTGATGTGGAAATACCACACCATAGGCTGACAGTGGTGACTGGATTGAGCGGTAGCGGAAAATCTTCGCTGGCGTTTGATACCATCTTTGCCGAGGGTCAGAGGCGTTATCTCGAAACCTTCTCCTCCTATGCGCGCAACATGCTGGGAATGCTTGAGCGACCCAATGTGGATAAGATATCCGGTCTGTGTCCCGTCATTTCGATAGGGCAGAAGACCGTAAACCGCAATCCCCGCAGCACCGTGGGAACGACGACCGAGGTCTATGACTACCTGCGATTGCTGTATGCCCGTGCTGCCGATGCCTACTCCTATGCGTCGGGGCAGCGCATGGTTAAGTACACGACCGAGAAGATTCTGGCCATGATACTCGACCGTTATCGGGGACGCAGGATCTATGTTCTGGCTCCGCTGGTCAAGAATCGCAAGGGACATTACAAGGACCTGTTTGAGAACCTCCGCAAAAAGGGGTATATCAACGTGAGAGTCGATGGTGCACTACGTGAAATCACCTTCGGCATGAAACTGGACCGATACGTCAACCACAGCGTGGAACTGGTGGTGGATCGCCTCAAAGTGTCAGACAAGGATAGCAAGCGTGTGGCCGAGACAGTAGACCTGGCTTTCAAGCAGGGTAACGGGCAGTTGATGATACTGGATGCCGAGAGCGAGCAAATCGGCTACTATAGCCGCTCGCTCATGGATCCCGCGACAGGTTTGTCCTACATGGAGCCCGCGCCGCATAACTTCTCATTCAACTCTCCACTGGGCGCTTGCCCCCATTGCAAGGGTTTGGGCTATGTCAATATCATCGACCGTGACAAAATCATTCCCGACCTGAGCCTGAGCATACGCAACGGAGGCATTCTACCCCTGGGCAAATTCAAGAATGTGCAGATTTTCTGGCAGATCTCAGCCATCTGTGAGAAATATGGATGCACGCTCGACACTCCGCTGGGCGAGTTGCCCGAGGAGGCATTGAGCGACATCCTCAACGGTACCAACGAGCGCCTGAGCCTGCGCACCGAGACCTTGAGCACAAGCAATTATTTCCTGACCTATGATGGACTCATCAAGTACATCGAGATGCAGCAGGACGACACGGCTACCAGCAAGGCTCAGAAGTGGGCCGGGCAATTTTTCTCGCGCGCCGTGTGTCCCGAGTGCGGAGGCGCGCGCTTGAACCGGGAGGCTTTGCATTTCAGGCTGAATGACAAGAATATAGCCCAACTGGCGGCTATGGATATCAGTGAGTTGCGCGATTGGATTAAAGACCTGCACAATCACGTAACGCCTACCCAATGGGAAATCGCCCGCGAAATCGTCAAGGAAATCGGGTCAAGGCTCGACTTCCTCATCGAGGTGGGCCTGGACTACATGTCGCTGAACCGTAACTCGGCATCACTCTCTGGCGGTGAGAGCCAGCGCATCAGACTGGCAACGCAGATCGGATCGCGATTGGTCAACGTGCTGTATATACTCGATGAGCCGTCGATCGGCTTGCACCAGCGCGACAACCAGCGACTCATCAATTCGTTAAAAACCTTGCGTGACGATGGCAACACCATTCTGGTGGTCGAGCATGACAAGGAGATGATGCTTCAGGCCGACTATGTTATTGATATCGGGCCTAAGGCTGGACGTAAGGGAGGCTATGTCGTTTTTGAAGGGACGCCTGAGCGACTGCTGCAAGAGCACACGCTCACGGCCGATTACCTGAACGGCACACTCGCCATCGAAGTTCCTGCCAAGCGCAGGACGGGTAATGGCAAGAGACTGGTCTTGAAAGGTTGCCGAGGCAATAACCTCAAGGGCGTGGATGTCGAGATTCCCCTAGGTGCCTTCATCTGTGTTACCGGCGTGAGTGGTAGTGGCAAGTCCACACTGATCAATGCCACGTTGCAGCCCATTTTGAGCCAGCGCCTGTATCGGTCCCATACGGCCCCGATGCCTTATGACTCTGTTCTGGGGCTGGAGCATGTCGACAAGGTGGTCACCGTGGACCAGGCACCGCTGGGGCGCACACCGCGATCCAATGCTGCGACCTATACGGGTGTGTTTACCGACATACGCAATTTGTTCGTCAACCTGCCCGAGTCCAAGATACGCGCCTACAAGCCTGGCCGCTTCTCGTTCAACACAGGTGGGGGGCGTTGCGAGGCTTGCGGTGGCAATGGCTACAAGGCTGTCGAGATGAATTTCCTGCCCGATGTGCTGGTCCCTTGCCAGGAGTGTGGGGGCAAGCGATACAATCGTGAGACACTAGAGGTCAAGTTCAAGGGCAAGTCCATTGCCGACGTTCTGGACATGACCATCAACCAGGCTGTGGAGTTTTTTGATGCTGTGCCTTCGATTTTGAGAAAAATCAAAGTTCTACAGGATGTGGGATTGGGATATATCAAGTTGGGACAGCCTTCAAGCACACTCTCTGGTGGTGAGTGCCAGCGCGTGAAACTGGCGTGTGAACTGGCCAAGAAGGATACGGGCAAAACTGTGTATATCCTGGATGAGCCCACCACCGGTTTGCATTTCGAGGATATCAAGGTCTTGCTTGGTGTACTCAACCGTCTAGTCGAGAAGGGCAACACGGTCATCGTCATCGAGCACAATCTGGATGTCATCAAGTGTGCCGACTACATCATCGACATGGGTCCCGAAGGTGGACGGGGTGGAGGAGAGGTTGTCGCCAGCGGCACTCCTGAGCAAGTTGCCGAGGCTCCCTTGTCAGTTACTGGCAAGTTTATCAAGCAGGAGTTGAACGGGTAGTTGACGTCAACTTTCCGGATCATTTTTTCGAACCTAATCATCAGGGTCATCGTGGAGCACGATGGCCCGTTGTTTTAGTGCCCCCAGGGTGGGGACGAAGGCCACCAAGCAGAAAATAGCACGAATTCGAGTTCAGATAATTTCAATTTTTACCCCTATCAAGATGACCTGATGCCCCCTTTTGGGTGGTAGAAAAAACGATAAAATATCATGTCATCGGAATCATTTTTTTGATGCTAAACACTTGTAGGGTGGGAGAGATAGACCTCATTCTGGATGCTCAACCAGTGTCTCAAAATTGGTCTAAAAGTCGCTTTTTACCCTGTTTCTGCCTAAAATGAGCGGAAAGGTCCAAAATGGGCCCTTGATCGTCTTTTGTTGAGTTTTCTGACCGCTCAAAAATGTAGGTTTTAAAACTCTTAAAACAACTCATAAAGCACCTAAATAAGCGGTAAATTGTAATTATTTGACAAGTTGTATGTGGGGTAGGAGTTTGTTAAACATCGTTTTCTCGACCAGATTTAGGCAGCGCTGGAAAATATCGCAAGGAAATCGAGTTGAGCGCCAGAAAAACCAAAATTGGTATTTTACCAACGGCAAATTCTGGTTTGTGAATCCCCGCTGGTTTGCGTTTTCAAATGGTAGGGTGGGGAGCAAAATTGGCGATTTTCGAGCCGAGATTCCAGTTTGCAATTGCGCCAATCGCTTAAAAAACGAAAATTTACACCCGTAAAGTTTGCAAAATCATTAAAAATATCGATTAACTATTTTTTACAATAACTACAATACATTGAAAATCAGCATAATACAACAAAAACCTCGAGTACTGCTACATGTTTTGAGTGTATTGCTGTTTTGATCCTTGTTGAAGTTGTTATCCGCGTTAGGTAAACTATTGGATAATAGCAAATTAAGGCATATAATCTAAAGTATAAATAGAAATAAATTCGTTTACTTTTGCGACCTGTTGAAAATTGTCATTTTTTGGAAAGTATAATTGCAAATTTTAAAATTTTCGTTTTTAAATTTGGTGGTTTCAATTATTCGCTATAAATTTGCAATCCCAAAATTAAAAAACGCAAACAGCGAATTTTGGGTGTTGACGGCGATTTTTGTGGGTTTCCCAACTCGCCGTTACGGACCAGATAATTTTTGGTTCAGTTTTATGAGATTCTCACGCACTTGAATGCGTACTAAAAATTGTTCTTAAATGGATATTGTAACGAGATTAAAAATGTTTCTTGAGCAAACCGGAATTTCCAATTCCCAATTTGCCGATACCTGTGAGATTCCTCGTCCCACACTCTCTCAGTTGCTCAATGGCCGCAACAAGAAAGTGAGTGATGAGGTCATCGGAAAGATACATCGTGCATATCCATCCCTGAACGTAATGTGGCTCATGTTTGGCGACGGCGAAATGTTGATGTCGGCTTCTGATGGTACCCTGTCAAAGTCGGATGCTGAAGCGGACAAGTCGGCCGACAGTCATGTCGACGACTTGGGCCAGCGTGCCATCTCGTTTGATGATGATGAACCCATGGGCTATCGTTCATCTGCCAAGTCGTCACAGCGACTGTCGGCGGCCACATCGATGAACGAGACCATCCAGACCATCATGCGCAACAGCACGGTCGGCCGTATGGCACCTCGCGGCTCAGCATCGCCCGACGCTCGCCGTGTGGTCAATATCGTGGTTTTCTACAACGATGGCCGATTTGAGCAATTTGGACCCTTGAAATAAATGATTTAATAATAATGTTAATTCACTCGTTAGGCTTGGCCGGTCGCGACAAACACACTTAAAACAACGACTTTTGCCGCACATTAATATTAATAAAACAGACCATACCTATATAAATGAACCATTGCTATCGATGCGGCCGGCAAGCCTTGTGAGTGACCAGAGAGATATTATTAAACGACCATTATATCATAGCACTTAAACAGACAAACCAGCAACTAAGCATTATTCAACAGGCAAGCCGCTGACAGGAGTGCAGTCTACTCCTGCCGGCGGCTTGTCATATTATTGCCGTGTGAGGCTTTGTCGGTGCCCGTGTGGCGCCGTTGATCACTTGGTCACATTGCCGAGTATGTCACGCACGATCTGGCGTGTGGCGGCGCTGGTGGCGTTTTTCACTGCCCTGCCTGCGGCGTCCTTAGCACTGGTGCCTTTTTTCTTTTTGCCTGTAATGGTGTCGGAAACGGTTTTGCCCAGAATGGTGGCCAGTGTGCCTGTTATGGCGGTAACCACGGCTTTCCACACCTTGTCCCAGATGGTTTTCTCCTTCTTCTTGGACTTCTCTTGTTTTTCGGCCTCCTTGGCAGCAGCCTCTTCTTCGGCGGCCTTGGCTTCGGCCTCGGCCTCGCGCGCAAACACTTCAAACACGCTCTCCCTGTCCTTTGCCTCCTTGTACTTGGCGTTGATGTCGCTGTTGGCGTTCATGATGTCGAGGCGTTGGCCGTCGGTAATAGCGCCAATTTGGCTCAGCGGGAAGAGCACCTTGGCTCTCTCAACCATGCTGGGAGCGCCCTTCTCGTCAAGGAACGACACGAGCGCTTCGCCAGTCTCAAGGCCTATGATAGCCTCGTCGGTTTTGAAGTCAGGGTTGGAGCGGAAAGTCTCGGCTGCGGCTTTGATGGCCTTCTGGTCGCGCGGGGTGTAGGCGCGCAGGGCGTGCTGAACACGGTTACCCAGTTGGCCCAAGATCACGTCGGGAATGTCGGTGGGCAGTTGTGAGATAAAGAAGATGCCCACACCCTTGCTGCGGATGAGGCGGATGACTTGTTCGATTTTGTCGGTCAGTGCCTTGCTGGTGTCTTCAAACAGCATGTGGGCCTCGTCAAAGAAGAAGACCAGTTTAGGCTTCTCCAGGTCGCCCACTTCGGGCAGGGTGCTGTAGAGTTCGCTCAGTAGCCATAGCAGGAAGGTGGAGTACAGTTTGGGTTGCAGCATCAACTTGTCGGCGGCCAGCACACTCAGCACGCCCTTGCCGTCGCGGGTGGCCAGCAGATCCATGATGTCAAACGATGGGATGCCGAAGAATTTGTCCGCACCTTGATTCTCAAGATGAAGCAGCGACCGCTGTATAGCGCCTACCGAGGCTGGCGAGATGTTGCCATATTGGGTGGTGTAGTCCTTGGCATGCTTGGACAGCCAGTCCAGCGCCGAACGCAGGTCCTTGATGTCGTCGAGCAGGATGCCCTTCTCGTCAAGGATGCGGTACAGGATGTTGAGCACGCCGGTCTGGGTCTCGTTCAGCCCCAGGATGCGTGCCATCAGGTCGGGACCCATCTCGCCGATGGTGGCACGCATCGAGATGCCTTGCTCGCCATAGACGTCATAGAACCTCACGGGGCAGCCTTCAAAGGTGATGCTCGACGGGTCGATGCCAAATTCGGGTAACCTCTTCTCGATGAATCCCGACATCTTGCCGGGTTGGCTCACACCAGAGAGGTCCCCCTTCATGTCGGCCATGAAGCAGGGCACGCCTGCCTTGCAGAAACTTTCGGCAATCACTTGCAGCGTCACGGTCTTACCTGTACCTGTCGCGCCAGCGATGAGGCCGTGGCGGTTAGCCATATTGCCCAGGATGCTAATGGGACCATTGGGCCCGTGGGCGATGTAGAATCCGTTCTCTTGAGTGTACATGATCGATGTGGTTGGTTATTCTATAGTGGATTGTGTCATTGATGTTTGATGGTTACAAAGTTAGACTTATTTTGCCATAAATCCAAATTATTGAGGGCAAAATGTTCCCTAACCGACAGCCCTACTTGCAAATAAAACCTCGCCGGTAAGTTACTTTTCGGCTCATCATGGTGCTCTTGTGGGCTGGAAATTGTACCTTTGTCGTTGAAACCATAAAATAGTTTTGACGATTGTGAGCAACAAGAAAGTTTTTGTCTCGGGATGCTACGACCTGTTGCACTCGGGCCACGTGGAGTTCTTCAGGCAGGCATCGCAGTATGGCGACTTGTATGTGGGCATAGGCAGCGACAAGACCATCGAGGCCCTCAAGGGGCACAAGACCATGTACAGCGAGCAGGAGCGCCTGTTCATGGTTCGGGCAATCAGGTATGTCAAGGAGGCTTATATTAACCAAGGTGAGGGCTTTCTGGACTTCCTGCCCACGCTCGACATCGTGCACCCCGATTGCTTGGTGGTCAATGAGGATGGTGACCGTGACGACAAGCGCCGGTTGTGCCGTGAGCGCGGCATGGACTATATCGTGCTCAAGCGCACGCCCAGCGAGGGCTTGCAGGCCCGCAGCAGCACTGCTCTCAAGCAGGCTGTCGGCCAGTTGCCCACTCGTCTCGACCTGGCAGGCACATGGATCGATCAGCCCTATGTGTCATGCCATGCCCCGGGGTGGGCGCTGACCATCTCGCTGGAGCCCACGTTCGAGATCAGGGAGCGTTGCGGCTTGTCCACAAGCACGCGTAACACCATCAAGCGGGTGTGGCCCTACCGCCTGCCCGACATGGACCCCGAGATGCTGGCGCGGCTGGTGTTTTGTCTTGAGAATGATCCCGAGCGCAGCGATGGCATCGTGAGCGGTGCCCAAGATGCCATAGGCATCTGTGTACCCGGTCTCGCCCGTCATTACTATAACGGCAGTTACTGGCCCGAAACCATTGAATATACGCGTGATCCGGCCCTGCTTGGATGGCTCGAGGACCATTTGTGCCTCATACCCATGTTCCCTCGACGTCCAGGTTGCAGTGTCGTTGATGGCAAAGACATCACTGTCGCCAAAGTCAAGGCCCTGGCTGATGCAGCCGACCGATGCTGGAACGCTATCCAACAGATGGATATAGATGCGTTTGCCCAGGCCTACAAGGACTCATTCGAGGCTCAGGTAGCCATGTTCCCCGCCATGATCCAGCCAGGTGTGCAGGACTACATCGACCGTTACAGTGCCATGCCAGGCGTGCTGGCCTGGAAGATGCCCGGTGCGGGCGGTGGCGGTTACCTGGCGCTCGTCTGCCGTGACCGCCAGAGTTTCCCCGATGGAGCCATCCCATTGGTTATAAGAACATAATGCCCACTAACAACTAAGAACTAACAACTAAAACATGAAACGCTATTGCCAGACACTCGACTTGCGGGACGACCCTGAGATGATTGAGAAATATGTAGAGGCGCATGCCCATGTGTGGCCCGAAATCCAAGCGGGCATACGCAGTGTGGGCATCCTGGATATGCAGATCTACATTCATGACAACCGCCTGTTCATGATCTGTGACACGACCGACGAGTTTGACTGGGAGGCCGACAATGCCCGCTTGGCGGCGCTGCCCCGTCAAGCCGAGTGGGAGGCCTATGTCGCCCGCTTCCAGGGCTGCGACCCCAATGCGCCCTCGATTGCCAAGTGGCAACTGATGGAAAGAATCTTTAAATTAGAATAGATCATTGCTGTCCACTAAAACTTTCAAACAATGGTGATACATAAAATAGTTTTTATTAAAGGCCTAAAAATCAATATGGTTTTTTCTTAATCATTTGATTCTTAATGACTTCTCTATTTTAAATCGTAGCGCCTCAAAATTACTTATAATACAAAGAATATCAGATACTTATAAAAGAATTTGCGATTTTTTAGAGGACACTAATGTGTTTATACCATAAAAGAATGATTGAAAAAGAATCAAACAACTGGAACAACCCTTTTCTATGTTGTTCAAGTTGTTTGAAAAAATTGAAACAAAATGACAACCGATAAAGAAAATAAATCCCGCCTGCTGGTGACCCGTGAGGGTATGAGTTATGTGCTGCCCTTCATTGTGGTGACCTGCTGCTTTGCCCTGTGGGGCTTTGCCAATGATGTCACCAATCCGATGGTGAAGGCGTTTTCCAAAATCTTCCGCATGAGCGTCACCCAGGGCACACTGGTGCAAGTGGCCTTCTATGGCGGTTACTTCTGCATGGCGCTGCCTGCCGCGTTGTTTATTCGGCGCCACTCCTTCAAGAGCGGCATCGTTATGGGGCTGGCGCTATATGCGGTGGGTGTGCTGCTGTTCATTCCAGCCCGAGCCATTGGTAGTTTCGCCCCGTTTCTGATCGCTTATTTCATCCTCACCTGCGGCCTTTCCTTCCTGGAGACCACGGCCAACCCCTATATCCTGCTCATGGGCGACCGCGAGACGGCTACACGGCGCCTAAACCTGGCTCAGTCGTTCAACCCCATCGGGTCGCTGGCAGGCATGTTTGTGGCGATGAATTTTATCCAAGCCCGTCTGTCCCCGTTAGATACCGCACAGCGGGCGCTGCTCGATGATGCCGAGTTCGAGACCTTAAAGCAGAGCGACCTGGGCGTGCTGGTGCAGCCCTATGCGCTGCTTGCTGTTGTCATCGTGGCGCTGCTGGTTGTCATGCTGCTGGTGCGTGTGCCTGTGGTGCGTCAGCAGGGCAGATCCAATGGCGGACCTGTGCTGGCATCGGTCAAGAGGCTGCTGGCAGGCAGATCCTATCGCGAGGGTGTGGTGGCACAGTTCTTCTATGTGGGCGCCCAGATCACTTGCTGGACGTTTATTATCCAATACGGCACGCGCGTGTTCATGGCCGAGGGCATGCCAGAGCAGGCCGCCGAGGTGCTCTCCCAGCGCTACAACATCGTGGCGATGGTGATCTTCTGCCTGATGCGCTTTGTTAATATCTATCTGATGAAGTACTTCAAGCCTGGGCGCTTGCTGGCCTTTTTTGCCGCTGTGGCAGCCCTGTTGTTGCTTGTGGGCGTCATCGCTGTGGGTGGCCGAACGGGAGTGTGTTGCCTGGTCGCTGTATCGGCTTGCATGAGCCTGATGTTCCCCACCATCTATGGCATAGCCTTGGCCCGCGTTGGGGATGATGCCGAATTGGGATCGGCTGGCTTGATCATGGCCATCTTGGGCGGCAGTGTGTTGCCTGCTGTCCAGGCGATGATTATAGACAGCGACATCACCTTTATGCCAGCCGTCAACCTATCCTTCGTTGTTCCTGTCATCTGCTTTGCCGTGGTCATCTGGTATGGCTTGAGAAACAGCCGTTAGAGGTCTAAGAGGTGGCGGTCAACAGCAAATCGATGAGCGCTGTCACGTCGCTGATCGTGAGATTGCTGTCCTGATCCACGTCGGCCGATGTGGGAAACGCATCTCCATGGTTTGTCAGCAACAGGTCGATGATTGCCGTGACGTCGCTGATGGTGCGCTGTCCGTCGCCATCCACGTCCCCGGCGAGGGGCATATCTCCCGACGTGATGGCGGTGAAGGTGGCCTTCTTGACGGCACCGCAACTGTTCACGTCGGCTGTCCACGAGACGAGCCGCAGGCGTGCAGTGCCCAGTCCGCATGGCACGGGCAACGACAGCGACAGTGTGTGGTTGGCTGTGCCTGCGAGAGAGGGAACGGCGGTAATCGAATCAAGGGGATGACCGTCGGCATCATCAATGGCTAGGGTAAGGGTGGATTTGGCAAGGTCGAAATCGCTGCTGAAGGCGTTTCTGGTGTACCACTTGACACTGGCGGCGATGGTGTCGATACCCTCACAGTGCAGCAGGGGCGACATCAAGATATGGACAAGCCCGTCCTTGTTGACGTAGAGAGTGATCTTGCCGTCGGCAATGTTCGTAGCGTTGAGTTCCACCCCAGGGTTGTTATAGGTCCATCCGTCGTAGTCGGTGCTGGAGAATTGTGGCAGTTGCTGAGCCGCTGCCGTGAGCATGGCCAGCGTGAGCACCATCGAGGAAATCAGATTCTTGATCATATAAGCATTATGTTAGGTAAGCAAAGCCCAAAGATACTATTTTTTTGACATATGGGTGTGCATCAGGCGCTGTTTTCTTGCAGGTACAAGGACAGGAGCCGCGCTCGGTAGGCCCATAGAAGAATAATTGTTGGAAATATTGCTTGCTGCAAGAGAAAAAATACCTACCTTTGCCCAGAGAACTAAAAACCATTCATTAACCTTGACGTCGACTGCCCGCAATCGGGGCCAGGCTTTGCTTTACAATCCGGTGCGCGCTGCCGACTTCACTAAATATCTTAAGAAAAAATGGAAAACGAAATTCTGGCGTTGAATGCCAATCAGGTAGTGGCCTACCTGCAGAAGGAGCCTCGTGAGTTTACCAAGGCCGACATCATCCGCTACATTGAGGAGAATGACATCCGCATGGTCAACTTTATGTATCCCGGCGGAGACGGCAAGTTGAAGACCCTCAACTTCGTCATCAGCAGCAAGGAGTATCTGCGCACCATTCTCTCCTGTGGTGAGCGCGTCGACGGTTCGAGCCTGTTCAGTTTCATCCAGGCCAGCAGCAGCGACTTGTATGTGCTGCCCAGATTCAGCACCGCCTTCCTCGACCCCTTTGCCGAGATTCCGACGCTGTGCCTGCTGTGCTCGTTCTTTGACAAGGACGGCAAGCCCCTCGAGAGTTCTCCCGAAAACACCCTGCGCAAGGCCGCTCAGGCTTTCCGCGAGGTGACCGGTATGGAATATGAGGCCATGGGCGAACTGGAGTACTACGTTATCCGTCCCTCGGTTGACTTCTATCCCGCCCGGGACCAGCACGGCTATCATGAGTCGATGCCTTATGCCAAGACCAACGACTTCCGCCAGCGTTGCATGGATTATATCGCCAAGGCCGGTGGCCAGATCAAGTATGGTCACAGCGAGGTGGGTAACTTTGAGCAGGACGGTGTGGTCTATGAGCAGAACGAGATCGAGTTCCTGCCCGTGCCCGTGCTCGATGCTGCCGACCAGTTGATGGTCGCCAAGTGGGTGATCCGCAACTTGGCTTTCCGTGCTAACCTGAACGTTACCTTCGCTCCCAAGATCACGACTGGCAAGGCCGGTTCGGGTCTGCACATCCATATGCGCATGATGAAGGACGGCCGCAACATGATGCTCAACGACAAGGGCGTCCTCAGCGACGAGGCTCGCAAGGCTATCGCAGGCATGATGGAGTTGGCTCCCGCCATCACCGCCTTCGGCAACAAGAACCCGATGTCATACTTCCGTCTGGTTCCCCATCAGGAGGCTCCTACCAACGTATGCTGGGGCGACCGCAACCGCTCTGTGCTCGTGCGCGTGCCTCTGGGCTGGACCGCTGGCGCCGACATGTGCCGCATCGCCAACCCGCTGGAGCCCGCCAGCAACTTCGACACGACCCAGAAGCAGACTGTAGAGATGCGCTCGCCGGATGGTTCGGCCGACATTTACCAGTTGCTCGCCGGCCTGTGTGTCGCTTGCCGTCATGGCTTTGAGATGGAAGGCGCTCTGGAGTTGGCTGCCAAGACCTATGTCGACGTCAACATCCACGATGCTGCCAATGCCGACCGCCTCAATGAACTCGATTGCCTGCCCGACAGTTGCGTGGCCAGTGCCGACTGCCTCGAGAAACTGCGTGGCGCATTTGAGGAGAAGGGTGTCTTCAGCGCTCACATGATCGATGGCATCATCGCCCAGTTGCGTTCGTTCAACGACCGCACCCTGCGCCACGACATCGAGCACGATCCCAAGCGTACCTCACAACTCGTCAACGAGTACTTCCAGTGCGGCTAATCGCCTTTTCCCAGGCAACAAGGGACAACCCAATAGAGACAATAAGGGACAACGCATTTTTTCGGCGTTGTCCCTTGCTTTATTCCCCACCCGCCGCAAACAATGAATTGGCTCAGTGGTTTATTATCATTTAAGTATCAGTTAAGGTAAGATTGAGGTGATGGAGACGCACGCGCGGACGAAATAAACTAAAATGCGACAAGATTGCGTCGCACCATGGGGATGCAACACAATCTTGTGTGAGATGTGATGGAGAATACTCTTACTTCTCCTCCTGCTGGTCGTCCATCAGCCCAGCGCGGTAGCCGCCTGCCTGTGCTATAGCCACGCCATACTGGTAGCCCAGTTGATAGGCCTGCTGCACGAGTTGCTGCATCTGCTGCATGATGGCTTGGTACTGCTGCTGATACTGCTGCTGGTTGGGCATTTGCGGCTGTTGCGGCTGCTGGTAGCCGGGAGGATAGTTAGGCACTTGTTGCTGTTGCGGCTGTTGAGGTGTCTGATCCCAAGGGTTGGGAATCTCATTGCCACCGGTTGCCTGACCGCCACCGCCCTGCTGTGCTTGTCGGGCGGCTTCTTCCAATTTCTTCTGAAGTTCGTCAAGTAATCCCATAAGACAAATAATTAATGATTGGTTATTGTAAAAATTTGATATCCGATAATAGTTGTGCCTATAATTGTTCCGCAAAAGTAACCAATTGTTTGCTAAAAAGCAAGAAATGTAACAAAGTTTTATTCTTTTTTTAGATGAAAGACAGCAAGATAAGTGTGGAATTCGGTTTCGCTAAACGTAACATAGCAGGGCTGGAGAACGTGCTCCAGCCCTGCTACTGATATGTGTGTCGTTGATTACGACTCGATGGGACGGTTGGTTATGCCTCGGGATCAACACCCCACTGCTGGCGAGCCAGACGGCGGTAGTTGTTGTAGCGCCACTGGGCATTCTCCTTGGCGGCGGCAAACAGTTCGGCTGCCTCCTCGGGATACTGCTTCAGAACAGATGCGTAGCGCACCTCTCCCTTGAGGAAGTTCTCGAAGTTGTCCCAATTGGGCTCCTTGCTGTCGAGGGTGAAGGGATTCTTGCCTTCGGCCTCGAGTTGGGGATTGTAGCGCCAGAGGTGCCAGTAGCCGCAAGCCACAGCAGCCTGCTCCTCGGCTTGAGCCTTGCCCATACCGGCCTTGATGCCGTGGTTGATACAGGGAGCATAGGCGATGATGATCGAGGGACCGTCATAGGCCTCGGCCTCGCGGATGGCCTTCAGGCACTGAGCGTTGTCGGCGCCCATAGCGATCTGGGCGGCATAAACGTAACCGTAGGTGCTGGCAATCAGACCGAGGTCCTTCTTGCGGACGCGCTTACCTGCGGCGGCAAACTTGGCGATAGCGCCGATGGGGGTAGCCTTGGATGCCTGACCACCGGTGTTGGAGTAAACCTCGGTGTCGAGCACGAGGATGTTGACGTTCTTGCCGCTGGCAATCACGTGGTCGAGACCGCCGAAGCCGATGTCGTAACTTGCGCCGTCACCACCGATGATCCACTGCGAGCGCTTAACCAGGTACTGACCGAGTTGGCGCACCTTGATGTCGATGGGATTGTCGCTGTGCTCGATGGCTTCGAGAATCTTGTCGCTCAACTCGCGGCTCTTGTCGCCGTCGTTGAAGTTGTCGAGCCACTCCTGATAGAGGGCCTTGACGTCGGCAGCAACGGTGGCGTCGTCGATGGCTTCCTTGACAAAGCCGGCTACGCGAGCGCGCATCTTCTCGTCGGCGATGGTCATACCCAGGCCAAACTCACAGAAGTCCTCGAACAGGGAGTTGGCCCAAGCGGGACCGTGACCCTTGGCGTTGACGGTGTAGGGGCTGGAGGGAACCGATGCGCTGTAGATTGATGAGCAACCGGTAGCGTTAGCGACGATCTGACGGTCGCCGAAGAGTTGGCTGATCAGTTTCACGTAGGGGGTCTCACCGCAACCCGAGCATGCGCCCGAGAACTCAAACAGCGGCTGAGCGAACTGCGAGTTCTTGATGGTGGCCTTGGTGTCTACCAGGTGCTGCTTGCTCTTGACGTTGTTGATGGCGTAGTCCCAGAGTTTCTGATCCTGCTCGTGGCCCATCAGGGGAACCATCTCGAGGGCCTTCTCGCCCTTCTTGCCCGGGCAGACGTCGGCGCAGTTGCCGCAACCCAAGCAGTCCATTACGTCAACGACCTGAACGAAGGACATGCCCTCGAAGCCCTTGCCGATGGCCTTGAGTTTGTCGGCCTCCTGCAAGGGTGATGCGGCAGCCTCGGCCTCGTCCATGACGAAGGGGCGGATGGCGGCGTGCGGGCAGACGAGCGCGCACTTGTTGCACTGGATACAGTTCTCGCTCTTCCAGACGGGGACGAAGGCGGCAACACCACGCTTCTCATAGGCAGCGGTACCGGGATCCCAAGTGCCATCCTCGCGGCCCTTGAAGGCGCTCACGGGCAGCAAGTCACCGTTCTGAGCGTTGATGGGACGTACCACGTTGTGGACAAATGCGGGAGCATTGTCGGCAGCGGGAGCCTCAACGGTCAGGTTGCTCCAAGCGGGATCTACGGTCAACTCGGTGTACTCACCACCACGGTCAACGGCCTGATAGTTCTTGTTGACAACGTCCTCACCCTTGCGGCCATAGGACTTGACGATAAACTTCTTCATCTGCTCGATGGCCAGATCGACGGGGATTACCTCGGTGATGCGGAAGAATGCGCTCTGCAGGATGGTGTTGGTGCGGTTGCCCAGACCGATCTCTTGAGCGATCTTGGTGGCGTTAATGTAATAAACCTTGATATTGTTGTCAGCGAAGTACTTCTTGACGTTGTTGGGCAGGTTCTCGGCCAGTTTGTCTGCATCCCAGACGGTGTTGAGCAGGAAGGTACCCCCCTTCTGCAGACCGCGGGTCACGTCATACATGTGCAGATAGGCCTGAACGTGGCAAGCCACAAAGTTGGGCGTGGTCACCAGGTAGGTCGAGCGGATGGGCTCGTCGCCAAAGCGCAGGTGAGAGCAGGTGAAGCCACCGGACTTCTTGCTGTCGTAGGAGAAGTAGGCCTGGCAGTGCTTGTCGGTGTTGTCACCGATAATCTTGACACTGTTTTTGTTGGCACCCACGGTACCGTCGGCACCAAGACCGTAGAACTTGGCCTGGAACATGCCGGCACCACCCATAGCGACTTCTTCCTTCATGGGCAGGGAGGCAAACGTCACGTCGTCCTCGATGCCGATGGTGAACTGGTTCTTGGGCATCGGCAGTGCCAGGTTCTCATAGACGGCGAGAATCTGGGCCGGCGTGGTGTCCTTGCTGCCGAGACCATAGCGGCCACCGACGATGATGGGAGCATTCTCGGTGCCATAGAAGCAGTCCTTCACGTCGAGATACAGCGGCTCGCCGTTGGCGCCGGGCTCCTTGGTGCGGTCGAGCACGGCAATGCGCTTGGTAGTGCTGGGAACGGCTGCGAGGAAGTGCTTGGCGCTGAAGGGGCGATACAGATGCACGGCAACGAGGCCGACCTTCTCACCCTTCTCGGTCAGATAGTCGATGGTCTCGCGGATAGCCTCGGTCACACTGCCCATGGCGATGATGACGCGGTCGGCATCCTTGGCGCCGTAGTAGTCAAACAGACCATACTTGCGGCCGGTGATCTCGCTGATCTTGTTCATGTAGTCCTCGACGATGGCGGGAACTGCGGTATAGTATTCGTTGCACGACTCGCGGTGCTGGAAGAATACATCGGGATTCTCGGCAGTGCCACGGGTGACGGGCTTATCGGGATTCATAGCGTTGCGGCGGAACTTGGCCAACTCTTCCATGTCGATGAGGGGACGCAGGTCTTCCTGGTCCATGGCCTCAACCTTCTGGATCTCGTGAGAGGTGCGGAAACCGTCAAAGAAGTTGACAAAGGGGATGTGAGCCTTGATGGCGCTCAGGTGAGCAACACCAGCGAGGTCCATCACCTCCTGTACGCTACCCTCGGCGAGCATCGCGAAACCGGTCTGGCGGGTTGCCATCACGTCCTGGTGGTCACCAAAGATACACAGGGTGTGCGAAGCCAGCGTGCGTGCCGAAACGTGGAACACGCCCGGGAGCATTTCACCGGCGATCTTGTACATGTTGGGAATCATCAGCAGCAAGCCCTGCGATGCGGTGTAGGTGGTGGTCAAGGCACCGGCCTGCAGTGAGCCGTGAACGGCACCAGCGGCGCCACCCTCGCTCTGCATCTCCTGCACCGTAACGGTCTCGCCAAAGATGTTTTTGCGGCCAGCGGCAGCCCACTCGTCCACGTGCTCGGCCATCGTTGATGACGGAGTGATGGGGTAGATTGCGGCTACCTCAGTGAACATGTAACTGATGTGAGCAGCAGCCTGGTTGCCGTCACACGTCATGAATTTCTTTTCCTTACTCATAAATTTTTGTTGAAAACTGATATAGTTAGTTATTAGTTAGTTCTAATCGGTTCACAGGCTGCAAAGGTACGCAATATTTTTTTAATAATGTAACGATTATCCAAAAAATAGGTTTCTCCCCCTAGCGGTGCCGATAGATTTTGTGACTTATAGTAGATCGAAGTCGCTGAATTTGGTGGCTTGCAGAAAACAAAGGCAATGATATGGAAGCCCTGCCCAAACCCTGCGGGGCTAATGCGAATTATGCAATCAAATTCATTGAATGAGAGGCATTTAATCGTTTTTTGTGTGATTCGCTTGATTGGTGAATTTAGCATTAAAGAATCTGACAGGGTCAACTGCTATATTGTTTCCAAAACAAAACCAACCGCAGGGGATTGTTGTGTCCCCTGCGGTGAATGCTCATAAAAAATGGAGATTAGTGTTTTTTACTTCTTGACGGGAGCCTCCTCGAGGGCCTTGACGAGCAGTTTCCAGAAGGGCTCTGCTGCGGGGATGTAGGCGCGCTCGATGGTGGTGTGCGGGCTGCGCAGCGTGGGACCGAAACTTACCACATCCATGTGCGGGTACTTGCCCAGGATGATGGAGCACTCCAGACCGGCGTGGTCGACTTGCACGATGCCCTCTTCGTTGAAGAGTTGCTTGTACAGGTCGAGCAGCATGTGCAGGGCCTCGCTGTCGGGGTTGGGATCCCAGCCGATGTAGTCGCCACCGGTCTCTACCTTGAAGTCGGCCAGGTGGAAGCAGGTCATCAGCATCTTCACGATGTACTCCTTCATGTCCTCACGTGCCGAGCGGGCGAGGATCTTAACGGCTGCCTTGCCGTCCTCGATGTCGATGATGGCCAGGTTGCTCGAGGTCTCTACCACGTTGGGATAGGCGGGGATGAAACGAACCACGCCGTCGTGGCAGGCATACAGGGCGCGCAGGATGGTCGTCTGGTCGTCGAGGGCCATCTTCATCTTGGGACGGTCGATGGCCTTAACGGTCAGGTCCACGTTGTCCTCGATGAGTTTGAACTCGCTCTCGAACTGGGCCTTCATCGTCTTGACCAATTTCTTCAAGCCCTTGAGGTTATCCTCGGGCAGAACCATGACGGTCTCGGCCTTGAAGGGGATGGCGTTGCGCATGTTGCCGCCATGCCAACTTACCAGGCGGGCCTTGTGGTCCACGATGGCCAGTTGCACGAGGCGTGCCATCAACTTGTTGGCGTTGGCACGGCCCTCGTGGATCTCGAGGCCGCTGTGGCCGCCCTTCAGGCCCTTGAGGGTGATGCGCACTGCTGTGTCGCCGCTGGCGGTCTTCACCTCGTTATACTTGCGGGTGCAGGTAACGTCGATACCACCGGCGCTACCGATGACAAACTTGCCCCACGTCTCGCTGTCGAGGTTGAACAGGATGTCGCCCTTCATCTGTCCCTTGGGCAGGTCGTTGGCGCCATACATGCCGGTCTCCTCGTCCTTGGTAATCAGGCCCTCGATGGGACCGTGCTTGAGGGTGTTGTCCTCCATGACTGCCATGATGGCTGCCACGCCCAGACCGTCGTCAGCACCCAGCGTGGTGCCGCGGGCCTTGATCCACTCGCCGTCGATGTAGGGCTCGATGGGATCGGTCTCGAAGTTGTGTTTGGACTCGGGCGTCTTCTGGGGCACCATGTCCATGTGGGCCTGCATGGTGATGCACTTGCGGTTCTCCATACCGGGAGTGGCGGGCTTGCGCATCACGATGTTGCCGGCGGGGTCCTGGAAGGCCTCAACGCCGATCTTCTTGGCAAAGTCGAGCAGGAACTGCTGGATTTTCTCAACATGTCCCGAGGGACGGGGAACCTGCGTCAGCGCATAGAAGTTGCGCCAGATGCACGTGGGTTGCAATTTTTCGATTTCGTTCATAGTCTTGATTCTCTGTTAATGTCTTATTACAGGTTATAAAATTGATGTCTTTTTTCTATGTGGCAAAGATAAATCATTTATCTCACACTTTCCAAAGAAATGCCGTTAAAATGTATTGACATACGATTCTTTAGTTGTGCCATCGTTATCATTGATGCTAATGGTGTTGTATCAACGTCGATGCATTTAGAAGTAGGTGTTGACAGCAAAGCGGAACTGGTCTATAAAAATCTGCTTAAATGACGATATATTATTTTGCTCATAAAACAGCAGCATCGCTGATTTGTTTGGAAGAGCACCCTGGGTGTTCCTTGATGTAGTTTAAAATGATGTTCTTATCCATATCTTTTTGATAATTGGCTCACAAATGTAGTGGAATCGGCTCAAATACACAAATAATTGAGCCGATTTTCACTTTTCTATGAGCCGATTCTCTTCTCCAAGTGGTAAAACTATGTCCGATGTGTTTTTTGCTGTGGTGTCAATAAAAAGTTTCTTGTCCTTTGTTTTTTCTTCTTTTCAGACAACTTCCACAACACATCATCAGACAACCGGCACAACTTTTTTACTTCGGCATCCGCGTTGTGCTCGATGTGCGGGCTAATACGGATTTCGTTCATTGTACGAATTGTCACGAGCAGGATAATCAGTGGCGTTTTGGTCGTCATGCTGGTGCCTGTTGCCGTCAAAAAGCAAAATCGGGCTTTAATTGGTCAAAATGGACAAACTGCTGATTACCAAACGATAGCGAAATCCACCAACTCGCAATAGGGTGGGGCGGAACTGTTAACGAAAGGTTAAAAGCATTTCCAACCCCCTGCGTTGCAAAGGTACAACACCCCATCGCCCCCTGTCAATGACAAAAAGATAGGAATGCTCGCGTTGTTCGCTGCTTGGGTTTAGAGGGCTTTCGCGTTCTTTCCTGTCGGCGGATTATTAGGATTATGATGAGAGCACTAGCACTCGTTTTTCAGACAACCGTGATAACATATTAGACAAGGCAGCATAAGGCAAGAAATGGGATAAGTGGGCGTTTTTGGCCCTTGAAAAACGGAATAAGTGGGTATTTTTGGCCATTTAAAAACAGAATAAGTCAGTAAAAATCGCATTAAAAAGATGGAATAAGTGGATTTTTTCTTGATTGCATGAATGGAAATATGTAACTTTGTGCCGACATTAAAAGGGAAATGATTATGCTTGAACGAAAATTCACTCAATTTTTGGAACACTTCCTAATGGAAGAGACCAATAAGATTCTGCTCGTCAATGGTGCTAGGCAGATAGGTAAGTCTTATCTTATCAGATATGTCGGGCAAAAGTTGTTTTCTCATTTTGTTGAAATCAATCTCAAAGAGGATAAAGAAGGTGATCAAGTATTTGCAGATGTTCATACGACGCAGGACTTGTATATACGGTTGAGTAATTATTATTCAGCGCCATTAGGGGATAAGAGAGATACGTTGGTTTTTCTTGATGAGATCCAAAGTTATCCTCACTTGATGACGATGTTGAAATTTCTCAATCAAGAATCACGGTATAGATTCATTGCAAGTGGTTCTCAGTTGGGAGTCGCTTTGTCCCAAACGCCATCTGTTCCGCTAGGAAGTGTAACTATTGAGCAAATGTACCCACTTGATTTTGAGGAATTTCTATGGGCTACAGGCATCAGTAAGGAATGGATAGAAAACATAAGGGGATTATTTCTTCAGGAAAAGCCATTGGATGAGAGAACACATCAATTGCTGCTGAAACGGTTCCAATATTACCTGCTTGTTGGAGGCTTGCCCGAAGCTATAAACCAATATCTGGCTGACAGGAATATGGCTCGTGTAAGGCAGACACATCGAGACATTCACAATCTCTATCGCATTGACGCTTCACAATATGATAAAGAGCATAAGCTGAAGATTCGCAATATATATGATCTTATCCCAAGCAATCTGGAAAACAAAAAGAAGCGTATCGTATATAAAAATATTGAGGGAAAGAAAGGAAAAACTTTTTCGGATTATGCTGACGAGTTTGAATACCTGACAAACTCGGGTGTTGCCTTAGAAGTAACTGCAATCAGCAATCCTCGTTTCCCTCTTGTGGAGTCGGAGCAAAAACGATTGGTGAAGTTATACCTTAATGATGTTGGGTTGCTGACCCATCTCCTCTACGGGTTGAATGTTAATGCTGTATTACAGGACATCAAGAGCATTAACCTTGGCACGGTGTATGAGTCAGTCATCGCTCAGGAACTCTCGGCGCACGGTTTTAAACTATACTACTATGACAACAAAAAGAAAGGTGAAGTGGATTTCCTTATAGATGATCAAGAGGACTTAAAGGCCCTGCCATTGGAGATCAAGTCAGGCAAAGACTATACCGAGCACAGTGCTCTTACCAAGTTTCTTGAGACACCTGATTACGGCATTGATCGTGCGATAGTTTTTTCTAATGAACGCGAGATATTCATGAAAAAAGGTGTCACCTATCTCCCGATTTATTACTGCATGTTCCTCCAGAATGATCATCGGGATGAGTCTGTAATACTGCCAGAGTTAGAGCCCATTTGATTCGGCAAAAAGCAAAATCGGGGTTCAAAATGCTAAACGAACAAACTGCTGATAACCAAAGGATAAAGAAATCGACAAAACAGGGTGAAGGGAATGTTAACGAAGGATCAAGACATTTCCCACCCCCTGCGTTGCAAAGGTACAACACCCCATCGCCCCCTGTCAATGACAAAAAGCAGGATTGCGAGCGATGCTCGCGGCTTAGAGCATAGGCTCGCTGTGCGGGTGGTCAAGGGTCAAGGGTTCGCGATGAAGTGCACCCAAAAGGTTGGACAAAATACTTTTTGGGGGCACTTCATATTGATACACTCTCATAATTCTATTGATGATTTAACATTTTACATAGATCTATGTATAGTCTAGCCAATAAGCTCTTTGCTTCATTCTTATTAATATTACCTTTAGTTGTTTCTCTGGAAACATGCGAGATCATTCTAAAAAGCTTAATTTTCGGATTATATTTCGGTAGAAACAAATGTGCTTTTTTCAATGAGAAGCCATTCTTTTTGAATGTACTATGAATATAATCTACGACTACAGCACTATTTAGAACGCCGTTAATATAATGAGCTTCATCATCAGTTATGAAATTTCCATCTTTATCTTGACTTATAATAATTGTATGCTTAACGCAAATAGTTTGTTTTAATTCGCCCCAAGGTGTCAAAGTTTTATTTACAACTGTTGAGCAAAAATTGGTATTATCTCGAACAGCAACTAAATTTGGGGCAAATGTATATGGACCAATTTTAGATAAAGCATAAAAATCATCCCCACAATGCATCAATTGACTTTTCTTCGATTGCATCTCAATTAATTCTTTATGATCTGCAAAATAAGTTGCTAAATTAGATTGATGTGCCGATAAATATTCCAAAGAGAGAGGTCTTCTTGTGTCATGAACATCATAAGGAACAATGTGAAAATTATTTCCACAATCATAACCAAATGGTTCCACATTTGGCCCTTCAAGCATTGGATAAATATATTTTGTTGGGAAATTCCATCCATTGGGTGGAGTGTCCTCTACTTTATAACGTGCTGTTTTAAGTTTTTTGTTTTTGAATCTATAGTGATTGGGAAGATTCGATTCGCCATATGAAATCAATTTGAATATTTCAAATGGTGTTGATTCTACTCCTGTTCGGAAATCATAAATATCTTCATTTCCTATTATTAGTGAAAAATCAAAATCAGGTGAAGTATAAGTAAAGGCAGTAGAATTAGACGACAGCTGTTTTGCTATAGAAGTTGTTGTCACAAGGAAGCGTGAAGCTAATGAATAAGTTGAATGCAAATTAATTACATCATCTGGAACCCCAGATTTTCTTGTTATGTTGACAACAGGCACACCTTCTTTATAATCTACTGGTTTTCTGCTATAATAATAAGTGTTGAAATCTTGAGAAACTGCTTTCTTGCCAATCCTAAAAGGACGAAGTGGTTTCAACCATCTATCCAAAGCCTGTAAATACAGTCTCTCGGACATATCTTCCTTTAAATAGAAATTTCGATATTCTTCATATGAATTTTGAGACATTAAGCTATCTGGCATGAGGAAAGCAAGAACGCCATGTTCTTCTAGCCAATTAGAAGCGGTGATATTGGATATTAACGCACAAATATTCAATTGTGCTCCGCCATATACTCCGCCATCATTGCAAAAGATATGACGAACATCACAAAAATCTTGAATCTTTCTTGCGTATGCCGCAGGTAAATGTTCCCATTTCACCCAAGGTGGATTGCCGACAATCATATCATATGAATGTAATCTTGCAATCATCATGAAATTGGTGGCAATTCTTATCCAAATACCATCCCATTTGTTTTTATGCAAAAACACCAAACTTTCTGCAAGTTTCCTTATTTTGGACAGCAATACCTCTGAAGATTTTTCTTCATCAGATAATTCATCTACAAAAACACTGTAAAGAACATCAGAATTGTCTGTCTTCACTAATGCTTGCAATTTGCTCATTGCTTTTCCAAAGGAATTAAGACTGACAAATCTTTTCGGCAATATAATCTCAAAGGATTCACACTTCAAATTATTAATTGTGTATGAGTAACACTCAATCCCATCTATAAATATTGCATTAGGAACAATGGCTGAATCTCCAAGATATACAGGGATCTCTACGTCTTCAATTGCTCCTAGTTTTTGAATTGCAATGAAATAACTTACACGGGCTGATAGAACAGACAACGGATTGATGTCTATTCCATATACTCTTGTAAGAATTTTGTTTATTAATTCTTTCTTATCGTCGCTTGACAGCTGACGCAAAGATAAACCTTGACTTCCAACTATCTTTTTAATAAGAGATATGAGGAAAATTCCAGACCCACAACAAGGGTCAATTGCTTTCCAGTCATTTTTACCAATAATCTCAATTGAACGAGAAATCACTCTATCTGCAAGCCATTCTGGAGTAAAATACTCTCCCATTGAATGTCTTACTGATTGAGGGATTATACACATATATAAGTCCTTAAAAATATCAATTGGATTAAAAGCAACATCAAGAGAGAATGCTGAATATCTATCTATAAGGGTAATCAATATCTTTATTTCATTGTAAAAAACAATACTCCATTGTGTGGTATCTGAATACCATGAGAAGAAATCACCTTCAAGGAAATTCCTTATATCCCTACTTGAATAAGAATAGCCATCTTCCATATTTTGAAAGAATTTCTGCAATCTTTCGGAATCAAGTGTCAATAAATCATGGTACTGATTAGTACTTACATTATAATTCAATTTATCGACGACCTTACAAGCTATTAGCTTAACGATTATAGCGTATGTCGTTTGAAGTGCAAATAGGGCTTTATATTCAATATTTGCATCTCTTATGGGTAAATTAAAGATTAAAGAGAGGTCGCGTCTTCTCTTATCAATATCTTGGCTTCTGCCATTATCATCAACTGATAAGTGCATTAATGATTTCCATTCTGAATAAAGCATATCAGATTTATCAGTGATATTATTTAACAAATCATTAAATAATATTTTTGCAATACTCTTTGATGGCGAATCACTACGAAGACTGATGGAGAAATCGTTAACGATATTAATTGGTTCAAACTTCTTCGTATCGTTATTAAGAATAGCCTTTATTATCGTGTCAATGTCATCTATATCTAGATTCTTAATGGTTGTATTCTTTACTTGGTCACCGACAAAAGAAAAATAAATAATGCGAATACCATCAGTCAATATTGCATCATGCTTGATATGATTATTATTATATAATGCATTTAAGTAGTCATGTACTTGTTTTATAGCTAAATCAATTTTTCTCTTAGACGTTAATGCAGAGTGGTGTTTATACTCAATTATTAAGTCATTGATGACTGCATCCAAACGACCTCGAGAAATATTCGAGAACGAATGTACAATAAAATTAACGTTTGTTTCTTTACGTGGTTTAATAGTTACATTTGCATGGGTTTTCAGTAGGAAGTACAATCCTTGTTCAAAAACTGACGCAGTTTCTGCCTCTGTAATAGATAATTCAGCCCCCCTAACAATCTCAGTTAGAAGATTGTCAATTTGCGTCTTGTACTCTCCGCTATTTAACCAATTTGTTACCGAAGCGTCCATATTCCACAGTTGCCGTGCCACGTTATTTGTTTGGTTGTGGCTCTCGGCAACCAGGGTTGATGATTAGAAGTAATTCTCTATTAGATACAAAGTGTGGAGCCAAGTCTGTTGCTCAGTTCCACGCATTGAGGCTCTCGCATGCCCGAAAAGTCAGAACGAGCAACGACGAAGCCCCACGAAGATGAATATATCAAATCACCCAAGTCCCAGAAAGAGTCCTGAGGGAAGGATATAGTACACCTACAGGGGCGTTCCCGTTGCTTTGTTTTTGACTTTTCGTTTAGAATTTGCGAGATTCCAATGCGTCAAAACCAAAGCGTTACAGAAAACGCCTGTGTCTAATATGTCTTTTCCCACCCGCTGCCGCTTGCCGCCGATACGAGGGGCGGTAGCGCTTCGACGTGGGAGTTTGTGGCAGGTCACGCATGAATGATTCACACGCGGTCTTGCCGAGGGCAAATATACAACAATTTATTATCTAATGGGTAATTTCTTATGAAAAATCACTTTGATTGGTCACTATTGTTGAAAATTATTCTACAATGTAGATTGGACTTGACGGAGGTGACGGATGGGATGGGAATGACGGATATCCTGATGTGGGGTTGTTAGTCTTGTTCCTAGTTGTGGGGCGTTTTGAAGGTGGCATCTATGACGCATTCGAGACTTTGGGCGATGTCGCTGTTAGTGGCCCCATTCTGGGCTCGAGATGAGGGGTGTTCCAGTCACCACGCCACACAAGACCTACGGCCTGTGCGCCGTGGTGTTATCTCAGGTCAAGGCCGCTGGCCTTGTCGAGGCCTTCGACCTCGGGAACTCAACAAAGTTATCAAACGAATAAAACCACAATGAGTTTTAAGTTTATAGTGGCTAATTATTGCTGGGTTTGGAGTTTGGTGAGGATGTCTGGGGCGCTCATGAGGACTTGACGGATGGGAGGGGGGGACGGATAAAACGGATGGGAGGAAGGTGGGATTAGGAAGTTGAAACATTTTTGCTATCTTTGCGAGTGTAAAACAAGATTTTAGTGTATATGAAGAAGATTATTTCTACTGTATTGATTGCCCTCATGGGTGTGATGGCTGGCATGGCACAGGCTGCCGAGGGTAATAACGAGATCATTCTGCACGCGTGGTCGTGGTCGTTTAATACGATACGTGAGCATCTGGCTGAGATCAAGGATGCGGGCTACACGATAGTGCAGACGTCGCCCATCAACGAGTGTGTCGTGGGTGAGGACGGCGGCAGGCAACTGTTCGGGCACGGCAAGTGGTATTACCACTACCAGCCGACGGACTGGACGATAGGTAATTATCAGTTGGGCACGCGCGACGAGTTCAAGGCGATGTGTGCCGAGGCCAAGCGCCTGGGACTGCGCGTGATTGTGGATGTGCTGCCCAATCACACGGTGATTGACCGCACGCAGATCAACGCGCGCCTCGACAGTGCGGTGAATGGCCGCGAGAACCTGTTCCACGCCAATGGCCTGTGGCCTATCAAGGACTACAGCGACCGCTACCAGTGCACGACGGGCGAGATGGGTACGCTGCCCGACGTCAACACCGAGAATCCTGATTTCCAGTACTACTACATGCAGTTTGTCAACGACGTGCTGGCTTGTGGTGCCGGGGGCTTCCGCTATGACACGGCCAAGCACATCGGTCTGCCGGGCGAGATGCGTGACCCCAAGTCGCCCGAGAATGACTTCTGGGACGTGGCGATGGGCCGCAAGGCCGTGAAGGGCTTGAGGCTGGCTGTGCCGCGCGAGGACCTGTTCATTTATGGCGAGGTGCTGCAGGACCGCAATGTGCCCGAGCAGGGCTATGCCGAGTATATGGACTTGACGGCCAGCAACTATGGCTGGGTGCTGCGCAACGTGCTCAACAAGCACGATGCCCGTGCCGACAACCTGTTGACGTGGCACCACTCGGTGGATCCCGCCCACCTGGTGACCTGGGTCGAGTCGCACGACACCTACTGCAATGACCACGCCTCGGCCGGCATGAGTGACGAACTCGTGCGCCTGGGATGGGTCTTCCTGACCGCGCGCCAGTATGGCACGCCGCTGTTCTATTCTCGCCCTCACGGCAGCACCCGCGAGAACTACTGGGGCGACAACGAGATCGGCAAGGTGGGTAACGACGAGTTTAAGCACCCCGTGGTGAAAGCCGTCAACGAGTTCCGCCACCGCAACGTGGGTCAACCCGAGAACATCATCTATAGCGATAACGGCAAGCAGATCATCGTGGAACGCGGCACCAAGGCCGCTGTGGTGATCAACCTTGACGAACAGCCCGCCGAGGTAGCCATCCCCGTCACCCTGCAGAACGGCAAGTACCGCGACGCCGTGACCAAGCAGCGCTTCACCGTGAAGAAAGGCGTCCTCAAGGGAACCTTGGCACCGATGAGCGCGTATGTTTTATAACGGCTAAAGGTAAACTTTAGCCGTGGGTAATGGATAATGGGTAATGGGTAATGGGTAATGGATAATGGGTAATGGGTAATGGATAATGGGTAATGGATAATGGGTAATGGATAATGGGTAATGGATAATGAGTAATGGGTAATGGGTAATGGATAATGGGTAATGGGTAATGAGTAATGAGTAATGGGTAATGGGTAATGGATAATGGGTAATGGGTAATGGATAATGGATAATGGATAATGGATAATGGGTAATGGATAATGGGTAATGGATAATGGGTCCGTCTAACCTTTATCCATTATCCGTTTTGCACGGCTGTCAAGCCTTTGAAAACGGCTTGTCAGCCGTTTAATTGTGCGAGTTTGCTTGTGCGCAGGCCGCTTATGAGTTTTGAAGTGGTGAATATTCTGTGTTTTATATTTTGTAGATCTTCGGTAGTGATATAGTTGAGGTCAACGGCTATTTGTAGTTGGCAATAGACTTCCATTAAAGAACCAAATGCTATTTCAAGGAAATGTGTTTGTTCTTTGATAGCCATTCGCCCAGAACCTTCAGCAATATTGGAGGGTACAGAAATTGCAGCACGACGCAACTGGTCGCACAGGGCATAGTTCTCGGTTTTCGGGAATTTTCCCAACAACCGATAGACCTCTACCACTAACTTACGTGCATCGTGCCAAGCATTCAGTTTCTCAAATTGAAATAGAAAATCTTCCATATTGCGAATGTCACTGGTATTATAGTCATTAAACATTCTCCATTACCCATTATGCACAGCCTTTGCTGTTAAATGGGAGATGCGCCGAGGAGGCGGAGTGCGGCAGAGATGCGGGTGGCGTGGTCGCCACGGACGATGACGTGGTGGTTGCCGATGCTGCGCTCCAAGAAGTAGTCGAGAGGCTGTTCCAGACGCAGGCGCAACTGGGTGCGGCACATGTTGGGGTTGGAGGTGCACTCCAGCAGACGTGCCTTGCTGATGAAGTAGTGTTCCATGCTCGTCCCGCCGCACTTGACCACGGTGACATCCATCGGGTCGAAGATGCCCTCGACGGCGACGCCGCTGAGCGACTCGTAGTGGTCACGCACGATGTAGCGGTCGGTCATCGCGGGGGCGATGGTGCAATGGGCAAATACCATCTCACGGGCGTCGTTGTCCAGAATCTTGGACGGATTGGCCATAAAGGTCATCTCGCCTGTAGCGGCTTGCACGGCCAGCATGGTGAGCAGGGTCTGCTCGTCGCCTTCGCAACCAGCCGGGATGCCCTCCTGGTTGAGCAGTGCCAAGGCCACGCAGCCCGTGGTGCGGGTGGTGGGGATGAGGTCAAAGCAGTTGAGCGTGAAGGCGTCCAGGTGGTAGCGCTCCACGATGGCCTTGACAGCGCGGTAGAGGCGCATGGCCTTGACCACCTCGTCGCGCGACGGCTCCTTGACGCCGATGGCCTGGCTGATGAACTCGTGGGTGATGTCCTGCACCTCGTCGTCGGCGATGGCTTGGTAGCCCTTGACCACCTCGTCGAGGGGAACGTCCACCATCTCGATGCCCCAGCGATCGCTCAAGGCCTGATAGTCCACATTACTGGCAATGAGCCATCCCGACGGCTTGCCGATGACGCCCACGCGCTTGCCGTTGAGTTTGGCCAAGGCATCATGGGCGCAGGCATAATCGTCGATGCCCTGCATGATGAAACTGGTGGTACCGTGAAGCACACGCCCCTGGCGTCGGTCGATGCGCATCCACGAGAGGATTTCGAGCGATGCAGCGAGCGAGTTTTTCAGGCCGTCGGCAATGAGCACGACATAGGGCGGCAGGCGGTCGATGCAGGCCTTGACCATTTCCTCGACACCTCCACTGCCCACGAGTACCATCGTGGCGCCGTCGGGAAGGGGCTTGTCCAGATCCTCGGGGAAGATATACTGTACGTCATATTTCTCGGCGATGGTGTCGAGAAGTTCATGGTGGTCGGTGAAAATCGACTCGCGGCTGGCGAGCGATGAAGCGAAAGTGATCAGGTTGAGTTTCATCATGATGTCTTGTTGTTAGGTTGTTATTGTAGCGCAAAGTTAGCGATAATTCCCAACAGGCACAAATAAAAGCGGCCCGAGTAAAGTCTCATGACCGCTTTTTGTCAGTTGGTTGTTAGTGTCAGAACTTGCAGCGCACGCCAGCCAGGGCAACACCCTGCTCACCGACACCCAACTCAATGAACCCGCGGACGTTGTCGCTACCTGCTTCGATGCCAATGAGCGAAGCCTGCCAGTTGAAACCCCAGCCTGTTTCGACCTCACTCTTGCCGACTTTCTTGCCATTCACGTCATAGCCTTTGTCGGCAAAGCGGCCACAGTAAACACCTGCTGCCGCCTTGCTATACAGACCCCAGAGATCCTTGCGCAGCCAGTTGAGTTTTACCGCCGGCATCAATGAAAAATAGGACTTGGTGCGGTAGGACTTCAGTTCATCCTTGGAATAGACATCCTCGCTGGCAACATTGGTGGTAAAGATGCCACCCACGCCCACCAGAGGGCTGGTGTGGTAGAAGTACTCGACACCGAGCGATCCAAACCACTTCTTGTTGTCGGTCCGCTGTCCAAACATGGCCGGGATAATGTCGGTCATGGCATCAACCCAGACGGAATTGGGCTCGACACCATAGGAGATGGCAACCTCATGACGGAGTTCATCGTTTTGAGCCTTGGCAGGCACACACATCAGAGCCACAAGGGCCATCAGGGACAAGATGCGATAAATCTTCATAATCTGCTGTCAGTTAATTGTTAAAAGGTTTTATGTCTTAGTTTTGGTCTGCAAAATTACTCATTTATTCCATATCAAAGAGCATAATTGCCCTTGTAAATGATAGAAATATGTCTTAATCCGGATGGCGGCAGCCTGTTTGGCCAGACTGATGGCGAGGACGTGTTTGGTGACGACGGCTACAAGCGCTTTGACTTCGGCCTGGGTCTGCGTGCCGGCCTAGAGTTTAACCAGAAGGTGCCCGTTTCGATCGGTTATGACTTCGGCCTGCTTGATATCAACGACGGCGTTTCGGCCAAGAACCGCAACCTGACGCTGTCGGTTGGCTACAAGTTCTAATCGACAAGGAAATACATTATAGGTGTCCATCACTCGAAATCATTTTTGAGTTGTGGACACTTTTGTTTCGCTTGAGGTGCCCATTACTCAAATAATTGTGTAATTTTGCAATTTATGGAATGGAAAATCATTTAACCAAATCTGATATGAGTGAGACGATTAAGCAGCAGCCTGAAGGGGACCTTCACGATAAATATACGTTGAAGGGAGAGGGCTTTGTGTGGCCCCTGATTCGCTCGGTGCTGATGTTCATAGGCACTCTGCTGGTTGCCATTGTTGGTGCAGAAGTGGAGGCAGGCGGTGGGCTGGATCCTTTTGCTATTGTCTACTGTGTGTTATTGACGCCGTTTGCCTTTATCAATGCATTCTTCCAATGGTTACTCTATCATTTCAATATCGACCGCAAGCCGCTGGCATCGGCCAGATTTTGTCTATTGGAGTGCGTGTTGGTTGTGGCGGTTTTGATTCTTGTTGCCTGGGTGCAGGATTATGCTGCTGACATCCTGTGGTATGAGCCAGTCGAAGTGCTGTTCTGGTATTCCCAAGAAGCGGCAGTGCTGTTCACCGCTCTCATCGTTGTCACATTCTACTTGATCAAGAAGTGGGTGACAACTATCGGCCATCGCAAGTGAGATGAATGAGAAAATGACCACATTGCAGGTGCTATGGAATACCATGGCAACCCAATGTTTTGCTACCTTTGCAGTGGAATTCAATAACAATTAAAAAACATAACCGTTTTTTAATTGCCTATGCCATGATTTTCTCGGCCATACGCTTGCCCATGTCGAATGCCCTCTGCAAGTCTTGCTCCCAGTGTTCGTCACGCCACTTTCGCTTGGCTTCTTCGGAGAACCCAGCCAACTCAAAGTTGGCATAATTTCTCACTTGATAGGTATTGTAAGCGATCAGGTGTTCAGGCTGGCCCAGTGCCGAAGCGATGCAATATTCCATCGAGCCGTAGCCCTGGCTGTTATTTCTCTCGGGCTGACCGTTCATGGTCTCAATCAGCACTACGGGCATCTTCTTAGGGGCCGTCATGCTGTAGTCGTTGTAGGAGAGCCAGGGGAATGCGAGGCGCTCCAGGAAAGTCCGCATCTGGCCTGTCACGTCACCGAAGTAGATGGGCGAGCCAAGCACCAGGCCATCGGCCTGGGCGATTTCTTCCAGAATGGGAGTTAACGCATCCTTGAACTTGCACACATTCGATGCCTTACCCTTAATCTTGCAGGCCAAACATGAGATACAGCCCTTGTAGTTGAGGTCATAAAGACGGACCACTTTGACTTCGGCACCTGCTTGTGTCGCGCCATCGGCAAACTTTCCAATCATGGCGGCCGTATTCATGTTCTTGCGGGGGCCGCCATCAATAATTATAATTTTCTTCATATCGCGGTTGATTATGTTTTCTTCGGCAAGCGCACCGGACGGCGATGACATGATTGGAATGGCAGCGAGTGCCATTGCCGCCTGTTTGATGAAATCGCGTCGATTCGTAGCCATAGTGTTAATTTATAGATTAGGTTACAAATATACACACTATTCTCGATACAACGAATAATCCTGTCCCAATTCATTCGGGTTCTTGCTCCTCGGCTTCCTTGGGGGTGAGGGCGGCCTCGACGTCGTTGAGGGCGGCGATAGCAGCGTTCTCATACTGGTCGAGGGTGCGGGACTTGCGGATGGCCTTGAACAACTTGTGGTCGGTACCAGGGAGGAAGGTCTGCCAGATGTCTTGCAGGTGCCGCACGAGTTGGGCTTCGCCGCCATTGAGTTGCTCGGTGTAGCCCTCCACAAGCAGGTCGTGGAAGCGGCGGTAATCGTCGGTAGTGGTCTTGGGGCTGAACATGCCTGGATTGGCGGCAAGGCCGCTTCCCACCATCACTGCAGCAAGGGTGGGGTAGCGCTGGATGGTCCGCTCAATGTCCTGGATGGAGCGCAGGCCACCGTTATAGACAACAGGCCACTGCGAGGCTGCCAGCAATGCTTCGAATTGCTCCATATCGAGATCCCCCTTGTATTGTTGCTTGCCGATGCGCGGGTGCACGGCTATGTGGCGGGGCGATATGATCTCCAACAGGGGCAGGATGTCTCGCCACTGGTCGTTGCGGTCCCAGCCGAGGCGCATCTTCACGCTGTACTGCACGTCCTGGACCGTTGCGAGCGCTTGGAACAGGGTCGCTGCGAGGTCAGGGAATGCCAGCATGCCAGAGCCTTTGCGATGAAGGGCGATGGGCGGAAATGGGCATCCCAAATTGATGTCGATGTGACGGTAGCCCATCTGCTTGAGGGCTTCCACCATCATCAGGGCATGGTCGCTCTGGCAAGCGAGAATCTGTGGCACAAGGGTGATGCCGACATTGCGCTCGGGCGACACGTCGCGCAGGTCTTTGCGCCTGACCTCACCGCGCTCGACGCGCATAAACGGGGCATAATAGGCATCCACTCCGCCAAACACGCTGTGCTGCGCCATGCGCCACACACTGTCGGTCACACCTTGCAGCGGTGCTGCAAGCATTGGTATCTTGATGTTATTCATATTTATTGTTGTATGATGGCAGAATATCTTCCGCCTGTGATGTTATCGATGGTCAACTGCTGGAACAGCAGGTCGTAGGCCGTCGGGCTCACGTTGTCGTTGACATCCTCGTAGAAGAAGGCGATGCTGCCGTCGAGGGTGGCGATCATCGTGGAATAGGCTGAGTAACGATCGGTTACCTGATAGGGTGTCCAACCCCAAGAGAAGTCGGCCGGCTCGTCGTAGTCGCTGGCATCCAGCAGGGGCTTGTAGTAAATGCTCACACACTGGCGGCCCTTGCCGCGCGGTACCGATTGCAGTGCCAGGTGGACGTGCCTGCCGTCGCTGTTGCGCCTGACAGGGACAATGAGCAGTTCGCCATTGCAGGAACAGTGCTCGCTGTAGGTGCCCGATAGGCTGTCGTTGCTCACAGCCATGGCGCCCCAAGCGTGTGTCTTGTAGTCGTAGATGTTAAACAGCCGGCCGCTGGTAGCATTCTGCTTGGAGCGGCAACTGAGCAGCACATTGCCGTCGGGTAACTCTTCGATTTTAGACTCGTCGCCCCAGGGTTGGATGGTCGGCCGGGCGCCTGGCCCGCCCAGGGCGTGCCACGAGAGACCAAAATCATCACTATAGAGCACCAGGCAACCCACCCCCATCGGGGCATCGATGGCCGAATAGATGCGGTAATAGTCACCCTGCTTGATGAGGTGGCTCTGGCAGATGCGTCCGCTGGCAAAGAATAGGCCGTTGACCTCGGGAAAACCGCCAAACAGGCCATAGATATTACGGGTCACCTCGTCTTCGGTCCAGGTCATGCCGCCGTCATCGCTCGTGTAGCGTCCCACGCAGATCGGATCCTGCAAGGTGGAACTGAGGAAGCCCTGCTTGCCCGATGCGCACATGACGAGCACCCGGCCCGACTCCCGGTCGACGGCCAGAGCGGCGTCGCCATGGCTATCGTGAAAACCCACCCGCAGGCCATCACCGTCGGCAATCATCAGTGGCTCGCTCCATGTCGAGCCACCATCGTCGCTGACCTTGCCCACGATGTCGATGCCCCAGTTGCCACCGATGTCATAATCGCTGCCATGGCGGTCATCGGCAATGGCCAGCAGGCGTCCGCTTGGCAGTTGTGCGATGGCAGGGATGCGGTAGTATTGTCCTGACGGCTCATGGGTGTCAAACACGGTCACCCGTTGCCCGGCCACGCTTTGTAGCCCGACTGCGGCCGCTACCATAGACGTCATCAGCAATAACCATCTCGTTTTCTTCATGATCTAGGCACAATCTTGTCTCACGACAAAGGTAAGTATTTTTTATCTATGTCTGTTTATATCAGGGCAAAATGAGTCGCATTAAAAAAGATAATCAAACTTTTTTCAAAAAAAATTTGCGGGGAAAGGAAATTGGTTGTACCTTTGCAGTCGCTTTGGGAAAATGGCGGGATAGCTCAGTCGGTTAGAGCGTCGGATTCATAACCCGGAGGTCCTGAGTTCAATTCTCAGTCCCGCTACCAAAAAGAAGCGCTTCGATCATGAGGCGCTTCTTTTTGTTTTCTGGTGATTTACCCGCTGGCACTTTGGCAAGGGCGTTACATATACAGTTTCTGATTCTCGAAGTCGACTTCCCGGTCGAGCAGGTCTATAAAGTCGTCGAGCACCTCTGGGTCGATGTCTCCCAGTGTGTACTCATTCTCGGCGTCTTCACGGATGAGCGCGATCCACTCGCGCCGTGCTGTCACATAGTCCTGATGGATGCGGCCGATGGCTTCGGTCGTGAGGGCGTCGATGCCGTAATAGTCTAGGATGATGCGGTAACTCCACGACCAGCGCAGTTCGTTGTAGGCCGCATCGATCTCCTTGAAGCGTGCGTTGACGGCATCGATGGTGCTGAGGCGGCCATTGATGATGTCGTCGATGAGTTGATCCTCGGCACGCTGTGGCATGAGCAGTCCTGCCAGGTCGATCCAGTTGCCCTCGCCGTCGTGAGTGACGGGAGGCACAGGCTTGTGGCGCTTGAGCACGGCGCCCATGTAGATGCGCAAAGCCATGTCATAATACTTGATGCCCTTGTGCAGCAGGGGCGCCTTGATGACATACTCGTGGTAATTATAGGTGCTTACCTTGTCGCCGCTGGCAGCGCGCAGGTTTTCCAGAATCTTTTTTCCTCGCAGCACCTCGCTGATGGTGAATGGGCTGAGCCAGTCAAAGTTGACCACGCTGCGATGCTCTCCGCGATCTCGCTTGTCGCGCTTGGGCCACTTGCGGATGTCGCGGTAGAGTCCCACGGTGGCAAAATTGCGGCCAGGTTTCAGATACATCGTGTCGCCGTAGGCGATGAGATAGGAGAAAGGCAGGTCGCGGGTATCGGGATGGTACATGAGTTTGCCAAAGAGCACGCTGAACGATCCGATGTTGGCAGGCAACAGCAAGTAGGCGCCGCTGGCTGTCTTGCAACCGCGTTCGAGCGCACCATAGTGCATAGGCCCCATCTTGTAGGCGTGGTTGCTGAAATTGGTGGCCGAACCGGCGTTGTAGAACGAGAACATGGCGCCGATGAGCAGCGAACTCTTATGGTGGCTCACCGTGAACGGGCCGCAGAAGGCCGCGCAGGCCTCACCGTTGGACATGTAACTGTTGGCAAAAAAGACGCTGCTTGCAGCCGTGAACCCATTCTCGAGGCGGCAGGATTCGCCCACAAAGCAGTCGGTCAACTTGACGCTGCCGCTGAGGTGAGAGCCGCCACCGATGATGGTGTTCTCGCAGATGACTCCGGTGCGTATGACGATGGGATTCTGGATGGTGCTGCTGATGGTGCAGTTGGACAGCCGTGATACGCCACAGATTTGGCAACCGTCATCGATAACGGAGTTGATGATCACGCCTGTGTTGACCACACGCACATGATTGCCAATGGTGCTGCACGCGGGGCGGGAGGCTGCCACCGACTGGGCAGCCATGCGCTTGATGGCGTCCATCAGAGGCGCGTTGACTCCGTGCTTGACCATGAGTGCGGCCAGTTGACTGTTGAGTTCTTTCAGGAGCAGGAGGTTGCCGTTGCCCACCTCGTTGAGCACCGCGATGAGGTGCCCCTGGGCATAGTCGGGCGTGCCGTGTGTGTCGATGGTACTCACGTTGGAGATATAGCATCCGTCGCCGATTGCGACATGATTCAGGTAGTTGCCGATATTCTCGATCAGACACTCGTCGCCGATGGTCACGTTGCGCAATGTGGCATTGTAGATGCCGCAATTCTTCACAAAGCCATCGGTGACTTCGATGGTGCCCTCGCTGGCACCCAGGTGTGCCCAACCGTAGAACTGCACGCGGTGGCATCGGTTAGGATCAAATGCCGGGGTTACCATGATGTCATTCCAGTCTTGTGCCCAACAGTCATTCCTCTTCAAGGTATCGATTTGCTGGTTTGTGAGGTGTATGTATTCATTCATGTGTTAGATGTCTCCTTTTAGGTTCATGATTGCGGCGCAAAGGTAGTGCTTTTGTGAAGCATAAAACGACAATCCCCATCATTTTAATATTTGATAGGGATTGTAAATGCTTTTTTTGAATAATCACACGGGGCTCAGTCCAGACAATGGATCAGCAGGTCGGTTTTGCCCTTGTCGATGAGGTGTATGACCAATTCGCCGAACAGGGTGTTCTGCCAAGCGAACCATGCCCGGGTGTAGTGGCTGGCATCCTCCTTGTGAAATGACTCGTGCATGAAGCCTGTGCCCGCATCGGTTGTGAGCAACTGGCGCATGCAATAGGCGATTTCCTCGTCGTTGTCGGCCGTAAACGCTTTCATCATGATGCTCATGGGCCAGATGAGGTTGTAGGCCGTGTGTGCGCCGCCGATGCCCTCGCCTGCTTTGCCCTTAAAGAAGCAGGGGTTGTCCTCGCTCCAGACAAAGCGGCGTGTGTTGCGGTAGATGGGATCGTCGAGGGGCACATCTCCCAGATAACCCATAGCCAGCAGACTAGGCACATTGGCGTCGTCGGCGAGTACACGGCCGCCCCAGCCGTCGACCTCATAGGCGTAAATCTTGCCATATTTGGGATGGTCGACAATGGCATATTTGTGGAGCGCGTCCTCCACTTCCTGTGCCAGATCGAAACATTGCTGCGCCAGGGAGGCATTGTGATTGACCGTGCTCAGAATCTTGCCGGCCTTGCGCAGCGAACTCACTGCCATGAAGTTGCTGGGTACCAGAAAAGGCATCACCGTCGCATCGTCGCTGGGACGGAAACAGGATACGATCAGTCCCACGGGATTGACGGGAGGCCCCCAGCCATACCATGTGAGCGACGACTTGGCGTCGATGTCGCGGCGCATAAACTTGTAGGGCCCCTTGTCACCGCCCTTGCGCTGCTGCTCCTTGAAGGTGCGCAACACCGCCTCAATCGCCTGTTGCCACAAGTCGCCGAATATGCTGTCGTCGCCGGTGACAAGCCAGTACTCGTAGGCTAGCCTGATGGGGTAGCACAGCGAGTCGATTTCATATTTGCGCTCATGCAGTTCGGGCTTCATGTCGGTCAAGTCGGCTTGCCACTGGCTGCCGGTGGGACCGTCGTTGAAGGCGTTGGCATACGGGTCAAGGATGATGCACTTGAACTGGCGCAGGACCACACCGCGCAGCATGTGGCGCAATTTCTCGTCCTGGTTGGCATACTTGACGTAGGGCCAGACCTGTGCCCCGCTGTCGCGCAGCCACATCGCGTGGATGTCGCCTGTGTAGACAAAGGTGTCGTCCTCGCCGTCCTCACCGATGCGGTAGTGAACCGTGCTGTCGAGCGTGTTGGGAAAGCAGTTCTCAAACATCCACGCCAATCGGGGATTGCCCTTGATCTGCTTGAGCACCTGCTTGATGCGCTTCTCGATGATGGCGCTGACGAAGAGCCTCTCCTCGGCGGGCGGGCGCTTGGTCACATAGGTGGATGTGGCATCGCTCACCACCGTGGTGTAGCGGGGATGCACGTCGGCGGCCGCAGGAAGCACAGCGGCTGTGGCCACAAGAGTCAGCAATAAGTGTTTCAGTCTCATGATGTATTTCGTTAGTGTAGGTTTTTCTTGTGGCAAAGATAGTCACTCTTGGGCAAAATATCTAAGAAAGATTGTTATTAAACGTTGTTTTTGGCGTTTTTTTGCTGCGGTATTATGGGAATATCAAGAATTATTGTTTAACTTTGTCACCTGCAACCATATTGAATTTGGAACCGATGAAATTAAGGAACATCATATTGGGCTTGATGGTGTGGGTGGCTATGGTCGCTGCGTCACAGCCTGCACAGGAGCAAGACCAATGGGAATGGTATCTCGACGAGGTCGTAGCAGGCACCTTCGTGGGGCGCAACTACTTTGAGTATTACTATATGCCTAGTGCCAGCGAGATGCAACAGCAGCGCGCCAAAGGCGAGGTGACATATTTCCTGAATTCGCCTGATGGGCTGAACAGCAAGAAGGTGCGAGACATGATCGACCGCCTGATGGACAGTTATGACGATATCCGTCCGGTGGGCACATGGCACATGACCAACACTACCTACTGGAAGGAATTCCGCTTCGACAGCAACCGATTCAAGTTCAGCGTCAAGCGTAAGGCCCTAGACGATGGCACCTACTATGTGAGTGTGACCGAAACTGCCGGCTACTATAAGTCGTTGGGCAAAAACAAATCTGCCGACGCCAAATCGGCCGCCAACGCCCCAAGCAAGCGCAGCACGCGGCGCGACCGCCGTCCAGTGACTCAGCAGGAGGCTGATGCCGCTGCCACAACAGGTGTTGACGCCGCACTACTCGACGCCGAGGAAACCTCCCAGCCCGTTGTCAGCGAGAAGGAGCGCCGGCGCCTCGCCCGCGAGCAGCAAGAGGCTCAGGCAATGGAGGAACGTGCCCGACAGCGTCGAGCCCAGGAGCAGCGTCGAGCCGAAGCCAAGGCTCAAAAAGAGGCCGAAAAACAACGCAAGGCCGAAGAGAAGAAAAAGAAAGAAGAGGAGAAGCGCCTCAAGCGGGAAGAGGAGCGGCAACGCCGTGAGCAGGCCCGCCTCGAGCGAGAACAACAGCGTCGCCAGCAAGCCGCTGCCTGCCAGCAGGCTGCCGCCCCCAAGCCCGTTGAGAGCAAATACCATTACACGGATGTTGCCCTGTGGCTGAGTGAGAAGTATGATTTCACGCAGACGGCCGCTGGTCAGTCGTCTTGCTCGATGTATTCCACGGTGGTCAAGGATGTGGAAATGGCTAAACTGGCCATTAAGAACGCCCTCAAGGGAAGCAATGCCCGTATGGCTGTTCCCTGGCGCGTCAATGCCCAGACCGGTATGGTCGAGACGGGCTATGAGGTTGATGGTCACGTGCTGGTGTTTGCTATCGGCAAGAATGATGATGGCAACATCGCCTTGGATGTAACCGAGGTCAGTGCCCAGGAGTTTGAATCGTTCAAGCAGGCGTTAGGCAACTGATGTGTGCTTACTGTAATCCGGATAATAATCCTATAAATATATAAATGTGATGAAAAAGTTAGTATTGTTCTTTGCGTTGTTGCTGACCATCACCCTAGTGATGATGGCCTGCAAACCCGGGAGCCGCCATCAAGCCAAGCCCGTCACCGACGAATTTGTCGTGCCCGAGGTGGCTGATGTGGTCATGTACCAGGTCAATCCGCGTGTGTTTGCCCCATCCAACTCCTTACAGGCCATCACGGCCAGGCTCGATTCCATCCAGGATCTGGGTGTGAACATGATATGGATCATGCCGATATATCCCATCGGAGAAGAGAAGAGTAAAAACTCCCCCTACTCGGTCAAGGATTACAAAGCCGTCGCTCCCGAGTATGGCACAATCGACGACCTGCGCACCCTTGTCGAGGCGTGTCATGAGCGCGGCATGGGTGTCATCCTCGACTGGGTCGCCAATCACACGGCTTGGGACAACGTGTGGCTCAAGCAGCATCCCGACTGGTACACCCACGACTCGGTGGGCAACATCATCTATCCGCCTGGCACCGACTGGACCGATGTCGCCGACCTGAATTATGACAACAAGGACATGCGCGCTGCGATGATCGACGCGATGCGCTTCTGGGTGGATAGCGTGGGCGTAGACGGTTTCCGCTGCGATGTTGCCGATCAGGTGCCCGTCGACTTCTGGACGGAGTGCATCGACAACCTGCGTGCTGCGGCCAAACCGCGTCAACTCATCATGCTGGCTGAGGGTGCCAACCCCGATAATTTCAAGGCTGGCTTTGACTTGAACTACGCATGGGAGTTTATGGGCGCTATTGCCCAAGTGATGAACGATGGCGCCAGAGTGGGAAAGTTGGTCAGTGTGGACAAGCACGAGTACAAGGATCTGGAATCCGGCAAGTACAAATTGCGTTTCACTACCAACCACGACGAGTCGACCAAGGCAACCCCCGTCAAACTCTATGGCGGCGTCAGGGCCTCGATGGCAGCCTTTGTGGCAACCACGATGTTGCATGGCGGTATGCTTGTCTATGGCTCGCAAGAGGTGGGTTATCCCGAGCCCATCAACTTCTTCCATTATGTGCCCGTCGACTGGAATGCTAACCCAGCCCTGCGTGACGAGTACAAGAGCCTGATTGCCGTCTATAACGAGCATCCGGCATTGCGCTCAAGCGGCAAGGTCATCCCCTATGACGACGAGGACAACAACATCCTGTGTGTGGACCGCGTGCTCAACAACGATAATGTGCTCGTGCTCGTCAATGTGCGCGCTACCGCCCATAGCATCGACCTGCCAGCCATGTGGGCCGACAGGAGTGTCACCGACCTGATGACCGGCGAGACCAAGCAGTTGAGCAAGAAGATTACCCTGCAGCCCTATCAGTACCTTTTGCTGGGCAACTGACAGTAAAAGTCACAGGTCCTGGGCTGGGCATAACAGCCCCAGCCCTGGCTTCAGGTTAAGGCATCCGAGTGTGGATGTGCCCTCGATGGGGCATATCCACACCTGTTTTTGGGGCGAAAATGTTCAAAAAAAGGTGCTTAAATGTTAAATAGAGTTAATTGGAATCATTTTCTTGCTCAAAAATTATGTTTAATAACATATTTGATATTAACTTTGCAGTCGATTTTTCATCAAGACAAAAAATCGTTGCCGTGAGGCATGAGATTATTGTTATGAAGGTTAAGATTTAGTTTTAAGGTTTATGTTAATGGTATTAGAGGTTAATTAGATTTTTTCAAAATGATCCGCGGCGAGAGTCGGGGATTTTTTTTTGCCCTGTGCATAGGGCGTTTCTGTCGCTGAGCCACTGCCTGGACGGGCTGGATGGACTGGACAGGCTGGAGGGGCCGCGACCCAGTCGCGGCATAGATGACTAGGGAGGGAACTGGACTGACTGGATGGACAGGCTGTCATGCTCATCCCCCCACCTATTATCGGGTGGAGCGTTTCTATGGTTTCATCACCTCGCGGCTCTCGACGGGGATGTTGTACTCCTCGTGGATGCGCTGGTCGAGTTGGTCGGGCGTCATCTTCAGGCATTGCTCGACTTGTTCAGGGACTTCAACCACAGCACGGTTCTTGTCGAGATAGGTAAGGGCCCTCTTGTAGGCATAGGCGAATCCGTCTTCTCCGAGGTCTTTCACCTTGTGTTGCAGGCCATACTCGATCATGGCAAACATCATGGCCAGCATGCCCTCTCCACTCTCACCGATGCTGCAGTCGCGCAGTTCCACCATGATTTCGTCGGAGTTCATGCACCAGGCCACAAGGAAGCCTCGCACCTGGTCCTGTATGTAACTGTTGGTGTCGAGCGGCTGGTCCAGCCACCAGCGCGACAAGCGCAGGGCGTCGGCACTGTGATTGCGGCATCCCTTGGCACTGGAGACGGTCTCACGGGCGGGGATGTCCAGATTGATGAGGCGGTACGCCTTGTTGCGCAGGGTGGGATGCTCGGCCGAGGGCGTGAACATGTGCTCGTCATACCATCGGGCAAAAGCCTCCATCTGATCAGCCGCCGTGGAGTCGTTGGCTCCCCACTGCTGGTAGGCCTCCTCATCGCCTTGGGACAGCAGGAACATGTTATAGGCCTGCCAATGCCCGCTCTGGCGCACCTGGCGCTGGAAGTCCAGAATCGACACGTCATAGTAGTCGCTGAACCGCTCATAGAACGAGTCGATGAAGCGTCCGCGCACGTCGATGAGAGACTGTAGCGTGAGTTCCTTCTTCTCGGGAATCAAAGCGTGCAACATCTCCTCCTCAAATGCCATGGGCAACGGCAGGAACACCAGTGATGAGTCCTGTGAGATGCTGATCTGGTTCATCTTGGTAAAGGTGGTGTGGATCACTGTCGAGTCACCATTGTTGGTGATTTCGATATGGTCTTTATAGACCTGATAGAGTAGGGCGCTCATCTCCTCGCTGCGCTGTTCATAGATGGTGTAATGCATATTCAGCAGGCGTGCCGCCTCGCCATACATGATGGACCAGAAGGGCTCGTAGGAGTCGGCATACAGCAACGCCAGGCAGTGGTAGGCCGACGGATGCTTGGGGTCGACCTCGATGGCCTTCTCGTACAGGTCGACGGCCTTTTCATAGTCCTCCTTCTTCTGGGCTATTCGGCCTTGTTCCACATACAGTAGGGGCGCATTGGGGAAGCGCTCCAGTCCACGGTTGTAGGTCTTGATGGCCTCTTTGGTCTTACCGATGTCGTCGAGGCAGTTACCCTCCAGATGATACACCATGAATGTGGCTGCCGGGTGGCTCTCCAGCCGCTTGAGGATGTCCAGGGCTTTCTTCTTCTCTCCCGATACCCAGTAGGCATAGCACATCTCATAGAGCACATTGTAATTGTCGGGGTACTCCTTGTCGAGGTTGCTCAGAATCTCGATGGCTGTCTCGGCCATGCCGGTGTCCATCAGCGTGATGGCCTTCTCCAGGCGGGTTCTGGCGGTCGCGCTCAGGTCGTCGGCAGTGGTCTGTGCCATCCCTGTGAGCACTGCCAGCAGGGCAATCATCGATAATAAAAGCGTCTTCTTCATAGCGTATCTAGTTATTTAAATGTCTTTGTTTTCGGTAGATTTATCATCGCTGATGTAGATGTTCCAGTTGCGGGAAATCCACTCGATATAGGTGCTCTCTACACTCTTGGCAGCGACCATGTCGATGGTTTTCTCGTAGTAATGCTCTTTGGGCCAGCCGTTGAGGAAGTAGCCAAAATAGGCACTCTCTTTGATTTCTATGCCTTGCGGCATAGCGGTCTTCAACGAGTCAAGGACTTGGTCGCGCACCACGTCGAGGCTATCATTTACCATGTCGCTCAGCATCAGCGAGACGGCGCCAAAGCCGATGTCCATCAGGTCCTCGACAGGCATGGTCATCGTGGATTGGGTCGAGATGGCATAATCGCCCTCAAAGTCGTCCTCCTCGTGCTCGACAGTCGTGTAGCCGATGCGGGCTCGTATGTGTGTGGGATAGCCGTCCTCGTCAGTGTCCTTGTCCTGGTCACCTATGTCAAAGGTGCTGCCGTGCAGGCCGAACAGTTCTTCCAATTCCTCATAGGATTCACGCACGCCCTCCTCGGTCGAGAAGCGCAGTTGCATGATTTTTTCAAGTTGCTTGCGGGGCATGATGCTGTCCATGCCCGGCTCTGCGGCGTAGAGGGTGTCACATATCAGTTTGATGCCCTTCTTGACCTCGTCGCGGATGGCGCGCCAATTGTCGATGCGTTGCACCTTCCCCAGTTCGTCGGTCGTGAACTCACACACGATCTTTCCTAAGGTCTGGTTCAAGGACTTGAGCAGGAAGTTATCTTCGTCGTCGTCATCATCAGCCCCATTGAAGTGGACATCCAGCGGGATGAGTTTCATCTTGTAGCCCTTGCTGGTAGAGTCTGTCACCACAATCATGAACTCCTCTTGTAAAGAATTGGTCATGGTGGTGTCACCCTCGACGATTTTGTATTTGCTGGTGGTCCTGGTATAGGTCATCGTGTCGTTCTTGCAGTAGTAGCCCACCACTGCAATCGCATCATCGGTCTCCTCCTCTTGTCCCAGGACCAGGTTCTGTGCCCATGCGCTCATGGCCATGCCGATAAGGCATGCTAATAGACAAATCGTTCTCATATTCTATTGTTTTATTGTATTAGGTTTCAGTTTTCTTCATCAGAGTGTTGAGTGGCCGTTTCTTCCTCGGCCTTCTTGAAGGCCTCTTTGAGGGCCATCATCAATGATAAAAGAAACCGTTTCATCTGTCTGTACTCGGTTATATCGTTCAACAATGCGGATATGCCTCGATTCGCAAAGTTACGGATAATTACCGAATCCAGCAAATATTTGCACTTCATTTCGCGTTTTTCAAATCGCTGAAATTCAATCATTTGAAAAACAAAAAGTTCATTTGCAGTCGAGATGGCCGTCGGTGCGTTGGTGTAATGTCAAGAAACTCTTAGCGGCGCGGCCACACCCCTCCGTTTGCCCGTGAATGTCAAATTGAACACGCAACAGGCAGGAAAACGGGTGAGGCAGGGGGAGGGCCCGCTTGCGTGAGGGGTATTGGGCGTGTTAAATTTTTAACAATATATTTGTTAAATTAACGTGATTTTTAGACGTGAGTTGGGGGGAATGCCGTATTTTTGCACCCTGTAAAAGACCAAACAAAGGACAATAAAAGAAAGAACAATATTAACATTATGGCAGAAACAGTCAATATCAGGGAGTTGAATGACCTGATTGCAAGCAGAAGCAACTTTGTGAACATGATCCGTCAGGGAATGGATCAGACCATCGTGGGCCAGAAACATCTGGTGGACTCGCTGCTCATCGCGCTGCTGGCCGGTGGGCACGTGCTGCTCGAGGGCGTGCCGGGCTTGGCCAAGACCAAGGCCATCAGCACACTGGCGTCGCTCATCGACGCCCGGTTCTCGCGCATCCAGTTCACGCCCGACCTGCTTCCCGCCGACGTGGTGGGCACGATGATTTACAGCATCAAGAAGGAGCAGTTTGAGGTGAAGAAGGGTCCGGTGTTTGCCAACTTTGTCCTTGCCGATGAGATCAACCGTGCGCCCGCCAAGGTGCAGAGCGCGTTGCTCGAGGCCATGCAGGAGCGTCAGGTGACCATCGGTGAGCAGACCTTCGGGCTGGAAGAGCCCTTCCTGGTGCTGGCGACACAGAACCCCATCGAGCAGGAGGGTACCTATCCGTTGCCCGAGGCTCAGGTGGACCGTTTCCTGATGAAGGTCATCATCGGCTATCCGAGCAAGAGCGAGGAGAGTGAGATCATCAAGATGAACATCGCTGCCGAGCCGGCACAGGTGCGCCCGCTGGTCACCCCCGCCGACATCCTCGACACGCGCAAGGTGGTGCAGCAGATCTACATCGACGAGAAGATCCAGAAGTATATCGTCGACATCGTGTTTGCAACCCGCTTCCCTGCCGACTATGGTCTGAATGACTTGAAGAGTATGATCTCGTTTGGCGCATCGCCTCGTGCGTCGATCAACATGGCTCTGGCCTCGAGGGCATACGCCTTCCTGCGTGGGCGCGGCTATGTTATCCCCGAGGACGTGCGTGCCGTGTGTCACGACGTGATGCGTCACCGTCTGGGCTTGACCTACGAGGCCGAGGCCAACAACATCACCAGCGACGAGATCATCAGCAACATTCTGGACAAGATCGCAGTGCCCTGATGGGGCTAATAGTTTTTTAGTTTTTAGTTTTTTAGTTTTTAGTTCTTAGTTCTTAGTTCTTAGTTTTTAGTTCAACTACACAACTAACAACTAACAACTAAGAACGATACGACTAACAACTCACAACCATCAATGGATACCAATGAACTGTTGCGTAAGGTCCGAAAGATCGAAATCAAGACCAAGGGCCTGTCGCAGAACATATTTGCCGGCGAGTACCACTCGGCCTTCAAGGGCAGGGGTATGACCTTCAGCGAGGTGCGCGAGTACCAGTATGGTGACGATGTGCGCGACATCGACTGGAACGTCACAGCCCGCTACAACCGCCCCTATGTGAAGGTCTATGAGGAGGAACGCGAACTCACGGTGATGCTTCTCGTGGACGTGAGCGGCAGCAAGGACTTTGGTGCCGTGGGCGTGGCTAAGCGCGAGATGATGGCCGAGATTGGGGCTACCATCGCCTTCTCGGCCATCCAGAACAACGATAAGGTGGGCGTGATTTTCTTCAGCGACAAGGTGGAGAAATTTATCCCTCCCAAGAAGGGGCGCAAACACATCTTGCTGGTTATCCGCGAATTGCTCGACTTCCAGCCCGAGAACACGGGCACCGACATCAATATGGTGCTGGAGTATATGACCAGCGCCTTAAAGAAGCGGTGCACCACCTTTGTGGTGAGTGACTTTATCGATGAGCATGACTACAGCAAGTCGCTGTCGATTGCCAACCACAAGCATGACGTCATAGCCGTGCAGGTCTATGACAAGCGTGAGGCGCAGTTGCCCGATGTGGGACTGATGCGCGTGCGCGATGCCGAGCGGGGTACGATGCGATGGGTCAACACCGGCAGCAAGCGTGTGCGCGATGCCTACAGCCGCTGGTGGTACAATCAGCAGCAGGCGGTCAATGGCACACTGCGGCGCTGTAACGTGGACCTGGCTAGCGTAGCAACCGACGAGGACTATGTGTCGGCACTGATGGGACTCTTCCAGAACCGTGGAGTCAGATAGGGTTTTAGTTTTTAGTTTTTAGTTCTTAGTTCTTAGTTCAACTCCACAACTCACAACTATACAACTGACAACTATACAACTAACAACTGACAACTGTACAACCAACAATTAACAACCAACAACTAGCAACTGAATCATGTCACAACATGTGAGACATATCGTGATGGCTGCAGTGGTGCTCATGTCGACTGCGCTGAGCGCATGGGGGGGTAATGTGATGTTCAAGGCAAAACTGGACAGCGCCACACTGCTCATGGGCAAAACCACCACACTGCATCTCGAAATCACCCAGGACAAGGACGCACGCGGCTTTTTCCCTGGCGAGCAGTCCGACACGCTTAGCGCGATGATCGAGATTGCCGGACGCCCTGCCGCCGACACGACCGACCTGGGCAACAACCGCATCCAGATCAACCGTGACCTGATCATCCAGAGTTTTGACTCAGGCATGTGGGTCATCAAGCCTATCCCCTATGTGGTGAATGGCGACACGGCCTATTGCAACCAGTTGGCGCTAAAGGTGCTGCCGGTGGATGTGAGCCAGATGCAGGATATTCACGACATCAAGCCTGTCGAGGGCGTGCCGTTTAATCTGTTTGACTGGCTGCCCGACTACTGGTGGGCGTGGCTGCTGGGCCTGTTGCTCATCGGTGGCGGCATCTGGGCCTACCGCAAGTATTACAAGCAAGGCATCAACCCCCTCAAACCCACCAAGAAGCGTCTGCCGGCCTACGAGGAAGCGATGATCAACCTGCAGAACCTGAAGGCCGCCCAGTTGTGGCAGCAGGGCCAGGAAAAGGAGTACTTTACCGGCTTGACCGACATCCTGCGTGTGTATATCGATCGCCGCTTCCAAATCAATGCCGTGGAGATGACCTCGTCGCAGATCATCGACACGCTCAAGGAGAACAAAGAGACTCGGGCGGTGAACGAGCAGTTGGAGATGATTCTCGAGATCGCCGATATCGTGAAGTTTGCCAATGCGCGTCCGCTGGCCGATGACAACGAGGTCGCCTATCAGCGGGCCGTCAACTTTGTCGAGGCTACCCGTCCCGTAGAACAACCCGAGAAGAAGGAGGTGGAGAAATGATGAATCTTGCTCACCCCGGTTGGCTGTGGCTGTTGCCCGTGCTGTTGATACCGCTCATCGCCTGGTATATCTACAGCCAGGACAAGAACGAGCCTGAGATGAATGTATCGTCGACCCGTGCCTTTGACGGAATGGGGACGAGTTGGAAAGTCTGGCTCAAGCACTTGTCTTTTGCCCTGAAATTGTGTGCCCTGGCCTGTCTGGTCGTGATCCTGTGCCGCCCTCAGACGCGGGACAGTTGGTCGACCAGCGATGTGGAGGGTACCGACATCGTCATCGCTCTGGACGTGTCCACCAGTATGCTCGCCAAGGACTTTTCGCCCAATCGTTTCGAATGTGCCAAGCGAGTGGCCACACGCTTTGTCAGCGGGCGCGACCACGACAACATCGGCTTGGTGCTGTTTGCCGGTGAGAGTTTCACCCAGGTGCCTATGACCATGGACAATGCCACGCTGGTCAACGCCATCGGGCAGACCGAGATCGGAGCCCTCGAGGATGGTACCGCCATCGGTGACGGTATCGCTACCGCCATCAACCGAATCCGTGACGGTAAGGCCAAGAGCAAGAGCATCATCCTACTCACCGACGGCTCAAACAACACGGGCGTGGTGGCGCCTAACACCGCTGCTGAAATCGCCCGCAAATATGGCATCAAGATATACACCATCGGCGTGGGCAGCAACGGCACGGCCGAGTATCCTGTCGCGATCGACTATGCCGGCAACATCCAGTATCAGCGCATGCCTGTCGTCATCGATGAGTCTACCCTCAAGAACATTGCTGCCAGCACGGGCGGTAAGTATTTCCGTGCCACATCGGGCAGCGTGCTGCAGAGCGTCTTCAAGGAGATCGACCGCTTGGAGAAGACCCACATGGATGTGCAGCGCTTCACCCACACCGAGGATCATTACGAGCCATGGGCGTTGTTGCTGCTGGGCTTGTTGCTGTTAAGCCTGCTGATGGATTACACCGCCTTGAGGCACATCCCCTAGGTTGATGGTTAAGCATTGCTGAGAACTAGGGACAAGATATTAGAAACTGAATGATATTATGATCAATTTTGCTCATCCGCAATATTTCTATCTGCTCCTGCTGCTGCCCGCTCTGGTGCTGCTGTTCCTGTGGAATCGCCGCGACCGTCGCCGCAGGCTGGAGCGATTTGGCAAGCGCGCCTCGATCGAGCCATTGATGCCCGAGGTGTCGCGTTACAAGCCGTGGATCCGTCTCGTCTTGGAACTCTTGCTGCTCACGATGGTCATCGTGGTGCTCGCCCGCCCGCTGGCCGGCTCCAGCAAGACGACGTCTAAGGTGCACGGCATCGAGGTGATGGTCGCCGTGGACGTCTCCAACTCGATGAATGCATCCAGCACCGACAATCCCCAGGACGTGAGCCGCTTGCAGCGCTCCAAGATGATTCTGCAGAAACTTGTTGACCGCTTGGAGAACAACAAGGTGGGTCTTATCGTGTTTGCGGGCAATGCCTATATGCAGATGCCCATGACAGGAGATGCCGCATCGGCCAAACTGTTCCTGAACGGCATCAGCACCAACATGGCACCGACTCAAGGCACTGCCATCGGAGCCGCCATCAATCTGGCCCTCAATGGTTTCTCACAGAGTAAGAAGTCGCAGAAGGCCATAATCATCATCACCGATGGCGAGAATTTTGAGGATGATGCCATCGGAGCCGCCCGGCAGGCTGCCAAGATGGGCGTCCAGGTCGACGTGATAGGTGTCGGCTCCACCACGGGTGCTCCCATCCCCCTCGACGGCGGTTACCTCACCGACGACAGCGGCAATCCCGTGACCACCTATCTCAACGAGAAGATGGCTCAGGAGATTGCTCAAGCCGGCACTGGCGTCTATATCTCGGGCACGGCGCCGGATGCTGTATCCACCCTGCAAGAGACGCTGGATAAATTGGCCAAGAGTGATCTCGCCGCGATAACCTACACGCAGCATGACGAGCAGTTCCCGGTGTTTGCCACCATCGCTCTGTTGCTGCTTCTGGGCCTGTTGTTGCTGCTCGAGCGCAAAAATCCGTGGCTCAAGAGGTATAATTTCTTTACTAAGGACACAAAGGAAACCACAACCACCACAACCCATGATACTGACAAGAAAAATGATAAGGACGACCGCAAGTAGGCTGTTCTGTGCGATGCTCGTTGCCATGATCGCTTGGGGAACCGCCGTGCCTGCCCATGCGGCAGACAAGGGGAGCAAGATGACCAAGCGGGAGAGGGTCTGCCTGCGCAATGGCAACAAACTCTATGAGAAGAAGCGCTATGCCGAGGCCGAGGTCGAGTACCGCAAGGCCCTGCAGGCCAATCCGTCGAGTGAGAAGGCCCAGTTCAACTTAGCCACGGCTCTCATGCGGCAGGGGAGTGTCACCGCCCAGCAGGATGATGACAAAAACCCGATGAAGCAGGCCGAAGGCATCCTCACCAATCTGGCAAAGGGTGCTCAGGACAAGCAACTGCGTGGCAAGGCCTGTTACGACTTGGGCAACATCGCTTATGGTCGCCAGCAGTATGACCAGGCGGTGGAATTTTACAAGCATGCCTTGAGATGTAGTCCCGATGACGAGCAGGCACGTCACAATCTGCGCCTGGCCCAACTCAAGAAGCAGCAACAGGACAAGAACCAAAATAAGGACAAGAATAAGGACAAGAATCAAGATAAAAATCAAGATAAGGACAAAAACCAAGATCAGAACAAGGACAAAAATCAAGACCAGAACAAGGATCAGAACAAACAGAATCAGGACCAGAACAAACAGAATCAGGATAAGCAGAATCAGCAACAGCAGCAAGGCGGCATGAGTCAGCAGAATGCTGAGCAGGTGCTCAAAGCCATGCAGGACCGCGAGCGAGCCACCCAGCAGCGCATCAATGCCCAGCAGGCTCAACAGCAGCGCCACGAGCGGCAGCGCACCAACAAGAAGTGGTAATATCCCTGTTTTTCAGATATAACATATAATCCGAGAATGAGGCAATGAAACGCATCATCAACATAGCAATCCTGCTCTTGACCGTGATGGTCGCACAGGCGGCAACATTTACCGTCGAGGCCCCGCGTCAAGTGGTCGAGGGCAATAAGTTTAACGTCACGTTTGTGCTCAACAACGGGGAGGGCAGCAATTTTTCGCCCCCCGAGGTGAGCGGCGCCAAACTCATCTATGGCCCCAGTGTGTCTCACAGTTACAGTTCGTCGTGGGTCAATGGCAAGTCAAGCAGCAGTTCCTCGGAGGAGTACACTATGATCTATAAGGCCACGGCGAAGGGCAAGTGCCACGTTGGCGCGGCTTCGATTGTTGTGGGCGGAAAGCGGATGGCGACCAAAGCGTTCTCCATCGATGTCTTGCCGTCGGGCAGCCATGCCAGCCAGCGATCGCAGCAGCAGACCACCCCTGGTGCACCCACGCCCTATAGCGACCCTATGACGCAGAGTGCGGACAAGGCGGTCAGCGGCAAGGACTTGTTTGTGCGCATCGAGATGTCTAAGCCCCGTGTCTATGAGCAGCAGGCTGTGGTATGCACCATCAAGTTATACACCAAGTATCAGATTTCGCAGTTCATGCCCACGATACAGCCGTCGTTTGATGGCTTCCTGATCGAGGAAATTCCTGTTCAGCCCAGCCTGAACAAGGTGGAGACCCTCAATGGCGAGCGCTATATGACCGCGATTCTCAAGCAGTGCATCCTCTATCCGCAGCAGAGTGGCAAGTTGACCATCACCTCGGGCAACTATGACGTGAGCGTGGTGCAGTTTGATACATTCCGCAGCATCTTCGGCACTATCTCTAACCCCGTCGAGAAGAACCTGAGGGTGACCAGCAACAAGGCTACGGTCAACATCCTGCCCTTGCCTGAGCCCAAGCCGGCATCGTTTACGGGCGCTGTGGGCCGATTCAAAGTCACCACCGACCTCAAGCCAGCCACAGGCCTCAAATCCTATAGTGCAGCCATCTACCGCTATGTGATCAGCGGCACGGGCAACATCAAGTATATCAAGGCTCCGGAGGTGAAGTTCCCTGAGCAGTTTGATGTGTACGATCCCAAGACTGACGCCCAGGTCAATGATGGCTCCGGCGACATGAGTGGTAAGGTGGTGATGGACTACACGTTTATCCCTCAGTTTGCGGGCGAGTTTGATATCCCGGCCGGTGAGTTTTCCTATTTCGACCCCGAGGCTGGCAAGTATGTGACAGTGACGGTTCCCGCACGTCACCTTTCCGTTGCCAAGGGTGAAGGACAACCGAGTAACCACTACCGCATGAAGAATATGGACATCCGTCCCATCAAGAGTGGTGATCTGGGACTGAAGCCGTCGCAGGGCTACCTGGTCGAATCCTGGGGCTATTGGCTGTGGTTCCTGTTGCCGCTCGTGGCTCTGGCAGCCCTGCTGCTGTACTATCGCAAGCAACTGAAGGAACGGGCCGATGTGCGCCGCATGCGTTCTAAGCGCGCCAGCAAGGTGGCTCAGCGCCGTCTCAAGACCGCACGCGGTCTGGCTGCCCGTGGCGATCGGGGCGGTTTCTATGCCGAGATGCTCAATGCCCTGTGGGGATACATGAGCGACAAGTTGTCCATCCCGGTGAGCGAGTTGAGCAAGGATAACATCAATGCCGAACTCGAGCAGTATGGCGTCGACGAGCCGCTGCGCAAAGCCTCAATCGATCTCATCGACAAGTGTGAGTTTGCCCAGTATGCTCCCGAACTGGCTTCGGGCGACATGAATGCTGTGCTCGACGAGGCCGCAGGCATCATCGACCGATTGGAAAGTGTTAAACGCATCAAAACTACCGTGCAGTCATGAAACAAGTCATCATTACCATCCTGTTAACGCTGCTGGCACTCCCTGTCATGGCTGCCGGCACAGGTATCGATAGGGCCAACCAGGCCTATAAGCAGGAACTCTATAACGAGGCGCTGAAACTCTACTTGCAGGAGGCCAAGCAAACTGGTGTGTCGTCGGCCCTGTATTGCAACATCGGTGACACGTATTATCGCCTCAAGGATAATGTGCATGCCGTACTCTACTATGAGCGCGCCCTGCTGCTTGACCCATCGAACGACGATGCTAGGTTCAACCTGGAATTTGTGCGCAGCAAGATGCAGTTGCCCGACGATGCGGGCGACTCGTGGTTCAGCAATTGGGTAGACCAGACGGTGAGCCGGCTGTCGAGCAATGCGTGGGCCGTGATTGCCATAGCCACGTTCTTGCTGTTTCTGGCTGCGGTGGCAGCCTATCTGTTTCTCGACAATGTGATGATGCGCAAGATCGGCTTCTTTGGCGGCGCGGTGCTGATAGTGGTGAGCATACTGGCCAATCTGGCGGCCTTCCATGTCTATCACAAGGCCACCAGTGGCAAAGGCGCCATCATCATGCCGCAGCAAGTGACATTGAGCACGGCTCCTCGAGCGCCTAGAGACAAGCAGGAAGAGGCCTTTGAGTTGCAGCAGGGCACCCGGGTCGAGATTGTCGACTCTATCGTTGACAAGTCAAGCGGCAAGTGGCTGCAGGTGTCTACAGCGGGTGGCCACAGGGCTTGGATCATCGCTAAGGATGTGGAGATTATATAGTTGTTAGTCTTTAGTCTTTAGTTGTTAGTTGTTAGTTGTTAGTTATCTCAAGCGGACATGCTAGACTATCTGATGGATATGGATGCGAGTGCCTTGCTGGCGGTGAACGGCCTTTACAGCCCGCTGCAGGATGCGCTATGGTGGATGGTGTCGGCCAAGTGGTCGTCGCTGCTGATGCTGTTGGCACTGGCGTGGATGCTCATGCGGCAGCGTCGTCACCATGCCTTGCTGCTACTGGCGATGCTTGCGCTGTCTATTCTGCTGGCCGACCAGTTGTCATCGGGCTTGATCAAGCATCTGGTAGAGCGTCTGCGTCCCACTCATGACCCCGCTCTGCAAGATGCCGTGCATGTCGTGGCCGGATATCGTGGGGGACCCTATGGCTTCGTGTCGAGTCATGCAGCCAATTTCTTTGCCCTCACGACACTCATAACCCTGGTGACCCGTCAGCGCATGGTGGGAGCCTGCCTGCTGCTGTGGACACTGATGCAGTGTTACAGCAGGGTCTATCTGGGTGTGCATTACCCTGGCGATATCTTGGGCGGTATGGTTGTGGGCGTTTTTGTGGGATGGCTGGTATGGCGGTTGATGCGCTGGATTGAGCGCCGCTGGCGTCTCCCTCAAGGCCACTGCTCCCGCCCCGAAGCCGTGATGATGGCCTCGGCCTTCGGTGCCACCGTCATCGGTCTTTTCATCGCCGCCGTCATCCAAGTATTGTGATATGGCCTGTCGCCTAAGGGCAAAGCGGCTTTTTGCCCTGCAGAAACGTCATCATGGTGGCTTTTTTAGGTGTTCCTTGGATGAGAGTCCGATTCGTTGACTGGCTTCGGCTCAGCATTTTGGATGGGTTTGCCGATTTTGTTGCCGAATTATTTTGTGTATTGATGAAAAAGCCGTATTTTTGTGGAAATTACCTATTTACTGTATTTGATATTCAATAAAGCCTATGTCGAGAACCATCACTTTTAATGAACTGCGGCGGATCAAGAATCGTCTGCCCGAAGGCTCCATCCATGATATCGCCGACAAACTCAACCTGCCGGTTCAGTCGGTGCGCAACTACTTTGGCGGGTCAAATTATGAGTTCGGGACGAATATGGGTTTCCATCTGGAGCCAGGTCCCGACGGCGGGCTCGTGGTGCTTGACGATCCCCAGATATTGAATATGGCGCTCGAAATTCTTGAAAAAGAAGCCTAATCAATCAACTCTCCACGACTATGGACTGTAACAAGAACAACAACGACCCGAATCGGCTGATCACTGTCGCCATCCACACGTTTGACCGCGCTGTGGAACTGAAGAACACCCTTGAGGAAGAGGGTATCGAGGTGAAGTTGCACAACGTGAACCTCGACGAGAAAGTGTTGGCCTCGGGTGTGCGTGTGCGCATCCGTGAGCGTGACCTGCCACAGGCGTTGCAGATTATCGAGTCGCCAGAGACGACCACCAGCGACCAGCGCTGCGTGCTGCTGCCTGTTGATTTTGGCAAATACTCCCTCAAGTCGGTGAAGTTGGGCATGGAATATGCCCGTCGCAGCCGGGGCCGCGTGGTGTTGTTGCACAGTTACATCAATGAGCGCCACACGATGTCGTTGCCCTTTGGCAGCGACCGCTACGAGAGTCCTGAGGATGATTTCAAGAACATTCGGAAGAATGCCCGCCAGCGCATGGAGGACTTCAAGCAGATGCTGCAGGACAAGATTGCTGCCGGCGAGTTGCCCAAGGTGAAGATTGATGACAAGGTGAGCGAGGGTATCCCCGAGGAGCAGATTCTGCATTATGCCCAGAAGTATGATGTGTCTCTCATTGTCATGGGCACTAGCGGCACCAACCGTCGTCGTCAGAACCTCATCGGCAGTGTTGCGGGCGAGGTGATGGATGCCTGCAAGTTCCCGATCTTTACCGTCCCCATCGGCATGCCCGATGTGGGCCTGGCAGATATTACTCGGGTGGTGTTCTTCTCCAACCTGATCCAGCAGGACATGATCTCGTTTGACCGCTTTGCCCGCCTGTTCAATATGCGGGGTGTGGAAGTCACCATCATTCCTGTGGTCGATAAGAAGGACCGCCGCTTGGTTGACCAGTCGCTGCAGCAGTTGGCGCAGTACTGCCGAGAGCATTATCCCGAGTGCGTGTTCAAGACCAAGCGCATTGCCACCAAGTCGTTTGTGGACAATGTAGCACAGTTCATCAAGGATGAGAGCATCCAACTCATCGCCATTCCTAACAAGAAGTCCAGCATCTTCTCACGCCTGTTTAACCCCAGCATCGCCCACCGCGTGCTGTTCCAGACCGACACACCGATGCTGGTCGTTCCCGTGTGATGGTGGCCATGCGGCAATTCCGGTCCAAACCACATTATGACATCCTAGACGGGCTGCGCGGCGTCGCAGCCCTGCTTGTTATTGTGTATCATGTGTTTGAATGCTTCGACTGGACGCCTGTGCCTTGCTCTGGCGTGGGCGTGTCTGCGCCTGTATGACTTGCCGGTGCGCCGCTACTTGATGAATGCCAGCATGATTACCCAGCACAAGGCCAACAGGGCAAACAGTGACGAGAGCATGTAGAGTTGACGGCGTATGTAGCGCCGTTCAGGGCGCAGAAAACTGCCGCGGGCAAAGGTATAGGCTGCCATAAATAGCATGAAGTCGTCCACGTAGCCCACAATGCCCTTGTGGTCAAAATCACCGCTCCAGATCAGATATCCGATGGCTGCGCACACCAGCACGACGCCAATCACTCGGCACAGTTTCATGCCCACACTCAGTGGTTGTTTCTCTTTCTTCTCCATTATTCTATCGATGTTTAGTTTATATATCTATTTGATTATCAGTTATTGAAGATCTGGCCTTGCCATAGCAACTGAAGAAAATGGGTGGCAGGCATTACTTCTACGTCGTGGAAAGTGCGGGGCTGCATATCCAGCGAGACGATAATCAGCCGAGCCTCGGGATGCTCCTCCTTGAAAGCCTTGAGGCCTCGCAAGTGTTTGGACTGTACTTCCTGGCTTGACTTGAACTCGATGGCGACCTGGGCGTCGCCTAAAATTGCATCGACTTCATACCCCGTGTAGGTATGCCAATAGGAGAGCGCATTCTCGATGTCGTGATAACCAAGGTAGGCGATGATTTCTTGCATGAGCAGATGTTCAAAGGCATGACCGAAGTCCTCGCTGCCAGGCTGCAAATTGCTGCGGTGCAGCAGGTAGTTGGGCAATGCCACGTCAAAGTAGTAAAAGCGCGGTGCTTGGTTGATTTTCCGCTTGACTGTTCTGCTGAAAGCGGGAACGGTGTACCCGACGAGGGTCTGTTCCAATATGTTGAAATACTCCTTGACCGTCTTGGCATCTACGCCGCAATCTTGTGCAACATTCCTATAATTCACCATTTCACCGTCGGTGAGTGCTGCCACCTCCATGAACCGTGTGAAAGACGGCAACCGACGTACCAGCGCCTCTGCTGCAATTTCTTCTTTCAAATAAACCGAAATATAGGCCTGCAAACGCTTATGAAGCTGGCGGGCGTCGGGGGCCAGATAATGGGTCGGCAACATGCCGCGATTCACGGCTCGAATCAGGTCAAATTCAGGGATTTCGGCACTGACCAGCGGATAGAGTACATTCCTCACGGCGCGACCACCCAGCGTATTTACACCCTTGCGTTTCAACTTGCGTGCGCTTGACCCGCTGAGTATGAAATGGATGTTCTTTCGGGTGATGAGCCAGTGCACCTCGTTGAGTAATTCAGGAATCAGCTGAATCTCATCGATAATCACGATTTCCCCTGGCTCACAGTCCTGCAATTCTTGTCGTAATAACGACGGGTTGCGGCGCAAGCGTTCGTAGGTGTCGTTTTCAAGCATGTCATAGAAACGGCTGTCAGGGAAAAGCGACAACAGCAGGGTCGTCTTTCCCGTCTGGCGGGCTCCGAACAGGAATACACTGCCATGCTGGACATCTTCAATCTTAAAGAATCGCTGTATCATACCTTTCAAAATAACATTAAAATCGGGAGTACAACTCCGCATTTTCTTATAAAATCGGGAGTACAACTCCGCATTTTCAATGCAAAATTAGACACAAATCCTCAAATTTGCAAGTATTTTGCAGCATTTTTTCGGAATTACCCCGAACACATAGCACAACTATCTCTCATTTAACTTTTTCCAAGAAACAGGAACCATCAAGTCGATGTTAGTTGTTTCTTTTTCGTGTATCATGATAAAAGACGGTTATCGTACTGCAAAGGTACGGTAACCGCCTCTATGTGTAAAAGACAATAGAAATTATACTCCTGCTTTTAAGACAAGCTCAAATTGTCGATTATAATCTTCGAGGTATTCTCTTAACATGGAGGTTTCTACTGATATTGTTAAATCAGTTTCATTCATTTCAGTTTTAATGTCACTGTATAATGAATTTATCTCATTTGTAAAAGACTGCAATGACCCATCTGGTGACTTACATTGAGATTTTAATTTGTACATTTTATTATAAATACTCATGAATTTTTCTTGAACTTTTTCATATTTGCTAGGTGGATTATCCATTTTCTTCATGAGTCTTTCTAAATCATAAAAATATGTTTCAATAAAACGGATTGAGGTTTTATTAGCAATCATTCGCCAATTAATAGCATCACTAAAATCACTACAATATGTTGAAACACCAATTTGATCTATTGCTTGATGATCAAAAATTGCCGAACGCCAGTTCTTTTGATAATCATCAAGAACGTATGCCATGGGCACTTGTAAAGTTGTTACACGAGCTTTGAACTCTTTTGCGTTTTTCTCATATTGAGATATTGAGTAGAAATGGTGACCAACAAATGATATACCAATTAGAGCTAATACTGAAATAGCAATAATTAGATGTTTTTTCGAGATAGTTATTGTCATATTTAGTTGTTTGGGTTAATAATGACAAAGATACATTATTTTTTAGAACCAATAACCATTTGTCACTTTTTTGTTTGCAAATTTTGGCGGGTCGAGAAGTTTGTAAGTGTTTAGTTTCGGAAGTATGGGAACGAGGGCATATTTTTACGCATCAAGTCCACAATGGCGCTTAGGAAAAGTATGGGAAATAATCTGCCTGCACCACGACAACGGCAATGCTGCACAGTTTCTTAATGACTTGGAAATGCTATGCTATACGTAGTTAAGTCCTTGTTAATGATTTGTCAAATTCGTAATAATCGAATGCGGATGCCAATTAGTTCAATTGGTTTCGCCGATCTAAAGGTTCGTGAAATTCGTAGTTGGAATTTACTTGGGCTGGTCGATGCCGCGCATGGTGAGGGCGATGCGGCCGCGTTCCATGTCGATGCCGGTGACGGCGACACGCACGTGCTGGTGGACGTGGACCTGACGGGCTGGAGGCAAGCCGCGCTGGGGCATCTGGGAGACGTGCACGAGGCCGTCCTTGTGGATGCCTAGGTCAACAAAGGCGCCAAACTGGGTCACGTTGGTGACGATGCCGTTCAATTCCATGCCCTCGCGCAGGTCCTTGATGTCGTTGACGCTATCGTCAAATTCCCATACCTGCACGGTCGAACGCGGGTCGCGGCCGGGTTTCTCCAGTTCGGCCATGATGTCGCGCAAGGTGGGCTCGCCCACATCCTTTGCGAGGTAACGCCTCGGGTCGATTTTGTCTCGCTGGGCCTTGTCCTTGATCAGATCGGCGATGCTGCACCCGCAGTCTTTGGCCATACGCTTGACAAGGGCATAGCGTTCGGGGTGAACAGCGCTGTTGTCCAGAGGATTGTTACTCTCGGGGACGCGCAGAAAGCCGGCTGCCTGCTCAAACGTTTTGGGCCCCAGTTTGGGCACGTTGAGCAATTCTTGGCGCGATGTAAAGTGGCCGTGGGCGGCACGGTAATCGACGATGTTCTGGGCAAGGGTGGGTCCCAGGCCGGCGATATAGGTGAGAAGTTCCTTGGAGGCGGTGTTGACGTTCACGCCCACACTGTTGACGCAACTCTGCACGGTGAAGTCCAGGGCCTCTTTGAGGCGGGTTTGGTCCACATCGTGCTGATACTGTCCCACGCCGATGGACTTGGGGTCAATCTTCACCAGTTCGGCCAGCGGGTCGAGCAGGCGGCGCCCGATGGAGACTGCTCCGCGCACGGTCACATCCTTGTCGGGGAACTCGTCACGGGCGATCTTGCTGGCGCTGTAGATGGAGGCGCCGTTCTCGCTCACGACAAACACGTCGATGGGCCGGCGGTAGCGGATGCGCTTGAGGAACCGCTCGGTCTCGCGGCTTGCGGTGCCGTTGCCCAGGGCGATGGCATCGATCTTGTAGGCCTCGGTGAGGGAGTGTATCTTTTTGGTCGCGCCCTCCACGTCGTTATGCGGTGGAGTGGGATAGATGACGTCATGATAGAGCAGGTTGCCCTGTTCGTCCAGACACACGATCTTACAGCCCGTGCGGAAGCCCGGGTCAACGGCCAGCACGCGCTTGTGGCCCAAGGGGGGAGCAAACAGCAACTGGCGCACGTTCTGTGCAAACGTCTCGATGGCCTCGTCGTCGGCTTTCTGCTTGGCTGCTGCGGCAAACTCGGTCTCGATCGAGGGCTTCACCAGGCGCTTGAAGCCATCTTCGGCGGCCTCCTCGACCAGTTGTGACGACTCGCTGTTGCCCTTGACCACGATGCGCGCGATGTTATCGAGCGTGCGGTCGTCGTTGATCTCAATGCCGACTTTCAGGAATCCCTCTTTCTCGCCGCGGCGTATGGCCAGCAACTGGTGGGAAGAGATGCGCTTGAGGGGCATCGAGAACTCATAGTAGTTCTCATAGTTGCGGCCCTCAATCTCCTTGCCCTTGACAAAGTGTGACACCAGGCGGGCGTCATACTTGAAGCCCCGTCTGACGGCCCCACGCACGGCCTCGTTCTCGCTGACCCATTCGGCAATGATGTCTTGGGCGCCGGCGATGGCGGCATCGGTGTCGGGCACCTTGTCGCCGTCGACAAACTTGCGCGCCCTCTGCTCGATGTCACCGCCACGCTGCGACATGATGATCTTGGCCAGCGGCTCCAGTCCCAACTGGCGTGCGGCCTCGGCGCGTGTCTTGCGCTTGGGCTTATAGGGCAGGTAGATATCCTCGAGCGTGGTGGCGTCCCAGCAGTTGTTGATGCGTTCGGCCAGTTCTGGCGTGAGTTTATCTTGCGCTTCGATGGTCTTGAGGATGGTGGCACGCCGTTTTTCCAGTTCCCGATAGTAGCGCAGCCGCTGGTCGATGGTCTGGATAGACAGTTCGTCCAGATTGCCGGTTGCCTCTTTGCGGTAACGGCTGATAAACGGGATGGTTGCTCCATCGTCAAGCAGGCTGACGGTGCCAGCCACCTGATTGATGGGGATATTGAGTTCTTGGGAGATGAGCGTGGATAATTGAGTTGCCATAACTGGATATTGTGGATTAACTGGATGAATTGGGAGGAAGGATTACTTCTTTTGCTTGAGGGTGATGACTGTGATCTCGGGCGTGGCACCGATGCGCATGGGTGGCCCCACCATGCCTGTGCCGATGTTGACGTAGAGCCAGCGGCTGCCCTGGTTGTAGGCGCCGCCCCATTCCGGATAGCGGATCGAAGCCGGCGACCAGCGCCAGTTACCGATTTTGATCATCAACTGCCAGGCATGGGTGTGCCCAGCGAGCATCAGGTCGATGTTGCTGTTGGTGAGCGTGTTGGCTCGCCATGCATAGGGATTGTGCTGTAATTGTATCTTGAAGTTGCTGTCTCGCAGACCCGGATAGGCCTTGGCCAGATTGCCCTGCTTCTCTCCAGGACGGTCTCCGAAATTCTCGGTTCCGATGAGCACAATCTGCTCGTTACCGCGCCTAATCAGCGCATAATCATCGTTGAGCAACCGCCAACCGACGGCGTTTTGCAGGTCACACAGCGCTTCCCGGTCATCGAGTTTGGCGCGCTCGTCGTCCCATGTCACGTAGTCGTCATAGTCGTGATTGCCCAGTACCGAGAAAACGCCGTCGCGCGCATGCAGCATCGACAGCAGGTCGCGGTAGGGCAGGGCTTCGATGGTTTCGCGGCTCACAAGGTCGCCGGTGAAACAGATCATGTCGGCATCGAGCGCGTTGATGGCGTTGATCTGCTTCTCGACGATGGCCGTGCGGCCGTTGTAGGTGCCCAAGTGGGCGTCGCTCCACTGTACGATGCGGTAGCCGTCGAAGGCTTGGGGGAGCCGGTCAAATTCCAGCACCACTTCCTTTACCTCTAGGGTGCCGGGAGTGACGATGGCGCCCCACCACATGATGCCAAACATCAGCGCCGCAACAACAAATGCTGCCAGGGCAGCCCAGCGGCGTTTGAGCCATCGCCCGATGCCATACACTGCCATGCCTAGTGACTTGGGTGCCAAGATGGCAAAAAAAGTATAGAGCATATACTGGCAGGCCACAAACGTGCCGTTAGGCGTCGCTGCACTCGACATGGGCAGCACGCCGATGGCGATGACCAGCCCCGCCGACACCAGTGCGAGCACGGCGTTCATCACCATAGCCCAGCGGTATCCGTTGCGGTTCAAGCGACGGCAGATGTATACATCGATGGCGATGCATAGCACCGCCATGATGATGAGTCCTAGCCAGTGTATCTTCATACCTGAATGGTTTTTAGTTTTTAGTTTTTAGTTTTTAGTTTTTAGTTCTTAGTTCTTAGTTTTTAGTGATAACTATACAACTAACAACTACACAACTATACAACTAACAACTACACAACTATACAACTAACAACTATACAACTACACAACTAACAACTATACAACTAACAACAACACAACTAACAACTATACAACTACACAACTAATCACTTCGTGGCCTCGAGGTAGTTGCTCAGCGGGTTGCTGTACATCTGCAACATCTTGTTGTACATGTAGAAGCGGTCTGCCTCGCTCAACTTGATGCCCTCGGTCTTGTCGATTTGGCTCGAGAGGTAGTGCTCAAATGCCTCACGCTCCTCTTGAGTGTATTTGTCGGCAAAGTGCTTGTCGTCGAACAGGATGTCGTGGGCGATGTAGTTGGTCTTGAAGATCTTGTAGTTCTGATGGATGGCATGGTCGATGATAGCGCACACGCGGTCCACCTCCAGAAACTTGTCCAGACCCTCGGGGATATTGTCCAGTTCCTCGTTGATGCAGGGCGTGAAGGCATAGTGCACCTCGCCCTTGTGGCCGATGATGCCGGTCTTCATGCTGATGAGGTCATCCTCGGGGGCTTTTCGCCAGTTGGGATTCTTGCTCTTGCAGAGGAATTCCTTAGCCTTGAGGTAGTCGTTGGGATCATACTCATAACTGATCGAGATGGGAGCGATGTTCAGTTCCTTGAGGCTCTCGATAAACGACTTGTCGCGGTTGCCATAGGCCAGCATCTTCACCAGGCTCTCCTGGGTGCGGTCGTTGCTGTCCTTGCAACGGCCCTCGCGCTGGGCAATCCACAGCGATGCACGCTTCTGCTCGACGGCAAAGTGCATATAGCCCGACAATTGCACGGCGGCGGTCAGTGTCTGGATGCGGCCCAGATTGCGCTTCACGATAAAACTCTTGTTCATGCGCACGAGTTTGGTAATCCAGTCATAGATGAGCAGGTTATTGCCGATGGCAATCTCACAGGCGTCACGGCCACCCTTGATGAGCAGGTAACTCAGTTGTGCCGAGTCGAGCACGATGTCGCGGTGGTTGGTGACAAAGGTGTAGGGCATTTCCTTGTCCAGATTCTCGGTGCCGCTCGTGGTCAGCGACGTGCCGGTCTTGGCCATCAAGCCTTCCAAGAAGGGTTTCATCACCTTGACCTGGAACTCATGCTTGGAGTTGATACCCAGCAGCACATGCTTAAATTCCGAATACTTGTAGTTGGGCAATGCCATGCTCACGATGTTCTGGAAACCGGGCTCTTGTACCAGAATGGTCATCGCGGTCTGAAAATCCTTGTCAGGAATCGGGCAGATGTCCTGATACTCCACTGGAATGGGTATGTTCTCGTTCTCTATCATAGTGGTTTGAGTGATTTAGTGGAGACGCAGCGCGCCCCTCAGGTTTAATTTCTAATCTTTAACTGGCAAAGATAATAAAACTCTAAGAAAACACCAATTTTCTTATTGGTTTTTCAAAATAATTGCTTGGCATCAAATGCGGCTTCACCCGCAAGCGTCGTGCCGACGAGGTGGCAGGCGCGATGAGATGAGCGCAATGCCATGCCTGAATGAGCATTGCCGAGCGAGAACCATTGATCAGAATCACCGATTAAAAAAGATGATGGCCATGTCAAAAGATAAAAATTTTTTTAAATAAATCGCCTTTAATGCAACATGAGCGTTTATTGATGGTTCTAATTAATAAAGGATAATAAATTCGCAATCAATTAGTTAAATTAGCATAATTAGCATTAGCCCCGCAGGGGTTGGTACAACTGCTATATCATTGCCAAGATTTTTGCTACCTTTGTAATCCGCAATATAATTTATCTTGAAGTTATGTCTGATAATGAACAAGTAAAAAAAGAGAGAAAAAAGATGATTATCTTAAAGTCTTGCTTCTTTGGCTTTTTGATAATATGCTGCCTCTACATTATTTTGTGTTTTTTCGTCATTATCGCTTTGGGTGGATAAAGAGATTATAGGAGACTTAAATTTTTGCAGAGATGAAACGGAGTAGAATAATAGACGAACGTCGCAAGCATGATAGTCGCAAGACGAGTTTCAGTTACTCTTGAACAATAAATCACCGAGAAGAAAGAGAAAAATAACAATCAATAAATATGAAGCAATATGGAAACAAAAGAATTGGATAACTTGAACAGAGATCAATTGTTCGAAGATCTCAAGGGCAAATGTAAATCAATTGTAAAACGCGACCTCTACATTGGTTTAATCGTCTGGTTTTTTGTGATACTGCTCATGATTTTCTACTGGCCAAAACCGGATAGCCCTAAGAACGTGTTTTACTCCATATTTTTTATAGTTATGGCTGTCTTGGGGGGATGGTTATTGTTGTTCGATATTCTGTTTCTCAAGAAAGCCGACAACCTTGACACTCCAGATCTGTTGAATCTGTTTGAAAAGAAACACCGATACAATATTATCGGTTGGCTTGTTTCTTTAATCTTTGTTATGGGCGGCTTCATTTTCGCGTCTGATTTTAATATTGGGGCTTTTGTGGGTGTGGCTATTGGAATTGTAATCATTGTATTACTCTTCTTTAATGATGGTGGTCCTTGGTGGTATCGCAAAGAAAAGGATATTATAGAGCATCTTCGAGAACTCGTGGAAAAGAAATAACTTCCGTCTTTTCAAGGCATACGCGGTTGAAGTACTTAATACAAAATTTCAAATCTCAAGGCGAGAACCAGCTCTTCATGAACAATTAGTCACCGAAATATAAAAAAAATGAGTGTTTTTCAGAGAATTTAATTTTTTAATAGTTGATGGATAGGCATTGACGCTAATTATGAGTATTTTTGTAAGTTAGAACCCCAAAATTATATTTTTTATGAAGAATATTTCAACGATTATAATGATTACGCTGCTGATGGCTTGGCTCGTGCCGTTGAGTGTAGATGCAGGCAACGAGCACGAATGGGTTGACCTGGGTCTGCCCAGCGGCACACTGTGGGCAACGTGCAACGTGGGCGCCGACACCCCCGAGGGCTTTGGCGACTACTTCGCCTGGGGCGAGACCGCACCCAAGGATGACTATTCATGGGAAACCTACAGATGGTGTAACGGCTACTTCAACACGATGACGAAGTACTGCACCAACGGTTCTTACGGCACGGTTGATAACAGGACTGAGTTAGACCCTGAAGACGATGCCGCTTATGTGAACTGGGGCTCCTCGTGGCGCATGCCGACCATGGAACAGCAGCTGGAGTTGCGTAATGAGTGTACTTGGACGTGGACCGAACGGAATGGTGTGAATGGTAAGTTGGTGACGGGTCCGAACGGCAATACCATCTTCTTGCCAGCCACGGGATGTCGACTGTTCGACAGGTTCGACAAGGTTGGTTTGCACGGCTGGTATTGGTCGCGCACGCTCGGCCCAGAGGAAGATCCGGACTCCTCTGACGTTGACTACTCCGACCAAGCCTGCTTCCTGGGTTTCGATTTTGAAACCCTGGGCTGTAGCAGCTACTACCGCTGCTGCGGGCATACCGTCCGCGCAGTGCGTGTATCGCAGAATTAGCGTTGACACTGTCTTTTCAAGGTCTGATCGGTTGGTTTACTTTTGCGGTAAATCAACCGCTTTTTTGTGATGATGGCGATAAATGGGAAAGCAGGTATCAATGAATAATAGTTCCTCAATCGATTGATAAACAACACACAACTTCATTGAGAGGGAAGTGGAATGCCAAAAATAAATTGTTGGTAATCAGATGTTTGTAATTGTGTTCTTGTGTTTGTTGTTTTCCCGTTATCTTTTCGAGGCAAGTATAGTTATTACTTCCCGGCGAGGTTGCGGGCGTAGTCTTCCCACTTGGTGATGAGGGCAGCCATGTCGGCGGGGAGGTCGCTGTCGAAGTCCATCTGCTGCCCGGTCTCGGGATGGACGAAGCCCAGGGTCTTGGCGTGCAGGGCTTGGCGCGGGCATAGTTCAAAACAGTTGTGGATAAACTGGGCGTAACTCGACGAGCGGTTGCCGCGCAGGATCTGGTCGCCGCCATAACGGGCGTCGTTGAACAGCGGGTGGCCGATGTGCTTCATGTGTACGCGTATCTGGTGGGTGCGTCCGGTCTCCAACTGGCAGCGCACGACGGCCACGTGGGCCAGGTTCTCGATGGTGTGCCAGTGGGTGACGGCGTGCTTACCCTGGTCGCCGTCGGGGAATACCTTCATCAGCACGCGGTCACGCGGGTCGCGCCCGATGTTGCCCGTCACGGTGCCGTCCTCCTGTTTCATCTCGCCCCATACCACGGCGATGTACTGGCGCTTGGTGGTCTTCTTGAAGAACTGGGCGCCCAGCGAGGTCTTGGCGTTGGGTGTCTTGGCGATGACCAGCAGGCCGCTGGTGTCCTTGTCGATGCGGTGAACGAGACCGAGGCGGGGGTCGGTCACGTCATAGTCGGGGTTGTCCTTGAAATGCCAGGCTAGTGCATTGACCAGCGTGCCGTCGAAGTTGCCGTGACCGGGATGCACCACCATGCCGGCAGGTTTGTTAACGACCATCAGGCTGGCGTCTTCATAGACGATGTTCAACGGGATGTCCTGGGCAACGATTTCGCACTCATAGCGGGGACGGTCCATGACGACGCTGATCACGTCGCCCGGATGCACGCGGTAGTTGCTCTTGACCGGGCGGCCACCCACGCGGATGCACTGGGCCTCGGCCGCGTTCTGGACGCGGTTGCGGCTGGTGCCCTTGATGCGCTCTACCAGATACTTGTCGATGCGCAGCAACACCTGTCCTGGCTCCACCACATAGTGGTAGTGCTCCCAGTAGTCGCGCCCGTCCTCGGTGAAGTCGGGCTCACTATAGTCATATTGAATCTCGTGGCCGCCTGTTTCCAGACCCTCGTCAAGCAATTCGTCGTCCAGCGCCATGATGCGTCAGTTTTTCTTTTTGTCCTTGTCCGACTTTTTGTCTTGGTCCTTTTTCTTGTCCTTGTCTTTGTCAGATTTCTTGTCCTGGTCTTTTCTCTCTTGGGCAGCCTGCTCTTTGCGTTCCTGCTCGGCGCGGGCCTGGGCCTCCTTCAGTTCCTGCTCATAGGTCTCCTGGGCATCCTTGTAGTTGGCCTCGTCGATCGAGTCCATCAGTTCGGGGTCGATCACCTGCTCAGGATTCAGGTCCACGATAGAGCCGTCACCCACAGTGATTTTGATTTGGCTGTTGACGCTCACGCCAGTGCCGGGAGCCACGTTGTGCCCATCGACGGTCACTTGCAGGATGAGACCGCCCATCTCGCTGGGAATGCTATCGAGCGTGATATGTTTATATCCCATCGCCTTGAGCATCGCAGCGCCTTGGCGTCCAGGCAGGTCAACCAACTTGGGCAGCGGGATGATGGGCGCATGCATCGCATTGACGTTCAGATAGATGATACGGATTTTCTTGATATAGGATTTGGCCTTGGGATCTTGATCAATGACGGTCCCGGGCTTGTAGTTCTCATAGAAAGTGGTCGAGTCGCTGATTTCCCAACGCAAGCCAGCATCCTCCAGGATGTCGATGGCCTTTTCCAGCGGCAGGTTGCGCACATCGGGCACCTGCACCTGCTGGCCATGGGAGGTGAACACGTCGATAAACAGCAGGGCGATATAGCCCAACGCTATCAGCGCCAGTACCATCAAGCCAGAGTTAACCAGTATCGGATGACGGTCACGCATGCGGTCAAATCCGCTTTTATTGTTGTCGTTAGTATTGCTCACGGTTATTCGGAATTAGTTACAATTTGCAAAATTAGTATTTTTTTGACGGTAATACCAATATGTTACTCTTTTTTTTTGGAAACGATATAGCAGTTGACCCTGAAACGTTTTTTTAATGCTAATACCGCGAATGAGACGAATTTCACTAATTTATATTAAAAATCATTGGTGTCCGGGGAAAAATCGCCAAGGGTGCATAAACACATTGAAATCAATGCTTTTATGGCGGCCTTATGCGAGGGGGCTTGCTATGTCAGGCGGGCAGGTCGAATGACCTGCACAAGGCCAGCGGCCTTGAAAACTTGTTCAAACCGAACGCCATGAAGCTTGCTTCGATGGCTGAGGTGCAGCCAAGTTTATGTAATTACCCCAACTCCAGGGCGCACTGGCCGAAGGTCAGTGAGGCCTGGGGACTGGCACCCATATCAATATGGGCCCTGAAAGGGGCCACTAAGTATAAAAGGCACGACATAGTCAAATCACTTGATGCTGAAGCTATTGGCCCTCTTCGAGGCCCGATTCGGTTCTTGCTCGCTTTCCCCAGGCCGCACGAGGTCTCCGACCTGTGCGCCCTAGGGTTGCCTCAAGTCAAGGCCGCTGGCCTTGTGCAGGCCTCCTGGCCTGCTAAACTTTCCCCGGACAATAATAATTAACAATTCGCATTCAATGAGTCAAATCAGTGTCATTAGCATTTGCCCCGCAGGGTTTGGCTGGGCTTCTATATCATTGCTTTTTTTTCATGTACTGGAAAATGGTTATCTTTGCGAAAACTTATGGGACACGATTGTAATCAAATAGCCGAGACGTTGCTCGAGAAACCCTACTGGGTGATTGACTTCCTGCCGATGCAGGTGCCGCCCGAGAGCCGCGGGCAGTTCTTTGCCGTCGAGCAGTATTATCTGACTGGTGAGCGCCGAGAACACCTGTGCCGCCAGTTTGCCGATGTGCTGCTGGGGCTGAACTGTTACTACGACCTGATCGTGAATCGCGGTGACGATGACTGGGTCGAGAACCCTGAGCCTATCACCCTGGTCACATGGCTTAACGAGGCCTTGTGGCATGGCCACCTGTGCGCCCTGATCGGCGAAGGCACCGCCCTGTTGACCGCCAGTGGTGGTGACACCCATCTTACCCTCTACAATCCGTCGCCCGAGTTGTTGAAACTTGTTAAGCAACAGGCAACCGCAGCAGGCCTCCACCTGTGGCGGCCCGATAATGATCAATGACGGTAGGCTCACGAGGTCAAGGATTGGCGTGAATAGGAGTTTCTTGCACTGCCACTATGCTTGTAGCACGTATCAATAAGAAAAAACGAAAGAGCCCGACATCGATGCCAGGCTCTTTCTGTGTTTTGGTCGGTTGACGACAGGATTACTTGACCAGAATCTTGCGGCCATCCTGGCGCACATAGATGCCGGGGGTGAGACGGTTAGCGTCAACGCGGCGGCCCATCAGGTCGTAGTAGTTCATTTCCTTAGCCTCATCAACGGTAAGATTGTTGACACTGGTGTTGGACTTCAGGTCTAACCATGAGATCACGCTCTCGTTAACCTCTCCACCGCCAAAATAGACGCTGCGGACGCCAATGCGCTGGATGTCCTCACCGATCTCATAGAGCACGACCAGTTCACCACCCATCAGGATGTTCTCGTCATCGTTGAAGGTGTATGGGATTGTGGTTTCGTCCTGGCCAAATCCATAGTAGTCTGCCCAGAAGATATAAGGCTCGGGACCATCACCGTAGTCACAGAAAATCTGATAGCCCAATTTGTTAGCAAGCAGCGGCTCACCCTCTTCGCTCATGACAGGAATGTCGAGCATGATGTAGCCAAATCCATCCTCGTCGTAGTACTCATAGAAGAGAATGCCGGGAGTGGCAGGGATGGCGGCTGCATCGGCGATAGGAGTCAGCACCACGCTGCCCAGCAGGTCATACCAGTTGACAGCCACGTCGTCTGAGCAGATGCCATACCACTGCTCTGATACGAGTGCACCGGTTTCAGCGTCAGGCGTCAGCACAAACTGAGCCACGTCGTTAGTCTCTGGCTCGCATCCCATAAAGTAGAGCGGGTAAGCCTCGCCGCCATACACAAACGTGCCGAAGTATTGACCATTGTCAAGCACATAACTGTCGCCCTCACGATGGCCCTTTACCCAAGCCGTGGGCAGGTAGGAACACAGTCCCTGCACGTAGATGTCGTCACCGTCAAAGCCCACCTTGGCACTGCCCATCAGGGGATCGCCCTCAAACCACTGGCCATCGTCATAGATGCCCATGTAGGCACCCGTCAGCATGTAGTCCTGGGTCTCCAGGCCAGCAGGTGGGGTTACCGTGCCGCCATCGGGCGTAATCGTCATTTCGCTGTCATACTGGAAATACCATCCGATTTCATCGGCCGATGCATTCTCGAGAATGTAAGTGACCTGGTCCTGCTGAAGCATGAACACATCTTCTCGCTCATTATAGACAAAGATAGCGTCGATGGGCACATATTCGTTGCCCATAGGGGTAACAGGATAGAAGTATAGGTCCTCGCCATAGATGCTACCATAGTATTGTGCGGGGAAGGTTACCATTGTGCCATCCTCGCTCATGGTGCCCACGATCCATGCCTCAGGCAGATAGACACTGAAGCCCTGCAGATACACATCGCCTTCGTCGAAACCGATTTGCAACGTGCGGTCAACGACCTCCCAACTCGATCCGTCAAAGATGTAGCCGTTCATGCGATAACTTTGGGTCTCTAACGATTCGGGAGGAGTCACGACGTCACCAGTGGCATTGAGCGATGTTGCCTTGTGTGGGGTCATGCGGTCGGCATGAGGCGCGTTAATGGCCGTGTGGCGCACTTCGCCCTGCCTGGGCAACGGCTCGTTTTGGGTCACAGTTTGAGCGCTCACCGTCATTGCAACGACGGCGGCGAAAAGCAAAAGTACAATCTTTTTCATAAGCATGTTTGAACTTAGAAGTGAATAATTTAGTGTTTGTAGGCAAAGGTAGATAATAAGAATCAGTGATACAAGTTTTTTTAGACCTATAGTATTCATTTTTATTGAAATTAAGAGCAAGCATCCACCGCCAGGCCATCCCCTGGGTATGTCATTGACACAGCCAAAACTCAATTTTGTTGATTCGAATCAACAAAATAACGTATCTTTGCGGGAAATTTCGCAATCAGTGATGCAATAATAACTATAGACAAGCAAATGGATCGTTCTTCACAGATTATCAGGACCAGTTGGATTGGCATTATTGCCAATGTGTTGCTTGCAGCATTCAAGGCGGTTGTGGGGCTGCTGGCCAGTTCGGTGGCCATCGTGATGGATGCGGTAAACAATCTGAGTGATGCGCTCTCAAGTGTCATCACCATTGTGGGCACCAAACTCTCGCAGCGTCCAGCCGACAGGCAGCATCCCTTCGGCTTCGGGCGCATCGAGTACTTCAGCGCTATCATCATTGCCATCATCGTGCTCACTGCGGGCGTGACGTCACTCATCGAGTCGGTGAAAAAGATTTTCAACCCCACCGAGCCATCCTATACTACCACCACGCTGATTGTCATCATAGTGGCGATTGTGGTGAAACTCGTGCTCGGCCGCTACGTCAAGCGCCAGGGCGAGAAACTCAGTAGCGATGCCCTCATCGCCTCGGGATCCGATGCCCTGTTCGATGCCATCATCACCCTGGCCACCCTCGTCTCGGCGGGCGTGATGCTGCTGTGGGGCGTGTCGCTCGACGGCATCCTGGGAGCCCTCATCTCGCTGGTTATCATCAAGGCCGGTATCGAAATGCTTGCTTCGCCCGTCAACGAGTTGCTCGGAGCCAAGATTTCGCCCGAATTGTTGTCACAGATCAAGTGCGAAGTGGCCGACTTTGACGGTGTGCGTGGCGTGTTTGACATCATCATCCACAACTATGGACCCGACGTGCAGATCGGTTCCTTGCACATCAACGTTCTTGACACGATGGATGCCCACCAGATCCACGGCCTCACGCGCCGCATCAGCGAGGAGATGTTCGCCCGTCACGGAATCATCATGACCGTGGGCATCTATGCCGTCGCCACGGGCGAGAACAAGCGCGCCCAGTTGCAGCACGCTGTCATGCAGGCCGCTGCCGCCCACGAGCACGTCGAGCAGGTACATGGATTCTACTATTTTGAGGATGAGCACCGTGTGTCGGTCGATATTGTTCCCGACCTCACCGTCCACGACGATGCCGCCTTTGTCGAGGAACTGAGAAACGACATCCAGCCCCTCATCCCCGACGACCGCCTCACCATCGTCATTGACCACAACTACAGCGAATGATGGAAATGAGGGAGTGCCATAATTCCGTATCTGGTTTTGAATCGGCCTGATGGCCGAGAAATTAAGCAAAAAAAAAGTTCAAATCTGCCACAACAGCACATAAAAAGTGTTTTTGCTGATGGCACCCTCACTATCAATTGCTATAACCGAAGAATCTGAAAGAATGGTTTGAATGGAATAAAATCTGCTGGTTTTTCATCAACTTTATTAGTTACCCGTTTCACATTGATGGCCTCGACCCTATTCTTATTATGGAAGATAGGACTCTATACCCGTAAAACTGCCTGATCTGACACCTGACCTAACATTTTTCCCTTGGATTTTGTCAAATCCCTTATAAATGAGCAACTCAGTTGGAGGCTCTCTTGAAGGGGATGAAATAAGCGCTGGCCAGGGCAATCACGAGGCAGGCGAGGGACGAGAGGATGTCTGTCCAGCGGCGATGTTGCCAGTAGTGATCGATTACGGTCTTGAAAGGGGCAGTCCCAAGATTGCAGCCCTGCCGCAGTTGAGCCAAGGTCTCGTATTGGGATAGTGCTCCCGTATTGGGTTGAAACAGGAAGTATTGTGATGCTGTTACCCCAATCACGGCATTATCGGTGACTTGTATCGAGTCGATGTGGTCCACAACGGTTACTCCATCGGTGTCGATGATTGTGCCGTAATCGACGCTTGTCGCCACGAGACGATAACCGTTGGCAACGGGCACTTCATAGTATGTGCCAATCCAGTCACGCGGGAAAACCTTCCTGTCTATATAGACCTGTGTGCCAATCAGCAACGGAATAAAAACCAGCAGGAATACAAGAAGCCTCTTCATGTTGTGCAATTGAAACTATAGTTCAAACAGTTTTGTGAGATAGTCGCGGGCTGCGGCATCTGGCAAGTTGGCGATTTCCTGGCGCAGGCTGGCCAGTGTCGGATACTCATTGGGCGAATCCTCTTCCTCTCCCAATTCAGGGGCAAAGAACTTGATATCCTCAATGATGCGCGTCGGCTGATTGTCACGATGGTTATAGATTGACATCAACACTTCCTGGGGATGCTCACGCATAACCGTCGAAAAGCAAAGAGACAGATTTTCGGCAACGCAGCCATCGGAATGCTTCATGAGTAGTTCCCATTTATCCAAGGAGCGCTCGTTGAACTTTTCTTGAGTCAACAAGTCCATGAGGTCACCCATCTTTATTTCCCACTCCTGATGTCCCCAACCAGGAATCGGATAACGTTTACCCTTGATGTCGATGCTATCGATGCTCACGACCGGGATGAGGGTGAAGGAGCAGGTGCGGTCGATGGCGGGGAGGCGGTACTGTTCAAGCGGGCGGGCACCCCAACTGTCTATGCCACCCACGCCGCAGTGCTCGCCGTCGAGGGTCAGGATGGTGTAGGGTGATTCTACGAGCCCGGACGGGTGGCGCTGGTGCTTCTCGTTGCCCTCGTCGAGCGTAGCGATGTCGTAGTGCAGTGCGCTGGCATAGAAAGGCTTATCGGCGGTCACCTTGAGACCGCTGCCCTCGGTATCGGTCTGTCGCCACCAGCGGATGTCGCCCTTGGTGCCTGTCTCCTGTGGACGGATGTAGGGATAGAACTGCTCGTCGGCCGTCTGGCGGTAGATACCCAGGCGCTGGCTATAGCGGCGGTCGGCGTAGTTCTCGATGGGGCCGCGGCCATAGAAGCGGCTCTGGTCCATTGAGTAAGGCATTTCCATCAGCAAGCCGAAACGCAGCATCTCGGGCACTTCGCGCGTTGTATCATTGAACGCGATGCCCTGGGTCACGCACATCGCGCCGCCACGGTGTATCTCGTAGGTCAGCGTTAGCGTAGCGGCCACCTCGGGCATGTCATAGCGGGCCACGACGGTCGTCTGTGCCTTGCTGGACGCTCTCTTATCGACAGCCAGTGAGGTGAGATTCATGACGGGATTGCGCCACACCTGCAACTTCTGTTGCAGCCAGGCCCCCATGTCGTTGTCGGTCACGGCACGCCAGAAGTTTGGCCTCAACGAGCCTTCATTGGCCAGCATGGGGATGCCGTTAACGATATACCTGTTCATGAAGCCCGTCTTGCCATCAAAAGCGATTTCTACACCCTCGCCCGTGATGGTGAGTGCAACCTGTTTGTCCTGCTTGACGCTGAATTTCGTTTTGTCGTGAGGCAACTCTGCTGCCTGGGGCGTAGCCTCGATGACGGGCAACTGGGCATAGGCGATGCGATGACCGGCCTCCATCAGCGGCTCTTTTTCCTTGAGCATGAAATCGACATTGAGCAGTACCTCGTGCCCGGGCTCAAGAGCGGCAAGGGTGCCCTCGACGGGCAGGTGCAGCATCTGTCGGCTTTGCGGTGCAGCGTTGAGGTTCAGTTCCTCGCCGTTGAGCACCGACTCGCCATCGACGAGCAGTTGCCAACGCATTTTCACATTGCTCAGGTCACGGAAGAAGAACTCGTTCCTCACGGCGATATCACCCTGGCGCACGTTCACGTCCTCGGCCCAGACGTTCTGGTAGTAATAGGCCGTCTCATAGGCGTGGGGATTCCACACACGGTCGGGACTCACGAGGCCGTTGCAGTTGAAGTTGTTGTCGCTGGGGTCGTGGGTGTTGTAGTCGCCTCCGTATGAGAAATACTCCTTGCCGTCATCGGCCTTGACACGCAGACCCTGATCGACGAAGTCCCACACGAATCCGCCCTGGAACTTAGGCAAGCGGCGAACGGCATCCCAGTATTCCTTCAACCCGCCACCCGAGTTGCCCATCGCATGGTTGTACTCACACAGGATGAGCGGCTTGGTGCTCTCGGGCTTGCTGGCATAGCGCTCGCACCACTCGGGCGAGGCATACATCGGGCACATCAGGTCGGTATTCTCACCACCCTGGGCGCGTTCCCAGTGGATGGGGCGCGAGGGGTCGACCGAGCGTATCCAGTCGCGGGCAGCGGTGAAGTTGGGACCGTCGCAGGTCTCGTTGCCCAGCGACCACACGATGATGCTGGGATGGTTGAACTGCACGCTCACGTTGTGCTGGTTGCGCTCCAGGATGGGCTTGGCAAACATCGGCTTGTAGGTCGGAGCCGTGTTGGGGTCATAGTGGAAGCCATGGCCCTCCTGATTGGCCTCGGCAAAGACATACAGACCGTACTCGTCACACAGGTCATACCACTGCGGGTCGTCAGGATAGTGGCAGGTGCGCACAGCGTTGATGTTCATGCGCTTCATCTCCTTGATGTCGGCAATCATGCGCTCACGCGACACGACATAGCCACCGTCGGGATCCATCTCGTGGCGGTTGGCACCCTTGATGTAGATGGCCTTGCCGTTGACCAGCAGTTGGCCGTCCTTGATGTCCACACGGCGGAAACCCACTTTTATCGTGGTCGTCTCGCCTTTCGCTTTTTTGTCTGCTGGGGTAAGCGTGGCAACAAGGCTGTAGAGGTAGGGCGTCTCGGCTGTCCAGCGATGGGGGGCAGATATGGTCCAGCGGTTTTCGCCAGCAGGCGTCATGGCTACTTCGTTACCTTGGGCATCAAAGAGATGGTAACTCATCGTGCCCTTGCCTGTAGTGACTGGGGCAATCATCAATGCACCATCTTTGAAGTCATCGGTGAGACCCGCCGTCACGCGCAGGTCATCGATGTGGTAATTCTTGTCGCGATAGTAGAGGTAACTCGACCGTGCCACACCCGATAGGCGCCAGAAGTCCTGGTCCTCGCTATAGGTGCCGTCACACCAGCGCATCACTTGGAACGCCAGCAAGTTATCACCCTCATGAACATACGGGGTGATGTCAAACTCGGCAGCCGTCTTGCTGTCCTCGGCATAGCCTGCAAACTGGCCGTTGACCCACAGGCTGATGTTGCTCGTCACGCTCCCGAAGTGGGCAATCACCTGCTTGCCCTTCCAGTCGGCGGGCAGGGTGATGTGGCGGCGATAGGTGCCCACGTGGTTGTCCTTGACGGGAACGCGAGGCGGGTCGTTTTTCCAGTTGTCTCGCCACGGGAAACCGATGTTGACGTACACGGGGTCGCCGTAGCCGTTCAATTCCCACATTCCCGGCACGGGCATTGTGCCCCAGTTGCTATCGTCCAGGTCGAGGCGGTAAAAGTCGGTGGGGCGCTCGTCCAGATGGGCTACCCAGTTAAATTTCCAGTCGCCATCAAGCGACAGGCAGCGGCTCATCGGTCCCGCGTGCTCGTCATGGGCGAAAAACGACGTGTGAACTGGCAAGCGGTTGATCTCGTTTACCTGCAGGTCCATCCACGGTTCTCCGGCGGGCTGAGCGATAGCGCCCATTGCTGTTATCAAACAAATGATAGTGAGAAAAGACTTCATAGTTTGTGATTTGTAGGGCCTCGCCTTGGCGTGGCCGTGTTAATCTGAGTTGCGCAGGTACTCCTCGGCGCGCTGCAGGTCCTCAGGCGTGTCGATGCCGATGGTTGCCGTGGTGGTGATGCCTGCCTTGATGGTGTAGCCGTTTTCCAGCCAGCGCAACTGTTCCAGCGACTCGGCCAGTTCAAGCGGAGACTGAGGCAGGCGGGTGATTTCGGCCAGTACGTTGGCACGGTAGGCATACATGCCCACGTGGGTATAATACTGGGTCAGACTGGGCCACTCGTCACGTTCATGGCCTCGCACATAGGGGATGACCGAACGCGAGAAGTAGCGGGCGCGCATCTGGCTGTCGAGCACGACCTTGGGGCTGTTGGGATTCTCCAATTCGCTGTAGGGGCGGCTCGGGTCAAACGGGCGCACCAGCGTGGCGATGTCGGTGCCTGTGCCCTCAAAGCAGGCCATGATGGCCCGCAACTGGTCGGGCTGGATAAACGGCTCATCACCCTGGATGTTGATGATGACATCCTCCTGACCACCGTTCTTCAGGTAGGCTTCCTGGCAGCGGTCGGTGCCGCTGCGGTGCTCGGTGCTCGTCATCACCGCCTTGCCGCCAAAGGCTTCTACGGCAGCCATGATGCGGTCATCGTCGGTGGCGACCACCACGCGGTCAAGCACCTTGCTCACCTGGGTGTAAACCCGCTCTATCATTGTCTTGCCGCCGAGCATCGCCAGCGGCTTGCCGGGGAATCTCGTCGAGGCGTACCTCGCCGGTATAATCCCGATAAAACTCAATTTCTCGTTCATGGTTTTATTCAAAGAAACTTAAACAACAATCATTATGTAGTTTTATTTAGTCGTTGTTTGAGTTGTTTTTAATGATTACTTGTATATATGTAGTGTTTGTTGTTTTCTCAATATCCCCAGGGTTCGCCGATGAGGATGACGGTGTGGCGGTGGGCCGGGAAACTGTTGCGGGTGAAGTGGATGTAGTTACAGATGCACTGGGGCGAGTTGCAGTTGTGGCACACGCCGTCCAGTTTGCAAGGCGTGTCACAGCCCAGACGGGCGGTGTTGATGGGAGCGGCCACGTTGCGGGCGCGCTCAAGGGCTGACTCCACGCTGGCGGTCACCTTGTTCAGCCCGATAACGTGAATCACGTTGTGAGGCCCCCAGGTGATGGCAGCGACGCGGTTGCCGCGGCCATCGATATTGACGATGACGCCATCCTGGGTGATGGCATTGGCGCTGGTGAGGAAGTAGTCGGCATTCATCGCATCGAGGTAGCACTGGCGCGTCTGTTCGGGCGTTTCGGCCTTGTCACGGTCGATGACCCGATAGTCGCCGCTGTCGATGAGTTGCTGTGTAAGACCCATTTCGCGGATGGTCTGTGAACCGCCCCACGAGATACTGCTATCCTTGGGAATGAGTGACTTGACGAGGTCGATGGCCTCGGCGGCTGTTGCGCAGTAGTGAGCATTGAAATTGCGGCGTTCCAGATGCTTGATGATGCGTCCCGCCAGTTGTTCGTTATGTATTTCAATCGGAGTCATAGTTTCTGATATTTTAAATTAGGTATTATTCTACTTGGTTAAGCAGATGATCAACTTTGATGGCGATATCTTGACTTGCGGGCAGCATTTCTTTGTAATGCTCAGGTAATTCGCTAGAAATGCTGTAAGTGGCCACACCGATGGGAGATGCGGTGTGACGTAATGCGTATTCAACTATCGTTCGATTTTTTGACTTGCATATGATAATGCCAATAGAGGGATTCTCATGAGGCAACTTCACTGTTTCGTCGAGTACATTCAAATAGAATTCCATTTTACCTTTGTACTCAGGTTTGAAATCGCCCACTTTTAATTCTATTGCCACCATTGCCTGCATTCTTCTACTATAGAGCAACAGGTCAATGTAATACTCTTGCCCACCTAATTCAAGGCGATACTGATTACCAACGAAAGAAAAATCATGTCCAAATTCCATCAAGAATGCACGAATATTGCGCACTATGGCTGTTTCCAAATCATGTTCGGAATGTTCACCAGCGATATCAAGAAAGGACAGGGAATAATCATCGCGCAATGCCAATACAGCCTGCTGCTTGATAGTCTCGGGCAGTGTTTGGTCATAATTGCTTTGACCAAGCAGATAATTCTCGAATGCTTTGGCTTCAATTTGATGCAGAAGTACATTTTTAGTCCAACCAAAACGTTTGGTAGCAAGAATATAGAAACGACGTTCTTGAGTGTCTTTGCACTTGGTAAGTATGAGGATATGTTTAGTCCAACTAATTTCACCAACCAATGGTTGGAGAATTGCATTTGATTGATACTCAGAGTAAAAACGAGCCATGTCTCGCAGATTTGAGACTCCGAAACCTTGGATGCCAGGGAATTCCTTCTGTATATCCTTTGACAGATTCTCCACTACGGATTTTCCCCATCCAAGTTCCTTCTGCCGATCGGTGATTTGTCGGCCAATGTCCCAATAGAGGGAAATCATTTCTTTGTTGACCGCCCGCATCGCATCATACTGCGCACTGCGAATGCGCTGCATGATGTCGTCACGAAAGTTCAGATATTCGCCATTATTATTTATTATTTGGTGTTCAAGTTCCATGATTGTTAAATGATTCATTTAGAATAGGTCGATGAGTTTGAGGGAGCCCCAGATGATGGCGGCGTAGCGCAACAGTTTGCCGATGGTCATGGTCAGCAACACAATCCACACGTTGGAGCGCACGTAGCCAAGGGCGACACTGATGGCTGTGCCCAGCATCGGCACAAAGGCGAAAAAGCCCATCCATGCACCGCGGTTGTGCATGAAGTGCAGCGCGCGGTTGAGTTTTTCCTCGCTCACATGGGCATACTTCTCTATCCACTCGATTTTGCCCAGATGTCCCAGCCAGTAGCACGTCATGCCACCGCTCACGTTCCCTGCCAGCGCCACAAACAGGCAAGTGACGGGATTCATATGAAGCGCACCCACGCAGGCGATGACCAGCGCCTCGCTGCTGAAGGGGATGATGCTGCCTGCCATGAAGGACCCTAGAAACAGTCCCAAGTAACCCCACTGGGTGAAGAAGTGGATAAGTGCGTCAAGCATTTCTCTTAGTTGTTAGTTGTTAGTTGCGCTTTGGTCATAATTCGAGTCTGTATTAATGTCTGGCTGTTGCAAAATGCGAGTGAAATGATGAAACAACTACATGTCTACTTATTTGAAAATCAATTGGGTGAAGATGACGAGATAGTCGCGCCAGTTGGCCCACTCATGGCCGGCGCCGCTCTCGTGATAGGTGTAGCGCAGGCGGTTCTTGTCGAGCAACTGCCTGAAGGCGGCATTGTCCTTGTAGAGGAAGTCCTTCTCGCCGATGCCCAGCCAGTACAACCTGGGGCGCTGACGGAATTGGTTGACCAATTTGGCTTCCAAATCGTCATAAATCGGGCATTTGCCTTGATCCATGCGGCTGATGGCGGGCGAGAACAGGCCCACATAGGCAAAGTTGTCGGGCTGATTGGCGCTGATATACAGCGAGTGGTAACCGCCCATCGACAAGCCTGCGATGGCACGATAGCGCTTGGCAGCGCGGGTGCGATAGTTGTTATCCACCCAGTTCATAATATCGTTGAACGATTGCTCGAAGGTGCCATCCATCCAGTGCTTGTGGGCAAAGGTGGGCTGCACGTTATTGTCGGGAGTCATCCCCGATGCCGCTTGCTCGTCGATGTTGCCGTTGGGCATGACCACAATCATGGGCTCGGCCTTGCCGCTGGCAATGAGGTTGTCGAGTACTTGGGCTGTGCGGCCTTGTTCCAGCCATACGGTTTCATCTCCGCCTGACCCATGCAGCAGGTAGAACACGGGATAGCGCTGGCGGCTCTGCTCGTAACCTGCAGGCAGATAGACCATCATGCGGCGTTTCATGCCCAGGGTGGGGGAGTCGTACCACACGGCACGGACTTCGCCGTGAGGCACGTCATGCACGGCCATGGGACTGTCGCCTTGCGGGTCGAGTACAAAGGTGCTCATCACACTCTTGACGTCGCGCAGCACATGGGCATTCTCAGGGTCGAGCACCTTGGTGCCATCGATGGTAAAATAGTACATATACAAGTCGGGCTCCAGATCACGCAGGGTGATGCTCCACGTCTCATTGCCCGTGTGCCTCATCAGCGTGTCAACGCGGGTATCGATGATCAGGCGCACCGTGTCGGCGCCTGACGCTTTGACCTTAAAGGTCACGGCACCATCCTTGGCAATCTCGGGACTACTCACGTTGGGGGCCGTATAACTTCGCTGGGCAAGCATGGTCAGGGCTGTCGCCATCATGGCGAACCCAAGCAGGAAATTTCTTTTCATTACGGTCAATATTAAAAGTTGTGCGCAAATATACTGAAATCTTATAGCAATGCAAAAAGAAACCCGACCAAATTTCATTCTTGAATGCGGGCTTTGACGCGCTGCCAGGCATGACTGCCAAACAGGAAGCAGTCGCGCATTGTGTCCAACATCACTGCGAAGCGGCTCATGGGAACGGTGAAACTGAGTTCGTTATTGCCTACCCAAGGGCGCACCGACGGGTCAAATAGCCCAAGGAAACAACGATGCCCCTGGCGCGCATTCTCGACCACGGTCATCGATATCACCGTACTGCACCCCGACCCGAATCGGGCCACCACGGCATCCTGCTCATTGCTGTCATAGAAGGCCCAACCGCACAGACCCGACAGCATATCGGGCGTGGCATAAAACATCACGCCCTCATAGCCGTCCAGCGACTCGGCCTGGTCCGCTCTGACGAAGTTCAAGTAGGGCTTGGTCGTGCGAGGCATTTGCAGACTCTTGACATAATCAGCGACCATCTCGGGCGTGCGTTTGTATTTCTCGGTGAGTGAGACAAAGTTGGGTACACGCTCAGGCATGTCGCTGAATCCTGTGTACAGTTTGCCGCCACCACAGCCGATGACCTCGGCACTCAGACTCACGGGCGTGCCTTCGCGCGCAGCCTGCAGCCCCTTGAAGAAACAGCCGCCTATTTTGGCCGTACTAGCCACCGCCACGCCACTGTACCCAAACAACAGCGGTAACTGCGCGTTCTCCCCAAACGCTTCCCGATAACTCTGAACAAAAGCCTTCAATTCCATATCACATCCTCGTATTGGTTATATTTCGTTGCAAATATAGTCATTATTTATAATTAGGAAGAGTCAAGCGAGAATTTTACCCCATTTCCTTGCCCATCGAGGCCTTGCGGATGGCGTCCCACAACTCGTTGCACAACTGTCCGTGCCGTTGCTCGAACTCGTCCACGATCCTTTGAGCCTCAGCCTCGATGTCGGTGATGTCTCCATGGATGCCGGTCACGCCCGTCAAGCCAGAGTAGTCGCGCTGGCGGTACTTGTCAAGCAACTGCTGCATGTCGGGAACGCCGCCGTTGCGGGCGATCTCGTCGGCCTCGGCCTGGGCGTCACGAGCGGCAAACACCTGGTTGCGCTCCAGGCCGTGCTTGCAGATGAGGTACGCGTTCAGTTCCTTTTCCTTCACGCCGCGCTTCATGATACGGTCGGCGATCTTCATCATCGGTTCATACACCTTATCGATGAAGCTCTTGCGCTCATGCATGTTGATACTGCTCAGACGGTTCTCATACATCCACGCGTTTTCACGCGTCGGCAGTTTGATGCCGAAGTGGCGCTCAACAACCTGCTGCAGCTTCTTCACGGCCAGGATTGCATCCTGGAACGCCTCCTGGAAGTTGTAGCGGGTAACACCAGGCTTCACCTCACGGCCGCCCATGTTGAACGTCCGCCCGGTCATGTTCACCGCCTTGTTGTACGCCTCAACAGTCCCGTCCCCACTCAGCGAGAACCTTACTTCTCCTGAGTCTCCTCCTTCTCGTCCTCCAGGTCCTCCAGGCTCATCAGACCCGGTTTCCTCCGATAGATCGGACGAGTACTTCTTTTCTTCTCTTGGTTGTCCAACTCCCTCATCAGCCTCATCAGACTGATTTTGCAGTTTTTCATTCTTTTGTCCATTTGTTATAATGTTATGGATTCTTGTGACAAAGTTAGTTATTTCTTCGTTGCCAAAATGCTCAACAACCTCATCAAGTTCTTTCCCCTCCGCCCATTCGATATTCTCGTCTGTCAACCAGCTGGCAACTTTTTCTTGAAGTCGCTTCTTTATCGTGGCTATATCAGCATTGTCGCCGTATTGCGCGTTGTCAACGCGCACCTCCTCCAGCTGCATCGTCTCGGCATTGAATACCTTGCCGCTCTCACGCGGGAAGTCATACTCTACCTGCAGATCCTTATGATTCGGGTCGGCGTTCCATGCGTCGATCACGTCACGGGCCTCACTGTCGCTCATGATGGCGTCGGCGATCTTCATCATCGGTTCATACACCTTATCGATGAAGCTCTTGCGCTCATGCATGTTGATACTGCTCAACCGGTTGTCATACATCCACGCGTTTTCCCTCGTCGACAGCTTGATGCCGAAGTGGCACTCAACAACCTGCTGCAGCTTCTTCACGGCCAGGATTGCATCCTGGAACGCCTCCTGGAAGTTATAACGGGTTATACCCGGCTTCACCTCACGGCCGCCCATATTGAACGTCCGCCCGGTCATATTCACCGCCCTGTTGTATTCCTCAACAGTCCCGTCCCCACTCAGGCTAAACCTTACTTCTCCTGAGTCTCCTCCTTGCTCTTCTGTTGCTCGGTCGGCTCTTCTTTGTCCAGCTCGTCCATCAGTTCCATCAGGCTGAGCTTGCAACTGTTGAATTTCTTTGCCATTGGTTAATATGTTATAGATTCTTTTTACAAAGTTAGTTATTTCTTCGTTGCCAAAGTCGATTTCACCTGAGAAAAATTCATTCCATTTATGCTTTTTGGCGTAGTGGCCTACAAAATATGCAAGTGTTTCGTTAGACCAGTCTTCTTTCGGTGTGCTGTCATGAAGCTCGTTCAAGAAACACTCCCCCCAGCTCTGTGTCAACATGTACCTGCATGTCGCTGCTCACGCCCGTGTCCACCTCGTCACCGTTCTCGTCATAGACAAACGATATCTGGTTCACCGCACGGTGGTCGGTAGTCCTTCTTCCAGCCAGGAAAGACGAGTCACTGCCCGGGTCAAGCTCATGCCGTCCGCTGAAGTCCAGCATCACACCGTCAGGCAGCACATACCCGGCCTCACGGATGTCCTTAGTCTCCCCGAACTTCCGCTTCGCCGTGTCAAACACCCTCTGCGACTCCTCACCAACCGAGAATCTCACATCCTCACCATTTTCAGCAGTTTTTGCTGCTTTTTCTTCAAAATAATTTGGTGATTCAAATAATTGAGCTACGCTTTGCAGCGTTATAAAGCTCTGTTCTAACGTCAGTGGAATTGGACCGCTGTTTGGAACGGAGCATAAATTTTGTCGGCTCCAGCCATTCTTTACCAAAACCGGGACGCAGATACAGCACGTTGCCGTTATCGTATTGCTGCTCGTTTTTAACATCCCAATCCTCAGCCAGCCAGGAAAGACGAGTCACTGCCCGGGTCAAGCTCATGCCGTCCGCTGAAGTCCAGCATCACACCGTCAGGCAGCACATACCCGGCCTCACGGATGTCCTTCGTCTCCCCGAACTTCCGCTTCGCCGTGTCAAACACCCTCTGCGACTCCTCACTAACCGAGAACCTGGTATCCTCACCGTTTTCAGTAGTTTTCGCACTCTCGACCAACAATAAATCACCAGAGTCATTGGATTTCTTAACTTTTCGCAGTAGATTTGCAGTGCCTATGTGGGTGCGCTCCATAGGCTCCGCTTTGGTCGAGGTTTCTACCTCGGCCAATTCTATTTTTGCGTCAGTAACTTCATAAGTGTATGCACGGTTATCACCGTCACGCTCCTCAATAATGGTCGTTTTTACAATATAAACATCACCATTATAGCTAACAGCACCATAATACCGATGAACCAGTTGGTTCATGATGATGCCATTTTTTATACTCCTATGCCCGCCTTTGTCTTTTTTTCTGCTTGCGTGAATCTCTCCCTCTATGCTTCGACTTATCACTTCCTTCAATTGCTTTAAAACAGATAAGTGTAATTTCAAGTCTCCAGTTTTTTCTACCGTTTGTTGTGAGAGATATTCTTTAACTCCGTTTGCCGTGATTATGTAAGGAGTGCCATCAATCAATTTAGGCATGTCGATATAATTGCCATTCTTGTCCTTCTTGGTTACAAGATGCTCTTTAGCCCATGCCTTCGCTTGAGATATCGGCCTTTTCCCGTTGAAATCATGAGGTTTTACCAGGGTCACTTCAACTTCTGCCTCGTTAAGCCCAGGCATCACGATTCCATCTTCAGCAACAGCCCTGTCACGGGTAGCGTCAAACTCCTCACGGCTTTTACTAAACGAGAACCGTGCACCGGTTTCATCTGTGCTCTGCGACGGCCCCTCCAGCTGCATCGTCTCTGCATTGAACTCCTTGCCGCTCTCACGCGGGAAGTCGTACTCCACCTGCAGGTCCTTATGCTTCGGGTCGGCGTGCCATGGTACAGCAGCCTCGGCTTGCCCCAACGGTCAACGGCCTTGGTGTTGGGCATCGCGGCCTTCACCGCATCCTTCACCATCATGGCCACCTTCTTCTGGTCACCGGCCTCAACCGCCTCAGCATAGGAAGAGTCAAGCGAGAATTTTACCCCATTTCCTTGCACAGTTCCAGAATCCGCCGTACCTTTGCCGACAGATGGCCCCTGAATGGTAGGATATTCGCGGAGATTGTGTCCGCGCAGAAGTGCCTCCTGTTCGGGGGTTATATTTTCATCCCAAGCCAAGATTCTCTCACCGTTCTCCATGACATACCGGTTACGACCAAAAACAGTCTTGATGCGGTTCAGTTCAAGCATCGGTATGTTCTTACCTCTGTTTACCCTCACCACGTCGACACTAACAACAGCAAACTTATTGCCCACTTTAATGCTGGTATATAACCGGAATTTGATTATCTTTGCAATCTCAAGTAATTAAAATCACATGTAGCATGGGAAAAGAATCTAAAAGATTTGTTTGGCAAGAGTCCGAAGGCTTTCTTAGGGAATCCAGAATCATTGTAGACACCGAGACCGGTGTGAATTACCTGTTTGTACACGAGGGATATGCAGGAGGACTGACCCCGCTGCTCGATGCTAACGGCAAGCCCATCGTCACCAGGTAACCGTCAAGGACTAACCGCCACCACTATCCCCCGACAGGGTATAATACATCATTCATTTAAGCAAACGGTTACCTAGTAAAATCCACAAATCACCTAACAAAAGTCTAAAAATTTGGTTTTGAATGATTTAAAAACAATCTTTGCGAACTTTTGATTATTTTCGTCGAACTCACGTTAAATAGTGTCACCCTTCACACCGAATGCCTTTGGCTCTCTTGTCCACTGAAGACTGTCCAGAGATAATGTCATTGAACAAATAATTGAGACGGGTGTATTTGGATTATTGGTTCTGAGTTGATTTTGCCGCAAAGATATGACCATTCCCTAATAATCGTATTCGAAATGCGGTAATATTTAGGCGTGAGTTTGACGAAATTTAATTAATTGAAAATTAGGAATATAGCGGAACTTTTAGCACTATTGTAGTGCTAAAAAACAACCGCTATGTTTCCTAAAGACAAAATTATAGAAATATTTTCAATGTGCGATGATTTCAGCAAAGTTTTTGGGGTCACCTGCAAAACCGTGTGTCTGGATTAAACAGGGTCACTCACCCGAAGGGTGTCCCATGCAATAACCCCCAGTAAATCAGATGACCGAGCGCAAGCGAGGGAGTATGA
>Ga0256404_1000183_pt1 | contig 154516 bp, 171 predicted proteins | sample RumenRJG_01DNA_FD_185990 | JGI IMG/M metagenome (GOLD analysis project Ga0256404, IMG submission 185990) | Bovine rumen microbial communities from Lethbridge, Alberta, Canada - RJG_01 | ecosystem: Host-associated > Mammals > Digestive system > Stomach > Rumen | place: Canada: Alberta...
TTTCGAGTATCACCTCAAGCTGAGTGCGGGCATCGGCTTCTTCCGGCGGGTAGATATACGTTCCAGTGCTTTCAAGCCATGCCTTTATAACGGCCAAAGGCGCTGCGCCTTCCGGCTTGATGTTATCTGCTGTCTCAAGCACGCAGTCCATAAACGGCTGTGCAACTATGCTGACTGTTGTGTCGTTATTGTACGTACGCGCGTCTATATACATCGTCTTCATGTGTTGTTTCCTCCTTTTAATTGATTGCATTTGTCTACTCTGCGTCTAAAGCAGTGGATTCAGTGTCCCTGATCAAGAGGCGTCCAATGCGAGCTGTTACGACCTTGCTGTTGCAGTTGTCGCAGCAGTGTCCGCTGTCTGCCAGTGGCCACGGGTTGTTCCCGTATCCTATGATCTGCTTTCCGCAAATAACACATTTTGTCTTTTCCATTGTTATTTCCTTCCTTAAAAACCAGAGAGGAGGGCTACGATGCCCTCCCCTGTCATTAAAATTAAAATAAGATAAGTTTTAGCCTATCCACTGTGCTTCTACAGGTGATTCTGTGAGCGGTCCTAGAAAGGATCTCAGGATCTCTTGTATTCGCTTCTGCGTCGGCGAGAAGCCTTTATCGTCCTCATCAAACGGAATGTACGGCGTCACAAATATACAGTTGCCTGTAGTTGTGAACACTTCCACTCCGTCGAAGATGCGGTCGTTGATGCTGTCGGTTATAGCTCCGACAAATCCAGCATTTCCGGTAACTTCACTTCTGTAGCAAGCAAAGTATTGCCGGACGTCCTCTGGGGTGTAGAACTGCCCCTCGAATCTTGAGGCGAAATCAGCCCTGATCGCGTCAGAGGACACTGCGAGGAGTCTCAGATCAGCGTCCATAGTCCACTCGAGCGTGTCCGTATATACGCCGAAGCCCGAGGCTGCAGCAGATGTCTTCCTTTTCGGGTAGAACTTACCGCCAACGGACCATCCGCCTTCTATAAGGTCGAATTCGGCTCCGCTGCGAATAAGATCCGCAAGAGCCTTCATCTCCTCAGGACTGAATGCATCCAGGTATTCATCTATGCGCGCTGCTGCATCGTCAAAGTCTGCTTCGCAACATATCTCTATGTCGCTGAAGTCCTCCTCGTGATGTGTATCGCTAAAGATGTACTTTCTGACGACTGACGCATCGTCTTCCGGGTCCGGGATCCTGGCAGCCTCGACGACTCTGCATATGAGATCAACGAGCTCTTCCTGCAGTTCATCAAGACGCATCTGCTCGTGCGGAGCGATATCTCCGGTCGCATTTACATGCTGCTGGCAGATGTACAGCCATTCGGATATAGAACCGTTGATCATGCGGGACACGTTGTTTCTGTCCAAAGTTTTCATAATGCACCTCCTATGCGTTTTCGTTCTCAAAGGCAGCTTCCTTGAAGAAATCTTCAAGTTCGCTATCTTCGTAGCCATCCGGGTGTGCCTCTAAAAGGATCATTTCTTCCAGAGTCATGTCTGCAATGGTCCTAATTTCCGGCTCTTCGAATTTCTCGACCCAGTAAACGCGGTGCGAACTGCATCTCTGGATAGAAGCAGCTTCCATAAGGTTGCCTGTTCCGGCTTCTTTGAACCTGATGTACTCAACATCGGAAGCATCTTCTTCAACTCTCGCATGATGTATGCAACTGATCTTCGCATACCTGAAGGCTTCTTCTGCAGTTCCGACGAATACGCAGATATCTTCTACATCGTCATCGTACTCGTTGTCCGTAGCATAGATGTGCCACTTAGTTCTTATTTCTTTCATTGTTGTTTTCTCCTAACTAAGAAGCCAGGCACAGGGCCTGACCTCTTTGATTAATCATTAAATAACTACATGTCAGGCTTCTCACATCGTTCGAATTCGATGACCCAGACGTAAGGATTTGCATCCCATCCGTATGCAGGGACATCTGCCTTCCTGAGTGAGCTGTCCCAAAGGCCGCTGTAGCCAGTATCCGGGAACATCATCTCAAGCTTGCAGGCTGCTGCCCTTTCGATATGCTTTGTGCAGCATATTTCATGCTGCTCGATACCGCTGTTGAACGAGCACATCCTGCAGGAAGGAACTGCTCCTTCCCGGGCGATCTGATCCATAGTGATGCCCTGCAGCCTTTCTACGCTGACGTTTGTCACCTTAAGAAACAGTCTTGCTGCCTCTTTCGGCATGCGAACAGGTGACTCCCATTCGGCGATGAAACCGTTATCCCAAAGCCTCGGGTCGTCTCGGTCTGCCTTGTAGTCATAGTGCATCGGTCTTCCGGCTTTTGGATTGCCGTGTCTTGCCCATGTTTCTCTGACGTACAGGATATCGTCCGTGTGGCATGGCGGGTTCCACGTTTTTTCGCGGTCCTCGCTTGTGATGCCGTCGGCAAGGCGCCATTCATCACCCCAGTACTTATATGCTTCGGGTGACGGATAGGTCCATTTGCCGACGTTGCTGCTTCCCATAGCTGTGTAGCATAGCTTCATCTTCGGCTGTGGCTTGATCACTTTGCGAACGACGGTCTTGCGGCTGTCAAGGATCGCACGGACCATATCGCTGGTAAAGATGATTGATCTTAGGCGTGGTTTCATCATAATGCCGCCTCCTTTTCACGTTCCCTGAAAAACTCTTCTATGACTTTGCAAAGAAGCAACGCCTCTTCCTTTGTGAATGCGGCGACGCATTTTGATTGCCTGTCACCAAAATCATGCACGAGTATTTCCAGCTGATATGGGATTTCCGGGCCGTATGTCCTGTTTTCGAGGCAGATGCCCACTTCATCGGAAGAGCCAAACTTGTTGTCTTTCCACAGAATGGCGCCGCGCCCATAGTTAGTGTTCGTACTGTAGCCGAACCTTCTTCTAAGGCGTGACTGAAGCTTCCTTCTGGTATCTGACATCATGTTGCACCTACCTTTCCCATACAAACTCGCCGTCCGGAGTCTGTATGCTTACTGGCCTGAACCCAATGACTTCCAGGTCGCCGATATCCGCGTCCGAGAACATTGCCTCTGCAGCTGCGAGAACTACTTCGCGGCTTGATGTGTCGACGCATTCTCCATATATCGTCGTTGTGAAGCGACAGTCGACAGCGATCGTGACATCCACATCTTGCGATTCCTGGCCGACTGCAGCCGGTGCATCGTCTGCAGGTGCCATCCTCCTGCCGCAATTAGGACAGTAGTGATGCCCTGCGCCTGCATATGCTACAGGAAAGAATGTGTTGCACTGGTCACAAACGACCACAGGCAGTGATATCTTCTGAAAGTCCTCGTCGAGGCTCTCGATATCCGCATAGAACCACTTGCCTTCCGGCTCGCAGTTTTCCGTCTCTTTCACGCCATCTGATGCAGGTTCAAAGTAAGAGTCTGTGCATACATCGGGTCCCTGCTCTGCGCCTTCATGGAGCCTTTCCTCCAGCGTCTGAACAGCCTGCTCATAGCTCTCAGCCTCTATGTCATAGAGACCTGAGTAGGTCTCTACATACTTGATCGTGTAGTTTTTCATGGTGTTGTTTCCTCCTAACTAATTACTCTGCATATTCGGTCATCCACGGTATAATCTTGTCATCCGGGAAGCTGAACATCATCCCGCCATCATCTATCATCAGTCCGGTCAGTTCAAAGCGGGTGTCTGTGTCGATCCCCGAAACCTGCAGGGTGTCGATCCTCGCGTTCATGAAATCGCTGATATGACCGTTAGCATATCTCTGATTCAGGTAAACGCCCTTCGCTCTGAAGCAGCCAATGCCTCGTTTGTTATCGAAGTCCCAGTCGCTCTCGTCCCAGTCGCAGGACAGGACGATGTCTTTATTGTCGAGATCGTTGGGAACGAATACATCAGAGACTTTAGGAAATTCAAATTCGATGAAATCGATCATAGGCGTTTCTCTGGCGCCTTCTGCGTTGAAAGTTCCGTACAGTGTCATTTCACTCACCTCCCTTTCCTAGCAGAAAACAGCGTACTCGACATCGCCGATATTTTCTTCATAATCAAAGTCATCCGGCAGATATCTTCCGAGTTTCGCCTTGAATTCATCAATGATTTCCTCTTTGGTCTTGTAGTATTTCCCTTCGAGAATGTTTTTAGTAACAAGGGACTTGTCTGACTCGACAAGAATGAACGGCATTTCGAGATCCTCGTGCCACTCATTCAGATCACTGAGGTGGTATATCGACGCAGTGTTGTAAAACGGATCATCCGAGTATATTTCAGCATAGAAGCCTTCTTCGGATTCGGGGGTCGATCTGGTGAGGTATGAATTGCAATAGAGATTGCTCTCCATTTCTTCATATTTCTCCAGTGGGCTTTCTAACATCTCGAACTCCTCGGGATGACATTCGATGTACCTTCTTATGAAGCCATCGATATACTTCTCCTTGATGACGCAGCCAGTTATCTGGCCTCCGTATGTTCGCATACTCATGTGTTGTCTCCTTTCTGGTAAAACAAGAGCAGAGGCAAAGGGCCTCTGCTGAATAAAAGTGTATTAACGTGCTTCAGTGCTTCTCCTCGCTGGCAAAAGCTGACCTGAAATCATTAATGAATCCGTTCGATTCATCCGCTGTCCACGGGTCGGCTAATCGCTCGATACCGGGAAACGGTGATCCGTTCATCATGATCCGGCCGTCTTTTGTGAATACAAATACATCTTTTCTCACTTTGTGAGGGTCAATGACGTGATATCTCACATCAGACAAGCCGCCGGTTTCAGGAAAGTCATACCCGATTTCGACAGTATCTGCTGATGTCATTTCGCAAAAGAGCAGGTTCTTCGGCGGATCGATGCCACCGGACAAGGTTCCTGCAAAGTCACAGTCCAGAACCCAGGCTTTTTTGGCCCACTTCTTAACAAATCCTTTTGTCATAGCGCAACCTCCTTGAATTCTTTGAAGAATTCTATTCTCCACGGTTCTGCAGCAGGCTCTTCTCCTTCAAATATGCCTTCGCACTCAGCCTGCCAAAGACTGTACTGAAGCTTGTTCCAGTACTTCAGCGCTGAATAATCCGATTTGAAATCCGAAAGGCCGCCTCTGCCGCAGTTTGGACAGTATGGAATGTATCTCTGTCCGTATTCGCCCTCAAGTCCACATTGATAGACTTGAAGTGCCGGCATGCCATAGGTTCCGCTATCTCCGTATTCCGGCCTGTGATCAATGCAGATGCACGGAAGAATTCGTTTGATCTTCATCAGAAACACCCTCCTTCCTCAGGTACATATTCCCCTATTTCAAAGCAGTCTGTGTAGCATTCATCATTGGCGTCGCCATAGATTCTTGCTACATATTTGCCCGGATGTGGAATTATGTTCTGCGAATCGGAGCTTGTTTCGTCGTAAGAGTACTTTTCTCCGATAACAGCAATGTCCTGAACAGATCTGCCCTGCCCGTCCTCAAGATATACGAAAAGTTCTTTATAGCTTGGATCAGGATTGATCTCTGCTACCAGCTTTTTTCCGCTTTTTACTTCAAGTTCGAGTTTTGGCCCATACAGGACGTTATTAACCTGCTGTTCTGCGATCATCTGAAGGCCTACAAGCCACGCTATGAAGTGCAGAGAATACTGCATCCCGCATTCCTGCAGTGTACTTATATCGTCTACCCAGTCGGGAAGACGTTCGTACATGTAGGCGTCTATGTATACGCCATTGAATCCGCAGGTTTCGAGCAGGTCGGCCTTGATGTCTTCGATATCCTCGACCTCTTCCGCGCTGTAGCCTTCATCTTCAGTCACATACTGGAAATACTCATCGAGATCCCGCTTGACCGATGCGCGATCCCAGGTATAGAGGCTTGTATCGCGCTCCTTTGCAACGCACTTACGTGCACTGTAACCCGGGTCGATGATCATCTTGCCGCAATACTCGAGGGTGTATGGTTCCGCCCTTCTGAAGATGGCGTTCCCTATATCTCCTGTGACTACGAGCCTGCATCCATCAAGGATGTATCTCACAGCCCAGTTTCCCGAGCCGTCACGGTCTCTCCAGTCGATGACTGTCAGGTCGCCGCAGTCCTTGATGACTGCCTCAAAGTTTGCGAAGTGCTCCCTTGCGCGAGCAATGTTCACTTCTGTACGTTCGTGATTCAGCATTGTTGTTGTCTCCTTTCTTTAAACTTTCTCGATCATTCGTGCGCCGCAGACCGGACAGTAGTCCCAGAGCTGGTCTTTTGTCAGGCCCTTTCTCCAGGTACCAATCAGCTCGCCACAGTTCGTGCACTTGTAATTGGCGACTCCGGGTCCTGCATATGTGTGGGTGTCCTCTGTCCAGTTGCCTGTGGCCAGTACCGGCTCTGAAAGAGCGATGGATGAGCCCTCATACTGCATGTGACCGCCGTCACACTGTATCAGAGCGTAATCATCACCGCCTGAAAAGCCGTCAAGCATTGCCGCTCTGAACTCTTCGTAATCCAAATGCTTTTCCGAAGGGTCATCAAGGCTGCCTGATACAAATGCCTGCTTGAACATATTGCAATAATGCTCGTAGGCCGACTTTATTGCGTTCTCCGGGTCTGTGCTCTGCCAGTGCAGTGTCTGCCTTCCGCTTGGGAAGCAGTCTGATGTGACGAATGTCACAAGGAACAGGTCGTGCCCTTCTGCAGTTGGATCCGGCTTTGGTCCCTTTGCCATAGCCTCAAGGATCTCGTTCTGAGCCTTGAGGCTGTCATTTAGAGAACCTATGACGCCCTCAAAGCCGTCCATTACGCGGCTGATCCTGATTATGGCGTTCATTGTTTCTGTTTCGATTCGGCTAAACATGTGTTGTCTCCTTCCTTTGTAAAAGATAACGCAGAGGCATATGCCCCTGCGCTTCACGATAATTAATTATGGACTACTCCTCTTCGCAGTCATCCCATTCTACAGGGTTATAGCGTAACCCGTAGCTGTACTGGAAATCATCCTCGTTGGTGTACCAGAACTCATAGCTGAGGTCCGGAAATTCCTGCTCGAGCTTTTCTATAACAGGAACAGGGGCGCACCATGCGGTCATAAATTCCCATGTGACGCTGTTGTCCGAAGCTGTTTCGGTCACATCACATGCATTCCACTTTGTTCCCCAGTTATTGCAAGCCCATTCGTACCAGGTTGCAGTGCCATACTTCTCGTAGTTTTCTACATATATCTTCCCCTTTTCTCTAAGAGAGATTTTTTCAGAGGGACCATCGAGAGATAATGACATGTCCACCATTTCGTCTGCATCGAGAGTCTCCGCAAGCTTTGTGTAACGGTGCCTGATCTCTTCATCGTACGTGAAGAACGGATTGTCTCCGTGACAAACCGCGTACACCTTCTGAGCGATGCTTTCGGTCACAGGCTTTGTGAAGCCGTCTGTTACATGCGCAAGGACAGCCGTCTCTTGCGCCGGAGATGATACGGATAGAAGTGATTCCGGCATAGGGATGATGTTATTGAAGTCAAAGGCTTTGGTCATAGTTTCCCTGAGTCTTTTGATTTCATTCGCATCACCTTCGTATGTGATCTTGTTAGTTGTCCAGTTTGGCATTGTGTTGTCTCCTTTCTAAATAAAAATAAGAGCTTCGCAGCTCCTTCTACTTTGCATCAAGTATTCTGGCAGTCGTGAAATACGTGTGGTCGTTATCCGACCAGGTGACTTCGCCGTAGCCCTCGTCTTTGTGGCAATAGCAGGCATCCAGATTCAGATCTGAATGGTTTGCCTGCTCCTCTCCGAGGTATTCGTCATAAAGACTCTGAAGAGCATCTTCGGCTGCTTCCCAGGAACCGTACCTGTAAACGGTGGTTTCTGCGTCGAAAGAGTGCGTTATGACAACGCACGGCCTGTCTTCTGAGACGGGCGTGTATTCACCGCAGCACCACTTCTCACCATCTTCCCAGATGGTAGGGTTCTGAGAAAATCTCAGTTCTCCCCAGCAGGCTCTTGCGAGATACTGCGCGAGTTCTTCCGCAGTGTCCATCTGAACAACATCGGATGCATCGCCCTTATCGTCATACCACTGCACCTCGTATCCCTTACCTTCTCTTGACTTGATCCTTTTCATGTGTTGTTTCCTCCTTCTAAAAATCTGTTCCATCGGAGCTGATGTCGAATCCGAGCGCCCTGAACAGGTCGTAGAAACCTGTTTTCACATAGTTGTGAAGGTCGCTGTCAAGGCACGCCTGCGCAAATGCATCATAGCCCGGTATACTGCGACCCTTCGTGCAGTCGTGAAGCAGATCATGTGCAGCATGGAACAGCTTGTCCTCGAATTCATCCTCATACCCAGCGAGGGTCTTGGACGAAAGTACGATGGTTTTGCGGTCATCGTGCGGCTCATCAGATATGCCTATAGCGTCCGTGATGCGCTGAAGCATTGGTGCGATAGCTACAAGTCCTCCCGAGCATTCATCTATGACACCCATTGTCGAGTGGTAGACATCGTTTTCGAAGTCTTCTTCTGAACAATGGTGTCTTAGCGAGAAATACTGCTCATTCGGATCAAGGCAATACTCCTCATGGGTAATCTCTATGGACGATCCGTCCTTGAGATATATCCATGCCTGGGGCTCGCCGTGAGCCGTCTCGCTGTCAAAAGTGATGACATGCTTCGAATTTGCAAGCGGGTCGCTGACCATAAGGTCCGGGAGCGTTATGTCCCTAAGGGCTGACCTTACATCTGAACGGGCGGTCTCCATGAGAAGGTCTATTTCGGCAAGCTTTGGAGCAAGGTCTTCTGCAGCTTCTTCAGGCGTCATGCCGAAGCACCCTGTTTCGCTGGCGATAACATACTCTCCTGTTGAATACTTGCCGACCATACCTGCCTTATACAGCTGGTCCAGCAAAAGCATAGCGCTTTCTTTTGTGATGGTTATCATGGTGTTGTTTCCTCCTTCGCAAAATAAAAATGGCTTCGCGTCACCGCTGCGAAGTCACCGTTTGCCAAATAAAAAAGCACCTGCGATGTCTTAGGACATACAGGTGCTCCATTATCAAGCTGAGAATACGTTAATATGACTATATTATATATGCAATCAGAAATAATAACAACAATGAATTGGGCCAAACAGCGGAAAAGCCGCCCCTTTGCAGGGGCGGCATAGTTCCGATGGAGCATACTAGCAACCGAGGCGATCCAGTATGTCGTCCAGATCGAATCTGTCACACTTGCTGAATGTGATGTGATTCATTGTTTTCAGCGCAAGTGAGCGCTTATGCGCGCATTCTACGCTGTCGCCGTTGTTGCTGTTAAAAGCATCCGCGGCGATCTTAGCTGCCTCTGCCCTTGTAAGGGTGACAACTGGTGGGATTTCTGTGAAGATGATCCCGCAGTCTTCACTGATGTAATCGTTAGTCATATCTGTACCTCCTTGTACTTATCCTGCACAGTGGCCTGCTGTGCATCTCAAAAATGGAGGCCACTACTCCTCCGGATCGACGTTTGGCATCTCTGCCTGTAGTGGAACGCCAACCCGCAGGCTGACTATTAAGTTGTACTGAAGCGACAGCTACAGCAAATTTAATGGATCATCCGGGAAGTTGTGTGTAGATGATCACGGTTTTATGGCTTCACGGCATTTTTATGAAGTCATACGCTTGCTTAAATAAAAAAGCACCTGCGATGTCTAGGACATACAGGTGCTCGATCTTAAGCTGAGAATACGTTAAATATACTAATATATTACTTAGGTTTGACGGAAATATCAAGCGGATTTGTGCCTCCACAAAAAGCCCCGGAAAACCGGGGCTAAAGATGATATGTTAACACATCGGGATGCATAGCTCCTTCCAGTTATCTTTCAGCTTAAGCACGAGAGTGCGTGTATTAAAACTGCCGAAAGTGATCTCGCGTGTCTCATTCGCAATGTATTCAGCCAGAGCAGTGACGAGTGGCTTGTTTGTAAACAGGTCGTGATTCATTATCACCTCATTCTCGTTCAGGGGCACCCCTGCGATATTAGCAGTGATATCATCTTCGCCGTCCTCTGTTTCTGCCCAGATGTACGGGCGTCCGCAGATACCGCTCGGCATATACATAAGGACGATGTTCTTTCCGAATTCATATTTCATTGTTGTTTCCTCCCTCTAAGATTTTCCAGAATGCATCCCGTATAGAGTACACGAGTTTCTCCAGCTCCAGGATATCGAAATCTCCAGCGCTAATCTTGAAGACGAGTTCTGTGTCACTGTTGATTTCTTCCCTGTGTGTATCAAAGAATTCCGCGAACTCATCTGCATTATCGCAGTATGCGCTGTCTATGACGGAGTCATTGCTGTCATAAGCGATAGCTCCTGTCGGATAAGGCTTCGACCAATCCGTCAGATCGACAACGATCTTTTTTACGGCTTGACTTGATGCATTTTGGTTGAGTGTCCGGATGACCGAAGGGCTTTCCAATTTCGTCGCTGCGTTGTACGCTTTCGCAGCATAGGAAAGACAGTCTTCAAGAGCTGCCTTTTTCCCAAGCGTAATAGTACCGTTTTCCTTGAATGCGGCGGGGCGAGCAATGACTTCCAATTCGAGAAGGTTCTCCCCCGCGATCGAAGGATGTACTTTTGCATCAACCCAAACGTCGATGTTCGGTGATACGAGTGCTGCTCCTGCTGTTTCGCCGCTTGGCTTATCGATGTATTCATACATATGGATGTCACATCCAGAGCAACGGCTGATATATGCAGAGCATTTATCGTCGAAATGCGTGCCAACGAGGTTGCCGCCGCATCTTGGGCAGGCCTTTATCTTGTTATTCATTTTATTCATCGTTGTGTCCTCCTATTTGATTCCCGTGAAGTATCTGAATGTAGCACCTGCGTATGCCGGATACTGCTCAAACAGCCTGAACATTGCGCTGGTGCTGTTGCAGGAAATACTCTTTGCATTGCACTTCCATACAACTTTGTCGCTGTATCTTATAGGGATCTCGTGAACTGCAGGCAGTTTCTCGCCTTCCAGATCATACTTTATGACCATTTTGTTTGGTCCGAGCATCCCCATCATATATGGGATACGGCGCCCGTCACGGGCAAGGTATTTACCTCTGTATGTCATGTTGTTTCCTCCTGTGTTATAACCAATAAAAGTGAGGGGCCAGAGGCGTTCTGGAATCCCTCACTTTTGAAGCATGTGCATTGTGTGTAGTTATAGCAATTTTAGCATTTGAACATATATCGCTTCCGCAGAATCTCGCTTTGAATACCGGAAGAACTTTGCCGGCTCTTTGTTATAGAAACGCAACGCCTTTATATTGTCTTCCTCGCACTCGAGCCACAGTATTCTGCCACCTATTCGCTTCTGTATGTCTGAGACTGTATCAATGACAATTGTCATCAGCTCAGTTCCTGTAATGGGGCAGTCCTCAGACTCATCCTTGTTTTTGCCGAACTGAGCCAGAAGGTAGGCGGAGGCTACATATGCAGATTCTCCTTCGTCGTAAACCGCAAACGGCCTTATTTTACTTTTCTGGCTGTTTGATAAAGTTTCGGCCGGTATCGCTGCATACTTGTTCGCAAGTGTAAAAGCTCCTGCTAACTGAATTTCTTCAGCGTATACGAGATATGTTACCGCCAGCTTTCTTTTTGCAAATTCAACGGATTTAAATCTAATAAAGGTTTCAACTTCTTTATTAGAGCAAGAAAAAGTGGAGATTAAGCTTTGTGCCGCTTCCTCTCCACGTAAGTTGATGACGTCATTGATATTAATAACACTATACATTCGCCTTCACCATCCTATCCAGGAAGGCATTGAGCGTGTCTTCGTGTTCAATATAACGCACGTCAACTTTTTCCGGCGTTGACTTGTCGAGCTGAGATCGCTCTAGAGCTTCCAGAAAGCTGGTTGCATCTTCACTGGATTTCAGGATAACGTTCCTGAATATGCTTGAAGTTGCCATTGCTCATCCTCCTTTCTTGGTGGTTTTACTCTGCAGTTCCCTTTATCTGTCATTGATATTATATATATCGTATGGCAGCGATGTCAATTGCGCTCATAAAACCACCGTTAATCGTTGTTTCCTTCTTCTATTAATGCTACGCGTTTATGATCGTATACGCTGCATCAGGGCTGAGTCCGGCTTCCTGCTTCAAAGCACCGATCAGAGCTTCATCTGTAAGGTCTGAGATGTTTTTCTTGAACATCGCCATCCCTCCATCGACTTCCTCAAGCTCAAGGTCAAAGACTATCGTCGGCCTGTAACTTGTCCAGTCAATGTAGTCGACATACCCTGCTTTCAGGTCTTCTCTGAGCAAATTGTCGCCGGTGCCGCTTTGTGCGTGAACGATGAGCCCCTTTTCCGAGAACACGAGCAATGCTTCGCCTTTGTCGAAGATGTTAGCCATATATCTACACCTCCTTTTCTACAACGCCCCAGTTAAGCATAAGCTCTTCCAGAGCTGACTGGAGATTGCCGTAGTCGGTTCCATAGATTATGGCGGCAGAATCAGGATCGTCGCGGTCATCCTTCTCATCGTTAGGGATATCTATACCCTTCTCTTCGAGGAAATCCTCGAAGGTATCGATGATCTGACCTATAAACTCCGGAACAGCTGCACTCTTAACGGGTGAATCTGCTACTTCTGCCCATTTAGCAAGCTCATCGTTGGTCAGAGCTGCTGCTTTTGGCCATTCTGCCCACAGAGTAGCGAAATCTCCGGATGCATCGTTATAGCAGGCGAAGTTTTCCGCTTCAGCTGCCAGGATCTCTCCGAAGAGCTCCTGATGCATCGGATCCGCTGTATGAGCCTTATGGATAAGCTCCTTTGTGAGATACTCTGCGATGAATTCATCGGGGTCGTTCTCCCCGACAGCATCGTTCAGATACACCCGGATGATGGTATCCTCGTCACCGTGAATGATACCCGGCTTAAAGTATCTGTCCTCATACATTTCGCGTTTGATTTCCTTGTCTGGAATGATCACATTTGGTCCTCCAAGCCAGAAAATGCTCATGCTGCACCTCCTTCCACCTCAGGCGTTTCTGCCATCTTAAGAAGGGTCGGGAGCGTCCAGCCGCAGACTCTGAGAAGAACAGAGTCTATTACAGCCTTGCCTTTTGCGTCCTGAGCTCTGTAATCCGAAATCAGTTCGGCGAACTCGTCATCGGTGTCGCTCAGAACTTCGTTGAAAAACACCGATCTTGTTGAGATCGAGCCTTCCCTTTCTAGCTCAAGATAGCTCTGAAGCTCGCTGTCAGATATGGACGCCAGCTGAGCGATCGGTTTATCATCTGCGTGCATCTGATGCTCAAGAGAATCCTCCTCATCCCAGATGAAAATCTCGGATGAAATGCTGAGAAGTTCGCAGAATTCCTCGTCTGTACCCCACTCGTCGGAGATCTCGTACGTACTGTAGATATCTCCGTCTTCAGAGATCTTGCAGAATGAATGACGGATGCCTTCCAGAATATGCATAAGCTTATCCACGGTGTAGCCCTGCCACTCTACAAAATCCCAGTAAAAAATGATGTACAGGTTATCAGGAGTCTTTCTGACGAATTCCCTAGGCTTTCCCGGATGCTCAAAGATCCCGCTTTCGCGGATCACATCATAGTCTCTGACGTCTATCGCCAGTGCGACTTCGCAGAACGGAGTGGCAAAATATTCGGCCTCTGGTACTGCGTTTTCAGGTTTGATTTTCTCGTTCATTGTGTTGTTTCCTTTCTTGTAAATCAAAATGGTGTTGTAAAGGGGAGGCTTTGCGGCCTCCCCTTTGATGAGTCGTTATCTTCTATTTCTTCTCCTTCTTCAGTTTTCTAGCTTTTCTTCTGGCCTTGACTGCCTCAATCGTGCTTGGCATCTCTCTTATAATCCACAATATCTGAGTGACAATCGTGTACGCAAAGAAAGAGATGGCTGCAAGAATAAGGGCTGTTAAAAGGAGCCAGTAAAGTGCTTTTCCCGGGTGCAAAAGAGCAGTAATTATGTTCAAAGTGTTCATGATGCTGTCGTCTGCTATGGAAACAAGCAATGAGCAGCCTAAGGTAATGAACATGAGGCACAAAATTAGGCCTAACAAGGCAATAATTACATTCTCTACAGTCCTGCTCGCGTCATAATCCTCTTCGTCTGAGCTGAAATGGCTCTGAACTTCAAGCGCTGAATAGAATACGAGCGCTGCCACAAGGATTACGAAGGTCACAATGACAACTCTCGGAAGAAAATCAGCCCATGCGGCTGCATGCGGTCTTATCTTCTGGAAAAGTGAGCCGTAGCACTCTCTCATAGGTGCATAAGACATCGCCCAGAGAGCGATAAGCTCCGCGAAATAGAAAATTCCCGTGAGTGAAAGAAGCTTCTTGCCTGCATTTGCTTTAGACAATTTTTCCTGCCTCTTTGCGCGTCTTTCAACACTTTCCTCAGGAGTCTCCTGAAGCCAGGCTGAAATAGCCTCAATAACGTAATTAATAATTTTTTTTACCATAAGCGTTTTATCCTTTCTTTAATAATTGATATTGATGATTTTCTGGATAAGGTCCGTTGCAACGCCACCGAGCATGCCCATAGCGGCGTATGCTACTGGTCCTTCCTCCAAAGTTTTGGCAGTTATGATTGGCCATCTCTGTGGTGCGCCCGCTCCCTGTGTTACAAGATTTATGTCCAGATACACTCCTTCGCTTCCTCCTGTTGACGGAGTCGCTTCTACCCAGTAGTAGTCGCTTCCGTCAAGGAATTCTGCGATAGGACGTTTTCTGTACGTATAACCTGTAAGCATGTAGTCGAGTATATGCAGCACATCGATAGGCGTTTCGCCCGGATATGCAAGATGCGGCAGGTTCTCAGGCAGACTCTTTTCAAGGAGCCTGCAGAGATCTTCCGCAGTAAAGCAGTCCGGCTTTTCAATTATGAGCCGTTCATCTTTCATGGTGTTTTATCCTTTCTGTTAAAATTTACTTTCTGCCTTCTGAAGCGAGGCGGAACTTATCAACTCCCGGGATAACGGCAAGCGTTCTGCCGCTGTCCCAGCTGATGTGGATCTGCCCTGCATCGTCTACGTGGTTTACAGTGCCGACAGAGCCGGGTGCTATGGGCCTCGGATCGTCCTCCATGAGGATCATCACGATCCTGGTGCCTTCCGGGCACTCCTGTCTGAGTCTTTCCAGATCTTCGCGCTTCATGCTTCCACCTCCTCATCGTTGAAAATGTCCATCGGGTCATAGACGACCTTTGACGCCGTCATAACTCCGTGATCATATTTGCGCCAGATAAGTGTGGCTTCGTAATCAGCAGCGTATCCTATCGCTTCCTGTTCGCTGTCGAATGAGGATGCGAGGAACGGTCTGTCGCTTACAAAAGCATTCATGCAATCGAAGAAATAGTATTCACCATGCAGGACAGTGCCTGCTGTACTGAGACCGAGATAGAAGAACTTCTTGCCCTTGCCGTAGTCGTTCATTCCGAACGCCATGTAGCGCGGCTTCTTCTTCCTGGTATCATATGGCTCTCCCATCAGAAAGCCTGCATGAACAGGGATATTGAAGTCGCTCAGAACTTCCCTTGCCTTTCCGGCAGGAAGATCTTTCGGCGGCATGCAGTTCAGCATCTTTTCATAGATGGCCTCGTCTATCTGCTGGCCGGGAACCGCTTTAAATGTCCCGTCTTTTGCCCACTGAGCATAGGTGTACATAGTGTTGTCTCCTTTCTTAATTAAATATGATCAGGCGAGCTTGAATACATCCACTTCCGGATACAGCAGATTCAGACTGCCGTCACTCCAGTCAACGTGGATACGCCCATATTCGTCAACACACTGAACGATCCCTGTTGTACCCGGTTTTACCGGATAGGGACCTGTTGTGTGAAATGCCCTTATTTTTGTGCCGGGCGAATAGACGCGTCTGAGCCGTTCAATGTCTACGTCTCTCATTGTTGTTTCCTCCGTCTAAACATCAGAAAAGGGAGACTGTGTTGTCTCCCCTTTCCCGTTAAAAATAGATGCCCTTATATTGCTGCGATCTCCTCGAGAAGAATAACCTTCTCATAGAGATCAGTCGCTTTTTTCAGCTTGTTTTTCGTCTCTTCCGGGAGACTGAGCAGGGCTGGAGAGCCTATGCTGTCCAATGCCTTCTGGTATCTCCTAAGAAGTTCCGGATCATGCTCTGGTGGCTGCATGCTGCAGCAGTCCATATGAGCAATTCCCTTTTCAACGAGCTGACAAGTACTTCTGCGGATCTCAGTGATCGCACAGCCGGCACAGTGCGCTCTGTCTTTGCAGAGCGAGCAGAGTGTGTCGGATGCAAGATTGAACCGATAGCGTTCTTTCTCGTTTTGGAGCTTGATCATTGGTATCATCTGACCACCCCCTTCACGATTATATCCGACGAGGAACAATGATTCTCGAAGGCGAGAAGCCCTTTCGTTGCTTCAAGCTCTCCATTGGATGTGCCGCGAACGGTATATGAGGCGATTTCTTTGCCGTTGAGGGTGAATACGAGCCAGAGCTCGCGCTTTTTTTCACGCTGCATCATGACTTTTCGCCTCCTTTCTCTTTTCGAGCTTAGGTGCGCGATATTCCTCCCACTGCAGGGAACCATCTTCATCCATCCAGAATCTGAGGCCGCGCCCTTCGAATGTCACTTCGACGGAGCCGTCCACTGCTTCCTCGATGTCGAGGTTGTCAATGAGTGCAAAATCATTACTGCTGCCGATACTTTCTCCGCAATGCGGGCAGTATGCATACGAATATGCTCCTGCCGGAAGAGAAATCCCACTTGGCGATGGATCGTCCTGTACTATAATCAGGTCATCCTCGCTGAAGATTCTCTTGCAATTGTCGCATCTAATCATGGTGTGTTGTCTCCTTTCTTCGCAAACAAAAAAGACACTCAATGTGCCTTTTTCCGTTAAGATAAGTTGTTTTTTTGGGGGGGTTAGAGGCGTCTAACTCTACTTAAGCCCATGCTTTGTTCGGTCTCTGACTTCCTGCGCTTTAGCATCGTTGAATCTTTCAATCGTTCCGACAAGATATCCCGTGATTCTTCTGATTCTCTCGAAGCCGACGCCCTCGCCGACCAATCCGTTTACGTTTCTGACTTTTGTATTATTCATAGTCTTACCTCCTATCTACATCTCTTTTCCGTAAAGATAGTAATTACCTTTATCGGCCAATTCACACTGGCAGTCAAAGCGATCTGCCAAAGCCTTTTCCCAGGCCTTCTTCCATTTCTTGCTCCCGTACTGCTCCTTGTATTCAGGATATGTGCAGTGCAGAGCTTCCGGAGCTGAAAACAGCGCCTCCCCGGTGTTGTACAGCGCATCATAGGCACTGTCCAGAACGAGAAGAGAATCGTCAAGGATAGCTTTTACGATATCGTATCGCTGGCTATCCGACAGATCCACTTTCTTCTCTTTCACGGTGCTGCTTTGTGGCTTATCAGACGGGCTTGTGTCTGAAGAAGGGCTCAGTGCCCTTATAAGCAGTTTGAACAGCAGGATGATCGAGACTACGATGAACTCGATGATCGAGTAAATGAGAGTCAGCATTGCTAATCCCTCCTTCCGATATCTTCTCTGTAGATCTCATACCTGAGCATGAAATTGTCCGCCTCGATTCTGGCAAACTTTTCATTTCTGCGTCCTTCATAGCGAGCCATTCTGATCGCCGCTTTCTCACTAGGTCTGATGACCGCAAGCCTGTATGCCGCAGTGATCGCAAAGGCAATCAGCATTGCGCAGGCTGTTGTGATTTCGTCCGGGCCTGTGATATGGAACAGCACTCTGGCCATCCATTCACCGCCTGTGATTGATGCGATAGTGGCTACAACGTAAAACAACTTTTTCATGGTGTTACCTCCTTTTAAATTAAAAATGGCTTCGCGTCACCGCTGCGAAGTCATCGTTTGCTTAAATAAAAAAGCACCTGCGATGTCGTAGGACATACAGGTGCTCAATCTTAAGCTGAGAATACGTTAATATGACTATATTATATATGCAAATGCAATTAATAACAATAAGGAATTTGTGAGCGCTGCATCACTTGGATGAGTGCCTTTTCAATGGCATGTAGCACTCCAGCTTACAACCCTTTCCGCCGGGAAAGCCCACTACTTTAGTGGTGGGATGATAGGCGGCTTTTAATTTGCGCAATGTGTATAGTTATTATATAATATACACATGGATAATGATTATAGAAGAACAAAAACAACAGTGTCTCTTATCAACTATCATTTTGTTTTCTGTCCCCGCTATAGGAGGAAGATCTTCAACATCCCCGGCGTAGAGGATAGATTCAAAGTGCTGACGGCAGCTGAATGCGATCGCCTCGGCATTGAAGTCCTTGCCATGGAATGTCACGTCGATCATGCACATCTGTTTTTGAGCTGCCTTCCGTCGCTGAGTCCCTCGGATATAATGCACCAGCTCAAAGGTGCCACATCTTTTGCGCTCCGCGAGGAATTTCCTCAGCTTGTGAAGATGCCGTCCTTGTGGACGAGGAGTTTCTTTGTCTCGACTGCTGACAATGTAAGCAGCGAGACCATCAAGTGGTATGTTGACACCCAGAAGACGAGGTACTGATGACACAGCACAAAGGCTATAGGTATCGAATATATCCGAATAAGGCGCAGATAGCGCTTCTGTCGCAGTTCTTCGGGTGCTGCCGTTTCGTATATAACCGCTGCCTTTCCCATCGAAAGGATGTCTATGTCGCTGAGAAGCGCAACGCATCTCAGTATGAGTGCATGCGCCTTATAACGGCGATGCGCCACGATCCTGAGTACGTATGGCTCGCATCATGCGACAGCATGGCGCTTCAGGAATCCGTCAAGGATCTGAACAAGGCCTTCGTGAACTTCTTTGAGAAGCGCAGCGGATATCCGAAGTTCCATAAGAAATCATCTGATCAGAGCTACCGCACACGCAATCAGGGCGGTGGCATCCGCATCGAAGGAAACCGTATCGTGCTTCCGAAGCTCGGTGCCGTCAAGGCGAAGATATCTCGTCTTCCGGGCGGCCGCATCCTAAATGCCACAGTGTCTAAAACTACGACAGGTAAGTATTTTGTGTCGCTCTGTGTCGAAGAGGAGCTTGTCCCGAAGTCCAATGCCGGAGGTACTCTAGGTATCGACCTCGGTATAAAGGATCTCTATGTTGACAGTGACGGCTATATAGAGCCGAACCCGAAGTATCTCGCGAAGTACGAGAAGCAGCTCCGCCGTGAGCAGCGTTCACTCTCTCGCATGATCGAGGCTAACATCGCAGGCTATACAAAGAACCGTAAGCCTGTATGGAAACGACCTCTTTCCGAGTGTTCGAACATACAGAAGCAGAAGCGCAGGATCGCTTTGATACACGAGAAGATATATAACTGTCGTACCGATAATTTGCACAAGGCATCTACTAAGCTGGTGAACGAAAACCAAGTCATCGCTTTAGAGACGCTAAAGGTGAAAGGGATGATACGTAATCATCATCTCGCGAAAGCCATATCCGACGCCTCATGGTCGCGGCTCGTCACAATGCTTGAGTACAAGGCATTTGAGCATGGGTGTACTGTACTTCGTATCCCGACTTTCTATCCATCGAGCCAGACATGTTCATGCTGCGGATATAAGAATCCTAAGGTCAAGGATCTGTCCGTGCGCTCGTGGATCTGCCCGGACTGCGGGGTCGTCCACGACCGTGACGAGAACGCTGCGAAGAACATCCTCGCCAAGGCACTCGAATCAGCGTAAATATTTTCAGTACCGTGGGGCACACGGGAATTCACGCTTGCGGAGATCGTGTAAGTCGGCAAGTCTTCGGACGAGCTGCTGTGATCAGCGAAGCAAGAATCCCACGGCTTTAGCCGTGTGGAGTGTCAAAGCTCCTTTTTTCTGATCCGAAAGAAGTTTCTGCATTACCTCCTCGAACTCAGGAGTTGGTGCATAGCTGCGGTCCTTAAGATATTCTTCAGCTTCACGAATTTCGATATCCATTGCCTTTAAGAGTGCCGTTTGCAAAATGTCGTAATCAATCATAATCATACCTCCCCACTACTAAAAACCTCGTTTTTCGCAGCAAGGGGACATTTTTTCCGAAATAAATCAATTCGTTTTCCAGCTTGATCCTGTCACATAGTCTATGGATATCCCTGGCTCTACGTTATAACAGAAAACGTTGATATGAAACTTCGTTCCTCTACTCTCTACATCGCCTGCTTCGATATGTACGCCTCTACAGACCAGCTCGTTGCCTTTGAAGACAGGAGTTGCACGGTATAGGATCCTTCCTCCCTTTCTCAGGAGCCAGTTCTGCGTAGCTTTCTCCGCATAGGACAGTTGGCCATCGACATTCATATATTCAGTGCCTGTGACAAGGTTCCTCGGATCGTCAGTAATCCCGGAGACCGCGTACATTATGAGGTGGCAGCGGTTGTATAACCATCCGCTGTTTCTGCTGATCAGATCCGGGTACTGTGCCTGCTTCCACCCGGAAGGCGGGACATGCGACAGATCGAAGTCTCTTTCCCCTTCCGGTATCGTGTCTTTTCCAAGTGAAGCTTCACACACACCGCATCTGCCGAGCCCGTCGAGCTCGGATAATTCTATATACATAGATTCTGCTTTCTTGTAATCCTCTTCCGTGAATTCCGGTTTGTTCCCGTTCAGGACATAGGTTGGTGTACCGGAGTATTCAGGGATAGAATCCAGAAGGCTGCGATTTTCTGTCTGCATTGGAACGGGTCTGTTTTCTGCCTGCACAACAGATTTGTCTAAATCCTGTATGCTTCCGAACTCACCGGGAGGATCCACTATCACAGAGTGTTGTCGCATCGTATATATGCCCGCACCAATGACTAGCAGCATAATCAGCAGCATTCTTACTGTTCTGTATAATTTTTCTTTCTTGCTGTATGGATATTTCATTTTAAGTTCTGTTCTGTTCGTCCATTTTGCCGCGCAGAATCTACATATTATATATAGTAGAGATTTTTGTTTTGAGTCGGTAAATACTTCAGCACCGGCAGACCTTCCCGGAAGTAGAGATTTCCAAATGCCGGCGCGAACGTCATGGCATCTACAATCAGTAGAGATTTTGCGACAAGCAACAAGCACAAGTACCTATCTACACCATGCGCATATATATGATATCCCTGCGCAGGCAAGTAGAGATTTTTAGCGGAAGCATGCGCTGCCGCGCTGTCAATGTTACTGTTCCTGTATATGCTGCAGCCAGTCGCTGCTTGATATAGACAGAGATACAGGTTTTGTCGTTTTGTCCCCTGCCCGTGCTGTCAGAGCCTCTTCTGACGCGCTGTTGATTCTATTGACTATCATCAGCCCCTTGCGGGCAATGTTGTATGCGCTATTATCGTCCTTTGGCGCCTCGAAGAAGCTTCCCGTGGCCAGATTCATGACCGGTGAAACGATATTCGATCCTGAACGCATCTGTACGATGAGGCCAAAGAGCGCAAGAAGATTTTCGTGGAAACTCTTATCGGTCATGCTGCACAGAGCTTCTCTGAGATCCGCTGAGCTTTCATCGATACCGTGGTCGTTCAGAAGGCCTGTGATCGACTCCGTCAGATCGATAGGCTTATAGTTTATGCCTTTATCTCCTCTGACCGCACGGATCCGCTCTCCATGTGAGAAAACGCTCCATTTCATCCTGCAGCCATCGAGCTGCTTCAGCCTGTTCTCGCTTATAAAGTAGCTGTAGTCAAAGTCGAATCTGTACGCCCTGACCTCTTCGTCGTAAACGATCCTGTCAAAGGCGTGCCAGAAGGCTTTGGCTGCGGGGATGTTTGTGTATCTGGTATCAAACAGGTTCACAAATCCTGTATTCGAATCTATTTCTGTGATCTTCCACGGCGAAACGTAGAAGATAAAACCTGTCTGTTTTCCGATCTTGTCGAAGCTTTCGAACGGAGCTGTCAGTTGATAAGCTCTGTAGATCCCGCCCGGCTCATCCGGTTCAGCGGATTTGTTTACAAGCAGATTCAGCTTGCTTATAAGGCGTGCTTCAAGCTGCTGATATACAGCTTTTTCTATCTTTTGGCGCTGCTGTTTGAACCCGAGGCTCATATCCTCGATCGCAATTACTGCGTCGTATTTGAGCATAAGGTCGGCAAGGATGCGCACGACCTGCCCGATGTAGCCGTCTTTAAGCTGCTTTATTCCCTCTACTGATTCCCAGCTCTTTCTTTCAGCCATACGCTGGTTTTCTCTGCTTTCAAGGAGCTTCGCATAGTCGGTCTTCTTAGGCTTACTGCCGGAAGCCTGCTCTATGACGTTGAGAGATCTGTTCTCTAAAACAGTTCCCTTTGGGTCAAGGACGCAGATCTGGATGAGATTGTTTTCTCCCCTGCTCACACCGATGACATGTACGTTGTCTTCCTTCTTTATAGCGAGTCTCGCTTCGGTGTTGATAAAGCTGAAATTCGGTGCGGAAGCATTTATGGTGATCGGCACGTTGAGCTGGAATTTGTCTACCGTGAATCTGCGGTCCTTTACGATGTCATACTTAAGGACCTTGTTCCTCTTCGGATTCAGAGGGTTCTTTGCTGCTACTACATCGCCTGCCCTGCGGATCACGGCATCTTCCGGTTTTATTGATGCCTGTCTGAAGAAGAGTTCTGCTCCTCCGTTGAGTCTGCAGATCGGGGGCTCCCCGTTTCTAGGATCAAACAGTGCTCTCCAGTAAATAGTTGACAGGTCCGGTTTGCCGTATGCCTTGTTGCTGAAATCCCTGTGCCAGATCTCGAAGAGATAGAGCTGCCCGTTCTCTACAAGCTCGTTTACGACAGCTGTATCTATCGGCCTGTACTTTAGCGAATATCCTGCTGTTTCTACTTCACGGAAGAAGCCTGAGATATCCTCGTAAGCAGCAGTTTCCGAGAATTTAAAGGAGAACATCTGCCATGCGTCCGTGACTGCGATACAGTCCTTGTAGAAGTCGATGAGCCTGTGGCAGTCTTCAAGGCTGAAGTCTTTTCCCTTCTTGAAGGTGCCGCTCTTGTAAATGCGCATGATGTCTTCTGAAGGTTTGTAGTTTTCGATCCCCTTCCTGGAGAAGATAACGTGCGGAAGAGCTTTGTTGGCTCCGGTCAGCAGGTTGTACCTCATCTTCATATAGACATCGTCCGTTACTGCTTCAGGGACCTTTTTGAACAGGTTGCCCTGCCCTTTTGCAATGATCCCAAGATAGTATTTGCCGTCTTTCAGAAGCAGCGTTCCGAGCTTTGCGCTTTCAACGCTTTCCGCCCAGCCGTCGAGGAGGAGGGAAGAACCGAAGTTGAGTTTGACCTTTTCAGTCGTATATATCTTGCCTGAAAGGTAGTTTCTGGTTTTGTTGTAGATGGAAGTAACAGCATTCAGCGCGTCCATCAGCGGCTCATAATCTGTGTAGAATGCGAGATCTTTGTCTCCCGTCCTGACGGAAAGGTTCTCTGCAGAGCGTCTGATGTTCAGGGCCGCGTCAAGGTATTCCTTTATAACGGCTTTTGCCTTGCTGCTGCTTTTGAGGCTTCTTGGCTCTGAGCCTCTCATCTGAAGGAATGCGAGGAGGTCTCTTCTTGCCAGATCGAAAGACATCTTGCAGAAGCCTGCCTCGCCCGTTATGTATGTCGACAGCTTCCCGTCTATTCCCGGAATGATATCCAGTTCTCCGATGCTGTAATACTCTTTCTTTCTCAGCGCTGTGTCTTTCTGCTTACGGTATGCTGCGGAACGGCGCTTCTTTTCGGTCACATCCTGTTCGAAATCGTATTTATCACCGAGAAGCTCTTTCATCTGACTCCAGGATCCGAGCATCTTATTCGATATGTCATTCAGAGCTTTTGTCCTGATGTATATCCCGTTAAAATCGTAGCCTCCTATGGAGCTTATGAGGGCCGTCATGCCTTCCGCTGCAGGCCTGAAGAGCTCATCCAGCGCGAGGAGCGCGTCTATTACCTCATCGTCCTCTCTGAACGCTTCAGGGATGAACGAGAGTGTCGTTCTGTCGCTCAGGATCTGCTTTTTCAGAGGTGTCAGCTTGGGAAGACGGTCTTCTTTGCTTTCAGCTGCCTGATTTGCCAGGTTGATGTATTCGTTCAGGCCTTTTATCTTAGTCCCGTCTTCTTTTGCAAAGCCGCCGATAAGCTGGTTGTATCTGTCGATGCCGCTCTGGGCCATTACCTTGCTGAAGCCTTCAACGGAGAAGGAGTCAGACATGCTGTCATCGCCAAGCAGTGCAGCTAGTTCTTTTTCAGCTGTCTTTATATTGTCCGGGAGAACTTCTAAGATCCTCGTGAATTTCCTGTGGTTATCGAGGAAGATAGGCAGGTTGTCGTCTATGATCCTGCCGGCGACCGAACCACTCTTTCCGGAAGCGTCATATATAAGCCTCCTGTTATTGTGGTAGCCGGTGAAGTAAGATGCGAATCCTTCAAAGCTGCTTATAGCTGCCATTGCTTCTGCGTCATTCTCATACATAGCAGGAAGAAGCTTGTCGAAGAGATCCGCCTTAAAGAGGTCGCTAAAGCCTTTTGCGCCTGTGAGATCATTTGATATATTCTCAGTCATGCGCCTTGCGAGGTCATTCATTTCCTCTCTGGCCTCATCGCCCTTTTCCGGGTGGAAGTAGAGAGCTGCATATGCGGTAAGATCGCTCCCGAGGGAAAAGCCATTAAGAGTATTTTCTATGTGGGTTTTGTGGAGCCCGTCTATGAGCTTCTGGACTTTCTTCTTTTCCTCTGCCCGTCTTGTGTCCTCTTCTATGATCCCCCGCTCTTCGATGTATTCGAGGGTCTTCCCCTGCGGGATCAGGCCGAATCTAAGCGTTTTGCTGATCTTGTAAAGATTTGTGAAATTCTCGTACATGGTGTGGCTGGTTCCTTTCGCTTATAAAAAAGTGCGGTCCGTCTGTTCCGGGGCTCCGCACTTTTGTCTGTTTTTATTATTAAACGAAAGGAGCCGGGGGAAATGCCTAAAAATCGGTGACCGCATTTCCTCCGGCTTAACACCATGAACACCATATCACAAAGAAAGGAATATGGTTCATGTTTCAATGAGTATTATAGCAGTAGATAACGCAGATTGCCACTTCTTTTTTGTGACGGTGCTGTTGCACTTAGGGTGATTGTTTAATGGCTCGGATGATAGTAGCCGAGCTCGATAGCAATGAAGTAGATCGCCCTCTTTCTGTATTTACTGAGCGTTCGCGGAGTAATCTCCAAATTTTCGCGCGAATATCCATAGACAAGGTTGTTTGTAAGGACATCTTTCAGCTTTTTGCCGGTGCGATTGTCTCTGCATGTCCTTGCTGCCTTGTATATGCCTTCGTGGATCGCTTTGATCTGCGCCTCTGCTGCTCTCTGTTCCCGCTGTTTATCTACATGAGCTATAGCGATATTCTCTGTCTTTCTGGAGATGCTGTTTGTAGGTGAGACCGCTATTCCTCCGTACTGAGGGACCAGACCGTCCATATAGTCGTCGAGAGACCACGGAAGCTGCTCCGCTTTCTTCTCAAGCGAGGCATAGTTCTTCAGCAGATCCATAACCTTTTGCACTATATCTTTCGGCAGATGATAAGTCGTCATCAGAGGTCCTCTTCCTCGACTATTTCGAACTCTTCAGCGTTATCGATCTTGACACGCCTGATGAAATCTTCAGGGTAAGGTGTCCCGGTCAGAATGTACGCGACCTGCGCGATCTGACTCAGGCGGAGCTTGCTGGGATCACGCAGAAATATCCCCACATAATGTGGATTTACGTGCATCGCTTCAGCAAGGGCCTTCTTTGTAACCCCTGCGTCGAACATCGCGTCTTTGACCTTCTCAACATCCAGCTCAAGATCGTATTCCTGATTGGCAAGGCTGTTAATTCCCATGTTCGCCCTCTTTTCTGCTTTAGCTTGAAAATATATTTCACTCTTTAGTCGATTTTAGCATATAGAATGAACCGATTGCAACAGTGTGTGACACGGAATTGATATCAGCTTGACCTTATATTGCAACCGCCGAAGCGGGGAATGTTAAATTCATAGGTGTTGATTTTTATTAAGTTTATGAGGAAGGCGTAGATGAGTTGGAATGACTTCTGTTGGTGACAGACAGGCGGTATCGGTTAACATAAAGCAAGAGAGCCATTTCTGGCTCTCCTTTGCTATTCTTATTCAGTTGACATGCGGAGCTTCCACTGTTAAAGTCGCTCAGGCGGTGAAATTTAAGCGTCTCCGCCCTACTCTGCTGCCTTTGCAGACGTGTTTTTCGTGTGCTTGTCTACGTACTCCAGTATCGCCATCTCCACGACCTTCGTCTTGTTTCGGCAGGTGTTCTTGCAGTTTTTCTCTGTCAGGCGGCTTTTTCGCATCACTAGATATAAGCCAGGTTTTCCCTATTTTATCGCACCATCAACACGCCCATGACTGCAAAGCAATGCAACCCTTGAAGATATGTCCCAAGCCTTTGCCATTTCTGAAGTTGCCAAACTGGCAGCAAGGAATACTGCCGGCTTGATGGAAGGCTTCTATTTTATGCGAATAGTTTGACCTGTGAAATATCAGCTATAAACCGAGAAGTTGCTTTTTCTTCGCTTCAAATTCTTCAAAGGTAATGATGCCTTCATCTGCCAGTTCCTTATATCGGCGTATTTCAACCACAGGATCGATATGTCCTACAACATTATCAGGAGTAACTGTTTTTTCTTTCTTTAACATGTTGATCTTGGACACGATATCGTGCGCCTTCCTGAGGGCTTCATAATACTCGGCAGTAGTTGTTGAAATTGGTGTTGTTAAGACATCAATATAAAAAGCTGGCTGTTCATAATTATTGACCGTCAGTTTTAGCGACAATGAGTTGCAAACAGCATCTCTTCCACCTGCGCCTCCTATAACGGCTCCCGCAGTGCCCAAAATAGCCGTTCCAACTGCTGCTTCAAAGGCGTTTGATGTCGTGGATCCACCATTTTCAATAATCTCACACCCTTGAATTTGATCGTATGAAAACTTTACATACTCATGGGCCGGTGCATTATAATCAAGCCTCGGCAGAAAGTAAGCTACATGATTCGCATCATCAAACTTTGCAACAGACGGCACTTCATAATTAATGCTGCCATCGATATCCTTATCAATCTTAGCTAAAGCAACTATCTCATCTGCATTGCAGCTTTTCATCCAAGCGAATGAGGTTATCCCCATATCACTCGTACAATTACTACAGATTTTGCCTTTCTTTATGTCATGAGAAACATCCATAAAGCCAATCTTCTTCCCGCATATGCTACAATTTGCCATTTTTATCTCCTTACCAAAAAGTGATAGTTAACATAAACTCATCATACCACAGAGTACTTTCTATATGAAAAACAGCAATCTCTTAGCATTAGTTGCGTCCCTGAGCAGACCAGTAATTGCTGAGGTCGTCCAGGCAGAATGCTGCGTGAGTAGACTTATCTGGATTGGATTTATAGGAGAATCCGTATTTACCATACTGATATATGCTCCATGTTTCGAGAACGTCTCTGCCTCCAAGACAGGAAAGCTGCTCGTAGGTATAGTTCTCTTTCATCCATTTTCCGATGGCTGTGAGGTCTGCATCCAGCGTGCCCGTTGCATCGCCGTTATTTTTAGCCGATTCAAGGCAGGTTCTTGCTACTTCCAGACATTCCTGTCTGTATGGGCTGAGACCTTCCGAATTGGCGTTGGCGTTGCATGTATGCGTCCACTTGCCGATCTGCTGACCGTTATAGAACACACCTACGGTTACAGTGCCAGTCGTAAAGCCGAGGCCCTGAGTAACTGCCTGCGAATTCGTTTCTCGATCTTCGAAACACAGATACTTAACAGACGCTTTCTTATCCGCATAGTATGCTTCCTCGAATGTTCCGAGACATTTTGCGAGACGCTTGCCGTTCTTTTCTACTACTGAGATCGTTCTGTCCTGTATCTGAAGAACATCCGGACTTTCATGCGTGCTTACAGTTTTCAGCCCCGTTATTTCAAACGTGAGCTTATTCATATCGCCGTTGTACATTACTACATAAGGGCTCCAGTTTCCGAAAATAGAGCCATAGTAATCCTCGCTGCTTGGCGCGACTTTCCATGTTACTCCATTCTTCTGGGTAAAACCATCGAAGGTTCCGTCGACGGTTTTGTCCCATTTCGCCAGATCCTTATCTAACATGCAAGCGTTGGACTGCTTGTCGATCCAATATGGCGTGCCATCAGAATCTACATCTTTGGTTATCGTTCTCGTTACACCCTTATAATCCGTTACCTGCTTGGTTACGGCCGTAGGTGTTGACGGAGTCGATGGTGTTGCTGGCGTAGCAGTATCTTCAACCGTTCCGGTTGCACCGCTGTTAGCTGTGATAGTGAATTCCTTCGACTTCGTTTGGATCTTTCCATTCTTTATAGCAGCTACCTGGAAGGTATAGTTTTCTCCTTCCGTGAAAGGTGTGAAGAAGAAGGTTGTTGATGACTCCTGCTTTACCTTGCCGTCATAGATGATCGCATACGCTTCAGCTTTGGAAACAGCGTTCCAGGTTATCTTAATGTATCCTGACGCTGACTTAACGGCATAGCTAATGCCCTTCGGTGCAGGAAGGATGTTTTCCTTCGCTGTATACTGCGCAGTATAGACCTTGTTACCTGTAGCTGCGCTAACAGCCGGTGACCAGCCCTTGAAGGTGTAGATGTAATCATCATCAGCAGCTCTTGTAGGTGTGCTGCCGCTGTATGATGGCTTGCTGCCCTGCAGCACAGTCGAAGACTGGAGTATTGTGCCGTCCCAGTTCTTCCATGTGATGGTGTACTTATTGAGCGGCGCGGTCCTGACGGTAACTACATTCGATTTCTTCTTATATGTATATGTAGTTACTTTTCTGCTCTTGCCGCGCCATTTCTTCTTAGGCTTTTTCTTCTGCCACTTGCCTGTAGCCTTGTTGTACCACTGTTTTACCTTCTTGGTCTTGTAGGTCCTGATCTGGTATGTGTATGCAGTACCTGCTTTGAGACCGGAGTCGGTAAAAGCGTACTTCTTGCCCATGTGTGCTATGACCGCGCCGTTTCTGAACACAGCATAGCCTTTGTCTGGCTTCTTTATTTTGTTCCATTTTATGACAGCCTGCGTCTGTCCTGATGCATAGGCGCTGACCGTTACGTTCTTTGCAACTTTAGCTTTTTTCTTCTTTGCCATAGCGCTCGAATCAAGATTCCCCATCAGCAACGGGATACTCGTGAACGCTACGCAGAATGCTGCGATCATCGCGATCGCCTTCATGCTTCTCTTTTTCATGGTGTTTTCTCCTTTTCCTTTTCTCTTTTGGTCCGCGTCACCTACGAACTCATCTTCTTGGCTTAAATTATCCAAATTCGGAAATTAAAAGTCAACAAGTTGAGATTTCGGTTCTTTCCGTTCGAAGAGCTCGGGAGGCGGCTCGTTTCCTCTGTTTTCAAGGGTTTCCTGTCCGTCGCAGCAAGGTTTCATTTTATGAGAAAAATTAGAATTCGGTCTTCATTGTAACTTGTTTTGCCTTACGGCTTCCGCATACCGTTCCTCCGAAGAAGGCGTATACACGGGTTCTCGCCCCGTAGGGCGGTGTCCACATCGCCAATGTTATTCCGCGGTTTGCTGATATACGCACATCGGTTGCCCATCACCGATGTTTAACGCATATCCGTAGTGCCCGGGCTTTGTGGAGCATCCCGGGGTACCTGTATATTCGCGGATAACGTAGTGCTCTGAGCACTTAGGCTAATCAACTGACTTGTTTTCACAAGCCCCCGCTTCAAGACGTCAGTCTAAGCGGTGGGTAGTTGACCTAAAGAGAGAAGGCTCCAATGAAACGCGAACAAAGGCACTTTAAGTTCTCTTTCGAAGTCGTATTCCTTGAGGATTTCGTGCCAGGCGGCGGCCATGATTTTAGGATCGCCCTTGCCCTGACCGTATAAGGCGCAGAGCGTCGCCATAATCGTTAGAGTCTGTTCTTTTGCCATGTCTAAAACCTCCCCTCTGCGAGCATGTCCGCGAATGGATTTTTGCTTCCGGCCACCTTCGCCGCCCCCTATTTTGTACCAGTTTAAACGTATCTCCGTTTTGTACCAAAATTGATTGAAGCGGCGTCTTTCCTATGGTAGAATTTTAGTACCAATTATGACGGTCACTTGATTTGATATTGAGAAGAGGTAAATAATGGCAAAAAGGATATATGGCTATTGCAGAATCAGTACGCCAAAGCAATCTATAGACAGACAGATTCGAAATATACTCAAGGATTACCCTGATGCGATCATCTATCAGGAGGAATTCACCGGAACCAAACTTGACAGGCCTAAATGGAACGCCCTGATGAGACAGATTCGACCTAATGACACTATAGTGTTCGATTCTGTATCGAGAATGTCCAGGGATTCAGAAGAAGGGTTTAAGGTCTACGAGAAGCTGTTTTCTGATGGGGTAAATCTAGTGTACCTTAAGGAGCCACATATAAACACAGAAACATACAGAAAGGCTCTTGAGACGGGAGTGCCCCTTACAGGCACTGATGTGGACTATATACTTGAAGGTGTGAACAAGTATCTCATGTGTCTCGCTAAAGAGCAGATAAAGATAGCTTTCAATCAGTCAGAGAAGGAAGTCACGGATCTTCGCCAGAGAACCCGTGAAGGCATAGAGACCGCCCGCAGAAACGGAAAGCAAATCGGTGCGGTCAAAGGCCGGAAGTTAACGACTAAGAAGTCTGTAGTGGCAAAAGAGATAATAAAGACCCACTGCAAGTCCTTCGGTGGCACCCTTTCTGACGCTGAGACAATGAAGCTTGCTGGGGTGACGAGGAACACTTACTACAAGTACAAGCGGGAACTGATGGGGAAGTAGGTGCTTTTGCTGTCAAATAGATACCCGTACTCAATGTTTGAATAGTATGTCGTATTCCCAGGCACGAAAAAAGAGGAGGCGCTTTTATGCGTCTCCCCTCTTTGTTTCTACGTATTGATATAAACCTATGCACTTTCTGATCCGAGCATTATTGAAGCCGGATTGATAACATCTGTAACAGTCTTGTACTCTCCGGGCAGATATGTATCCAGCACTTGTGCTATGTAATTGTATGGAACTGCCATATCTGGCTGAAGCTGATGTCTGAAAAGGTAGATGGCTGAATTGACGTAGGTATCTATTGTAAGGCTTACAGTCTTTTGCAGCGATTTGCTGTCGTTGTTATGCATCTTGATGTTTTCTAATAATTTGCAGAGATATATATGCATAGACATCCAGTACTCTTCGCCCTTAGGTGAAGCGTCGATACCGGCAAAGAATGCCTTGTGACTATCCTCCAATGTGAACAATGCTCTCTGCAGCTTGCCGTAATTCTGCCCATCATAGGTAGAGCGGACTGCGTCTTCGATTTTCTCTTCGCTGAGCATCACCAGAAGATCCATTTTGTTTTGAAAGTTGTTATAGAAAGTGGCTTTTGTCACTGAAGCTCTGCGTGTTATATCTGTTATCCTGATCGTGTTATAGTCCCGTTCCTTGAACAGTTCATAGCTTGCGCTTATTATTTTATCTTTTGCTGTTGTTTGTTGAATTTCCAAATTAAATGCAACACAGCCGTTGCTCTTACTCTGGAAAGAAGGAAGTGTTGCTTTTACATTGAAAAACCGAAGTTTTGCATTAACTCTGAAAATACTTTATTGATATTCCGTGTTATTATATTTGCATATTCAGAATAAAGGAGGCTAGCCTGTAATGAATCCAAACAGAAAGCTAACAAAGCAAGAGGTGATTCGCTTCTGCAATGAATCTCGATTAAGACTCGCATACATTTCAACTACCAATTATGATTTTGAGCCTATAGTGGCATCGTGCGAGCATGCACTTAATGAAGCCGCAGACCTTCCCCAAGCATATTTGTCCGGATATACGCATCAGCCTGACTTCATGGGCGTTGATATCCCGTTGGTTTGGGACGTTAGCAAATTGCTAGAAACCGATACTCCCGTTACCACTAAGGCTGTACCTGTCACGTATTTGAGAAGTCTTATGACTCCGGAAATATTTGATGATCCATACGGGCAGTCGTTTTCTCGCGGACCAATAATCCTTGCAGAGCTGCCTTTTTGTCTTCCAAACGCTTGCATCCTTGATGGGAACCATCGTGTATTAGATGCTGTAAGGAATGGGGTCGCGACGCTACCGACTAAACTCTATTACGACCATGATCATATTAAATTTATGTCGCCGTATTCCAAGGTGTTATTTGGAGCTTGTTGCAACATCTTTTATGCATCCTTGCTCGTAGAGAGCAAGATTTCACTCGATGAATTCGAGAATCTTTCGTTTGAATTAGCGTAATCATCAAGGGTAAAACTTTTCCCCTGTCCTAGCGAGCCAATAATGATTTCGTTTGGCTCGGCTATTCTTTCAAATATATCGATATATTGTTTGTCTTTCATCGGCTTTTTCCTTTCATAGAAAAAGGCGCTGTCAATAAGCGCCATACTTTTGAATATATTGAAATTCACACCCTCAGATCGCTAGGACATGCTACCTTGCCTGTGCTACAATACTCGGACAAGCAAAAAGCCCTAAGAACGGATCCGTCGTAAAGCTTCGTTCTGAGGACTTCCTCTTTGAATGGTGCCCTGAGGACACCTCGGTTTTCTGTACCCTGATTATGATGGGTTATAACCTATTTGTCAACGAAAAGTTGACTTTATGGTAAGGAAAGTCTCGGTTCTGAGGGTGCCTGGTTGGACGTGCGTCCAGAAAGGCGTTTTTTATGTCTAAACAATCAATATTGAATTAGCATATTAAATGCAACACAGCCGTTGCTCTTACTTTGACAAGGCGGAGTGTTGCTTTTACTTTGACAAGTGATGGCGTTGCAGTTAGTCTGCCGATGCTTGTGTTATAATTCTTTGGGAGGTGAAGTATGACACAAGAATTATTGAATTAGCATATTAAATGCAACATTGCTGTTGCGATTACTCTGAAAGGTTGGAGTATTGCATTCACGTTGATAAGTATGGTGTTTTGCAATAACGCTGATAACAAAACAGGGAGCTGTGAGCTCCCTGCTGTATCAGTCATTATAGTGGCCTTTGCAAGCCTTGACTTTGATCTGACCATCGCTTACTTCGTAAACGAGCCTGTTGGCTTCATCGATCCGCCTGCTGTATGAGCCGGGCTCGTAGCTGAGCTTTTCTGGCTTACCCTCACCGCTCATTGGGCCGTCTCGATCTATGCTTTTGAGAAGCTTGTTGATCTTCTTCAGAGTCTTCTTGTCTTCAGACTGCCACTCGATGTAATGCTCCCAGCCCTTCTCCGTGAAAATGATATCTGCCATTACTCAGCCATTGCCTCCAGCTCTTCCATAGTCTTGACAACGACCTTGCCCTCACGGAGCTGCCTGTCGCTTTCCGCGAGCATGGCAAGATACTGAGCATTTCTTTCAAGCTTTTCAAGCTCGTTGTAGCGCTCAAGGCTCATCATGACTACGTTGCGGTCGGCTCTTCTTGTTACGATAAGGGTGTCCTTTGTATCGCATACCTGATCGCAGTAGCCTTTCAGGTTATTTCTTAATGCTGTGTAGTTTGCTGCTAACATTGTTACCACCTCTTTATGTACAGTTTTCTGTCAATGTTATTGTACATGTTGTGGTTGAGTATGTCAATCGACTGTGCTATATTTTTCATGGAGGTAAACAGTTATGATTTACAAAAATGAATTGCAAGACTATTGTGATGCAATACGGAGAATCCTAAATTCACAGTTTTCTGATGCTATGCAAAGGGCTTTTTTGGCATGGATTGATGTGTTGCCCGAAAAGAACATGGGCATTGTTGCTCCGACCGAGTCGCCAGAGTATCCACAGCAAGCGTATTTGTTGCGATTTGCTCCAGGTGTTGAAATTGGATTTTACATTCCCAATTTGCTTGACCAATATGATCACGGCCGCCTGAATGTGTCCAGAGTTTGCGCAACTTCTACAAATGACATCATATTCTCTAAAGAAGTTGCTGAGCCATTCATGCAAGACGATTCGTCAATAATGGCTGTCAAGTTTCCTGTAGGGATTAGCGACTTGCGCACTCTGAAAGACTATATTGTTGATGGCAATAAACGCATTTCATCTATGTTACGATCGGAGAGTATTCAATCCATTTCTTACAACCGTGTAGAACCGCACTCATTAACGCCTTGGTGTTTTACAGACGTATATTCTCATTTTATTCTTTTATACACTTATGATATGGTTTTGTCTGTTGTTCATAATGACCCTATGGGCGTCTTATTTAGAATTGGCGCTGAAACAATTCCCGGGCTGACAAAATATTATCCTAAGTTTTTAGAGGACTTAGCAAGCAATTCTTCTTCGTAGAGTTCTCGAAGCATATTTGACTTGTGTATTTCATCAGCATAATTGTCGTTAGTGATAGGATTCAGCGGGTCATTCACATAGCTCGTTGTTTCTTTTTTTTCGTCTTTCTTCATGAGGGAGCTCCTTCCAATAAATTTCCTAAGGAGTGAATCTTCGTAAGAAAGAAGCATTTCCATTGATTTTGATATTTCGTCTGCATAATTCTTTTTAGTAAGAGGATTTAGAGGGCTTGATTCAGAGCTCTCTATTTTTTCCGCTTCTGCTTCGCTGCTTATTAACTCTACGTCTTTGCTTTGATTGCACATTGCACTTTCCTTTCGGTCAATGCAAATATATGCGGCAACAACATATTGTAGCTTTGAAGACTTTTGATTCTGCTCTATGCTACAATACCCGAACAAGCAAAAAGCCCTAGGAATGCTCCTCGTCGAAAAGCTGCATTTCTAAGACTTCCTCTTAAAATGGTGCCCAGAGGACACCTCGGTTTTGTGTACCTTGATTATACCTGCATTCTCAGGGGTGTCAACAAAAATCGAGTGTTTCCGAGCGCCATATTGGGCGTGTGCCCGGAAAGGTTTATTTATGTCTAAACAATCAATTAAATCGCCTCCTGTTAAAGGTTCTCACTTTACCATTGAGGACCGCGCTAAGATCGAATATAGCCTCAATCACGGTCATTCTATCCGCTCTATTGCCAAGGATCTTAGCAAGGCTCCGTCTTCAGTCAAGCGTGAGATCGAGCGCAACTGTACTACGATCAAGAATTACGCCAACAGCTGCTCTAAGATAAACACCTGCAATGTCCGCCATGCATGCGGCAGGATGGATTGCAATCGCCTTTGCAGAAATGGATGCCGAACTGACTGCTACCGTTGGTGCGATGAATACGAAGTCCTGTCCTGCGAAAAGCTCCTGAAGTCGCCGCATGTCTGCAATGCGTGCAAACGCAACAGCAAAAAGAATTTCCAACCATGCAGCATGGATCGTCAGGTTTATTACGCCAATGAGGCTCATGCCAAATACAGGGAGACTCTGGTCGGTCGCCGCAGTGGCTTCGATCTGACTCTCGGAGAGCTGATCGACATCGACAATGTCGTTTCGCCTCTCATAAAGAAAGGCCAGTCACCGTACCACATCATGCAGAACAATGTGCTGCCGGTGAGCCTCTCCACCCTCTACAGGATCGTTGACAGCGGGGAGCTTGAAGCTGGCAACATCGACCTCAAGCAGAAACTCCGCCGTAAACCGCGTAAAACCGAGCGTCATGGCGAGAAAATCTCGAAAAAGATACAGGAGGCCAAAGTTGGTCACATGTATGGTGATTTCCTTAAATATATGGAGGACCATGACACATTCCACACCGAGATGGACTGTGTGATTGGCAAGCGGGATGAGCCGCCTGCCCTGCTCACTATCCATTTCCCCGGCCTTCAGATGCAGCTCTCTTTCTATCTTGCAGAGCATACAGCTTTTAATGTCGTTACCAAGCTTGATGCCATAGAGCATCTTCTTGGATACGACCTATTCTGTAGGATCTTCCCGGTAATACTTACAGATAACGGGAGTGAGTTCGCTGATGTTGCCGGCATCGAGAGATCTGTCTTTGATCCGAAGCTTAAACGCACGCATGTATTCTACTGCGAGCCTAACCGTTCGGATGAGAAAGCGTCCTGCGAGAACAATCACAGACTGATCCGCGATGTTATCCCTAAGAGCACGTCCCTTGTGCCATACACTCAGGAAGACATCTTGCTGATGATGAATCACATCAACAGTTACTGCCGCAAGAAGTCTTTCGGCAAATGCGCCTATGATCTGGCGATGGATGTATTCCCGGAAGAATTCTTTGATCTGCTCGGGCTGTACAAGATCCCGGCTAACGAGGTCATGCTTAAGCCTCAGCTGCTGAAAGACGCTTACGAGAAAGCTAAAAACAGAGACAAATAACTGTCTCCAAAGTTAACGCAACAGGCGTTGCATTAAACCCGACAAATGGACATAAATTACTGTGTCGGGTGATTTTGTGTACCCTTTTTTCTGTGCTTCGAGACCGCTATGCCTTGATTTTTCATTCATCAAAAAGCGCCAGCATCGTTGAAATACCAGCGCTTTGTTGCATTTACTTTGAGTGTTGCATTTACCTTAAAAATTCAGCAAAATTCAAAAAACGTATAGGTTCTATAGATTATTCCACAGCCGAAAAGTGCTCAGCTTTCGGGTCGAATATGACAGTAGGGGTTATTCTGTTTGCACTCTTCTCCATAAGCATGAAAGAACTGATGGCGTCCCGTTCATTTCTTTTAGTTTGCTGTTTCCTGGAGCCGACTACTCTGCTTTTGTTTCTTGTAAGATTCTTTTTCTTGCTATCCATAGGTGTTCCTTTCAATGAAATTGTAATTATAACGCTCTGCTCCTTGCTTTTTTACCTTGTAGTGACAGTCTATATTCATTTTCTCGAGCGTGAATGTCTCCATCGTGTCCATATCTGCATATTCGAGCCTGCCGAAGCTCTTGACGCTCATGATGCCGATCATCATGCCGTCATCACCGGGTTCTTCTACTGAAATCGAGCCTGCGGGTGTGTATACGCCAACGACATCTATAGTCGCATCTTCGTCCCCTTCCTTGTAGATCCTGCCGGTCATGTCGTACTCATCAGTCGGGTCCGCTTTCATCTTGATGCACCTTCCGTCGGACATCAGGAACGTACCCTCAAAGGCATCAAGGGTAGGCCTTGCCGATCTGTGCTGCATGAACGCGAGGGCTGCTGCAGCCAATGCGATCACGATCACTACTGCTATGATAGCTTTCTTTTTTTCTGCATTTTTCCATACTGTTTCTCCTGTCAGTCTCTTGTGAGATCTGTCTTGTGCCACTTTCTGTCGTAGAACACCTTGTTCCACGCGTGATACCTGTTGACCTCTATCTTGCAGGGAATCCCCGCTCTTCTCATAAGGTAGAAGAAGCCTTCGGAATACCCGATGCAGGTCGCCTTGCCGTCTGCAAGGCAGCCGTAAAGGCTCTCGCTCCAGAGATCGGTTGGTGTGTCTGCATATTCGCAGCTGCTTCGAAGCCGCTTTGCTATGATGCGGACCTTGTCTTTGTCGCTGAGATCCGATGTGCCCCGAAGAAGCTTCTTTGCCGCATCCTCAAGGTTTCTGTATCTTTGAGCACCGCCTTCAGAAGATATGTATGTCGCTACATAACCTGCGCATATCTTTTTATCGTTGTCATAGGTCTGCAGAGCGAAAAGAGGCGCATAAGAGAGCGTCACCTCCGGGTGCATCGCGTAGAACTCGTACTGGAAGACTCTTGCCTCATCTATGGACATCGCATCGCTGAAGGTCACTTTCGTGTCCTGCTTTTCCTTCAGCTTATGAAGGAGCTGTCGGTCCATGTATATCCTTGCAGCATCGCCTTCATATATATAAGCTCCGACTTTGACTCTTTCTGATTCAGCCGAGGCGTCACCGCTGCTCATGCACAGAGCAGTTAAAAGCAGAAATGCTATGAGCGAAAGACAGGCGGCCCTTCGCCTGTTTCTGCTAGATGTTGTCCAGCGCATACAACGTCTCCTCTTCCGTGAAGCCATGCTTTAAAAGCGTCGATCCAAGCTGCGGTGTCTTGACTCCCATCGAGGTGAGCTTTTTTGCTTCGGCCAAAGCCTGCTCATTCCAGTCCGGATCACAAGCATCGATAGCGAGCCTGATCTGCGCTTTTGTGTATTGATCTCGGGTCATGTATTCTGTCAGCTCTTCCTGGGAGATCCCGTTGATGAGAAGGTACTCTTTTATTTCCCGTATGGCCTGCGAATCCCAGTCGGCATCAAGCGATGCGACGGCATCTTTTGCTGTTTTTTCAGGAAAGAGCTCGTATTCCATCAGAGTCTCAACGAGGCCCTTCTCAGAATATGGTGCTGCAGCAAGATAGTTTTCTGCAATCTCAGCCGCTTTCTCCGGATCGGCCGAATCTGCGTATACATGCGTGACGGGCGTCTTGTCCGATGTCATGCGACCAATAAAAAAAGCATCCAGCGGAAGGCATATGGCAATAATGATCAGGGATGCAATCAGTATTCTGTTTCTTCTGATCATGCATGCCTCCTTTCCTCCACAGGATGCGTAGCTTTTAGAGGGTTTGGCGGCCCCGGGAGTTGAACCCGGGTATCGTTCGGAGACAACAAGCACAAGTTTTAGAGACGTTCCGAACTAGAGTGGGACCCTTGCCGCCGAAAAAGCCGGGAGTTAAATCCCGGCTGATGCATTATGCGTTTTCTTGCTCGTCGTCATCCTCTTCTTCGTCATCATCGTCTTCTCTTCTCTTTGCAAGGAAGAACAAGCCAACGCCTACGGCAATCAGAGCTGCTGCTCCGATGCCGAGCCAGTGCTTGAATCTATCGAAGAAGAGAGAAAATCCACTCGAAGATACAGATACTTCTTCGTCGAACGTCGCTTCATTTCCAGCGCCGTCTGTTGCGATGATGTGCACAGGCTGCCTTAAGCCCTCGTTCAGTGTAAGGCCCCATGTGCCGTTGCCGTTATCTTTGAGGACTACAGGAGAGCCGTTTACTGTAGCTGTTATGTCCTTCACTCCAGTCAGAAGATCTGATGAGTTTACGGTAAGCTGAGCCTGCTCTGCCTTTATGCCTTTTGGATCGATGCCGTCTACAGTAAGAGTCGGGGCCGTCCTGTCGACATAGAATACGACTTTCCCGGTCTCGTCCTTAGACTCCATTTCATTCCCTACGGAGTCTTTAGAAATGACGTTGATCTCGTATGCGCCTTCCTCTTTGAAGTTATCAGCGCCGAATACGTGTCTGTAGACGTTGTATCCGTTCTCCTTATCAGCAGGAGACGTCTTTGCGGTGCTTTCTACAGCCTTGCCGTCTCTGAAGACCTTGAGTTCGCTCTCAGTCACTTCGGATACGTTTTTCTCTGTTATAACGAGATCCTTGTCGATGTTCTGCCAAGCATTGCCCATGACCTTCTGGATTTCATCGTTGTACTCAAAGTATGAACCGAATCTGTTGACAACAAATGAGATAGTCTTGGTGGTTGTATTCCCCGCCTTGTCTGTCGCGGTTACGGTCATGGTGTAAAGTCCATCATTTTCCTTGTACTGGGCGAACGAAGGGTTGCTTATAGGCACACCAGCCTTTGTATAGCTGATACTCTGTTTGTCAGGATAGTCGTCTGTTACCTTCGCATTTGGAGCTAAGCCCATACCGTATGTATAGATGCCTCCGTCTTTTACTCCGGTGATGCTGATCTCTGGAGCTTTTGTGTCGATGGTGAAAGTCAGCGTCTTTTTCCCGCTGCTGTTTCCTGCTTTATCGGTAGCACTGGCGGTAAGGGTGTATGTTCCTGTCGTACCGAAGGTCTTCGAGGAAGCGGATGTCTCGCCTGAGTTTTTCCACGGGAAGCCTTCATTTGAAGTTGCGCCTCCCAGCTTTCTTACAGCGCTCACGTTGACATTGTTAGTCTTATAGAAGCGCTCTTTAACAGTCAGCTTCGCTGTCTGCTTTTTGTTATAGAATTTGCCGTTCTGGATGCCCGACCACGCGACCACAGGTGCAGTGGAGTCTTTTGTGAATTCGTAGCTCAGCTCGTTTGACTCGTTACCTGCTGCGTCTCTTGCATCGATTTCTACGCTGTACACGCCGTCTTTAGAAAAGGCGGATGACGGGAGCGTAAGCTTGTCTACCTTACCTACGGTGTTTCGTGCAACGGTTTCCCCGTCTCTCCTGATGACGTAGCTTATTGAAGCACCATCTGCGTCGTAGTACTTCTCATCTTCCGTCACCTTGATGGCAGGGACCGACCTGTAGTGCTCGCCTGTCTTTACGCCGCTTGCTTCGATCTCAGGTGCCACAAGGTCTATCTTCAGGACATTTTCCTTTGTTATCTCGTTTCCTGAGTTGTCCGTTGCTACGGTTTTGAAGGTGTATTTTCCGTCTTCGCTCGGCTCGTCTATTTTCGCCTTCGCAGAGATGGATCTCTCGCTCTTGACCTTTTCTTCCAATGTAAGTGATTCAAGTTCTTCTCCGTCCTCGCTGATGCTCATGGAGGCAAGCCCCGAAAGGTTGTCGCTTGCCTTTGCTGTCAGAGAAGGAAGGGAATTGTACCATCCGTGTGAATTCGGCTTTGATGAAAGAGATACCTCAAGCGCCGGTGCGATAGCTTCGATCGTTATCGAAGAGCCGTCTTCAGTCTGCGCTATGAGTGTCTCCGCCGACTTGTTCCCGAATCTGTCTACGGCTACGAGCTTAACAAGCTGCGCGTCCATTAGTGTCTCTTCTTCCGGAAGAGCGATGCTGTATGTATACTCGCCCTCTGTCACTTTGCTGAATACAGGCTCGTATGTGGTGGTCTTATCGTCCTTTGTGCTGACGAGATATACCTTGCCCAGGCCTACGCCCTTCTCGGTTATCTTCGCGTTGACAAGGATGTCTGCCTTCTCCTTGCTGTATATACCGTGTGTCTTCACATGTGTGCTCGGCTTGGCTGCGCTTGTGGATACCTCTCCGATCTTAGGCGCTCCGTCATCGATCACAACGGTATCGTTGCTCATCGGCTTGGAGCAATTGTCTCCTGTATATACATAGAAGTCACTTACTTTTCCGTCCGGAGATACTGTTACTTTGATAGAGTCCTTTGCTTCACCGTCAAGGCTCGTAGCGAGTTTTTTGCCTTCTGCAGGGACGATCGTATATACCCCTGCTATTCTGAGGATCTCATCAATGATGTCCTCTGACTCGGCAAAGTGGTAGTCAGACGGAACAGGTTCATATCTTTCTCTGATGTACAGCTTTTCTTCGCTGCCCTCCTTTATGGCTCCCGCTGCTGCGAGGCAGTCCTCGTCTTTATCGAAGGTCCATGAGTATGTTCCGGAGGATGATGCCTCTTCCTCGGTAAGATCAAGAGAGATCGATCCGTTTGAAGATGATGTGACGGATCTCGTGCTGCCGTTTCCGAGAGTCACGGTGATCTTCTTGCCGCTCGCAACAGTTGCTGCGGAGACGCTTGAGTTATACGGATAGGTGTAGACTTTTCCCTCCAGTTTGTGTGCTGCTGCAGGCTCGTCCGGGGTATCCGGGTCAGTCGGTGTATCTGTTCCTGACTGGCCGCCTTCTTCGCCCTGTGCCTGGAGAGCGGGTGTAGTCGGAGCGGGGTCTTCATTCTCTGCAGGCTGTTCGGACGTTATCCCGGTCTCTGCCGGGATATCTGTCTCCCCTGCTGCAAAAGCCTGTGGCGTCTGGGCGGATGCCGTAAGAAGCAGTCCCAGAAGCACAGCTGTTATCCTTTTTGATCTTTCATTCTGCATATAACAAATTCCCTTCTTTACTAGATCATATTGTTCCGGGCGACTGCCGGAATCGAACCGGCTTTATTCCATTTTCGCCACAAAGCGCGGGCAGTCCCGCGTTTTATTTTCTCTTTTTTCTGAACAGGCTCTTTAGCAGGTCTGCTGTCAGGGCAAGCATTACTATACCGACCCCGATCTGAGCGTACAGCCAGATGTTCGAATAGCTTTCAGCGTCCGGCATGATGGAGCCCTTCTTTTCCTCGCGCTCAAGTTTCCCGACCACTATGTACCGGGCATTCTTGAATTCGTATGCGCAGGTCGAAAGAGTCACTAGGGTGTCGCTGTCCTTAAGATCCACATCGGATCTGTTGATGCTCCTGCTTTCAACGAGCGACAGGAATTTTTTCCTGTCCTCAGTGCTGTTTGCATGGCTGTATATCTCGGAGTCCTCGCGTTCATTAAGAAAAGCCGCTACCCTTATTCTGTAGTGCCCATCCTCCCTTATGAAGGTTATGTCCGGATGTGCGTCAAAGAATTCCCTGTCCTTGTACTTTTCAAGACCTGCGAACATCGCTCCGGATGACATGTGATGGCCATAGACTATCGTGTTGAATCCCTCAAACGGGGTCCTGCAGTCCGCGTCCACAAAAATAGAGCCTGGAAAACTGTATGTCCCGTCAAAGCCTTTATGGAGATACTCCTCGTTGGTCTCACCCTGTACGACCGGATAGTCTATCTGGGTATCCTCAAGATAGATCCAGCCGAGAAGGTCAGGGTTTATACCCTTAAGGGCCGAGAAGTTTATCTCCTTGCCGTCCGATTTCGCGACTTCGCTTATATCCTGCTTATCCTGTACTTCGGCTCTGTATTCATTTAGTTTCGTCTCCAGCATGAAGCCTGTTGCCAGGATCATTGCCAGAACTATTGCTGAAATCATTTTGCTTGCTCGCATTTTGCCTCCTGTTTCGGAAAAGCCGCCGGGGCCCTTAAGAAGATAAAGGCCCCGGCTGTATATATCCGAAGGGAGTTCAGATACCTATGTGATTATTTTTTGAGAGCTGCTCTCTTTCTCAGTACGAGATAGAGGCATGCGCTCAGCATGAATGCTGCTCCGAACAGGAAGATCATATGATCGTCACCTGTCTTGACGCCCTTTCCTCCAGGGATCTCGACAGTCTGATCATCGTCACTTGTGTCCTTATGCTCGCCTACGAGAACTTCCTTAGTGGTTCCGTCCTCGCCGGTAACAACGTAGTAGCACTCTTCGAATGCAGTAAGGTCATATCCGCCGTACTTGTCATAGTCGTTGATCGGAAGGGTGACTGTTACAACGCCGTATCCCGGTGTCTCAGTTACTTCGAACTCGACCTGTCCCTCAGAGCCTTCAACTACATCTTCTGAATCTGTCTCTACGAGCCAGCCCTTCATGATGTATTTGCCCGCCTTGAGGTTCTCGTACGAAACAATATCGTGGACTTCTTCGCCGACAAGAGCAGCCTTTGTGCCGATCTTAGGGATCTGTACTGACTGATCCTTATCATTGATGTCCGCGTGTACTGCGACAGGTACGCCATTGATCTTGCACTCCTCGAATGCAACTACTGTCTCGCCCTGTACGCTTACTCCGTTGAACTTGAAGGTCAGCTCTACTGTGCCGTCCTTTGTCTCCGGTGTGAACTTGACAGATGCCGTTACAGGCTTTCCGTCGTTTTCCACAGCCTTACCTGTCTTCTGGTTCATGAGAGTACCTTCCATTGTGTACTCCTTGCCAGGGATCAGGTTCTTGTACTCTACAACGTCCTTGATCTGGACATCTTCGCTTCCGTTAGCGATGTGGTCGCCTGTATTTACATCGGTAGCTGTTGTGTGGATCTCCGGTACGTGTACCGTCTGATCCTCATCGTCCGGATTCTCGTGCTTGTTGATCTCGATGTTATTTATGAGAAGTGTCTCGTAAACAACGATGTCGTGATTTGCAAGCTCGGATGCGTCGAACTTGAACTCAACGTCTACTGTGCCGGTTGGCTTGTCCGGTGTGAACTTAGCGGAGCTCTTGATGCCTGTGAGCTTTCCTGTTGTCTTGTCGAAGAGTTCGCCCTTGACTTCGTACTCGCTCTTTGTGGACAGGTTCTCAAACTTGACTGTGTCTACGATAGTTACGTCCTTAGCTGCAAGGATGTTGTGGCTCTTTGAAGCCTTATCGACAGCTGTTGTTCCGACGATTCCGCCGTAGTGGATCGTCTGATCCTCATCATTGATGTCCTCGTGCTTCTGGAGCTCAACAGGAACTACATCAGCTTCAACTTCGTGTACCTTCTTCGTTCTTTCAAGATACTCGAATGCTACTGTTACAGAGTCTGTTGTGAACTCTGAAGAGTTGACTGTGAACTCAAGCTCGATCTCCATCTCATCGCCTGTAGCGGTGAATGACTTCTCTGCTGTGACTTCCTTGCCGGAAGCGTCCTTTACAGCTTCCTTTGTGGCTTTGTCCATGAGAACACCGTGGATCCTGTACTCTCTGCCTTCATAGAGGCCTGTTACCTTGACGGTATCCTTGACAATCTCGTCTTTGGTGAAGGTTCCCTGATGTGACTTTGTAGCCTCATCCATAGCGGTTGTACCGATGGTGATCGGCTTGTTCTTCATCTCTACCTTGTTCTCGATCACGTCATCCTTGACTGTGAACTCGATGTCCTCAGCTACGTCATAGCCGTAAGGAGCTGTGATCTCGCGAAGTGTGTATGTGCCCGAAGGAAGTGCCCAGATAAGGTGCTCTTCTTCAGTCGATGTCCACTCTTCTACGAGTTCGCCATCAGAGTTGATGACCTGCAGCTTTGCACCAGGAAGCTCTTCGCCTGTGGTGATGTCAGTCTTGCTGATCAGTGTTCTGTGAGGTTCTTCGTTTGAGGTTGTTGTGTAATTGAACACTTCCGAATCAGTTGCTTCAGCTCTTGTTCTGAACTGGTGCTCCCCTTCTTTATAAGTTCCGTCAATATTCTTTGTTGTAGCGGTTTTGTTAACCTTGTACTCACATACGATCACAACGTCACCATCAGGTGTGGTGATTGTGTCACCGCTGCTGTATGTGTACTTGTCGAGCACATAACCCGGAGAAGCTTTGACCTCTTTGATGTGGTATGTACCTACTTCAAGGTCGTTGCCGATAGCTTCTTCTCTTCCGAGAGTTCTCTTTGTGAGTTCCCCTTCGCCGTTTTCGTCAGTAACGATCTTTCCAACGAGCTCAGGAGAACCCATTTCGTCGTTGTCATAGTAAACTTCGTACTCAGCTCCGGCGAGAGAACCGAAGGATGCTTTTCTTGTGTCGCTTGCCTGTCCCTTTGCTACTGAAGTCTTGGACTCAGCATCCTGCTTCTTGAGCTTGAGGATGACGCGCTGCGGAGAGTCTTCTGCATCAACGCTGACTTTGAGCTCGCCATTAGCGTTTCCGCCTTCGATGTATCTCTCTGCTGCAGCACCGTTTTTAGGCTGGAACATCTTTCCGTGAAATACCTTTTCGTTAAGAGCAAGTCCTACAGGAGCTTTGCTTTCTTCTACTGTATAGTACCCGAGTGGAATGATTCTGCTTCCGCCTTCAACAACGAATGGGCTGGAGCCGGAAACTGCATCATCAGAATCCCAGTCGATACCTGCGTATGTGACCTTAGGGTCATCAGTAGGCATCTGTCTTGTCTTGAATGTCCACTGATGTGTAGGAGTCTTTCCGGAGAGGTCGACCTTTGCAGGATCCTGCTCGGCAGACTCATCACCGTAAGGGACTGTTATATCGTAGTACTTGATGGTGTATTCAGCGTTTATGAGCCTGTTCCATCCCTTAGTTCCTGTCGGGTCATACTTGTAGATGATCAGCGCAGGGTCCATGTATGTAGGCTCTTCTACAGATTCGACTACGTAAGGAGTCTTCTCATGCTCTGCTGTCAGAACGAATCTCTTTACTGCTGTATCAAGCATGTAACCTTTGGAAGCCTTTGTCTCCTTGATCCAGTATGTTCCGAGGTCGACTCTTACAGGAGTTGTCTTTCCGAGAATGTCTGTGGTGAACACTACGTTCTTGCCGGAAGCATCTTTTGCGATCTTTGTGCAAGCCTCGTCTGTGTACATAGTGTACTCAGCACCCTTGAGTGTGTAGTTGTTCGGATAGTCAAGGAAGTTTGTGTCTGTTTCTGCAGGTTTCTTGACTACCTGTACATAAGGCATGATCGGAGTTTCCACAACCGTCATATCGTCCTGAACAGTTCCGATGCCAGCAGAGTGATATCCTTTCGGGACAGTTGTCTCGTTGACATAGAAGTCTTTATTATCAGGGTTTGCGATAGTGATGGTCTGGCTCTCGCCCCTGTGTCCTGTCGAATCGGCAGTGACTGTGAGGAGTGCATTGTTGCCCTTGACGTCAGATACCGGCTGTGTGCAGGCGTCGTCGCTGTATACCTGGAACGTTGCTCCGTTTACGTTGTAGTTTCCAGGATAGTTGTAGTGTGTCTGCTCGTCTACCTTAGTGATCTTGATATCGATCTGTGGTGTGTGGGACAGGGTTACTGTACCGGCCATCGTCTGTGTAGCTCTGTGGAGGTTGCTCAGAGTACCATAAGATACGTTCTTTCTGTCTCTAGGGTAGAACTTCACGTTGTATTTGACCTTACCGGTCTTAGCGTCTACGCTGACTACTGTAGCAACATATGAGAACTTAGCGCCCTTGAGAGCAAGAGCCTTGCTCTTACCGGAGATGCAGGCCGTGCCAACGACCTTGCCCTTAAGCTTACCAGTAGTGCACTTGATCTTTGCATGAGACGGGCCGGAACCCCAATTGTAGGTCCAGGATACGCAGGTAGCAGAACCTGTAAACTTATCACCTTTCTTGATCGATGAGCTGACATCCGGGTCGCCGCTGCCGTAGTACTTTCCTTCGTCATCATCAGAGGAGATGAAATCGTAATTGACTGTAGCGTTTTCGTCGTCCGGGTCGCCGTCCAGAGTTTCCCCTGTTGATTCCGGTGTGTCTGTTACCTTAACGTAAACGGTACATTCGCCGGTAGTACCAACAGTAGCGTACTTTCCTTCTTCAGTAACTGTATCGATCTGCTTAGCGTTATCCAGATCATTTCCAACTCCGATATTCAGGCACTTTCCTTCGATACCCTTGATGATGATATCGCTGTTCGGACTCAGCTGCTTTACATCGCCGTTACTTACAGTCGTATCATAATCTACTATGATTTCTCCTGTGTCCGGATCCATGCTGAACGGAGTTTCGCTTACGCCTTCAATCCAGATGTCGAGTGAGTCAGCTCCTTCGATAACGAAGGTCACGTCCTGCGCATCTTCAGGAAGAGCGACTTCTTCATCGGTCTCGATGCCTGTTCCGTCGTCCTCCCCTTCGCCGTCACCGGCTGCCTTAAGCGCAGGCGCTCTGATAGGTCCTGCAGGGTTTACATCTGTAGATGATGCATCATCCTGCGATGCTTCTGTAGCAGTCTCAGTACTTTCGGTAGTGTTATTTGTCTCCGTAGTATCGTTTTCCTTCTGAGACTGTTCTTCTCCTGCTGTTTCTGTTGTGGTCTGCTGCGTCTCTGCAGGCACGTCCCCTTCCGCTGCGAAAACGAAAGAAGGCATGTACGTGAGTGACATGCAAAGGACCAGAAGCAGAGTAAGAAGTTTTCTAAAATAACTTTTCTGCATGCTGTTTTCTCCCTTCTAAAAAAATTAGGTTCAGCAAAACAATAACTTATATTTAATAACGCCGCTTTGCGACGAAATTAACTGAGAAGACCCCTTCCCATCTCCGCTGGCGCGGGGAGCCGACCAGGCTCCCTTTGCAGTATCGGAGAGAAGGGTTAGAAAATTTTGCAGTTGGCAGGACACGGAGTCGAACCGTATCATTGCGTCCCAACGCCCGCCACGAAAAAGAGCCCCCGAAAGGGCTCTAATTGACAAATATTTACAATATTGTATAATCCTATTAGAAAGAGCTACCGATAGACGGTTAGCCCGAAATAGTTTAGCTTTTAGAAAAGCCGCCCTATTCGCACTTATGGGCGGCTATTTCTGTGTCTTGTTTGCATTGCGTCCGATTGCGTAGCCGGCGCTGAAGCAGCCTATGCCGAAGCTCAGTACTGCGAGCAAGCCTTCTATCGTCAGCATGTCGCGTTCCCTCCTTTCCATAAGATTCCATAAAGGTTTCTATATGAACGGAGGGTCACAGTCCCTCCGTAGAGGGCTAACCGCCTACCGTGTATGGTAGCTCCAGGCTTTAGTATATCAGATGCCTCCGATGATAGCTATCCCTGCTTCTGCTCTTTAGCTGCGGGGTTTTCGGATGCGCTCTTCTTTGCTTTCTTCTCAGCTTTAGCGAGCTTCCTTTCTTCCTTTGATGCAAGTATCTCTGCTTTTGTCTTGTAATTTTCCGGATTGCCCTTTCTTATCTCACTGATGATGAACCCGCTGATAAAGGACACGAATGCGAATGTGAGTGTTGCCATCGATGACTGGAGCATGTATAGAGCTTCTTCTGTTTTACTGCTCTCCAGATCATATGCGTTGTAGTAATCGGCAGCGGTTGTCCACGCGTCTACCATCTGGTGGATAGCGAGGACAAGCAGAATGGCTGCAAGCACATAGCATACGATGGTCATTGGTGATCTTTGGAATATTTTTTCTTCTTTCATTTTTGGTTTTCCTTTCTTTTTTGGTTTACACATCAATGGCGATGCGCGGAGTCGAACCGCGCGAGGCCGGAAACAACACAACAGCGTCCTCCGCGCCGGCGATCGCCACGAAAAAGAGCCCCGAAGGGCTCCTTGTTTGACAAATGCTCGCATTATTGTATAATCCTATTAGAAAGAGCTACCGATAGACGGTCAGCTAGATAAAGCGATTAAGTAACCGCATACCTTTGCCGAGGGCGGTTACTTTTTTATGTATGTCAGTATCGAGACTAACAACAGCGCAAATGTTGCGCTGAGATACAGTGCTTCAAATACAGTCATACGCGTCACCCCCTTTCTTAAAGTGGGCTTTGCAACCCTCTTGGTGAGGGCTAACCGCCTACCGTGTATGGTAGCTCCAGGCTTCAGTATAGCAGATTCTTCTGCTGTATGCTATCAAGCAAAAGAGCCCCGAAGGGCTCTTTGTTTTATCTTGAATTTATTTGGACGTCTATTCTTTATAGTAGACTTCGTAGTATCTTCCAGGGTTGGAATTGAGGTGGAAAGCAACGTGGGTTGACGAGCTGCTTGCACCCCAGCCCGCGAAGCCTCTGCCTGCATCTCCATATGCATATACAGCCCATGTCTCGAGGATATATGTGCTGTGGTTGCATATCATCTTCTCGGACCATCCGTATCCGCTTACAACTTCTTTCTCGTAATACGTTTCTTCTATGTATGCGGCTATGTTCTGGAGGTCCTGATCAAGGCTCCCTGTAGAACCGCCCCTGCTGTCGATGCCTGCCTGGGCTATATCCAGGGCAAGTCTTCTTGCGGGATGCATCCCGTCAACCGTCGATACCGGGCAGGAGCTTGCCTTGATAGTGCCGACAGCTTTACCACCGTACGATACGTTTACGGTGATGTCCGCGTTATAGAATCCGAGGCCGTCGCCCACACCGCTGTTTTCTTTGTGCCTATATATATAGTAGCAAACAGTTGATGTGTTGCCGCTCTTGGTTATGCCTACCGGGTTGCCCGAAGCATGTGTACGGGCTATCCTGTTTCCATTCTTTACAAAGTAGTACGATTTCTCGTCAGCATAACTTGTTCCGCTCGTCCACGTTTTGTCTGTGGTTGCCTGTATTGAGATGCCGGAGCCAAGCTCCATTTTCAGCTTTGCTGAATCGAGATTGTAAGCAGTGAAAGCGCAGGTTTTTCCGTCCGCTGTGAAGGCTGCTTTGTTAAGTTCTGAAAGATTGAAGGTTGCTCCATCTATCTGCTTCCATGTCGTTCCGGATACAGTGAACTCTCCGTCAACCGTCTTGTCATAGCGTGCCATAGGATTGCACTGAGCTCCGTCGGATGTATACCAGTAGGATTCACCGGCAGACTTCGTTATCGTTCTTGTTGTCCCCAGGTAATCCGTTACCTGCTTTGTTTCGGTTGTCGGCGTTGTCGGCGTTGTCGGCGTCGCCGGTGTTGCTGGCGTAGCAGTATCTTCAACCGTTCCGGATGCACCGCTGTTAGCTGTGATAGTGAATTCCTTCGACTTCGTCTGGAGCTTTCCGTTTCTGATAGCAGCTACCTGGAAGGTATAGTTTTCTCCCTCCGTGAAAGGTGTGAAGAAGAAGGTTGTTGATGACTGCTGCTTTACTTTGCCGTCATAGATGATCGCATACGCTTCTGCTCCGGAAACAGCGTTCCAGGTTATCTTAATGTATCCTGACGCTGACTTAACGGCATAGCTTATGCCCTTCGGTGCAGGAAGGATGTTTTCCTTTGCTGTATACTGCGCAGTATAGACCTTGTTACCTGTAGCTGCGGTAACGGCCGGCGACCAGCCCTTGAAGGTGTAGATGTAATCATCTGCAGCTCTTGTAGGTGTGCTGCCGCTATATGATGGCTTGCTGCCCTGCAGCACGGTCGAAGACTGGAGTATTGTGCCGTCCCAGTTCTTCCATGTGATGGTGTACTTATTGAGAGGCGCGGTCCTGACGGTAACTACATTCGATTTCTTCTTATATGTATATGTAGTTACTTTTCTGCTCTTGCCGCGCCACTTCTTCTTAGGCTTTTTCTTCTGCCACTTGCCTGTAGCCTTGTTGTACCACTGTTTTACCTTCTTGGTCTTGTAGGTCCTGATCTGGTATGTGTATGCAGTACCTGCCTTGAGACCAGTGTCGGTAAATGCGTACTTCTTGCCCATGTGCGCTATGACTGCGCCGTTTCTGAATACAGCGTAGCCGTTGTTAGGGCTCTTGATCTTGTTCCACTTGATAACAGCACGCGTCTGCCCTGATGCAGAAGCGCTTACTGTTACGTTCTTTGCGACTTTAGCTTTTTTCTTTGCCATAGCGCTCGACTCAAGTTCTCCCATCATCATCGGGAGGCTCGTGAACGCCACGCAGAATGCTGCGATGATCGCGATCGCCTTTATGCTTCTCTTTTTCATGGTGTTTTCTCCTTTTCCTTTTCTCTTTGGTCCGCGTCACCTACGAACCCATCCTTCTTGGCTTAGATTATCCAAATCCGGACAGGTAAAGTCAACAAGTTGAGATTTCGGGTTTTCCGGCCGAAGAGAGCGTGAGCTGTCTCGTTTCCGCTATTTTCAAGGGTTTCGTGCCCGTCGCTTCAAGGTTTTTATTAATGAGAAAAAATTTTGATCTCAGGCTGCATTCAATTTTCGACGCTAACATAATAACACGCGAAAAGGCAAATGTCCGTATCACTTAATGCATCAAACGATGCATTTTGGGTGTTTTGAGGCGATTATTCACTTTTTCCTTGTACTCTTTTGCGTACATAGCGCCAGCGAAAGCTCCGTAGCTGCATCGAAACTCAGTTTCGCCGGCTGTGCTACCCTAAAGGTGTGTGTGCAATGCCTCTCAGAAGCTGCAGAATCTTTGCCGCGCGAACGAGACCGTTCTCTATGAAGTTATCCGCGTCCGCCCAGGTGAACCCGAGGAATCTGGCTACTACCACGATCACTATCATCGCGATGACACAGCGTACGAAAAACACTAATCCTCTTGACATGTCAGCCCTCCTTTCTTTCGCTCAGCACTGCAGTCCCCTTTTGAGAAAGGACTCCTGTGCCGCTTCTTTTGGCTTCTTGTAAAACCGCCGTGCCTGATCCGCCCTTCTTCTTTTTAGGGGTTCTGCTGCGGGGTGTTGTATCTTCCTGTCTTTGCCCGGGCAGGCTGCTCTCGGTCATCAGAACGGCAGTGCCCTGCTTCTTTGCTTTTCTTGGTTCGGGGAGGACGTCCGTGCCTCCGCTCCGCTGGGGCGCCAGTACATCTGTGCCCTTTCTTTCGCCTTTTCCCTGCGGGAGGACAGCTGTTCCCTTTTCCGAATTGGATGCCGCCCCCAGTACTGCAGTGCCTTTTCCCGCGTTCCGAGTTGTCTTGTCCTGAAGTGTCAAAACGTCTGCTCCGACGGAGGCCTTTTTCTTCGGATCGCCCAGAATATCAGTGCCTTTCGGCGAAGCCTCTCTTTTCGGAGGCGTCAAAATGTCCGTTCCGGAAGTGTCAGATTGGGAACTCTTCTGCGGCAGGACGTCTGTGCCCTTTGCAGGTTTTTTATCGGCTGCTTCCAGTACCGCGGTCCCTTTGGCGGGTCTTTTGTTCTCCCCGAGAACTGCAGTGCCCTTTCTTTCCCGGGCAGGCTGTTTCATCCTTTTCTCGGACTTCTGTTGCAGGCTGTTTCTTTCAGCCTCTCTTTCCTCCTCGACCTTTTTAAGAATATCCGCTGCCTCGCGGCTCAACGCCCTTCTCCGAGGAGGGATCTTTACAGGAGTCGTTTCGAGAACAGATCTCGCCTGCCTCTGTGCTGTATGTGTGGTCGCGTATCCTGCACCCGTGATCATGTCGAGTTCGGCTTTTACTTCCGGGATATTGTTTCTTCTCCCGCTCATGATGACCAGGGCCAGGAGAACGAGGCCGACAGAGGCGACTGCTATTCCTATGTACTTGATCAGTATCATTTTTTAATCACTTCCTTGAATATGGCGGAGATCGTGTCTCCGTCGAGGGCGCATGGGTCCCCCTCTTCTATCCGGATCGGCGATGCAGAAAATCCGGCTTCATATACTTCATCAAGAAACTTGCGCGCTACTGTGAAAGCGTCATCATTTATTTCCTTAAGACACGGGTCGCTGTCGTTGTATTCTGCGTTCTCGTCTACAACCATGTACAACGAACCTTTAACGACGTCGCTGAATTCCCTGATCTGTATGCGCGGGAAATCTCTTTCGTGAAGACCCGCTATCACAAACGGCATAAGCCCGTAGAAAGAGTTTTCAGGATTGTTCAGGTAATGGCGGCTCAGTGCAAAGTCTGCTACGCCGGGTTTCTGCGGCTTAAAGCTGAATCCGTGTGTTCCTGTGAAGTAGAGATCATTTGCTTTTGTAACTAATTTCATGTCTCCTCCTATTGCATTTTCTTCAGTTCGTATGTTTCCATTTCATCCATATCAATGTATTCCAGCCTGCCGAAGCGCTTGACGCTCATGATACCGATCATCATGCCGTCATCATCTGCTTCTTCTACTGATATCGCTCCTGCCGGCGTATACACTCCGACGACATCTATAGCCGCCGATTCGTCGCCATCCTTGTAGATCCTTCCAGTCATGTCGTAGTCGTCTGTCGGATCCGCTGTCATCTCGAGGCATCTTCCATCGGACATCAGAAAGGCTCCTTCAAAGTCATCGAGCGTCGGGCGCGAAGTATTCTGCATCATGATCACAAACGCCAAAGCAGCCGCTGCGAGGATAATGACCGGCAATATAATAAATGTCTTTTTTCTGTTTTTTCTCATCGTACGTCCTCTCCTTCTTCCGGTTCTGCTTCGTATGTCAGATCCCCGCCTTCCTTCTTCCTGGCGGAAGTATATGACGTATGTATGCTGCTTTTGGTTTGCTCAGCCAGAGCCTCTGTCTTCAGGTCTGCGCCCTTGCCGATCTTGTCTATCGCTTTGGTGATCTCTGCTTCAGATATCCCCGCATCACGCATGTCTATCTTCTCGATCTCTATGAGGTTGAGGACCGCTTCAGAGACTATCGCCCGCAGCTTTTCGTTATCCGATGATCCCACTGCTTCGCTACCTGATGTCAGGAGCTTTTCAAGGTCCTCTTTGGATATCTCCTTTGCCAGCAGCGAATCGTCGCTCATCACGAAGGTCCTGTAGCACTCTGCAAGGTATATGTAGCTCTCCGCCTTTTCTGTCTCGGTACCGCCTCTGGACGCGGTGAAGAACGGTTCGGCTGTCAGGAGCTTCGCTCTTGCAGAACTGTCGGATTCGCCCGTGTAGTAGCTCAGGTAAGCTTCGCCAATGTCGTAGTTTACGTCCTTAGGAACAGAACTTTTTTTGCGGTTATATATACTGAAGAATCTTGCTGACTCTTCCTCCGTGAACTTTCCGTCCTCGGCATATGCCTGTATGAGTGCTATGTAAGCTGCTTCTTCCCCGGGTTTAATGTCAATGGCCTTTTCAAGGCTTGCTTCTTTTGCCTTGAGGTTTCCTCCCGGGCTTTGCACGAGATTGTTGTAGTTGCTTCTCTCTGTTATGAAGCCTCCCACTGCGACAGTTATGCCTATGAGAGTCACTGCTATCGCGGTTATGAGCCTTCTCCTGTAGAGGCTTATAGTTCTCTGAAGGCCCGAGATATATGCATCATCGAGTTTCTCGTACGACTCAAGCGCATTCGCAAGCTCGGCAGCCGACTGATATCTTTCGTCCGGATCTTTCTTCGTTGCTTTCTGGATTATCTTCTCAAGACCCTGTGACAGCGACGGGTTCACCTTTCTTAGCGGCTGGATGTAGTACGGCGGCATTGTCTGGTCCTTGCCCGTAAGAAGCGAATACATGGTAGATCCGACTGTATATACATCCGAGCGGACATCTGTGCTTTTAGTGAAATGCTCAGGGCTCGCGTAGCCTTCGGAGCCTAGGGGCATCGTGTCGCCTTTGCCCTTGTATTCTCTTGCTATACCGAAGTCTATGATGCGTATGTGTCCGTCGTAGTTCAGCATAAGGTTGCTCGGCTTGATGTCGCGGTATATGATAGGCGGCGTCTGGCTGTGCAGGTATGTGAGGATATCGCATACCTCGAGCATCCATGTTACTACTGCGCTTTCCGGCTGCGGACCGTACATGCTGAGCACGCTCTGCAGTGTTTCGCCCTGGATGTAATCCATCACGACGCACAGGATCTCTTCATCGTCTATTACGTCTACGATCCTCGGAAGGGCTGCATGGTCAAGAGATTTCATTATCTCTATCTCGCGAAGTGTCTTTGTCTCGTCGACCGTGTTCCTGTAGCCTGCGCTCGCCTTGTTTATTTCCTTGACCGCCCACTGCTTGTTGAGGTTCAGGTCTTTGGCCAGCCAGACTTTTGACATTCCGCCCTGCCCTATTATGGTCAGTATTTCGTATTTGTTATTCAGGATATCTCCCGGTCTAAGCATTTTCTCAACTCCTATAACTGAAGCACCTGTTCGATCATATCTTTGGCTTCCATCATTCTGTCCGGATCTGCGAACGGGGCGTCCCTGTATCTTTCGTCTGCTATCTCGCAGCCTGTAAGATACTGCATCAACGGCTCGTCCATTCCGCTTAAGAAAAGCGTCAGTTCATATCTCCGCCGTGCGATGAACAGAGCTCCTGTAAGCTCCGTGCTGTATGTCACCATGTTTGCAAGCAGGCTCCTGTTTATGAGCGCCATTCTCAGTTCACTGAAGTGGAGCTCTTCACGAAGGAGGCGGTTTGCCGCCATCGATATGGAATGCGCCGTGCATCTCTCTGTGTAGCTCCTTCCGTGGCACGCGATCGGAAGCGGGCCCGGCCCGTTATAGCCCTCGTTATTAGTGAGGCCTGCGGACATTATTGTGTTTATCATGTTTCTGCGGTGCCTCAGAAGCTCCTCGACCTTGCCGGGAAGCGGCACGAAACGCGGGCGTATGTCGCTGTCTGTTATACAGCGCATCTTCGGGAAAGAGCCTCTGTAATGGATCTCCGAGTCACGTCTGTCTTCATAAAGAGGATATATGTCCGAGTATGTCACTTTAGCAAGGTCTTCTGCGCTGGCGCCTGTGAACAGCATCAGGGCATATGCCGTAAGCTCTCCGGGCTTGTCTTCCCTCAGAAGATGCGGTTTCAGAAGCCGTACTTCTCTGGCTGAGAGATTGTAGATGTTGTCGCAGCTGCTTTCGACCTCGGCTTCGCAGGCGGACGCTCCGCCCGGGAAGTCCTCTGCCTTGTACCAGATGCCCCAGAGCGGGTCTTCCTCGTGGTACTGTTCCATGAGATAGCGCTCGAGAGGTTCTGTTATTAGAGGCCTTATCTCTTCGCGGAACTTCTCTTTGGAGATGCGCTCCTTTTTCCTGATCTTTCTGAACAGGTTTCTGAGGTTTACTGCAAAGATGTCTGTGTAGTTCACTGCCGGGATAGACTGGCCGACGCCCGGGCATATAATCTCGTTATATATGCGGGCAGCATTTTCTATTCCCTTATCATCCAGCTTGTGTTCCTTGCAGAACCAGTCAAAGTAGTCTTCGAAGACTCCGCACAGGTTCATGCGCTCTTCGGATGTAATTTTCTTGAATCGTGTGTTTATCATGGCTTTTCCCGTGCAGGGCCCTTTTTTGACAAGAGCCCTGCTGAATTTGGTGCGTTTCCTTTAGAATGCGAGATAGTCGAGTTCTGACTCCTCTTTTCTTGTTATGGCTTTGTCCCTGTCATCCCATACAGGGGTCAGCCCCATTTTTTCCGGTGACCACCCCGGGACGATCTCATCGAGGCAGATATCTCTTCTTCTTCCTGTGGCAGAGTCTATGAAGTGTATGTCCGACATAGGGTGATCGTCTGCGTTGTACGCCTTCTCGATCGCGGCGTTGCAGTTTGAAAGCTTGAAGAATATCTCGCCTTTATCAAGGTTTTTGAGTCTGTCCGCGGAAACTGCAGGGTTTGGTTTAGAATGGTCCTGCTCACCGCGCATTGTTCCGTTCGGTCCGATAGTCATAGATCCGGACTGCTCCTTGACAGAGCCTGTTCCGGAGATTTCTTCCAGCTTCATTCTTGTCATATATTCGTGACCGCCCGTATAGACAACGGAAAGGTTTTGGAAGAAGCTGTCTGCGAGGTTTTCTCCGTATATCTCCACAAGCTGCGGATAAGACTGGCTGCACAGGATCATCTGTGTTCCATAGCTTCTGACGATTGAGAGATAGTCTTCGAGGCCTTTGATCCTGCCTGCGCAGGATAGCTCCTCAAGTATGACGACATTTCTCAGGTCTATCTTCTTACCGTTGTTCCTTGTAGCATTCACCCTGACGCTGTCCATGTAGAGCTCAATGAAGAGCGTCATCGCCGGCTTAAAGAATGTATTCGGCGTCTCGTACATGATGGAAAGGAACGCAGGCTCTAACACAGCCTTGTCCAGATCTACTTCATCACGGGAGAAGATATCCGCTATTACCGGGTCTTTCATGACTCCCAGAGATTTGGTCAGAGATGAGGCTATACGTTTATAGTTCGGATCCTCTTTCCACTTCCAGTAGTTGCCGGAAAGAAGAGCTTCGTCGTCCTCCGAGCTTTCTATAGCGAAACTGAAAAGTGCGTCTATGTCATCGCCCGGAAGGTTCAGTATCTTTACCACTTCTTTCCATGTTCTGTCTTTGGATGAACATGTGTGATTTTCCGATGAAAGACTCGCGCCTGCCGGAACGAAGGTCTTGCCTTTTGAAACAAACAGCAGCGCTGTTGTCAGAAGGCCGTGCATTGAGTCGGGCCAGTAAGGGTCCTTTGCATTAGATATCCTGTTTGACAGGATCAGCTCGGCTATCCATCCGGCGATAAGTTCCGGATGTTCCGATTGTCTGATGATCTTCAGGAGGTCCATGCCGGATGACAGGTGCGCATCTTCACGCCGGAATCTCATAGACCAGAAATGCCTGTACCTGTAAAGCATGCACTTCGGTGCTGCATCTATGGTCTCTTCCCCTTTCGGGTCGAGAAACAGCAGTGAGTAGCCATTCTTTATGCTCTGGTATACCCTGTGCCTCAGAAAGTTGGATTTACCTCTGCCCGGTGCTCCCATGACCAGAAGGTTCCTGTTGTCCAGCTGATCAAGGTAGGTTCTGTCCGTGTCCGGGATACCGAGGATCTCGCCTGTCTTCTTGTCGATGCCGAGTATAGTTCCTTTCGGGTCGTCAGGTGCGGATATATCAAGCCAGCGCTTCTTTTCAGCACGCGTCATCATCTTTGATGCGCCGTGGAGGCTGGACGGGTCTATCGGGTTGCCGTATTCATCCGTCTCATCGGGAGCGAGGCTGCTGTACCAGTAGACCGCTTTTGCGGATATGAATGCCGCTGCTGCGATAAGGATCACAGCCGTGGCAGGTCTGAATCTGAGAAGCGCTGCAAGGATTTTTACCGGATCCATCATGAGTTCTGCCGTCAGGTGCTCCATGTAGAGCGAGACGCTGCAGAAACAGAGAGGGAAGATCAGAAGGAGAAATGTCAGGACCGCAGATGATGCCGCCATTCTGATCGACCAGCGCACTTTGATGTGTTTCAGCTTTCTTGCTTCCCTGATCCAGAGGAGACATCTTGGTGTGAACTCTGCTTCGAGCCTCCTTTTGAGCTGTGATCTGCTGCTCACTCGCCACTCACCTCCTTCTTGTCTGAACGGAAGTGGCGGACTGCCTCACCTTTGACAGCTTCATATGAGGACTCTTTTGTGTAGTCGTAGTCATCGAGGCTAAGAGTACCGGCTATTCCGCTTTCTGTATCGAGGATCCTGCAGGAGGCAAGCTCGTTATTCCTGTAGTAGGCCTTCTCAAGTTTGAAGGCTCCTGTGTTTCTGTCGATAAGAAAAATATCTCCCTTTTCTATCTCCATCAGTTCTTCTGCCGTTATTCTCGGCCTGAGTTCTTCTGTCATGCAGTAGCCTGCCAGCGAGGAAAGATATTCCGCAGTCTCAGTGTCCGGTGTTCCCGTAACTACATATCTGCCGAAAGATCTTCTTGCTCTGGATGTCTGATCGTTTGTCTCCGCTGACAGCGTTCTGCAGTTTACGATGTACTGAATATTGGCACTGCGTGAAGTTGAAAGCAGCGATTCTATCGGGTAGATGTTCCCTCTAAATGCGTCTGCATCCAGGATATGGATCTGGAGAAGTTCGGGAAGACGCCAGAGCTTCTTCCGCCCTCTCGCGGCATAGTAGCGGTTTCTGATAGTTTCTTCTATGTCCTTGTATGTATTCCAGAGAAGGTAATCGCTTATCGGTGAGATCCTGCTTTTCTTTTCCGCAGGGCGGATGATAAGCCCGAAGCTTTTATGCTCAGGCACCCCTATTTCCGGGAGCATTTCCTTTGTGGTTTTTCCTTTTGAGAGGCCTGTTTCCTCCGCATACGGCCTGAGGACGTCTGTTGCTACCTTCAGGTATTTGCTCCAGTCCTTTTCAAGTTCTGCAATCATTTTGCTGTCATCGGCATGCCATTTTGAAGCTTCGTGCCACGTGTGCTTCCCGACTTTTTCTGATGTGAGTGCCGGATCAAGGAGTATCGCGTATGCATCCTCCAAAGAAGCCCCTTCTCTATCGCTTGCTTTACTGAAAGCATAGCTGAGGAGGTGTTCTGTGTAACGGGAAAGAGCGCCTGTAAGCCCTGCGCCTTTACACATTACCTGTGCGAGCACGGACCTTCTGTTTTCGTTTACGGTGGACCCCAGTATGTTGCAGCCTCCCGACTTTGACGGATTCTTAAGATCCAGGACAGATATTTCATATCCTTCTGCTTTCATTGCCGGATAGGCGGTCTTGAAGCCATTTCCCTCACTGTCGTCATAAAGTACTATGTCGAGACCCTCATCTACAGCATTTAGGATGTTCACAAGGGTGAAGCCGGAAAGCTTGCGCATCTTGTCATCTCCTACTATGCCGATGTTGTCGATATCCTTGAATGAATATCCGTATATCCCCTTTCCGTTTTTTCCTATTATGCAGGAAAGCCCATTCGGGCCGAGCAGAGACAGCACTCTTTCGGGGTCATGGTCATATCTTTCCATATCTTCCGCGACTCTCTGTTCTCTGGCCTCGTATTCCTTTTTCCCCGTGGTCAGATACCATAGCCCTTTTCTGATGCTTCTATACAGGACCCCGGCAAACAGAGCTGCAAGCAGGCTCACGGCAGCAAGAGCTGCGGCAACAGAAGGTGCTTCCTTAACAAGGAAAGAGATGTGCGAAATGGTTCCGCCTTCTCCACTCTTTGGCATGGTGCCGATGAGGTGGTTTACTGAGCAGCAGAAAAATGCGACTGCAAGAGCCATGACCGCTGCTCTTTCAATATTCTTTTTTCTTTTTACCATTTGAGGTAACTCCTTTCGATCATTGACAGCATATGTCCGTCTCCTCAGGGAGAACTTTTCTGCTTGTGGCCATATATCTATTAACCGGGGCGTTCGGTTTTCCTATTTGCCTTCCGTATGTTGAGGCGGCCTTTCGTTTTTCCTATTCAGCCGCTTCCGGGACCCGCAGGAGTGTTCTAGCTGATTTGATGTGCATATGGTCTTTTTTTAGTTAAGACTTGTGTATATATTGAAAAGAGTCCGCTTTCGCGTATCTTTGTTTCCTCCTTTTCTCTGTGACTTAGGTTTCAGCCAACGCGGGGGTTTAGCGCCTCCCCGCAGGGCGTTGATGTGCAAACCGGCAGCTTGAGGAATCGAACCTCTGTAGAGCGTAACCTGTGCTGCCAAAGTATTGATAATATTTTGGGCCTATTCGTCCGTGTCCATGACGATCTCGACGCCGTTGATCTTGACATCTGCGCCTACAGGCACAAGGAAGTATCTGATGCCGTCTATCACTTTTGTCTTGATTCGCACTGCGTTTTCAGGGTCAAGAATTATATCTGCCTCAGATGAGCTTATAGTGAAGGTGTCCTTCTGGAGCAGGTTCGCTGTTGCGACAGTGTCTGTTCCGAATTTCTTCTCAACTGCCTTTTCGAAGGATTCTATCTTCTCGTCAGAGATCCCCTTGCTTCTCAGTATCTCTCCTACCTCGCCTGTCGTTATCTCCGGCGTCACTATGGAGCATTCCGTCCCCTTCTCGCAGAGAGTCGACGCTATCAGCGACTGTATGCTCGTGACAACATCCATATTGCAGTCATCACCAAGCGCCTTTGAGAGCGACGAGTTGAAAGCCTCTTTCTGCATCTCTGACGACAGCGGCGGAGCTTTGACCGGGAACAGGCTCTTTACGAAGTCTTCATGATTGTCTGTAGGGTTCCTGCTGTAGAAGGATGTGCTGTATATATTCGCCGTTCCTTCGTCATATTCCGGGAACATGAACCCCAGAACGGGCGCAGCCAGGATGCTTCCTGTCGAGGCGCCTCTGAACTCCTTCGGCTTTGCAAGATACTTCAGCATCGCTTTCGGGTTTTTCACCTCACAAATGCTGCATATGAAGTATGTGAACTGTGACTCGGATTCCCCTGACCACTCTTCGGCGTCATCGATCCTTGACTGTACATCGAAGGTATCGGATACGAGAAGAACTGCATAGCCTTTGTCTTTCAGATCAAGTGATGACGCTACGTTTCTGTAGAATGTGTCCCTCAGCGCTTCGTCTTCAAGCCCTGATCCGGTCAGTCCCATCAGGAGTTTATGCTCGTCTGTCTCTTCGCACCCGGGGTCGAACCGAAGCTCCATGATGTGCCTCTCTTTCGGGCCGGAAATCCCCTTTCTCAGAAGGACCGCGTACATCTCGCGCTCTTCCATCTCCATGTCTTCGACAGGGATATTCATCGTCGCAATGATCTCTCCTGCCGCGTTCACATAGCAGCCGTATATACTCTTGATGTTTGACAGGCCTGCGTCTATTCTCTTTCGTATCTTTCGTATTTCGGATTTTGTCATCGGTTCCCCTCCGTTTTCAAAAACGTGAAAGTTTTACGTTTTTATTTCTTTCCCGTTTGCGTCCGCAAAACGTGAGACTTTTACGTTTTGCGTTTATTTTTTTCGATCACTTCGCAAAAACGTAACAGATGCACGTTTTTGTCAGAGTCTTCTGCGCATCAGACACGTCTTCTATAGAGGACTGCTGTAATGTTGTCTGTTTCACCTCTGCTCTTGGCGAGATGAATAAGGTTTTTAAGCACCTGCGTGCCTGACTGCTTTTTTTCAAGCTCGCGCTTTATCTCATACTCGCGAAGCGTGTTGGAGAGGCCGTCTGAGCAGAGAAGTATGTCCACGTTTCCTGCGATTGGGACGGTGTACCTTACAGGCTGCGGGATCCTGTCCCCTGCTCCGATGCTCTGCATTATGAGCCGGTCTTTTTCCCTGACGGTCTTGTTTTCCATTGTGTATTTAAGATCCATAGGAAGAAGATCGTAGTTGTAGCCTGAGACAAGATCGTACATGTAGGCGGTCTGGTCCACTGTCACCTGTGTGCAGTTCCCGAGCTGACAGACATAGGCTCTCGAGTCGCCCACGCACTCTATGACAGCCTTTGTATATCCGACTACCGCGAATACGAAGGTCGATGCAAGACTCATATCGGAACCTTCTCCGTACTTTTCTTTTGCTATCGCCCTCAGGTCCTCGTGCAGGTTTGCAACAAGGGACTGAAGCTCTCTGTGCGTGGTCTTCTCACCCATTTGGTTCACATCTTTGTCCTGCGCCCAGGATTCCAGGGTCTTTGTTATGTAGCGGCTTGCTATATCTCCGTCCTCAAGGCCGCCGACTCCGTCAGCGACACAGAGTATCGCGCGCTGATCCTGCCTTATAGCTATGAGGGAGTCCTCATTCGTCTTGCCGTTTCCGTCAGTTCTTGAACTGATGCGTATTTCCGGTGCATTTGGCATATCCTGCCCCCTTCTTCTAATCTTCCTCGACGCTGAATGAGATATCAGCGAACTTTATAGTCTGTCCGGCCCTTATCCTCTTGGAACTTATCCTGCTTCCATTCACGAAGGTGCCGTTTGTAGAGCCCTTGTCCTTGAGATAGATGTCTCTGCCCTTTATCTGTATCTCCGCATGATAGCCGGATACATAGTGGCCCTCAGGCTCCGGAATGCATATGTCGTTGTCGTCTTCCCTGCCTATGGTCAGATCTTCGTCAAGGGAAAAGGCTTCACCTGTGTCATCTCTTATGAGGAGGAGCACAGGATCCTTTCTTGGCGGTCCCGCCTTCGGTGGTTCCTGCTCATAAACTTCATCCTCGCCGCCTCTGTAAATATCCGGATCGGGATCCTTTACAAGGTTCCCGCTTGTGTCGACAACAGTACGCCTGACAATGATGGTCGCCCTTCTGCCGCCAAGTTCTTTGTTGGTCTTGCCCTTAGCTATGAGCTGCTCGGCTTTTTTCCTGCTTATCTCTTCGCCTACGATATGGTCCTGTCCGCTGAGCCTTTTGGAGCGGCCTGCTTCACGTCTTTCATCTCTGCGTGTTCCCTGCGGCGCTGCTTCAGGTTCTTCATCGTCATATTCTTCGGGCTCATCGTAGTCCGGCTCTTCATATTCCCTCTTTTCAAGGGCTCTTCCTGCTTCGCTCATCCGCTCTGCGAATGCCGTGAACGGGTTTTCCTCGTAATCGGTCATAGGCTGGGCGGAAGCTTTCTGCTGTGAGCTCTTCCTCTTTTTCTTTTTCTTAGGCGCCTGCGCCTGTGGATTCTCCTCCGGAACCGTCTCCTTCGGAGGTTCTTTTGTTTTGCTCTTGTTTTTCTTGGCGGGTCTTGACCTGTAGTCGTTTTCTCTGTTTCTCAGATCTTCTTCCGCCATCGCTGCGAGCATGTCCAGCGTTTCTTCTGCCGACAGGTTTTCTCTGTCTGCAGACATGTTGTTTCCTTTGTTCTTTGCCATGTTTAATTTCCCCTTCTTACTTCGAAAAATCCTATGGCGGACAGGTAGTAGTATCCGTCCGCAAGATTCACAGGAAGATTCACGACGAAATATCCGCTGTCGGTCTTCCTGTATGGCGTAGCTATCGGGATGTATTTCTCACTCTGGAACACCTTTGTGTCTGCCGCGAAGGTTGCTTCCCTCGCTTTTGTTCCCTGGTAGTATCTGATCTTGTAAAGCTTGTCCTTCTCGAGGCCAAGAAGCATCTCCATGTTCGGGTCGACGTTGTTTATGGGCAGCACGTCCGAACCGGAGATCTTGGATATCGTGTATTCATCGTCCGTGTTTGCTTCCATCTTGGTGAGCATGGCGGACGCCTGGGAGCCTGCGAGGCTGTCTTTTGCACACAAATACATGTTCTTGCTCTCATCGAGCCTTATGTGCGCTCCTACCGTATAACCCTTCACCGCGTATTTTTCGAGATAGTAGCTGCCTGGAAGGTCGCCGTCCACGTTATATATGACTACAAGCTCAGACTTATTGTCGACGACCGGGATGTACTGTCCTATCGAATGGTCGTTCTCTACGTACCAGAGAAAACGGTCTGGTGTGTTTGTAGCGGTCTCTCCCTGAAAGCCCGGCATGTTCTGGATCGCAGGAGAGAAGGTATCATCCGGATTATGTACGAAGACCCCTGTAAGGCCTTTGTCATCTATGTCTTTGAAGCTGTATCTCAGAGGGTTCCCGTCTCTGTCCGCAACCGTCTGTCTTGTCATCCTGAATCCGATTATTCCTGCTATCACTATGATTATCACAAGCAGGATCGCGACTATTCTTCTCATACCCCACTATCCTCCCTGTCTGCACTCGCGTTGTTTCTTCGAAGGAGCTTCATGAGCTTGTTTTCTTCTTCCTGCTCCTGTGCATGTTTTTTCTTCTTTGCGTTAAGCTCAGGCATAGGCGGGCGGAGTGTCACGAAGATCCTCCTTTGCTCGTAGTTGGCTATGTTGAAAAGGAAGATCGAAAATGGTTCCCCGTTCACGCCAAGAAGCCCGACTATGAGAAGGGCAAGGCCCACCCCTGTGCAGATATAGAACAGGATCGCCCCTCCTATAAACGGGCGGAGCATCAGATAGATCGCGAACGCGAGCCCTGCCCCTATGATCCCTTCGATCACGCGTCTTGTATCGAGCATGCCTCCGAGCAGTCCGCCTGTGCTGCTCAGGTTAGGTGGTATGTATGCGTATACTGGTCTGTTTTCCATTTATTTTCTCCTCCCATATTAGACTGCAGTGTCTGCACTCCATTGACGGAGTTCTGCATCCTGCTCCCTGAATTCCCAGTCATCTTCTTTTTGCCACTTTTTCAATACGGCATAATCGCTTGCGTATTTGTATCCGTATATCTTTTTCTGTTCTGACAGACGATTTATCTGTTCAAGATAGGTGAAAGGAAATTCGTTTTTTAATTCATCAAATTCATCGGGAGAGAGAGAAACATTTTTATAGGTTCCGATTTTAACCGGCCCTTTGGGTGAGTCCTTACTCTCTCTCCTCTTATCTCTATCTCTAGTATCTGTACTCTTACCTCTACTCTCTTTACTCTGTGTCACATCCGGGTCACATTCTGTAACATTGTGGTCACATTGTGACCCTGACTCTGGAAGTGCTGGTTTTTCAGGGTTTTCACTCATTTTTTTAAGAGCTCTGCTTTTACGCATCTTCCTTGCGGACTCTGTTTCCTTGCCGACAAGCTCCTTGATCTGCGCCATATGGATCGCTCCGCTGTCGAGAATCTCTATGAGTCCTATGGAGCTGAACAGATCGATCGCTGATCTGACTGTATCGATATCCGAGCCTGTCATTGAAGCGAGACTTTTCGCGTCATAAGGCAGCAGAGTGTTGCCCACAATGCGGATAACTATTCCTTCAGTGCGAAGACTTTTCAGGCAAAGAATAAGATAAATAATCAGGTATTTGTCTCCGTTTTGCTGCTCGCGGATATATTTGATCGTATCTTCTTCAAAGAAGTCTTCGTTCATCTTCAGCCAATAGTAAGTTTTGTTTCCACTCATTACGATTCCTCCGTGTTGTTTCCGTGTCACTGCGGTTTCATTCCGGACATTCCTATGTACGGCTTCGGGTCGACGGATTTCCCGTTTATGCGCACCTCGAAGTGAAGGTGGTTTCCGAAGCTGTGGCCGGTGTTTCCGACTTCACCGATCTTCTGGCCTGCCTGTACGGTATCGCCCTTCTTAGCGATTAATTTTGACTGATGGCCGTATCTTGTGACCATCCCGCCTCCGTGGTCTATGTCTATACAGTTTCCGTAGCCGGAATAGTATTCCGATCTTACGACTGTTCCTGCTGCTGCCGCATAGATTGGGGTGCCTTTGGCTGCACCGAGGTCGACTCCTTCGTGGAGCCTGCCCCATCTCCAGCCCCTGTCTGATGTGAATGTCCATGTTCCCTTAGGAAGCGGGAAGGTAAGTTCGCCTCCGTTTGAATATCCGCCGAATACTACATCCTGCATCGAGCTGCTGCCCATATTTATGGTGCGGACCTCGGTCTTCCCGTTGAAGAGAAGCTGCGCCGTGTTCTCGGCAAGGGTGTATCCTGCTTCGCCGTTTGTCGCAGTGCCGCCCGTAAGACCGGTATATACTTCGCCGTCACCGCCCTGGATGGCTTCAACACCTTCCATGCCGTCCTTTGTCTGTACGACCATAGCAGTGTGATTGTTGCCGTTCACTCTCATTAGAATGTCGCCAGGTCTCAGCTTCGAGGTGGACTTTGTATAGGCTTCGCTCGAATAGACGGTGAATTCACTCTTCTTTTTCAGCGTGTTGTATAAAGATTTCGAGTCGACATAGTCATTCATGTCCACGCCGAGATAACGGAGTATAGCAGCTACCATCTGCGAGCATGCTGTGTCACAGTTTTCGGAGATGGCTGAAGCATCTCCTTTGTTTGCAACCAGCTGTTTGTAGAACGATGTAGACTTGGCTTTATTCTGGTTGTTGTAGCCTACGTGGTCATTCTTGCAGGCATCGTACATGATCTTCGACGCTGCAAGTGCCTTGCTTGCGTCGCTCCATCTGATGACGTAATCCCAGTTGGTGCCGCACTTGCTTACCAGGACTTCTTTTCCGTCCTGGTCGCCGGACTGTGACATGTTCTTCGTGCTTGCTGCGTTTCCGAGGTAGCACTCCCCGTTACCGGATTTTCCGGTCCAGCCGCCAATACTCTGAACGGTTGATCCGGAAGATGATGTGCCTGAGCCGCCGCCAGTGCCGATGTACCGCATAACGAAGTTCTTGCTTCCCTTCTGATAGCTTTGGAATCTTTTCTTTGCGCCTGATTTTCTGTCCGTTATTCCGGAGCCGCTTGTTGCTTCAATGAGCTCATCACCTCCGCCATAGATGCAGGCGTGTCCGCCTACTCCCGAGGCGTACTGGATGAAGATGTCTCCCGGTTGGATGTCTGGCCAGCTGAGGTCCTTGCAGAGACCCACCTTTTTCCATATCTTCGAGCGGTTTCCCTCGAAGTTCCAGTCTGAGGTCCTCACCTTATGATTCCCGTGGTTCATCAGAAGTGGATCGCCTGTGCCGTGGGCAAACGCTGCCGCAACGAACGGGTTGCAGGTGTATTTCAGCTCGGACTTTTTAGTGCTGCCGTGACAAACAGGACAGTCATAATAGTCCCCGTAGCCTTTTCCATATGTGAACCGGTCGTCCGCAGCGATATTCCTTGCCCATTCAATGGACTTTTGGATCCCGTCCTGGGTGCTGCTGGCACTGCCGGATCCGGAGATAGACCCTGTAGCCGAGTCTGAATCGGATCCCGTTATCTCCGTGGCTGTCATCTTAGTAGTCGCGTTGACATATGAAGCGTTCGGGTCGAGTCCGAAAGCGTCACGCATTATCTCGTGAGCTTTTCTCTGCTTGAGCGTGATCTTTATGGAGTCTCCGCTTTCGGATATCTCGTATTCGCGGTCGTAGAGGACTGCCCCTTTGAGTTTGCGTTTGAGGTCGCCCTCATAGTCGGCTTTGCCCCTGTCTTTCCCGAACCAGTAGAGCTTTACAGGCTTGCCTGCTTTTGATCCGAGCTTGCTTTCAAGCTTATTGAAGTAGCGGCCCGTGATCGCATCATCCGCGGTCGTCTGCTTCGCATCTTCCAGGAAAACGAGTTCCGAATTGGCAAGGGATACTGAATATGCCGAGAGGATCTCAAGGTCGGATTTACTTATACCCGTCGTTCCGGCAAGGGCTCCGGAATCAAATCCGAAACCGCCTGCTCCTTCCCCGCCTAGTACATTTACGCCTGTCCATTGTATGAAGCACCGTCCTTCGCCCTTTACATGGATTAGGAGTACCAGTTCGCCTTTTTCGATAACACAGCTTTCAAGTTCTCCGTAGTTCAGAAAATAGCTTCCTAGATATGCTCCGTCTGATTCACGGAAAAGATCTACGTAGTTCTCTCCGGTTCCGTTTTTGAGGTTGCCCTTTTTTACGCTGTGGCAGGCATAGATTATGCCGCCTCCGGCACCTACATCCTGATAGGCGCTGCCGTGTTTTTTATATGTCTTTCTTTCGCAATTTTTTAGAGATGAATCGTATATTCTTATTGTGCCGCCTGCGGCAAGAATGTACTTTCCGGTCTGCCTGTCATAGGAAAGGCCGGATGAATTTCTGGCGGGAAGAGCTTTTGTCCCGTTGCTTGAAAGAGATTTTCCTGTCGCTGTCAGAGATGCAACTTTATTGCTTGCACCTGTAAGCCAGCCGCCGATCCATATCTCACCGTCTTTTGAGACCGTGCTGGCGTTTGCGTGGTATCCGTTGACGTATTTATCATCAAGGTGTTTTCCGCTTGAGTCGTAAAGACTTGCGCATACTTTTGTTGTAGACGGCTGGGTCGCCCAGGCGACTACAAAATTACCATTATCTGTAAGTGCAAAGCTCTGTCCTATCTGGTATGAGCCTCTTCTTTTCAGGTGTTCAGTTTTCCCGTCGCTTTGCTTTATCTCGCCCAGAATGTGGACGCTTTTGTATGATGGAAGATCGTTTGCCGATCTGGTAGTTCCCGAGAGTCCCGCTGTTGCGAACGCTGTAGAACTTACATTTACAGGTGTGGATGAGCCGGCTCTGCTGATAAATGCCCATTTTTTACTGGATGCGCCGAGTTTTCCGCCTGAGCTGAGCTTGGCTTTGTGTCCGTAGTAGCCAGAGTGTCCCGCTTCGGCTACAATCCCACCGCCGAGGTATATAAATACATGGCCGCCTCCGCTTTTTCTGGCGTAGGAGATTATGTCTCCTCTCTGGAGGGAGGACTGCTTTCCGTCCCATTCGGTCACGGTGAAGCCGTACTTTGAAAGAGTATTTGTCAGAGACTTCTTTGCCTTGCTCTTGATGTCTTGATCCGGCAGAAGCGTATCTCCGACTTTTCTGCCTATTGCTTCCGTCAGACAAGTTCTGGCATAGTGGCAGCAGCAGGTTCCTACGGCGACTGATTTGTCAGATGATTTGGATGCGTTTGGATACCACTTCTTATATATCTCGGAAAACGGTCCGTATGCTTTTCCGCCGGACTGCCGTTTGTATTTGCTCGATGCTGTGCCGAGTTTCCATGATGTAGCATCTGCGCATCTTGCAATAGCTTCAGCTGCGTTCATCCCGCCGGATGTGGCAGAGGCTGAGCTCGTGCTAGAATCAGAGCCGCCCTGGCCAACATAGCGCATCACGTAGTTTTTACTTGTATTGCCGTCTTTTGTGCCGTATCTTTTAAGCCTTTGAGCTGCATCGCTTTTTACGCGGATCCCCGCGCCGCTGGTTGCCTCGATGACATCATTCCCGCCGCCGTACATCCATGCGTGGCCTGATTCGTTATTGCTGGACCATTTGATGACGACGTCGCCCGGACGAAGGTCGCTTATAGTGAGATTCTTGCAAAGCCCTACCTTTTTCCAGATCTTACCGAGATTTCCCTGGAAGTTTCCGTCGTGAAGGTTTATGACATGCTTCCCGTTGCCCATCATGATAGGGTCGCCGCCGCCGTGTGCGTATGCCGCAGCAACGAAAGGCATGCAGGTGAACTTCTTTATTTTCATATTGTTGCAGATGCAACATTTGAAGGAGCCGTGCCCGTATGTCCACGAGTCATCCGCGGCTATTTTTCTTGCCCAGGCAAGAGCTCCGTTTATCACCTGCTGATTCGCAGCCGATCCTGACGTGGAAACTGTTTCGGATCCACCGCCCGTATATCTCATGGCAATGCGCGTTCTTTTTCTGGTCCAGGTGCCTTTGTGGTAATAGATGCCGCCTTTGCCGCCGTTCATCGATCCGCCGGAGCTTTCAACTACTTTCCCGTCCCCGGCGTACAGCGCCATATGACGACTTTTTCCGTTTTCATAGCAGAGAAGAATGTCCCCAGCCTGCAGCTCGGAGTCTTTTAAATACCCGCTTGTCAGGCTTCCGGTGGTTATCATCTCCCAGTTTTCGCCGTTCCTTTTTTTCCATTTGCGGAGTACGTCATCAGGATTTTTTCCATCCAGAGTGCCTCCGCCGCCTCCGCCGCCTCCCGTGCCGAAGCCGCCGAGATGGCAGTAGGTGGTGCTTCTGTGTATGTCTGACGGAACGCCTGCCCCGTGGAAGTATGCGGCAGACACAAAACCGATGCACTGCCACCCCTGTGATGCGGAGTTCGGACTGCAGATAGGACAGTTTGTCGATTTCTTTACTCCGTTTTTGCCTGTTCCGGAGGTGCCGTAATATACGTAGTACCATTTGCCCTGCTCGGATTCTTTTGCTTTTTCTATTGCCCAGTCTACTGCGGCCTGAGCCGCTGAAGCTGACGAACCGGAGCCGGATCCGCTTAAAGCGAATACGTCCGAAATATAGTATTCCTCGGTGTCAGTATCGCATTCTATCGTCAGCGCTTTATCCGGGTAGGTCTTCTGGAGCTGTGCTTCCAGTGCTCTTCTGTCCTCTTCCTTTACCTCGTGAATTATTGATGCAAGGTTCGATGTCTTCTCGACCGAGTTGTATTCGGACTCAACGGACGTAAGCTCATCTTCAGTCTTCGGGCTGTTTGCTTCGTTATCTTTGTCTATCGCATTTTCTGCTGTCAGATACCACGTCTCATCCATTGAGGTCGAGCTGGTACCGCCGACTATGACTGCTGCGAACATGACTATGACCAGAGCAACGGCAATGCCGATCTGTACCGGTGCAGGAAGACGCATAAAGGTCTTTCCTGCCTTTACTGCGGTCTTTCCTGCACGGTATGCCGCTTTACCCCCACGCACGGCTCCCCGGCCTGCGTTTATGGTTGTATTCGCGCCCTGCTGCATTGATCTGTTACTCTGGTCTGACATTTTTCCCTTTACCTCTTCTTCTTAGTGTTTGTTCCGCCTCTTCCGCCGCCGGCGATCCCGCCCGGCTTTTCCGGCTTCGCTGCAGGAGCTTTTTTAGGTGATACAACGAAGTGTGCACCATCCTGTCCTGCTATCTTTGCTTCTGCGAAGGCTGATACCGACACGTTCGGGTTGGTATTCAGTATGTTGTTATATGCTGCCTTTGCGTCGTTTACGTTGGTGTAGATATGCGCCTGTGCTCCGGTGTCGGTAGTTGCTATCGATCTTTCTCCGCTGCCGCCCCGAACAGGTCCGCTTTCTATGTTGCTGACCCGGCTGGAATCGAAGATAGGTCTTCCAGCTGCGTCAGTGCCTGCAGCGCTGGAAACCTGATCGAAAGCCGCCTTGTTGGCCTGTGCCACTTCTGCAGCTGAGAGGGTTTCGCCATTTTTCTCTGACGGTGCCGCCGGAAGCTGGCTTATTGAGCCTCCGCTTACCGGATTGTCAGGACTGCCGATATTGGAAGCTGATGCATCTCCGCCAGGTTTCGGACTGACGGGTTTAGCGTCATTCTCTGCCAGCTTCTTTTCCGGTCCGCCGCCAAAGATCCCGTCAGAGACCTTTGATACCCCTTTTGTTGCGGACTGCACGCCTTTGGCTGCCACTCTTCCTGCGCTGTTCGCTGTTCTGAACGCTGTCATCGCTACTCCGGCTCCGCCTGCGAGTGCTCCGTATATGCCGGAGCCTGTCTGTGCAGCGGAGAGGCCGAGGCTTCTTAGGTATTCGTCCATCTTCTGGCCTGCCAGAAGCCAGCCGATCATTATGAACATGGTAGTGAGATATTGCTGGGAGCTTTCAAACACATATCCCGTTGATTGCAGGTTCTTGTATATGTTGAACCAGGCACCCATGAACCCTCCTATGAACAAAAGGTTTGTGCACATGAGTATGAACTGGCATACGAGCATGATGCACCAGTTTCTGAATACCTGTGACTGCTTGCTCACCATCGTTGAGAATGCGAGCGGCGCAGTTATGTACATAACGCCAATCACAACGTATCTTTCGTAGCATTCAAGTACCAGTCTGAAGAGACATATCATCAGGGTGCATCCTATGATGACCTGAATGATCACAAGACCCAGAGTTATATTGCCTGCGTTGTCAGGGTTGATCAGGCTGTCTCCTCCGAATAGGTTGAATACGTCTTCGCTTTGCCCTGTTGCGGTTTTTGCCGCCTGAAGTGCCTGATCGCCGGATACGGGGTTGTTTCTTCCCTGAAGGCTCTGGGGAAGGCTGTTAAGAGCCTGTTGTGCCTGCTCACGTTCTTCCGCAGAAGGAAGCCAGCTGCCTGAGTTGAACTCTTGTGAGAGGCCTGTGTATACCCCGACAAAATTCTGGTACAGCTTGTTGAAGCCCTTCTCTACCAGAACGAAGATCTGGTACGAGAGGATCACGCCGACTCCCGCGAAGATCGTTCTTATCGCGATGACTCCCGGTTCCTCAGACTGCGTAAAGGGCCCTCCCATCGACTGATAGAGTTTCAGGACGGCTGTCATTATCACGATGAACATCGCGAGCACAAGAAACGGCTTCTGGAAATCGGACACGGTGAATGTCGATTCAAAAAGTGAGCCCTGCTGGGGGCCTGCCACGTTTGCCGCTGTCTTGGCAGCCTCGCCGGTCCCTATATTAAGCTGGAACCCCGTCATCAGCTGGGTCGTCCACAGAAGCATATCGTTCAGCGCTTCCAGAACGACGTTCGCCAACGCATTCATGATCCATTCCATATACGGTTCTCCTTTTTAGAAAAATTGCGCAGAGATCTCCAGACCGTGTGCCTGAAGAATCCTGCGCCAGAGTTATATCGGTTTTGGTGGTTCCCGTCACGGAAGTGTCGACTGACCTGCTGTAAGGTTCTGGATCAGTCTGAAGATTCCGCCGAGGAGCATGATGCATGCGTATGCGACCAGTACTCTTTTCAGCCATTCAAGCGGTGTTCTTGCTCCGTTCGCTGTCGGCGAGATAGCGATCCAGATGAGGCAGATGATAGCAGCGAGGCCAGCTACGAATGTTACGATGCCGAATATCTTGCCGTAGTATTCTTTCGCCGTGTCTCCTGCCTGGCTGATGATGTCGCCCTCGGCAAAGCAAGTGCTGAACGCCAGAAGAAGCATGAAGCATGTCATCACTGCGATAAGGAAGATCCTGTCTCCCTTAGTCAGGCATGCTGCGTCGCCTGTTGACAGTCTCATACCGAAGGCTGTCAGCTCCTTTCTTACCATTCCGGCTCTTTCCCTGATTCTCTTTACCATTTTGATTCCTCCTGTTTTTGTGTGTATGTCATGTATTTGTGCTTGGCTTGATCAGTCGCTGTAGTCCACTACCGTGAATATCACCTGATCTGCGTCAGGCTCTTTCACGTTGACGATGTGCGAGTAGAACGAGTGCTTGTCCCTGTTCTTGTCGACGATCCTGATCTTCACATCGCTTCCGACTTCAGGGATGACTCCCCTTCCTGCGCCCGGCCCGAGGTCTGCCATCGATACGATCTGGTCGTTCACGTTGCAGATGTAGAGCACCTTGCCTGTCTCTTCGTTTTCGACGATCCTGCTGATGGTCGCCGGAAGAAGATCTCCTTCGTCGTATTTATCAAAGTTGACGATCTGCGGGTCTGCTGTCGCTGCTCTTATGGAAGCGTCGAACTTGACCGGATAATCGAATCTTGCAAGGGCGCGTCTGTCCTGAGGTACAGGATCGCGTCTTATGTTGGATACGCGTACAAGTACTTCCTTTCCGGCCTTGTACTTTTTCGTGTTTACTTTTTCTTCGTAGAAGTGAGATATCTGTTTTATCGGGATCGCTGCTTCAGCTCCGAAGACCTCGACTATGATGTCGTATGGCCTTACTCTCATGATCCTTGCGTTCTGCAGGCTGTTTTCACCGATGCACCACTCGCCGTCCGATGTCTTCGCGTACCAGTTCTCGCATCTGTCGATCTTGGTAGCATAAAGCCTCGTGCCGTAGATATCGGTCGTGACGCCCTGCTCTTTTCTGAACATGTTGAACTCTATCTCGAGCCCTTCCATAGCAGCTCCCTGCTCGTAGAGCCTCTTTTCCGGGTGCTCATCCTGGTCGTACCAGTTGTACCAGAACTTGAAGGACGGGATTAGGATGATGTACGGTCCGTACGAGACCATGTAGTTCACAAACGGGATCCTCTTCCCGTCTATGATGCGTTCTTCCGTGCTCTTGGAGCCGAGCATCCTGCCCTTGAGGGTGTGACGCGGGTCGACTCTTGATGCCGCGAGCTCTCTGTCTATGCGGTCTATGGCTGAGGTGTCAGGCTTGCCTTCTATAGCCTTTTTTCTGACTGTCGGCACAAGGTCGTCCATCGGGATGTCTGAGTACTCATCGAGAAGTGCTCCGGACTGCTCCTTCCTGGCTTCCTTTTTCTCCTGCTTTTCTCTCGCTTCCTCCGCTGTCTGTCTGCGGCGTCTGCCTGCACCGGCTCTTGGGGCTGCGGGTCTCCTGTTTCTTTTAGGAGCTGTATCTGCGTCTGCTTCTTTCGGTGCAGATTCCTTGTTGTTGAGCTTGTCTATAAGGATCTGCCTCGTGTCCTTCGTGTGGACCTCGATCCCGAAGAGCGTGCACATCTGGATGAGCTCCGCTTTCTTCATTTCTTCGTATTTCTTAAAACCTGCCATGTTTCTTCTCCTGTCTGCTGGAAATAAAGCAGCGGGCTTCAGGCTTTCCGCCCTGCCCGCTTTAAAGTTACAACTGCTTTTTCTGTTTGTCTGTATCACCTACTGCATCGTTTGATGCATTTTGGGCGCTTTTTGTTGATGGTTATTGGTTTTCACACCAGAAAATCGTCTTCTGTTCTTGTGTCGTTACCTCTGATGACCTTCTGTGCCGGCTTTTTTCTGGTGCCCGGCTCGATCCTGTAATATCTTGAGGTGTTAGGCTTGCCGCCCTTTCTTACAGGAATGTGCTGCGAAGTAAGGAATCTTGTCTCTCTGCCTGTTTCCCTGTCCACTGCATATGCTCCGAACAGAGGATGCATCGACCACTGATACTTTCTCTCCATGACAGAGTTGTGTCCTGAAGGAGAAAGAAGGATCTCTGTCGGCTTTATTGCCTGTATCGCATCAGGAGGATATACAAGCTCTTTGTCTGTGGATATCATCTTCTTCTGGTCGAGGACGAATGCTTCCTGTACTGATTCAGGAAGAGGCTTGAATCTGTTCTCTGTCACTCTTTCCTTGATGACTTCCTTGTAGCCGGCACGGGATGAGAAATATGTCGCCGTGTCGCCCTTTACGTCAGACCCGACGCCTTCGTTGGCTCCTACGCACAACTGAAGAGCGCAGGAGGATTCTATTACGGATCTGCCCGACGGTTCTGCTTTCGTGTTGTACTTGTCAAGCTGGTTCATCGTCTGGATCGAGATCAGGAAACTCATGTTGTAGGATCTGTTCTGCGACAGTATCTTGTGAAGATTGTCGAGCCTTCCCAGGTTACTGAACTCCTCGAGCATGACAAACAGCATGTGTTCAAGGCTTCCTCCCCTTCTTTCAGCTATGGTCATGTTCTCGTCAAGGACCATATTCACGAACAGCGTCATCGCCTGTATGTATGTCTCCTTTCTGCCTGAGCAGGAGATGTAAATGGTCGCATCGCCTTCTGAAAGCGCTGAGATGTCTATCTCGTCGGAACTCAGGATGTCCACTACTGCAGGTGACATCAGTACGTCCAGTGCGTTGGCAAGGGATGAACGGATCTGCTTGTAGTTCTTGTCTTCCTTCCATGTCGTGAAGTAACGGTTAATGAGCCTTCTGTCATGCGGATCTTCAAGAGCTGTCTCAAGGATAGCTATGAGTTCGTCGGAATCTGTTGTGACAAGGTTAATGAATTCCCGCCAGGTCCTCCTGTCGTCATAGTCCTCTGAACCTCCCATATCTTCGTCAGGTGAAAGGTCTATCTCGACCGGGACGAAGCTGTCACAGTGCGTGACGTATAGAAGGAGCAGCTTGAACAGGTTCTTGTTCGTGTTGGTCCAGTATTCTTCATCACCGTTTTCGAGGATAGTTCCCGCGAAGGATTCCGCGAGCTCTATCGCTGTCGATTCTTCGGCTTCTCTTATCTGCTTAAGGCAGTCCCAGCCGTCGCTGTTCTGAAGCTCGCCGTCCTTGAAGTTCAGCAGCCATGTCCTTCTTCCGAGGCCTATATCTATCGGTTCCGTCGTCTGATACAGCTCTCCTTTAGGGTCGAATATAAGGCCACCGTGTCCCATGCATGCGTGCTGCACATATGCTCCTATCAGAAGGCCGCTGGTCTTACCTGCACCGGAAGGGCCGACGACCAGCATGTTGTCGTTCGCAAGGTGCCACTCGATGTCTGTCCTGACACCCGGCTGCTTGTTTATGAGCTCGCCGCTCGTCTTGTTTATGGCGATCGGGATGCCTGTCGGTTTGTCTATGTCGGTCAGCTTGAAGATCCTGCGCTCTTCCTGCTCTGTGAGAATACCGCGTCTGCCTGTCGAGGAGTTGAGGACCACCCTGTCGCCCATCTCGTCCGTGACGATCTTCGGCGCGTCTATGCTGCTCATCCGGAACTTTGTTATGAGTCTCGAGGCGAAATATGACGCCACCAGGATAAGCGCGATAGTAAACGGTTTTTCCATGAGCCCGCGGAAAAAGATCGCTACGGGATTGTAGGTGCGCTGGTAATAAGCACCCTCAAAAAGTGATCTCCCGCTGTCAAAAAACTGCAGGAGTGCGAAAAGCACCAGAAGAAAAGACCCGACCGACCATCTCGTGCGGATCTTTCTTTTCTGCTCCGGTGTTACTTTCAGCGGGTTCTCCGCTGCTTTCTCGAGCCTGCTCCATATGCTGAAGCGGTTGCGCTCGCCTCCGTCTGTTTCAGTTCTTGCCATTTTCATTTCTCCCTAAAGGCCCTGGAGTCTGAAGCTTTCGGGGAGCCTCGTTATCGACTCCTTCTCGGTTATAACGAGAGTGTAGTTCGTGCCCGGTACTCGCATGCCGAGCTGGGATGACATAGGTACCGTCAGAGAGAAGCTCAGTGCGTCGTCTGTTGCCGCTGCATCCGGCTTTATGCCGAGCTCTGTGAATACGCCGTCTTTTATCTTTTCTTTGAACATGGCTATGGCCGGATAGCTTTTTACTTCAACATTTGTCTCATACACTGTTCTGTAGACGCCTATGCCTATGAGGTCCCTTTCAAGCAGGGTGAATTTTATCTGCATTTTTCTCCCCTTTCGTTTTAATAGAGTGTTATATTTTTTCAGCCTGTCCGATTATATCGCTCCGGACTGTATTATTTTGCACATTCGGAGATGATCTCGTCTCCGGTTCTCATCAAAGAACTTTCACAGATTTTTCAATTTGAAAAAAATCGCGGAAACCGTTGATACAGCTTTGTTTCAGCTATACTTAAGGAACGCGTTTTTGCGATGGAAATCAGTCTCCGTATCTGTTCTTCTGCCTCTTCTGGAATTCTGTCTGCTCCCAGTCGGGTACGGCTCCATCAGCCTCAAGGCACATAAGAGCTGTTTCTATGAGAAGCGACCTCTTTCCTTCCGAAAGAGCTTTCAGTATAGGTGCGAAGATAGTCAGCCCCGTCCTTTCCCAGTCGTTCATTTTCGGGTAGCCCTTTTCGGAGAGCTCGATCCGCTTTCTTCCCCAGAGCTGATCAAGGGAGATGTCGAGAGCGTTAGCGATGTCCTTGTCTTTGACATCCCTTTTCCCCGTACCCGGGAGCCTGCTTCCGTTCTCTATAGCTACGATACCTGCCTTTGTCTCATATCCGGCCTTCTCCGCAAGTTCAGCCTGGCTCATGCCTTTGCTTCTTCTGATCACGCTCACGTTGAGTGCGAGCCTCTCTTTTTTCTTGCGTTCAATGAAATCCTTCTTCTCTTTGTCGTTCATTGCTATGCCTCCCTTCCGCTTTTCTGTTTCCTGTCCACTTCACTTTTCAGCTCACTGAGGCGTTCTTCGCATGCTTCGAGCACTCCGCTCTTGGACAGATAGTATTTTGCGTACATGCACATAGTGCACCGCCCTTTGTTGTCGGGATGGTTCCTGTCATTGAACGAGCAGCATGTCTCCGATGTCATGATCTCTCCTTCTTCGGTCACATGGGTGTCTGCGAAGACCAGAGCTGCGGTGATAGGGTTCCAGCCGTAGGTTTCATCGTAGTTCCTGTACTGCCTTACACAGGAGACTGCGTCCTGTTTGAAGCCTGCTTTCGTCATGAGTGATCCGAGCACCACCCGGTTCTGATCAGCATAGCCTATGTCCCACATGTCCGGGACCCGGTACAGCAGTCCCGTGTTGTACCAGGCATCGCTCTGCCCCTTCGGGGCTATCCGTGCCATTATCTCTGCTACTGCAAGATTGTGGTTGTACCAGTCTTCAGAGCTCCTTAGAGCGGTGCAGATCTCGTTCAGATAGATGCATGCGGTCTTGTATGATCGTCCGTTTCTCCTCATTCTGGTCAGGTGGTCCAGCATTTCTTTTGATGATAGGTCGCTTTTACTCATATCATCCTCCTGTAGTGTCAAATTTTTTCAATTTGAAAAAAATCGCTGCAGCCCTTGCAATGCAACGGTTACAGCTATACTTAAGAGTCGCGTTTTTGCGATGGGATCTATGACAGTACGTCGTCCATCCTCTTAACGCTCCCTTTTCTCATTTCTTCAAGTGCCTTAGTGTACGGCTCAGGCAGGAAACTGCTCTTTCTCCCGTATGCAGTGATAACAGTCGCATCCGGGAATATGATCGTGAGTCTGAGCCTGCCGGATGCATCATCTGCAAGCTTCCCCGTCACGATGCAGTTTTCCCATTTTCCGTTTCTGGAGGCTATACACTTTAGTGATGACGGCCTGAGGACACTGTTGATCCCAGCGAACCACTGGCTCATATCTCTGAGTTCCCTCTCTCTTACAGTCACGTTCTTTACTATCAGCTCAGTCAGTATTGGCTTTCTCATGGTTTTTCCTGCTTCCGTCCTTTTCCTGTTATTGCCATGCGGGATCTATCTCATTCCCGCAAGCTTCTGTTTCACCGTTATCTTTACTCCGTTTTTCTCTATGCGCTTGCAGAGCCACATGATGTTGTTGCTGAGACCGTCTACAAACATCACGCGTCTGCCTTTGCTGTATAGATCAAGTCCCCCTCGTTTCATTACGCAGCGGTCTATGTCCTTAAGGAGCACCGTCCGCTTTATGCACCACAGCCTGTATGCCGTGATGCTGTCGTCTGTCACTCGCTGGTCCCAGAAGTGTTTTACAGGAGCCAGCATCAGAAGGACGCTGATAACTATGAATGAACCGTATATTGCGAGGAGCGGTTTATCAAGCTGCCCGCTTACGTATGCGCCGTATGCACACGCTGTTGAGAATCCCCCGAATAACGCACCTGTGAATGCAAGTGATGAGTTCGGTCTCACGTCGAAGTTTTTGCCCGGCCCGCCTTTTTTCCTGTTTGCACTTACAAAGATCAGGTCGAGCGAAAGGGGAACTATGTATATGACGAACAGTATCCCTATACCGCTGAATATGTTTTCTATAACCTTGACGATCATACTGCTCCCTTCTTGTTTTTGTGTTCTGTGTTTCTGCCCGCCCCGGGGAGCGCTCTCTGCATAGCGTTCAAAGCGGTTGTTTTTGGCTGTGCGCGTCTTTTTGCTTTGTTTCGTGGAATTATGCGTTGCGGCCGTAAAAATCGCTTAAATCGCAAATTTTGACCTTTAGTAGCTGCGCTTTCCTTTCTTTTCTTCCGGATGAGTTTGCCACACCAATTTTTTCAATTTGAAAAATTTCTCTGTAACGCAGTCAAATCAACGCTTTGGGGCATACTTAAGGATTTGAAAATTGCGATGGAAATCAGCTGACGAATCCCTTATGCTGATCACTGTTGCCCGCCTCATCAAAAATGTCGTCGTAAAGGCCTTTCCCGTACGCGGCTACTTCTATGCCTTCGACGTGTACACTAAGCGCCTCAGGCACAGCGGAGACAGCTCTTTTTATCATTTCCACCTTGTCTGCGCCATTTTCCATCGCTACATCGGTCACCATAGCGATTCCCCTTGCCAGTATCTCTATTACTGCAGCTTCGACCACATCTGCACTTTTCATGACATGATCGCCGGCATAGCTTACAAGACACTCTCCGTCGACATTGAGCGATAACTCTCCGTCTCCGCCGTACAGGCACACGATGGAATCTCTTGCCCTGTTCGCCAGGCATTCAATGAATTCCACTTTATCCTCTGGTGCATTCGTGACCGTAAGAAGGTCTGCCAGTGTGAGCAGGAGCCCGCCTGTCACCTGTTTTGCGACATTACCGATGTCGCAGCCGTTTTCATCAGAGAAGCACTTGATCCTGTCTGCGAGCACATATCCTGCAAGTGTCATTGCGAGTTCTTCGTCTTCTGCGTTCTGATCTGCACCTATCAGTTCAATGGCTGTTATTCGGTCTGTCACTCTTAGCTTTATGTTGCTTCCGTCATAATCGATCGACGCTATCTGTTTCTTTTTCATTTGCGTTGTTCTCCTGTTTGCTGCTTTGGGAACGGAAAGGCACCTCACATAGCTCTGTGGGCGCCGTATTTTTGTTCTGAAGCGTTTTTTGTAGTTTTCGGGGCATTTCCCCATGTTGGTGTTTTTGTCCGCTCTAAGGCGGGATTCCGGCTATTCTCTTTCTGCAGCGAGCAGAAGCCCTCTGAAGTGAGAAGGGGAGAGCACCATCGCGTCAAGCCCTGTATCATACACACTTTCCAGCACCTCTTTCTGCCAGTCATGTACTATGAGTCTGCACCTTTTGCGCCTGATGCGTGATTCTATCTCCTTGATCCTGCCAAGATTGCAGCACAGAAGGTTATATATCGGCTTTCCGGACTCTGTTCTTCCATCTTCATCGTTTCCCGGAGAGGAGGAGAGACCGAGAATCTTGTTTATCTTGTTCCTCCAGTCAGGTATCGTGAGCATTTTTGCAACATCCATAGCGTGGCTTTCGTCCTCCGTCGGGATAACGTAGCACAACCTGTATATCGCTGTGGGGTCCATTCTGCTTTCTTCCTTGCCACTCATCTTAAGAAGGTCTTCCGCAACTTTTCCTGTCTCAGCGAAGATGACTGCCTTGAGTCTCCGGTCTCTGCTGCGCTCAATGTCCAGAGCGTCCTCGTACATACGCCTGATGTCGATTGCTGTCTGTGTCTCGGATGCAGCATACCACCGGAACTTTGGGGTGGAGATAATATAAACACATATCGGGCCTGTTTCGCTGAAGATCGTGCCTGACTGTATGGACATTTCGCGCCGTGTGTGCTGCATGTCCTGTGTCTTTCTTTTGAGGATCGGACCGCTTATGTATAGGGGCATTCTTTTTGGTGCACTCCGGATTATCTCCGTGGCATCGGTAAGGGTAGGGGAGTAGAACAGATGTTCCTTATTCTCGAATCCGGCTCCGTCTACATTGAAGCCCGCGTCCAGGAACGCATTTATAAGCATGGCCTCCCTGCGCTTTTTGAGGCGGTATTCTTTTCCCCCGGGATATCTTGCCCCTTTTTTGCCGGCGAGAACTTCCACATGTTCCGAGAGCCGCGGGTCCATATTATCTATCCAGTCAAAGCCGGCGGGGTCGCAGATCCGGTACGTTCTCTTCCTGTCCGGGTGACGGAAGTAGCGTATAAGATCATCAGCGAGCATGTGCCTCAGTTCGTCGCCTGCCGACGACGGTGGGGCGGGGGCCCTGTCCCGAACCTTAAGCGAAAGAATCTCACCAGACATACCAAGTCTAAACATGTAATGATTTCTTACTTTTTCATTCATAACCAAAACCCAACATGATCTAAGGTTTTTATTTTTATTCTTCCTCCTGTTTGGTTTAACGAGGTATTGCTTTCAGCAACCACCTCTACCAAACCCTTTAGGATGAGGCGGGTAAAAATCGTGGTCAAACCATTGGAATTTCAACGGTTTCAGCTAACTGATTTTTTGATTTTTGCAAAAAGCAGAAAATCAGTTACTTTTTTGACTGATTTTTTGTGATTTTTACAGCCGAATCCGAGCTTCTTGCAGCAATCATTTCGTAGATGAAAGGCTCTTTTCTGTCTGCAATATAGATGTCGCAGTAGGACTCATCCGGATCTTTGACTGCCATGTTCATCGTAATGAGAGAGAGGGCGTTATCGTCTCTTATGAAGGTGCCCTGAAGTGCATCCAGGGCTCTTTTTGAATCGATATTGTCGAAGTCAAACACCTTCTGAAAGCTGCTGCAAATGTGATGTTCAAAGACAATAAGAGGTTCTTCTATCTTCTGGATCTTCCCGTTTTCGCGTTCGTAATCTGCCTGAAGATTCATCACGAGATAGAATATGTGCTTACCTGCATTTGACGGCCCTCTGTCAGAAGACTGGACGGAGTAGAAGGGAGGGAGATGGAATTTCCAGAGTCCCGGCTTCAGCTCCGTGAGGCATGCATCAAAATAGTCGGTAGTGCCGATCATTTCATGATTGTTGCCGATCTGCCTGTCCTGCATGTCGTACACAAGTCTTTTCAGTTTCAGGTAGATTTCTTCATTGTCGATCGCGAAACTGTTTGTTAATGCCTTCACGCTTTCATCCTGCTCGGTGTATAGCGCGTACGCAAGGTCGCTGATTTTTCTTGTCTGCAATTTGACCAGTTCCTGGTAATCCAGGAGGCTCTTTATGCTTCTATCTCTGTCTATCATTTTTTCCCTCTGTGTCTGTGAGTATGCATGTTGCTATGCCTGTTTCCGGTGACTTTCTCACTATGCCAAGTCTGTGGCTGCCGAAAAGGACCGGCTTTTTGCCCCTCAGTTCCTCGGACGGTATCCTTGACGGATACACAAATAAAGTGATTTCACCTTTTTTTCTTTTCTTTTCGAATTTTTCCAGAAGCCGCAGTTTCTGTGCGCCCCGGTCATTATTTATGATCACATCATACATAAGTCCGGTCGTCGTATAGAAAATGTAGTCCTCAGGAAGGTCTGTGCGAACAGCAGCGACCTCGTTCTCTTCTCCTTTTTCCTTTTCTTCTTTCATCACCGCAAGGTACACATCAAAGGCATCAAGTTTGTCGCTGCTTGCTCTTTCTTTCTTGTCTGCCTTGAGGATATGTGTGTCTGCATATTTCGCCTTTGTGATGATGCGCGCCTGCAGAAATTTTTCCGTCAGATCCTCGGCGGTCTCCTTGCATATGCCGAAATAAAGGCAAAGATAGAGAAGAAAAGAATCGTATCTGATCGCACCGAACACCTTTATAAGCTGCGATGTGTCAGAGAGAAATCGTCTTGTTATCTTTATTTCTTTTCTGCCCATGTTTCCTCCTATGAGTAGTTTTCCATACCGGCACGAGCCTGTTTTTCAAGTTCCTCGCGCTGAGTCGTGAACAGCATGTGCTCAGACGGGGAGGCTTTGACCTTGATAGGAATATGACTTGCTCCTGCGCAGAAAAGGGCTTCGCCCTTATCCTGGCTCGGGATGGTCATCATTTCCTCTCTTGTAAGTCCCAGTTTGGCGGAAATATTATCGAGGTCGGTCTTTTCCATTCCGAGGATCAGCTTTGAGTGAGAGCAGGAGAGGATGGCATTGCCGTAATTGTCTCTTCCGTTGAAAAGGTCGACGATAGACTGTGTAGCGAAGATCGCTCCTCCGCCGAATCCTCTTATGACCTTGAAGATCTCCTGAACGAACTCTCCTACCTGACGGTTGTTTCCGTCCAGAAGCTGCCATCCCTCGTCGATGGTTATCATCTTTTTCTTGGTTCTGTCCTGCCTGCATTTTGCCCATATGAATTCCAGTATGATGAACATTGTCGGTGCAAGCATATCGTTTTTGATATTTTCAAGGCCAAAGACTATATACTTGTTGCCGAGATTCACATTCGTATGACCGTTCATGTTCCTGCAGGCACCATTGATGAAACGGGACATGATTATCACGATCTCCTTGCGGATCTTTCCCTCATCGGATGCTGCCTTGATCCTGTCGTAGAAGTCGGAAATTATAGGCATCTTCTTGAGCGTGGTATGCTCAGCGTCTTCGTAGATGCTGTTGTTATCCTCGTTCATGCCGAAATCTTCGTAAAGATGCAGCAGGATCGTCTCAAGCTGCGTTTTTTCAGCAAGTGTAAGGTCAGGGATGAGATACGTCAGCCATATCTTGAGGTTGTCTATCTTGTCGATGACCCATGATTTTTCTGAATATGAATTTCCTCCGAGAAATGCAGTGACAGGGGAGGACATAGGCCTTATCTCGAGAGGATTGATCCTCTGGTTCGATGTGGCTGCTATGTCGACAAACTCTCCGCCGACTGCGTCACATATCCTTCTGAACTCGTCCTGTTTGTCCGGTGCGAGAATAAAGTTCTGCACGCCGTGATATCTGAGCCTTGTCGTTATGGTCATGAGAGAGTAGGTCTTTCCGTGTCCTGATGCTCCGTAAATCGACATGTTTGCGTTCGCATATCTCGAGTCGAACGGGTCGTAGAGTACCATCGACGCATTCTCTCTGTGATATCCGACTGCGATGCCGTTTTTATCCGAAAGGGAAAATGCCGTGAACGGATATGCTGCGGCAACTGCGCTGGTAGTGAGGTTGCGTCTGCCCACGTTCAGGAGTTTCGGCCTTAGATTCATAGTGTATCCGGTCGAATAGAAGGCTTCTTCCTGATATCTTTTACACTCAAGAATGTCTACGTCGAGAGTTATGGCAGCCTTTTTCATCGCTTTCTTACGAAGATCCAGCTCTTCAAGAGTGTGTGCCCAGACGGTTATGAGGACTGTGATATCGTAAACGGACTCTCTTCCTCCCTTAAGAGCCTGCTTCATCCACATCGCTCCGGAGTAGTTTTCAGCTATCTCTTCTGCGTTTTCCTGCTCGGCCTCTGTGTTCGTGAGCTTGTATTTCTGCCACTTGAGGGTGTTTTTTATGCTGCTTAGCTTCTGTGAAGAGTCATCTTTGATGAAATAGATGTCTATATCGTAACCGTATCCGAAGTTTATGATCCCCGAAAGCCAGCCGCCCTGCGTCAGCATGTAGTTCGGCATCGTGTTTCCTCTAACGAAGAAGTGGCTCCTGTACATGCCGTCGATGACCATGTAGGAAGGGGACTCGTTAAAGTCTATCGACTTCGGCGCTATCAGATTCCTGATGTCGAACGGGATATCTGCATCAGGCAGCATCTCGAGCACCTTTGCGCGGTCGTCCCTTATCCTCAGAACTCTTTTGTTGTAAGGCTCAGTGTTCTTCGTGGCTCTGTTATAGTAGTTATACAGAAGTTCAGACAGCTTTCCGTCTTCGTTCGAAGTAAAAAGAAAAACGTCGTTTCCGAGGCCTTTGAATCCGGAAGCGATCTCTTCTGCTTTTCGGTTTATTATATTTATGCCTTCTTCTTCAGTTTGGATGCCTTTTACTTCCTCGCCCTGGAGCTGGAAGATGAAGTAGTAGTGCTTACGATATGTATCTAGTCCTCCTTCGTTCTGGAGATACTGTATATACTGCGAAATAAGTGATTTGCAGGAGTCATCCTTTTCTTCCTGATAAGCGGCCCGTGCCATAGCTACGTATTCATCGATATTTGAGAAGGTCGTGATGACTTTGATGTGGAAATCAGCATAGATCGTTTTGATGAGAGCCGCGTATTTTCTTATGGTCGAATCCTGCTCTTCATCAGACATGATGTTGAAGTTGATGGCCACGATCTCCATTATCTTGATGAATTTCCGGTTTCTGCCGTTCTCATCTTCGGTAATGACGACGCCGTCCTTTATTCTGCTCTCCTGAATGAAGTCCTGTGTCCACTCCGGGACTCTTGTGCTGTTAAATGACAGTCCGAGATCCCTCCCGAGATTTATATCCATTAAAAATCTCCTTTCGCTTCGATGTATTTTGCCCGCCTGTTTCATACCTTTCTTTTCACGGTACGAAAAAAGGGCAGGGGAGTATCCCTTGCCCGAATCAGTCTAGGTTCATGTTAACATGATAGCACTGCTTGACACGAATGTCCGTATCACTTAGTGTCGTTTTTGATGCATTTTGCCGTTTTTTTGGATGAAAATCGCCGGTTTTTTATTTTTGTTTTTTCCCAAGTTGCCAGATTATGTCTACCAGATGTGAAATTTCCTTCTGTGCATTGCCGTCCTCGTCGAAGTTCGCCATGCTGCACATATACTCATAGAGGCTGTATGCCGCCTGCTCGAAAAAGTAGTTGCAGTTGTTGAATGTGAAGTATTGCTTCAGCATTTTGCCGAACAGTTCAGCCCTGTCTTTGGGTTTGATGCCTTCAAAGAATGATCGTGCAGCCAGTTGATCAGGATCATTATTTTCCAGATCGAAGACGATGATCCGTCTTTTGGCTTCACTTATTGGATCGGCTTTGGCATCGCTGTGTAGTTCAGGGTGGCGGACAGCATAGCTAATGTCCTCTTTATACTCAATTCTGAATATATCAGTAAAGACCTCACACAGCTTTTTTGTGTAGAAAAGATCCATAGCTTCAGCCGGCATGGTTTCATCGTAACTCAGGTAAGATTTCGTGAGCATATCGGCAGCATTTTGAAAACCAAGTCTTTTAGGGAGTCTGATCGACATGGCGACTATTTTTTCTTGTTGATTCGCGGTATCCCTGATCGGGAGCTCAAGATTTATTGGTTGCATTTCCTACCTCGCTTCACTGCTTTGTGCGGCTTTTAGTCCGCTTAGTTTATTCGTTACTCACGCTTTATAAGATATTACCATTTTTTTACACTATTCGATATGTTTTTTACACTATATTGCAAGTAAATAACATAAAACTGTAATGTGTTGTAGCTATATGATAATATCTAACAGGCTTTTGATGCTATAGAAAATTGTTCTTTTTGAAATAAAAGTCAATGAGTAAACCGCTGGGTTTTTATATTAAGTTTATTTTTCAATTTATTTTTTAATTTATTTATCGGAGCAGCCAAGCCCAGTGATATCAACGGGTTCACGAAATCAATCGTGACATTTTGGGGTCAATCGTGACATTTTGGGGAGTAAACGAGACAAATTGGGAATTTAATCGTGACATTTTGGGGAAGGGCGAAATTTCAATCGGGACGTTTTGGGGCGCATAGCACTTCGATCCATGAAAATGCATTTAAAACCCCTGCGAAAGGCTGATAATTCAAGGATTTTGGGCAGAAACGGCGATATGGGGCCATATAATAGATCGATATGAGGTAAAAAGTCCCGTTATTTCAAGGCTTTTGTTAACGGATAAAATGAATGTGTACAGTTCAATCGTGACATTTTGGGGCGGTTTTTATTTCAATCGTGACATTTTGGGCAAGAGCGATATTTCAATCGTGACATTTTGGGGAACGTTGAAATTTCAACGTTTGCAGTCTCTTTGAGGCTCGTGAAAAGCAGATTTTGCATCTCCAATCGTGACATTTTGGGGAAGTCTTATATTTTCAATCGTGACATTTTGGGGACGATAGCGATAGTTCAATCGTGACATTTTGGGGAAGAGGGTGTTCGCAGTAAAACCACAAAATAAGGTGCGCCCACCTCAATCGTGACGCAATTTATTGACATGTCACGATTGAGCCCTTATAATCAAGCTGCAACTATGGCAACGAAGTATAGAGGTGCTTTCAATAATGGCTAACGAAATTGTAAGATATCATAACGACTTTGCTTCAGTCAGCCTCGTCAGCTTTTCTGCGGTTGAGCAGAACATGTTTGCGGCAGTACTGTATGAATGTCGGGGAAAGGGTTCACAGAAGCACTATCTGTCTCTTGAATATCTGAGAGAGCTTTCAGGATTTTCGGCAAAGGATAACGCGAGATTTATGTCTTGTGTCAAAGAATTTGCAAAGAAGATGCACACTCTTTTCTATATGGAAGATAAAGAGGACGGCGGGTTCAAAAGTTTTGTGTTGTTTCCCCGGTTTGAGACAGTGGATCTGGACACGGATGATCCTAAACTGGAAATAAGGGTGGATGAGGATTACGCTTATATAATCAACACTGATCCGGAGTTTCTCCCCGAAGGGACACTGAAGCTTTTGAGTGCTGGTTATACCACGTTCGAGCTGGCTCAGCATAATGCTCTGAAATCAGGCTACAGCAAGAATGCATTCAGACAGCTCAAACGGTTCAAAAAGACAGGCTGGTGGGAGGTATCCATTGAGGATTTCAGGCGGCTTTTAGATGTACCTGAAAAGTACAGGATGTCTGAGCTAAGAAAGCGCGTGCTTGTACCTATCAAAGAGGAGCTTTCAGATCTGTTCGAAGGGCTTACTATCACCGAAAAAAAGGGAGGGCCGTCAGGTAGGAAGGTTCTTGGTTTGAGATTTGATTTCAAGCCGCAGCTGGAAAAAGGGATCTGGCACGATGATGATATCTACGGAGAGCTGCGTGAAGAATACAACTGTCCTGTATGCGGAGAACCTTTGTATGCAATAGTCAAGAATACAGGTGACGTGTTCTACGGTCATAAAGGAGGGTGGAATACGTCGGCTCCTTGCAGACAAACATTTGGAAGTCTCAGAGAGATACTCAGACAGAAGGGCAGCCCAATAATTAAAGAAGCTGAAAAGCATCCATATATTGAAAGGGATAAGCCTAAAATAGAAAAAACGGGATTCAGCTGCAGAGCGTGCGGAAAGCCTCTGTTCAAACTTTACAACGATAAGGGGGAAATGTTCTACGGACATATAGACGGATGGAAGAAAGATGCTGTCTGCAGAGAGACCTACAGCAGCGTTGCTGAGATAAGAGGGTACAGCGAGACACCGACGCGATCCGATCATGCAGATTATGATTTGACCGAAGGAGATCCTAATACAGCAAAGGATATATACGGGATATTCGAAACGATAACCAACGATATCATGGACAAGGAGCAGGAATGATTCTGAAAGGAAGAAGAGATTTCGGAGATGGGTGCTATACAGCCATCTATGAAGATGATAAGTACAAGTATACGCTGAAAGTAAGCGACGGAATCAGGGTGGTATCTGCTGAACCGTTTGACCCCTGCAGGCCGGTAATAACCATCACGGACAAGGAGCCTGCACGACTTGAGTTCTTCGGCGGCGTTCTGATGGAAGAGATGCTTGGGTCATATATGGCGGCGCTGAGCGAGGTACCTGATATCACCGAACAGATGAGAAAACTTGTGTGAAAAAATAACTCCCCTGACAAAAGTCAGGGGAGCATTTTTTTATTTAGGCTTTTGCCTTCAGAGAGAATCTTCCTTCGGCCATTACGGCGATAGTGTCATCGATGCCGGTGGTTACCTGATCATAGACAACATCCATCACTATCCTGGCACAGAAGTTAGCTGCTTCTCTGCGCGACGCCGGATTCTCACCATCTATGAGGTGAGGGTGTAGCGGCTCGCAGTGGAGGGAAAGCGCAAGTCTGTACAGAAGATTCATGCTCGCAATGGCTGCGTTATGGCAGCTTTTTCTATTGCTGTCGAGCTTTACTGTATAGTCTCTGAGCGCGTCGCCATCAAGTCTGAAGCGCTGGATAGGAAGGAGGACTTCCATCGCGTAAATCGAGTTTACGTAATTTGAAAAGTCCATCATTCCGCTTTCAACTGCATTCAGATCAGTTTCTCTGAAAGCTTCGTCCTCGGCTCCGATCGCAGTGACCAGAGCCAGATACTTATTCTTTAGTTCCATTTGTGTTGTTTCCTCCTTCTAATTCTTGATTAATGTTTTGATGATGAAAGAATGGTTTTTACGATCATAACCGGATTCATCTGAGGATTAATGCAGTGAGCATGCTTTGCCCGTTCCTTCTGCATATCCTTTTCATCCCGGGAAACCTTCACGTATGCGCCCGGCCAGTTTCTCGTATTTACTCCGTAATCGTCTACGAGAATGTCGCTTTCTCCGCAGTTCACATAATCTGCCTTGTTCATTCCGCAAGGGACGAAGATGATGTGGTCCTGAGAAACGAACGGAGCGTAAACCTTAAGCCACCGAAGTTTTTCCTTCTTTGCTGTCGGATGGTCCTCGAGCACGGAGGTCAGAACATAAACATCCGTATCTGGCATTTCAGAAAGACTCTTCATTGCCTTCAGGATGTTCCTGTGCGGACGGAGAAAAAGAAAGTATCCCCATATGTACAGGACAAAGAGGGGAACATAACGGAATTCAGCAAGGACCCCGTCCTGATCAAAGTAGATTTTCATTTCTGCTCCTCCTTTTCCGCGGCGGCGTGTGCCATTGCCTCTATCAGTTCGAGCGCAGCCATATCTGCTTTATTGAAATGGCTGTAGTACGAATATGCATTCTGGATATGCTCTGCTATGAATGTCTTCTTTTCTTCAGCCGGTGAAATGAGCTCCGATGAGCGGATCGTCCTTATGAAAGAATCGATTTCCGATATGAGACACATTTCCTCCGGTGTCAGCCTTTCTCTTGTTAGGGCCGCGATCAGGTAAGGGGGTTTCAACATTGGTGTCATCCTCCTTCCTACTACGCACACATTGTGAATGTGTCGGATCCTTTGTCAAAGTAGAAAACGTTGTACGAAAGAAGCTCGTGCGGTTCTACTACGCTTTCGTTGGCCTGTCTTACCAGTTCTTTAAGGTCCGCTGGTTCGATCATCTCCGAGTCCGGGACCAGTATGAACTCGTGCAGGCTTGACGGAAGGATATAGTAGCTGCAGCCGATAACATCTCCTGCCTTTTCCATGACGCCCGGATAGAACAGGGCAGCTGCGCCGTGTTCTCCGGTGCGGTTGCTCAGGATATACATCTGGCTGTGGCCATCAGTATCTGCTCCGACCGTCAGCAGGTTGGTGCTGCTTCCGTACAAAGCATCTTCCATGTCAACGAGCTTTGCTGAATCCAAACGTGATGCACTTTTAAGCGCCTGCCTGAACAGGGTGGCCTTGTCGACATCCAGACTGCTGAAAATAGAATCGTTTATAGTGACTGAGAGCGAGCCTATCTTCGGTTCTTCAATCTGGACAATCGCAATAAGCGCAAGTCCGTTTCCGACATCGAAGAATGGCTTGTCTTTAAGAAAGTCACCGTTTCGGCCGATCTCCAGAAGGCGAACTGAAAGGCTGTCTTTTACAGCATCCCAGTTAAAGGCGATTGCGTCATCTGCTATTCTTTGCATGTCTGCGCCGGATGCGTACTCCATAGCAGAGTCATACTGTGACAGGATCTCCATCGCCTGATAACGGACCGGTTCTCCCTGCAGATAATGCATCTCATATTCGCCGTTTATGTAGATCGTCGGAGCTGCCGTCTGGTCTGCAAGCTTGAAGGTGAGGCCTACAAGCTTCTGGTCATTGACCTTATCCACGCTCATAATGCGGATATCCAGATTGCTCTTCTGCTTCTCGGTCATAAGGGCAATAACTTCTTCTCTCATTTTTTCGGCATAATCGCCTATATTCATCATTGTGTTCATGTGTTGTCTCCTTTCTTAAAAAAGAGACGGGCATAAAAAAGCCCGTCTCATATAACATCAGATATTGATTTTCTTTCTAGTGAAGGTATTTGGTCACAGCTGCGAGCAGTACGGGAACTGATATCGCTCCGATAGGGGCGGACGGCAGATTCTGTACAGGCTCATCTTCTGATTTCTCTGTCATGGAGACAGGCTCAGACGGGATCTTTGCTGTGTCAATAACTTCATCTTCAGCCTTTTCTTCTTCAGCAGCGAGATATTCATATTCCGGTGTCACGGTATCTTCTGCGTCATCGCAATATCCATCTTCACAGTCTTCCTCGCAGTCACAGTCGTCATAGAAAAGAATGACGCCTGCGAGCGTTGAGTTGTTCATTCCTCCTGTGCTGATCAGCGCAAAACCGCATGAACCTTCCATGTACACGCCGCTCATGATGCAATCAACAAAGCCGGGAGTATCCTCGAACTTGATGTCGAGGTCCTTGAGGCTGACGTATTCGCTGCCTGTTTTGACCGCGCTGCCGATCCTGTCTTTAGCAGTAGCAATAGAATTCCGCTTTACGGCTGCCGGAGCAGGGGAGTATTCTATGACTTCCTCGTGTTCCGCTTCCGGTTCTACAGCAGGAGCTGAAGGTTCAGAAGGTGCAGGGACCTCATCCTGTTGAAGGTCCTGATCTGACGGAGGCTCGCTGGAAGGTATGTCCTGCGTAGCAGGATCATCTTCCTCTGACGAGCCGTTATCAGCAGCATCTTCCTCCGGGAGAGTTTCTGCATTTTCGGCTTCAATATCTTCTGTTGTTTCCTCGCTGACTACGGTCACCTCTTCGCAGTCAGCTTCTTCAGTAATGATTTCATCTGCATATACGCCAACAGGCATGAGTGCCAGAAGCAGGATAGCAGTGATCGTTAAGACTCTTTTCATGCCGACACCTCCTACCACATCTTGCGAATGAACTGGTTGGTGATGTCAGTAATCATGGCTGTTCCCGAATCTCCGGCTACGTGTATGTCATAGTAGCCGTTTCGGCCTGCGCCGTTGGCGAAAACAGGACGGACCTTTTCTTCGTCAGGCATATACACCAGATCGACGAGCGGGTTGCCTTCGGCGGCGCCACCATTTTCGGTAAGGCGGATCGCGTCGCGCATTGCGCTGCAGATCATCTGCCTGTCGTCAAGGGTGAGGTCGTAGACATCTCTGTCCAGCAGTGCGCGGGCTGCAGCCTGCAGCGCTGCCGGTGCATCGTTCTGGCTTATGCCGTAGTCCATCAGGATTTGTTCGGCTTTGCCGAGTCTTGCTTTGATCGTGTTCATGTGTTGTTTCCTTTCCCCCGCTTTGCGGGAATAAAAATAGGACGGCCGATGGTCGTCCGGTTAATATATGAAATGCTGATCTCTCAGCGTTTCATCGCGTTGAGATAGTCATCAAGACCCTTATAGGTCGGATCCCATTTCATGGTGGAGTGGGAGAGACCGAGCCTTCTTCCGCATCTCGGACACATGCCGTCCTTGATCTGATCGCGTTTGTCGGCACGAACTATAAGACTGCAGTGTGTGCACGTAGCGTTGAGTGTAGAGACAAGCTTGTCTTTGGCTGCCTGAACGTGCTCGTTTGTGTCTGCATCCATGTCATAGGCGATACGAATCTTGCGAAGTCCCTTAGGAAGGAGAGTCTTGAACGCGGTAGGAAGGTACTTCTGGGAATTTACTCCCGGAACAGACAGTACGGAATATCCTGAAAGGGCACATATTACATCTGCCTTCAGGGCGCCTTCTGTCAAAATAACTTCCGAGACACCGCGTGCACCGCGCCGGAAATGCACATATGCATGAGCCGGAGCGCCGCCTTCCTTATCTCTGCTTGAAAGAGAGATGTACCTCGGCCCATCTGCGAGTTTCCTGTCAAGTCTGATCTGAAAACCCTGGATCTGACCTTTCGAGTTGCGCTGCGGTATAAGGATGCCCGACCCGGTGTACAACATTGTCCACGAACCGTCTTTGTCCTTATAAAATCCCGGCACATTCTCAATGGTGCATCCCATTCTCAGCAGTTTTAAAGCTATCGCTTTCGGATCGGAAGGCATTGACCTGTATGCGAACTTTCGGATCTGCTCCTCTGACAGTCCTCTTGCCATCAAATCCCCGGCATGACGCTTGTGGAGATTTGTAAGAGATAAGAGAGCGCGGTATGTTGCGTCTCTTACGGCTAAAGGCGCCAGTTTCTCTTCCTCCACAGGTTGTGGGGGTTGTGGCTTCGAATCGGGGGTCTCCTGAGTATAAGCGTCGCCGCTAAAGGCTCTATATGCGTCGCGGATATCTGAGATACCCATGAACAGCATATAGAGATCAAGCGGACCGCCCTGTGTGTGGATTTCTTTGTCTCCGCATTTATTACAGCGGAATACGTTTTTTCCGTAATTGAGGTTAAGCTTACGCTTTCCGTTACAGTTAGGACAATCCACATACAGGGAGTTCTTATCTGCAGGAAGGCCAAGTCTCAGGGCCACATCAAACAGGGTGATTGTCTGATGTTCGCTCATGGATTATGCCTCCTTTTTCTTCTGCTTCTTCATGTTGTCGATCTTCCGCTTTCTTTCCTTAAGATTCAGAAGGGCGTCGTTGTAACGCTTTTCTGTTTCAGCGAGTTCACTAAGATCCTTGATCCCGTAGTGCTTGAGCATATTCTCCTCCGAGTACTTTGCTTCAGCCATTCTGGTACGGAGTTCAGTGACCCTCTCTGCGACATCAGCGGAGACCTCCTGACGGTACTCACGGGTGCCTTTGTTCACATACTCGTGAACGATATCGCCGGTCTTTTCTTCGGCAATGGTCATGGCCTTGATGAAATCACCGGCAACACTTGTGCCGAATGAGATACTCAGAACCTTGAACTTTGCGAATCTGAGAGTGTCCTTCAGAGTCTTCTCGGGTCCGAGATCAAGAGCATCTGCAACATCATTCTCATTGATCCTGAAAGTCGGGACAGTTCCCAATGCGCGGAATGCCGGTACGATATTCATCGCAGCTCTCTTGAGAGCGTCTGAGGCTGCTGCCTTTGGGCTGTCGCCTTCACCGGCGTCTTCACGGAAAAAGTCGACATCGTCTGTATGGACATGAATCCTGCAGATGCTGTAGAACGGCGTGTCTGCGGACTTCTTATCCATCGTGACTGTCTTATCCCAGTTTCCTGCGCCATAGAGCTCGTCGAGATAGTTCCATGCAGTCTCCTTCTTGATATACGGGACGACTGTGAAACTCTTCCCGGACTTGGAGATGGAGTCTACTCTTATCTCCACTTCTTCAGGCTGGAGTGACCTGTTCTTCACGCTTGCTTTCATAGTGTTGTTTCCTTTCGTTTGATGATGTGAGTGCTTTCAAATAAACAGAGGCGATGATGTCGCCTCTGTTATCTGACATATCGGGCAGGACGTTTAGAACTCGTCGAAGTATTCTTCGTCGAATTCATCAGGAAGGGCAACGAATCCCGTGGATTCGAAGTCGTCTTCCTCTGGCTCTGGTGCCGCCTTAGGTGCCGGGGCTTCATCGGCTGCTGCCACAGCCTCAGGTTTCTTTCCTTTGAGGAAAGAAATGGCGTCCTCGTCTGCCGAAGGGATGACGTCCCAAGTGTAGACCGTCGTTCCGTCTGAGCGTTTGTAGCTTCCGGTGTCGACTCTTCCCTTGATAACGACTCCCTTGCCCTTTGTAAGATATCTGGCCAGCGCCTCGCCGCGCTTTCCGTACATCTTTACAGGGATGATGTCCGGGTTCTCCTTGTCCCATGACTTATTGACAAATACGCGGAATTCCACGATAGCTGTCTGCGAGTCCTGGATATAGGTAGTTGTGGCATCAGCAGCAATGTTGCCTCTGATTACCGCTGTGGACATTCCGGCTGACCCGCCGTCTTCGATAAGCTGGAACCCCTTCGGGTCGGCTATCAGCACTTTGGTGTACTGTGTCTTGCCGTCCTTGTTCTTGTAGCTCCCTGTCTGGACTCTTCCGGTCACGGAGACAGTCTTGCCTGCCTTGAGGTAGTCATAGACGTTCTCGTTACCGTAAAGCTCTACCGGGAAGAAGTTGCTCTTCGGATCGTTGCCCGACTTGGTCTTCCTTCCGTAGTTCCAGACGAGAGTGAACTTGGCTACAGGTTTGCCCTTTGCGGTCAATCCAGTGTCAGCGTCCTTGACGATGCGTCCGATAATAGTGAAATAGTTGCTCATGGTGTAACCTCCTTTAAATAAAAGAATGGTTTCACGTCACCGGCATGAAACCATCGCTTGCTTAAATAAAAAAAGCACCTGCCATGTCTGTGGACATACAGGTGCTCCATTATCAAAGCTGGGAATACGTTAATATGTTTATATTATATATACAAGTGCCGTCAAATACAAGCCGTTTCTCTACACATTCGCTTCTGCAAAAGCTCTGATAGCTGCCTTGTAGTACTCGGCACGTTCTTCAGTCGGAAGTTCTTTTACTTCCTCTGGAACCGCGTCAAGGAACATTGCTTCGGTGACCGACTCTTTCTTGGCTTTCTTCTTCTTTGTGCGCGGGTTCAGCTTTCCTGCCAGAATGCTTTCGGCCGTCTCTCTTGTGAGTCCGCGGGCTGCAGCTTTCTTAAGCTTCTCCGCTTCCTTCAGAGATATCGCGATCTCTTTATCTGCTACGATATCTGTAATGACCTCCTGATGCGAAGCACTTAGGTCTGCAAGGATGACGCCGGCTGTAACAGGCAATTTTCCTTCATCCACTTTGTCAAGAAGAGCAGGGGAGAGGTCGTTCAGCTTGAGATATCTTCTGACGTTCGAGTCAGAATCAGAGCTTTCCTCGGCAATCGCCTTTAACTCATCTGCCTGTCTCTTGCCCTGCCTTACGGCAGCTTCAAGGCGAACTTTGTAAGTTCTGGCTTTTTCGGAAGGGAGTATCGTTTCTCTTGCGATGTTTGTATCCGCCATGACGATATCTGCCATGTCATCATCAAGGTCAAGTACGCGGCACGGAACTTCACTGAGGCCAAGCTTTTCGGCTGCGAAGCGGCGCCTGTGACCGGATATGATCTCATATTTCCCACCGTTAAGCTCTCGGACGATGATCGGGAGAAGTATCCCGTAGTCTCTGATGGAGTCTACAAGAATGTCCATGTCTTCATTGTCCAGGACTTTGTATGTGTGGTTATGGTAGGTGACGAGATCTTTAAGGGGAATGCTTCTGATATCTCCTTCGCCGGACCTGGCGATCTCTATTTCCTTCTTTGTTGGAGCTAATGTTCCCCCGAAGGGCGTATTGAGGATATTGACTGCACCATCTAACAGCCTGCTAAGTGCATCAGGATCATTGATTTGCTCTACCTGAGAGGAATCAACGACATTACTGAGGTCATATTTTGGTTTTTTCTTTGCCATCGTTTATATCTCCTCTCTTTCAAGAAATTCATCACACAGCATACTGTAAGCGAGTCTTGTCGGACTGTTTTTCATGAAGTTCATCAGTGGCATTCCTGCAAGCTGTGCCTGGTTGACCACGGTGGATCTAGGTATCTGCGTGTTGAATATATACATGTTGCGCTCGATCAGCGGCTCAAACTGGCTCATTACTTCCTTTACAGCCGACCTGTTCTTCTCAACCATAGTATACACGAGGCCGGAGAACTCGAGTGGTGGATTTACCGTCGCCTGCACCTTCTGCACTGTAGATACGAGATGGACGATTCCGGATACAGAATAAGGGTCAGGTGTTGCAGGAACCAGAACTCTGTCGGCCATGTTCAGTACGTTGAGTGTTGTGGCCGAGAGGGCAGGAGGGCAGTCCACCAGGATATAATCGTATTTATCGGTTATGCGTGAGAATATGCTGCGGAATATGGTCATGCCGTTATCTTTTTTCTTGAGGAGACCGACTTCTCCCATTCTTTCGTAAAAGGCGTTTTCAGACTGATGATATACGTCTACGATCTTTGCAAATCCTTCTACGTACTGCTCAGCACCCGCTTCCCTGACCTTCTCCTGAAGATTATCATAATCGTCGCGGTAGTTTTTCAGAAACGTTTCCGCAGGTGTAGGCATAGGCGTGATAGAGTACAGGATCTCATCCATACTGGCCATTGCTACACTACCCGGGATGAGATCGACCCCGTAGTCGGTATGCACGATTACTCCGCTCAGGTCCTTTTTATATGGCCTGTCGTAGATTTCTGCACACAGAAGGGTATAGAGTGTTGCTTTGCATCTGCTTGGCATGACACCGAAGGATACTGACAGGTTTTCCTGCTGGTCCGCGTCGATCATAAGGACCTTCTTGCCTCTGGAATTAAGTTCTCTTGCGAGATTGGCAACTGCTTGTGTCTTTCCTGCGCCGGACTCATCACCTCTTTCCTTCAGTTCCATCGCAAGATTTGCGACTGTAGCGGTTTTTCCGACGCCGCCTTTCTGATTGAATATCGCTATTATTTTAGCTCTTCTTGACATTTTTCTCGCTCCCTTCGTAATGATTCCTAAGAAACTCCTCGATGGCGACTTCTGTGGCGTTCGAGATGCTGCGCTTCTCTTCCTTGCAGAAGGCTAAGAGTGTTTCAAGCAGAACCGGATCGATAGTCAATGACAGCTTCTTTTTCTTGTTTGACATATTTTCCTCCGGATGTAATGAGTATCTTTGCGTATTAGATGCGTATTGATACGCTTTTTACGTATTGATTGTAGCACATACGGACTCTGCTACAAAGAGGTTCGGTACTTGAGAAAAAAATACTTTTCGGGCAGTTGTCCGAAGACTCTTTAAAACATCGGGTGTATAATAAAAAATTTTCGAAAAAAAGAAAGCGCCGCACTATGGCGACGCTCTCCAGGTTCGTTAATTTGCGCATTCCTTCCATTTGCCGACCTTGCGGCCTTCTATGAACAGAAATCCTTCTGTATCGCCGTATGCGACACTCGGAACCATCTGCTGCTGCATCAGTTCCAGAAGGTACTGAGCTTTTGAGTAAGGTGTGCGCTGGCCGTCATCGGCCAGAAAGGTTGATGTATCTATCATGATCTTAAGCATTACGGAGTCTCCTTTCGACTGTGTCTGCGAAATCGTCTATAAGCTCTGCCAGACAGCTGATTCTTTCGTTGAAAGCCTCGCTGACGTCATCCGTGCCTGTAAGTATGACCTTTTCAAGGAGTTTCTTCTGTCCGACGCATATGCATTTCTTCTTGCTGCGGCTTATCGCAGTATAGATGATCTCCCGTGAAAGCATATTGGAGTGCTTTTCATCGAGGATGATGATACAAGTCGGATATTCCAGTCCCTGAGACTTGTGCACCGTCTGGACAAAAGCCGGTTCGATGAACGAAAGGTCGTCGCCATGCAGGACAATCTCTTTATCTCCGAATCTGCATACCGCCGTATCCGGGTAGCACTTTACTGCGATGCCTGTTTCTCCGTTTACGAGACCGTCACGGTTTCTGAGAAACGTGATCTTGTCTCCAGTGTAAACTCTGCCGGATTCATTCTCGCAGTAGGTGAGTCCTTTTACATCTGTCAGTACTTTTCTGAGCTTGCTGTTCAGCTTGTTGACACCTGTTTCAGTGCTTCTTCTGTACGGAGTAAGCACTACTACTGAATCGACGCCGTTTTTCTCTGCTTCCCTTCGGTAGAGATCAACGACCTGCCTGCAGATCGCTTTGGAAGAGCGCTCTTCTATGAATTCAAAACTGTCGTCTATATCCAGACCGGGATTCCCGGCCTGGATCTTGGCACAGTTGAATGCGATCGAATTGTCTCCCTGTCTGAAGATCTTGGTGAGCCTTGTCACCGGGACACTTTCAGACGCGATAAGCTCTGCAAGAACGTTGCCCGCTCCTACAGATGGAAGCTGAGCGACGTCACCCACGAATACGATCGTTGAGCCTGAAGATATGCTCCTCATCAGGTCCCTGAAAAGATACGCATCTATCATCGAAGCCTCATCACATATGATAAGAGTCTCAGACAGAGTACATTTCGATTCGGTGCTGATGCCCGGAACTATCTTAAGGGCCTTGTGGATCGTGGTAGCGGGGCAGCCTGTCGCGTCGGTCATCCTTCTGGCTGCCTGTCCGGTAGGTGCGATGCACCTTACCGTGGCGTTTGGGTCAAGGTTTTTAAGAGCCTGTATCAGCACAAGCTCTGTCTGTGTCTTACCCGTACCCGGACCTCCTGTCAGAACAGACATCTTGTTCTGCAATATCATGAATACCGCATTCTTCTGTTCCTGCGACAGGATCTTTCCGGTCATTGCCATAGCTGAGTCGATAGCCTTAAATACAGGCTTCAGACGCCCGTACTTCAAAGGTGCGGTAAGCATCGTTGCGGCGATTTCCGCTGCTTCCTTCTCGGCGGAATAAGCACTTTTCGTTGCCAGATATATCTGATCGCCTATGCGGTTCACAGATACTTTTCCGGCGAGAGAAAGATGCTTTATGCATTTGTCGAGAAGCGGCTGCTCTATAGTGCCTTCTTCAAATCCGAGGAGGGATTCGATGAAGTCATATATCCGGCTTTTCGCGATGCAGGTGCTCCCTGCGTTGTGTGCGATCATCTCGTCAAATGTGTTCTCGTTGTCTTCAGCGCTTCTTGCTGCTCCGCTTTCACATATGTTCAGCGTATAGAGCAGCGCATAGGCGATTCTCGAAGGACATAAGGTGTCAACCTTTGTTTTATTGAGAACATACCTGTCTATCACTGAGAACTTTGCGTCCTGTTCCAGCGTCAGCTGATAAGGGCAGAACCTCAGGATATCGAGGGATCCATACAGGCCGTACTTGTCGATCATGCTTTCGCATTCAGTCTCCGTGAGGCCGAATGGAGCCAAAGCTCTGTATAAATCGTTATCCATTTGTGTTGTTTCCTTTCCCGGAGCAGGGGAGAGTTAAGATCTCCCTCTGTCCGATCCATCTAAACTGCTTCTTCTGGGGCTTCCTCTTTTGAGGTGTACTTGAAATCGCAGCGGAGGGTCGGTTTGAGATTGCTGATCTCCTCCCAAAGCTCCGGATAATCTTCCGCTACTTTCTGCTTGACATCTTTGTCAAGGCTGAAGCTGCGTACTACGTCGATCTGGTAGATCGCTCTTGACGTCTCAATGATTCCGCCTGGCGCATTGCCGATGTGCGGAAGAAGGGAAGAGCGAAGCTTCTTTTCTTCTGCCTCGATCTGGCGGATGAGCTTAGTGGAATCCTTGATGTCGTCGTTCAGAGCGTCCTTGTCCTTTGCGAGCTTTTCAAGTTTGTTCAGGGTGCCGAGGGCTTTGCGCGGAAGCTTTACATAGCCGAGCGTGTCGTCGACAGTCCTGTAAACATGGGCGGCCTCGTCAGGAAGGAGGACCTCATCGTACTCGATCCCCGCTGCTGTCTCTGCAACGAATCTTGCACAGTCCTCAAGTATCTTGATGGCACGTTCTTCATCGCGTGCAACGTGGAGGTAGACAAAGTCTTCTGCGCTGTCAGCGTGCTTGCTGTGAGCAAGAACGTAGCAGTCATCGATTCCGAGGACCTGCATGTAGGCCTGCACCTGATCCTGATAGTCTTCAGGTACGTACCCGGCACTGAATTCATCTTTCCATGTAGCAGCGCTCTTGTGCGAGGATTTGACCTCTGCCAGAGCAACGATTTTTCTGGTCTTTCTGTCTCTCAGAAATCCATCGGGATGAGCGAGGAATGTCGGCCAGTTTGTGTTGATATATCCGTAGTCACACGGTTCATAAACAACATCTATGCCGTTTCTTCTCATCTTGCCTGCGCAGAACCTTCCGATGTCGGTCTCGAAGATGTGGCCGTAATCGTAGATGAACTGCTGGCTCGGAAGGGTGGCTTTTTCGACATGCCCGAGCTTCTCAAGCTGAAGAAACCTTCTGGTCTTGAAGCTGCTGTGTCCCTCGATGATCCCTGCGTCAGATCCACCCGTGAAGAACGGTATCATATCGCTGTATTCAGCGAGAAACGCTTCTCCTTCCGGGGTGTTGAACTTGCCTTTTCTGAATTCGTTTCCGAATGTCGCGTCGAATTCTTCCTGTGTGAGGTATCCGCTGTCCAGGGCTTCTGCATAGCTGCTCATGTCCTGAACGATTATAAGGTCGCTCCCAGTTATTGTTGTGTCCTTCATAATAATTCCTTTCCGGCAGGGAAGGAGCCGTTGGGCCCCTCCTCGCCTGTGCTTGTTCCTGTTAAGCCTTTTTCCTTGCTTTACGCTCGGTTTTTTCGGCTACTTCCTTGATTCTTTTTTCGCGTTTTTTGTCGCTTTCCTTCTTGCCCTCTTCCTTGACATCGGAAACGTCAACTCCGGCTATCTTGGCAGCCTCCTTGACGAACTCGTTATACGCGAATCCTGATTCAGCGGTGCCCGAGAGTCTGACCTGTCCGGTTATGAACAGTTCATCTCTTGCTCGTGTTGCCGAAACGAAGAGGAGCCTTCTGTTTTCCTCTCTCTCATCGAGGCTCATTCCGTCCTTCTTGTCATATTTGGTGATTGAGTTGATGATGACCGGCCACTCAAGACCTTTGGACGAGTGTGCTGTGGAGAGTACTACGCCAGAATAAAGACCTTCTCTTTTGAGTTCTTCGCCGTCAAAGCGGATGAATGCGTCAATGTAGCTGACCATTTCATCGGTAGTGACGAAGCGAACGAGCCTCTTGGCGAGGTTTACAGCGACATCATCCTCTGCTGCGATCTCCTTAGCGAGCGCTCTGAAAGCCTCGGATCTCTTAGGCTCGTAAAGTGAACGCAGGTGAAGGATCGTCTGCTGACCTTCATCGATGATCTCATTGATTTCCTCATCCGTGTTGGAAAGGACCTTTCCACCTTCAAGGCAATTCTGGAAAATCAGGATCTCTTTTGTGGCGGTGTAGTCTTTGTATGCTCTGGCGAGAGAACATATTCCCTGAACTCTGGAGTTCTCAAGCATCTTCTGAGGTGCCTGAAGTGAGGATTCGATGCCTTCGTCTGTGAGCTTTCCTGCGATCTTGACGATCTCGGTCTTTGTTCTTGCAAGGATAGCGATATCTTCAGGGGCATAACCCTCTTTGATTTTCTCCTTGACGACGGAAACGATGTAGTCGTATTCCTTGTCGACCTTATAGAATGCCTTGACGGTCACCGGCTTGCCGGATGGTCTTGTTGCAACGAGGTCTTTTTCGACTCTTCTTATGTTGAGCGCGTTGACTTTGTTGGCAAACTCGAGGATCTCCGGTGTTGAACGATGGTTTTCGACGAGATTGACGTCCTTTACGGGCTGACCGATGCGGTCCTCGAACTCGATGATGTTGCCGGAGTCGGCATCACGCCAGCTGTAGATAGCCTGGCTGTCATCACCGACTACCAGAAGCGATTCAAATGCAGCAACATCGAGAAGCTGTTTTATGATCTCCATCTGGTTTTTCGAGGTATCCTGGAACTCGTCAATGATGATGTGCTTGTAGCCCATCTTGTCGAAGTAGTAAGGGTCCATGTCGAGAATATCGAAGATCATGGCTTCCTGATCAGCAAATTCGATCAGGTTCCTTGACCTTAATGTCTCGTCGTAGTCCTCATACAGCTCGAGAAGAGCCTGATAAGCATCTTCACTGTCAATGGACGAATACCATTTCACATTCAGCTTTCTTCTCAGCTCATCTACATCGTAGACCGAGAGCCTGTCGCGCTTGATGATTTCGAACGCAGCTTCCGTTACGAGCCTTGCTCCGCCGAAACCTTTGAACTTAAGGTTTATGTTCTCGTAGTAAAGACCCGGAACGGTCTTTTTATCGAGAAGGCGGGCGATGATGGCAGATCTTTCCGTGGCGTCGATAGGGCGGGGCGGAGCGGTGAATCCAAGACGTCCGAACTCAGTGTTCAGAATGTCCTGTCCGAACTCATTGAATGTGACGATACGAATATCGTTTACATCCATGTCTATACCCAGTCCTTTGAGGTATGATGATGTCCTGTCTTTCATCTCTCTTGCTCCTGCGTTGGAGAAGGTGATGAGAAGTATGGATGCGGGATCAATCCCCTCAGCGATCATGAACGCCGTGTTCAGAGCTACCACTGTGGTCTTTCCGGAGCCTGCTCCTGCATTGCAGCGCATAATACCGTGTCTATGCCTTACGACCTCGTCCTGCTTGTCGGAAAGCGAGATGCCTGAAAGAGGCTTTTCTCTTCTTTCGACCTCAGTTTTGAGAGGTGCTTCGGCAAAGTGGCACAGCTGGTACCAATCGCAGTCAAGGCAATCATCTCCGTCGCAGTCGTGGCCGATGATGTATTCCTTGAACTGAGGCTCATAAACCTTGTCTATCTCGACTGCCATGCCGGAGAGTGTGCAGATATGTCTTCTTTTCTCGTCTGAGAAGAAGCCCGGGACAAGATGATCCGTGCGGTCTGAGTCCTTGCGGAGAAAGTAATAGCTTCCCTTTGCAGCCCAGTCTTCCGGATCTTTTTCCTTAGCAGCTTCGCTTCTGGCATAAGCGTATATGCCGTAAAGCTCTTTATTGTTAAGAATATTTCTGTCCTGTGATCTTCCGCGTGCCGAACAATCAGGCTTGCCACATCTGATACGGATAGCTTCGATTGTTTTCGTACGTACATTTCTGTACAGAAGATCAGGTCTGGCCCCCTTGACTTCCTGTCCGAAAAGAACAAGGTCTTTAGGTGCCGGAACTGTGAGGCTTCTTTCTTCTTCGTCGAGATATCTGAATATTCTCCTGGAAACTGTCTCGCCGAGAAGGCGGGCGGTCTCTCTTGTGTCGAAGCTGTAGCTTCTGTACGTGCGGAGGATCAGATCTTTTACATAGTCCTTGCGGCTTGCCAGCTTGACGACCATAAACGCCTTTGTCTCGTTGAAAATTCCGGTGATAAGGTCGAATCTTCCGTCTGCACGAAGGATCGACTTTACTCCGTCATAGACGTAGAGCATATCGTCTTCGACAAGATCTCTTTCAAGTTTGTCCTGAATTAGCATGATTGCTGTTTTCACGTCATAGTCGCGGTCACGGAGTGACTTGCTCCAGAACCAGTTTTTGATGACTGTTTTCTGGAATGCGAACTGTTCGTAGCGATCATCCTTTCCGCTTGAAAGGTTCAGATCTCTTGAACGCTTGGAATAACAGGAATTATTTCCTTTGAGTTGTGAAAGTCGCACTGATTCCATTGTGTTGTTTCCTTTCCACCACAAAAGGAGAGACTTGCGGCCTCTCCTCTCGTGGATTTAATAATATTTAACTATATCTTTTCTTAGTGAAAGTATCTCTGCAGGATGCGTGTAAGCTCGTCTTCGATCTCGTCGAGAGAAGCGAAGATGATCTCTTGGCCGTACATTTCTCTGAAAACTGCAAAGTCTTCATCGTCTTGATCGTGGTACATATACATGCCGATCGTGCGGATGCCTGCCTTGCGAGCGTCTTCTACTGCTGATTTTACATCCTTGATGCCTTCTTTGAAGCCACCTCTGTAGTCAGTAGGGAAGCCGTCTGATGCGATGATCAGGATCTTGTCCTTCTCAGGTCTCATTGAGAGCTGCTTGGCTGCGACACGGATGCTGTAGCCGTCCTTGTTGCCCCAGCCGGATCTTCCGAGGTCTCTGAAGTTGTATGACAGATTCGCAGGTGCGACCTCGTCAAACTCCTTGATGACTTCGTGCATGACTCTGTCAGAACCGTTTGCGTCGAACGCAGCGATCTTGAGAGGCATGTGATCCTTGAAGCCTTCCTCCAGAACAGCGAATGCGTTGCAGCATGCAAATCTTGTTGAGCCCGGACCATTTCCCATCGAGCCGGAATTGTCCATAAGGAGGAATCCGGCTACGTCTGACTTTACAGGCGCTCCCTTTTTCTTGAACACGTCGATATCGCCCATCGCGAGATTAGCGATCCTTCTTGTGTCAAGCATACCGGATCTTAAGAACCTCAGATCTGGCTCCTGCTTATTCTTGATAAGCTGGTCGATCTTGCGGTCAAGAGACTTGCCCTTGTTTTCAAGTTCCATAGGGAGCCTTCCTGTCGGATCGTACTTTCTTACGGATTCTGTGAATTTCACATTGCCTGCGTATCTGGCATCGATATCTCCCATAGGGATCGGTGTCGAAGTAACAGGTTTGAAATTCTTAGCCGCCTTGCTGAAGGCTTCATCAAGCTTTGCGTCTGCTTCAGCAATCTCAAAGTCTGCAGATGCCTTCTTTGCAGCTTCTTCCATAGCCTCTTCGAGGCGGGAAGTGAATTCCTCTTCCGACAGGCTGCTTTCAGAGGCGCTCTCAACGACATTGTTGCTTCCGGTATCGTTGTTCTCTGTGAACAGGCCGTCTGCGGATTCAATGCCGTCAGTTTCATCGGAGCCGCCAGAAGATTTGCCTGATTTCTCTCCGGATCCGGTTGCGCTGTCGGAGCTGCTTTCTGAGGAGGAGTCGAAACCGTCTCCGTTTCCTTCTTCTCCGCTGTCGGATGATTCGCTTCCGGCATTATCGGCAGGTTCTCCTCTCTTATCTGAAGCAGAGGAGTCTTTGCCGGATTTGCCAAGCGATATCCCGCTTGCTGCAGCTTCGTCTGCCTCATCAGATCCTTCGCTGTCGGAATCGTCTTCTCCGTTTTCGGAAGAATTGGTATCGGCTGCCTTGCCGGAGCTTTTACCTTTTTCGGAATCTGAAGGGTCGTCGCCGTCTTCGCTGTCGCTTTTGACTTTGAACTTTACACCCGGTGCCGAGTCGTCGTCGAGCTCAGACTCTTCCTTGAGCTTTTCGTAAGTTTCTTTATCGACTTCCATCTCAAGTTCGGTCTGTCCGAAGACACTCTCCGCAGGTGTTCCGTCGCCCTTTTCCTCAGTGGAAGGGGAGGCGGACATCTTGGTCTTGTCAAGATTTTCAAGAAGCTTATCGACAAGCTTCTCGAGGAACTTCTTGAATGCTTTTGCATCAGCCTCAACTGAGCAGACGTCAACGATCATGTCCAGAAGGCGATCGAATATGATGCGTCCCTGGTCCATGCATTCCTTGCAGGTCTTTCCGAGTACTGCTGCTGCGATCTCCGGTATGAAGCTGGCACACAGATCATGCGCGTCGGTTCCGCCGTATGCTGCGAGGAATCCACGCTGGTAGATACCAAGTGTTGCAAGCGGATACAGCTGCCCGAGGATCATTACCAGCTTATCGAAGTCGTTAAGGTCAGCAGGGTCTTCTTTGAAGCCGTCCATGTCGCGGAAATCGTCTTCAAGCCATCTCTTACCGCGGAATGTTTTGCGGTAATTGCCGAAGCCCGGATGGAGCTGCGTGCGGATGTTCTCGATCCTGCCATCCTCGAGTACGTTGAGCACATACTTGATGTACTCGAAAAGAAGCTGCTGATTGACGAAAATGCCTTTATTGGCCAGTTCTGCGAAGAACTTTTCGTAATCCGAGTCCTTTGTGAGGCGACGCGGCTTGCCGAACGCCTTGATGGCGAGCTTGTCGCAAGCTCTGTTGAAGCACATCTTCTGTGCTGCCTCCCAGTCCTTCGCGGTCGTTGATAGCATATGCTGAAGCTCGTGACCGAGAAGGTGATGGACCTGATCGAAAAATTCCTGCGGAGTGTCCGCATCAACCATTCCATATCCGATGTGAATCGTGCAAGGGTAGGTTCTGCCTGTCTTTTCGTCCTTGAATGCAGGATGCTGATAGCTTCCGTCATCAGGCTCAAGCTCAAATACAGGAATCTTCTTTATGGTGTGTGCAAGGCACTCAACATATATAAGCGATTCGAAGTGTCTGCGCCATTTGAGCGCAAGGTTGGTCTTTTCTTTCATAGTCAGCATAAGATCACCTCCTTAGAATGTGATCTTGTCACGGACCATGCCGCCTAAGACCATGCGCTCTTCAGGCAGACAGCCGTTCAGGACCTGGATCGTGATACGGTGTGCAAGGCTTGTGGCTTCAGGGAACCTCTCAACGTCTGCAAGAGCTCTTACGAACCCTCTGATGTTGAGGCATCTTTTAGATACGCGGCCTTGTTCAACAGCACTTTTGAAATCCTTGTAGACTCTTGAGCATGCCTTGAAGTGTTTCTTGCTGAGCTTGGTATCTTCAGGGAAGTTTGCTCTGAGGAGGCTTTCGATGTCTTCCGGCATCTCGACCTGGATCCTCGCGAGTCTTGAAGATGTAGCCTCGTTCAGTTCTCTTGTTCCTGCGTAGTCTGAACCGACCGGGTTCATACCGCCCGCAAGAACGCAGTGAGGGTGAAGCTTGATAGCTCCTTCTCCGCCAGGGAGTACAAGAACGCGCTCTCCGTCAGCAAGAGGGTGTACCAGAGCCTGAAGGAAGTTGGCTTCTGCCATGTTGATCTCGTCAAACAGCAGAACGCCTCCGTCCTTTGCCCAGTCTACGATCTCCGCCTTGTTCTGGATGATCCTCAGGGATGCACTCTGAGCTTTCAGCAGCTCGAACTTTGCCGCATCAGCGAGGTAGTTTTCGTATTTCACCGGATCGGCGGATACGAGGACCTTTGCCATTGCGAGCTCAAGGTCAAGGCCTTCAGCTGCAGAGTTGTCTGTGGACTTTCCTCCGAAGACGGAGTCCATGTCCATGCCTGCGGACATTCCGATCCTGTAGTACGGTTTGCAGTTGAACCATGCAAGTGTAGTTGTCAGAACGTTCTTGCCCGTTGACTTTTCTCCTTCAAGAAGGAGACCTTCTCCATTGAGCATGCAGATGATTGCATCGTTCATGTAGGAAAATTCAGTGCTAGGGTTTCCATCCTGATAGATCGGCATTCCGTTAGGCTTGAAGCGCTTTTCAGAGGCATTTGCTACTCTCTCTCTAAGCACGCGTGCTATGAGGGTAGGGTGCACTCTGTTGTCCTCCATGCATTTGATCATGGCGTCGACTTCTTCTTCCGGAACGGATTCAAAGTCGATGAGGGCTTTTTCAGCTGCGTAATCGCCGCCGTTTGCAGATGTCTCTGCGCAGTCAACGTCGATGATGAACGAGAGGGTCTCCGCTCCCGGCCCTACGAGCTTAGCCTCATAGAGCTTCGGGATCTCGAAGCCGTCTTCTGCGTAGCCGATCGACAGATCGTCAATGACGGCCTCAACCTTATTTCCCGGAGCTGGTCTGAAGAATACCGGAGTCAGTACCGACTTGCCGTCATTCAGAAGCTCTGAGAAGTGATTTGCTCCAGGCTGCAGAAATGTTCCTTTTACTGTGATAGTTTTCATGGTGTTATCTCCTTTCGTTAAATAGAAAATGACTTCGCGTCACCGCTGCGAAGCCACCGTTTGCTTAAACAAAAAAGCACCTGCAATGCCCTAAAGACATACAGGTGCTCCGATTGTAAGCTGAGAATACGTTAATATGAGTATATATTATAGCATTCCGGCTGATTTTACAAGTAGAACTGGGCTACTTGTTGACTGCGTCCTTGAGTCCCTTTCCGGCCTTGAAGGAAGGTACAGTCGCTGCAGGGATGACTACGGTCTCTTCAGGATTGTGAGGGTTTCTTCCGGCCCTTTCCTTACGCTGTCTGGTTTCGAATGTACCGAAGCCGATAAGTCTTACGCTGTCTTTCTCCTTGAGCGCATCTGTGATTGCTGCAAATACAGCGTCTGTTGCGGCGGCTGCATCTTTCTTGGACAGAAATGCTTTCTCTGCTACCTTTTCTATAAGTTCTGCTTTGTTCATATGAGTCTCCTTGTTTTCTGCTGAAGTATTAGCGTTTTTATTAACACCATCTGGCGTTATCTGCTTTGGTATTCGGTGTCGTCGCTATCAATAGCTGTATAGCCATAGACGGTAGGAAAGTACTTTCTTCCGCTGTATTCGGCAGGTTCTATGTCCGAAGGGACATATACGTTTACGAGCCAGCCGGGAAGGGGGATCGCCTTTTTCCCGGATACAGCTATATGGTATTCTCCCCGGTCGTTTTCTGTTTCGGGATCGGCTTTGATCATAATAAGTCCGGTCGGGTTTCTGCTCAGCCTTGTCAGATATGTGTAGTCAACGATTTTGAACAATATCTCCCTGTATCCCCGCGAGATGACGTCATATCTTTGCCAGGTCCCGTATCCCAGAAGAGACAGGGCTATAAGAGCCAGAAAAGGAGCAAGTCCTCTTGTGGATGGAACGACCAGCGTTGTGACCGCAAGAAGAAGCGCTACGGCGCCTATCGTGAGGAGCGGGTTGATCCTGGCTGCGATCGGAGGAGGGAGAGCTTCCGTGTAGATTTGTCTCAGGCTGATACGGTTCTTCTTTGCTTTGGATCTTTTCTTTTTCTTTTTCACTTTTCTTCTCCGTGTTTACTAGAATACGAAATGGAAATACAGTGCAGATGCCACAAGGAAGAGGACGAGAACTCCGATGAGTACGATCAGCGCAGTATTGACAGGCTTTTCTTCTTCGTAATCTCCGTTAGCATCTTCCGGCTCGATCTCGTCGTAATATCCGTCTGAATTCACCAGCTCGTTGATTTCGTCCTCTATCTGCTGCTGTTCTATTTCTGAATAGTCAAAGAGGGCGTTAGCTACTTTCGTGGCGACCCGGTTTCTGAATCGCTTGAGGCGGCGAGGATTTTCTGCAGCTTCCTGTCCATCATTTTCTTCGAACTCCGCTTCTATGGAGTCTTCTATCTCGCTCTTACTGAAGCCCGCGTAGGCCGGTGAGAATTCGGACAGGGCGTTTGTGTATTCTGCATGCACGCGGTCCTCGGCTCTTCTTTCCTGCATCAGTACCCTTGAGGCGCTGGCTGCTCTTCGCTCTTTCTCTCTCATCTCGGCAAGAAGAGTTTTAGTGCCGTCACTTCTCGGGTGCAGCCTGACCTTTCCGACTTCATCGAATGAGTATGTGCTGCGTGACAGCGGTCTGCACCACAAGCTTATTTTAGTGTAATGCTCCTCGATTATGCTCAAGTTCCTGTACCGTTTCCTTTCTGTAGGTTAGGATATTACTTTTACTGTTAAAAAATCAAAGGGTTCGCGCTTATGAATTTAAAAAGTTGAATAATTATTTCAGTTTGAGGCTCTGGATCGCCGCCTTCGCAATCTTCATCGCGGTCTTCTCCTGCGGTGCCTCATACATAATGGCGATCATGTAGTTATTGCCTCCGCGTTCAACGATGAACATGTCCACGCATCTGATGCCCGGGTTGCCGTAAGGGTTCTCGGCGCTGGTATAGTCGTAGAGATTGGTCGGCAGGTTCACATATCCTCTGAAGGCAGCCTTTTCATCCGCCAGGGGCTCACCTTCATAATCGGTGCAGCTTGCTGCAGGATAGTAATGTTTTGAATAATCCGGGTCCAGGAGCAGTGATATCACGCCGTCTATATAAGTGCCCTGCACGTATTCAGCCGAAAGATCCTTGACGGGCTCTGAAACGCTGAAGACGCCAACGGCCATGCTGGAATCAGCTTTTATATCCATGCTTGATGTAAGGAACACATTTCCCTTGTTTGCTGCGGCCTGCTGGAACTCTGAAGGCAGTTCAAGAGACAGCTTTCTGTATTCATATGTAGCAAGAGGCGAGAGCTTGGGCTCTTTATATGCCGCACTTGAGATCATGTAATTAATCATGTCCTGTGCAGTCGTTACCCAGTCAGTAGGCACCACTGTCATAAGCATTGCCGGAACATCGTTCCATCTGAAGTAACCTGCCACAAGATCAAATCCTTCGATCGAGTATGTGTCGGCAGTAGTCTTGTCTATCAGGACGACATCGTTCGTCACCTTGAGGCTTGCTGCTGTTTTATCTTCTGTGAACGGAGGGGTCTGTTCGTCGTCTGAAGCAGAGTAGCTGTTAATCCAAACATTTCTTCCTTCGTTATACGGGAACGGCAGGCCTGTGATAAATATGCTCATCCGTTTTCCGAAGTCAGACGCTACGTGGTTGAACGGGTCCTGTTCGCTCTCCAGTGCAGAGCTGTCAAGATCGCATTTCAGATAGAACACGGCACCCGGCAGGTTCTGGTCATCGCCGGGAACATCGTATCTTATACATGTGTGGTTTACGATGGTCTGCTTCCATGTCTTTGGCACATCGAATGTCATGCAGGCGCTTTCGAAGTCTACGGTCTTATATGTGTATTCCTCAAACGGGTTGTCTGTCCTTGTGAAAGGTGTTTCCGCAGAGCTTTCTGCAGGCTCGCTATCGGTAATGTCTGCGTCACCGATACCGCCGTATTCACCGTCGTTGTTTCCACAGGAAGAGAGCGGGACGATCATCAGAGCGGCTGCAAGAGCAAATACGATCAGTTTCTTCAGTTTGGTAGCTATCATGTTGAACCTTCTTTCGCATATATGCACAATTGGCACTGCTAACTTGTTGGGTTTTTTCTTTTTTGATGGTATGATATCAGAATAACACAAGAAAATACCATTCTTTGAATACTACAATGACGCAAGGTGAAGGAAAATGTCAACAAGAAACACCGAAAAAAGGAAAAAAAGACGCCGCAGGCGCAAGGTAAAGACTTCTGTCAAGCTCATAACGGCTGTTGTTGTTCTGGTCCTGAGTCTTGGCACTTATACGGGTATCAGGATATATCAGCTTCGCAACAACCCAGATCCGTACGGAGATATCAGTTCGCAGGATCTGGCGGACGATGATTCCTTTACCGTGGCTGACGGGAGTGCGAATTATACAGTCCTGAACCTGGGGCAGGGAGAAGCGATAATAGTCAAGGTCGGCAATGTCGAGGCTCTAATAGATACGGGACCGGCGGATAAAAGCAAGGAGCTTATGAAGGCTCTTAAAGAAAATGTCTCAGGGCAGCTTGAATATCTTGTTATCACCAGCCCGGCTCCGGGAAGAACAGGCGGCATAGGCGCGGTCGTGGACGGGATGAGCGTAGGAACGTGCGTCTACTGCGACTTAGGCGAGGAGGGCGGTGAGATCCGAGAAAAGCTTTTGAAATGCAAAACGGCGTTCCCGGGCAAAGATATGTCTCTTGATATGGGCGTGGACGCAACCTTGTCGATCATAAAGCCTGAGGTATCGTCAAGCGATGCAAGAGATCAGTCTCTTGTCACGTATTTCACATACGGGACAACAGGATTTGTAGGTTTGTCGGATGCAGGAAAGGAAGAGATATCGAGGGCGTTCGGGGATATAGTAATGAGCAACGTAGTGGTGCTTTCGCAGTATGGAGCGTCAGAACCGAATATGGCTATCCCTGAAGGTAATTACAGCACAACATTCATTGCATCTGCTGCAAAGGACTCGGGCGTTCCGACTGAAGAGCTGACGGATCATCTCAAGGGCTCGGTCCTGACTACAAGCAGCGAGGGGAACATAAACCTTGTATCTACTGGCAGTGTCGTTGAGAGAGTCCTTCCGGCAGAAGAAGAAACGAAGGACTCTGAGGAATAGCTTCAGGTCGATAGGGCCGGGGATAATGCATCCCCGGTTTTTTGTTGCTTCCGTACGCTGCATATATTTGCGAAGAAAGTGCACGCTATCGCTATCATACTGCAATAATATAGCAGATTATGTATATTTTAGATATTATACTGATAAAATGTTGCGGATAACTATTGCATTTACGCAACAAAGTGAAGTATAATTTCAACATAATAAAGACCAACCAACACAAATTGAAAAACATAGAAAGGCATAGGTTATGAATCAGGTCATATTAATCGGAAGACTGACAAGAGATGTTGAGCTGTCATACACACCATCCACACAGCAGCCGGTAGCAAAATTCACCCTCGCTGTAGACAAGCCGAGGCGAGAAGGACAGGACCAGGGTGCTGATTTCATCAGGATCACGGTCTGGGGCAAGCAGGCAGAGACCTGCGAGCGATATCTGTCAAAGGGAAGACAGGCGGCCGTACAGGGAAGGATCCAGACTGGAAGCTATACAAAGGACGGTGTGACTGTATATACGACTGACGTTGTTGCCGACAGGGTAGAGTTCCTCGGCGGTGGACAGGGCGGTCAGAGCGGTCAGGAACGCGGACGCGGAAGTGCACCGAGAGACAACGGCCGCACAGGCGGCAGCGGGAACTCGCGCGCAAACAACAGCTATAACAATCCGGACAGCAGATTCGGATTCAACGACTTCGACGATCTTCCGGATACTTTCGAAGCAGCAGAAGATGACATCCCGTTCTAAGCAGACGGGAACCGGATAGGAAGGAGCTACGGTCGGCATGAATGAAAATGTAACACTTTCTCTTTACGCCGCTCGCGTTAACGCTGGGATGTCAAGGGCGTTTGTGGCGGATGAGCTTGGTATTTCCGCCGGTACTCTCGGAAAGTATGAGAAGGGAGAGATCGAACCGGGATCGATCGTGTTTGTACAGATGTGCAAGCTTTACGGCGTGCCGTGCGAGATGATCCGGTTCGAAGAGCGCCTGATAAAGCGCAGAGAGAAAAAGATGAAGAAGGGAGATATCTGATATGAAGGAAAGGCTCATGGTAAGGGGCAAGCGCCACTGGGTCGCCGACAAGGACGGTAAAGTGCTCCTCGGCAATTATGACACCTATCAGGACGCAAGGAATGCCCTGGTCGAAATGGAACGCGTTGATAAGGAAAATGGTATATATGTCGCAAGATTCTATACCGTAGTGGAGGGATTTCTCAACACGCTGAGGCTTAACGGCTACACTGCGATAGAAGACATTTACCTCTGTACGGACCTTTAGGAGACAAGGCAATGTTCGAAAAGATTTATACGGTAGACAAAAGCGGAGCTCAGCACAAGCTGTCAGCTCAGGACCTCAGAATCATGGTCAACAATGATCAGGTGTCCGATCTGAACCTCATATACAGGGCGAATACGAAAAAGGCCTTCGCAGCGTTCAGACTTACATCCTGGCTGGACAGGGACAAGGCCGAAAAGGGCATCCGCGAGCGCGTCGTGAAGTTCCTTGTAGAGGTAGGCGCGTATGATCCAAGCAAGCCGAAGGGGCAGCGACAGAAAGAGTATATCCAGATCTTCATGGATGAAGATGAATTCTCTTACTTCTGCGGGCTTCTTAAGGGCGGAAGGATCATGGATGTAATGGAGAGAAAGGAGAGGAGCGGCGACAGGGTCCCGTATCTTCTTCATAACGGAAAGGGCGATGCCAAGAGGCTGAGGATCTACAGGGGCAGCAAGATGCCTGTGATCCTGGAGGCCGCGCAGGGTCCCGGAAAACTCGGTGAAAACGGACAGACGCTTCCTGATGCCTGGGAGGGCGCGAACAAGGATAAGGTCCGCAAGACAATGATAGGCCTTTCCGAACAGGAAATCGGAAAGATCGGCGCTGCCGGGGAAAGAGCTCTGTCGATCCTGGACATGTGGAGAGCTTTCGGCAGAGAAGAGGAAAATCTCAGCCTTATCAACATAAGAAAAGAGGGGCGAAAAAACGACAGTGCCGGGCGCTACGATGGACGCAGCTCCTACAGAGAACAGGGGAGCGGACAGTCGGGGCAGGGCTACGGCAGCTATGCTGCAAAGGGTTCAGGCCCACGTGGCGGAGCCCGGGAAAGCAGCTACTACGAAAACAGCTATGCCTCCGGACAGGGCTGGTAGCAATTCTTTTCCATAGTACACGAGTTTGCGGTCTCGTCAAAACCGCCTTGTGGTCCCGGTGGATGTGAGCAGGTTCGACTCCTGCAGGGACAAATGGGGCATAAAAGATGAAGAAGAAAAAGAAAAAAAGCAATAAGAAGGTTATTGACAAGACCACTGTACTTAAGACAAGGGCTGAAATGACGGATGAGGAATATTCAAGGCTGTCAAACAAAGCTGAGGGCAGACTGCAGGAATACCTCTTCTCTGTTTCTTCCCCTGATATGTCAGTGTCAAGCAGGGCCAAAGTGACGGGTGTGATCGCTGAAGAGTTCAGGATCAGGCTTGCAACCGACGAAGCGTTCTTCAATAAGATCAACGGTTTTGTGAACGGCAGGCCGACTGCCACGCCTGCGGAGAGGACGGAGTTTTTCTTCGGTGTCGTGCAGGAGATCTGCAGACAGAACAGAGTGAAACAAAAGCTTGCCGAAAGATACCCGGATGCCTACAGGCTGCCGGAGAACAGAAGAAAGGCAGGCAGAAAGCGCAGGGTCTTCAAGGACCTTTCGGGCAGCTATCGCTGATAGCTGATATGGTTTCAACTGGCGGGGCGGCATATATTGTCGTAATTAATTCTCCAAAATAACGAAAAGCGCATATATCTAAAAAATATCAACCCAACACCGCTGCCCCGTCACGCGAATATATGCAAATGCAAAATGGTAACAATACAGCAGATATCCAAAGAGTATATAAGGCTGAGTTTTGTCAGTTACTATCACTATGTGATACGTGACAACAGGCTTGAGGATATACCGGGCGTTGTAAGGTGTGACGCCAGGAAGTATTGTGTTGTTCCTTTGAGCAGCCTGCCCTTCATAAGAGCAGAGTTCGATGGGGAAATCTATTACAAGACTCCGTTGTGGAAGCTCCTCGGCCAGAGCGAGCCTGAAAAGGCCGAGATAAAGTTCTTCGGACCGGAGCCTGATGTCCCTTCTCTCGCTCTTAAGCCGTATGAGTATCAGAACGAGGGAATAAAGTTCATGATCGACAGGCTCAATAATGAAGGCTTCGTACTGAACGGCGATGGGGTAGGGCTTGGCAAAACACTCCAGACTATCGGAACGATCAAGTGGTTCGTGGAAAACAGGGGCGCGAGAAAGATACTCATCATCTGTAAGAAGTCCATCAAGACTCAGTGGTCAGAAGAGATACGGCGTATTGCTGACTGGCAGAAGGTGCCTATCTTCGTCACGGGAAGCACCAAGAAAAAACGCAGTGAAGCGTATGAGGGAATAAGAAATTCCAGGACGGGGATACTTATAACGAATTACCATAGCTTTCTCAATGATTCGGAAGAGATCAACACGGTCAACTATGACATCTGCGTGATTGATGAAGCGCATTGCATAAAAGGCAAGGACGGTAAGATGAACAACCTCATCGCAGAGACCGTAAGCGGAAAGAGAACGATCCTTCTCACGGGCACTCCGATAATGTCAAGACCCGAAGATATCTACGGCATCGTGAGCATGGTATCACCAAACTTCTTCGGGACGTACGATGCATTCGAGGCCAGATACATGCGAATGGCTGACGGCAAGTTCGGAAGGCAGATGTTCGGCGTTTGGCACCTTGATGAACTTCAGGAGAAGATACAGCGCTTTCTGATAATGCGCAGTGCTGAAGATGTGGCTCTGGAACTTCCGAAGAGGAAGCTAAAGTGCATAACCTGCGAGATGGATTCCCTGCAGAAGCGGATGCATGAGATCGTTTCAGAAAGGATAGAACGTATAAACGAGGAGCTTGATAAGGTCGAGCTCAGCGGGATGCCTCATGAAGAGAAGCTTGCAATGAAGGCAGAGATCGCAAAGAAGATCAATGCGTACAACGCGCCGCTTCAGTTCATAGCCGACGATCCATCCATCTTCCGTTACAGAGACTGGAAAAAGGGGACTGTAAATTATCAGCTGGCCAGGAAGCTTCCCGCGAGCTACAGGATGTCCGAAAAGACCGCAGCACTTCTGGATCTTGTCAGCGAGATAGTAAATGCGGGCGAGAAGGCTATCATCTTCTGTCACTGGGAAACTTCCACGAAGATGCTGTGTGACAGGCTGGAGCAGAACAAGATAACAGTCGTGAGGTATACAGGCAGAGAGGACGATGAGGAACGTGCTGCGAATGTTGATGCGTTTAAAAGCGATCCTTCCGTAAATGTCATGATAGGCACAGACGCTATGGCCGAGGGTCTGAACCTTCAGGTCTGTCCGTTTCTCATCAATTACGAACAGGCAGATACTGACGCTCTCAAGGACCAGCGCTCGGGTCGTATACGCAGGATCGGGTCCAGATATGAGTCTGTATATATCATCGACCTTGTGACAAAAGAGAAGGATTCAAAGGATGTAAAGAAAATGCGGAAGATGACGAGGGATGGGGATATGTCCTCGGGGATCCTTGTTCAGGCGACCGCATAGGCGGGAGGGACCGAATATGCTGCCACTCGGAAACAATATAAGGCGGATGCTCAGGAAAAAGAAGATGAGCAGGCGTGAGCTCGGTGATCTGCTCGGGGTCTGTGAGGGCTCGGTATCACGGTACATCTACGGTGAGCGTGAGCCGAATCTTTCCCAGCTTGTAAAGATGGCAGATATATTCGGGGTCTCTCTTGACTGGCTCATCACAGGGAAGGAGGCTGCGGACAGAGAGCGGCTTCTTCCTGCGAAAAAGTATGTGTTGACCGTTGAGGGAAGCATGTTTCTCGAAGAGGTTATACACGAACAGTAGAAGCCGCGCCCTATTCGGCAAGGGGCGCAAGTTTTGACAGGCGCCGGTGTGGAGACTCTTTTGTCTGATCTCGTCTCCTGCGGTTCGACTCCGCAGACTGTCCATGCTTTAGAAGCCCGCCGCATGCGCAAGACGGCGGGCGATACGGCGGACGCAGGATTGCCATCCCTTCGTGGTGTCTTTCATAATGCGGGGTTCGATTCCCCGGTCCGCGAACCCGGCGGGAAAGCTGCCTTATGGCTGCAGCTCCCTGCTAACAAAGGGCATTTCGCCATAAAACGAAATAACCGCCGGACCCCTCATCGGGATGTGGCGCATCGGATGCGCTCCTGGTCGGGGACCAGAAGGGAGCAGGTTCAACTCCTGCCATCTCGACCATCCGGTTTGATCGAGCCGGAAATCATTAGTCATAAGGATCGCATATTCAAAAGTCTTCTGACTGACATACAGCAAAACTCACAACCTTTATGTTGTCAACTACCCACCGCTTAGACTGACGTCTTGAAGCGGGGGCTTGTGAAAACAAGTCAGTTGATTAGCCTGAGTGCTCAGGGCACTACGTTATCTGCGAATAACGATATAAGGAATCCTCCCGCATAGCGGGTCCCTCCTTGTATCAAGCATAGGTACCCCGGGATGCTCCACAAGTCCCGGGCACTACGGATATGCGTTAAACATCGGTGATGGGCAGCCGAAGTGCGTATATCATCAAACCGCGGAATAACATTGGCGATGTGGACACCGCCCTTCGGGGCGAGGATCCGTATACACGCCTCTTCGGAGACACGGTATGCGGAAAGCCGTAAGGCAGCATGTTAGCACTAAAAAAACAGAAAGGAGGAGCACATGACGACTTTCGTTATATCGGCAGAAGGCGAAAAGCTGATGCCGACAACAAATATCAAAAAAATCCGAAAGCTCCTCCGATCAGGAAGAGCCAAGATCGTGAAGCACGCGCCGTTCACCGTGCAGCTTCTGTACGAGAGCGGAAACGCCGTGCAGCCAATCGAGTTTACGGAAGATACCGGCTATCAGTATATCGGAGTCTCTCTCAAATCGGAGAAGCACGAATACGTGAGCGCCGAGTATACGCTTCTTAAGAACGAGAAGCAGCATCACGACGATCAGCGTCGCGAGGTAAGACGCCCGCGTCGCAACAGAAAACGCTACCGCAAGGCGCGCTTCGACAACAGAAGAAAGTCTGAAGGCTGGCTCGCTCCGTCGCTCAGAAACAAGGCGGACCGCCATGTAGATATCTTCAAGATGTACTGCGAGGTATGCCCGATAACAAGCGTCACGCTCGAGATTGGACAGTTCGACCCGGCGGTGCTCGATGCTGTAGAGCAAGGCAAGCCCTTGCCGGAAGGCGTTGATTACCAATACGGGCCGCGTTACGGATACGACACGCTGAGAGAAGCAGTCTTCGCAAGAGACGGTTACAGATGCCTCTGCTGCGGTAAATCAGTTATAGAAGACGGCACCGCTCTCAGGCTCCATCATGTGGGCTTTCGCACGGGCGACAGATCGAACAGGCTCGGCAACCTCGCATCAGTATGCGAGAAATGCCACAGCCCGAAGAACCATAAACCCGGCGGAAAACTGTGGGATATGGCACCTCCTAAAGGCACGGCATCCGCAGCGTACATGAACATCGTCAGGTGGCATATCTACGAGGGAGTCAAGGCGTTTGGCGTAGACACACATATAACCTATGGTGCCGTAACGAAGCGCACAAGACGTGATCTCAACATCGGAAAGTCACACGCGAATGATGCCTACTGCATCGGCAGCATGAGACCGAAACGCCGCACGAAGACGCAATACTTTGAAAAGCGCCGCCGCAACAACCGCATACTCGAGAAGTTCTATGACGCGAAATATGTGGACATACGTGATGGCAAAACAAAGAAGGCGGCGGAACTCGGGTGTAACCGCACCTCAAGATCGATACCGCGAAGCAATCCGCAGAACGAGCGCGTCTTCCGCGGGGAGAAGGTGTCGAACGGCAGACGCAGTATACGCGCTCAGAGGTATCTGTACCAGCCGGACGACATTATCATCTTCGGCGGCAAGAAGCGCATGGTCAAGGGTACGCATAACAAGGGCGCAAGCGTACAGCTTATCGGAGGAGGCGATATTTCGCCGAGAAAGATAAAACTTCATCACCACGCTGGTGGCTGGAGACAAGTAGTTTAATATCATGGGCGCATTCCTCCCCGGCTTAAAGAAGCCGTGGTCTCCTGCGCTACGTAACGAGAAAGGTTTATGATGAAAAATCGATCCCTCAGCAGAGCCGAGGCTCAGGACTCTGCAGCGTGCAAGCTGCTAAGTGCTGCCGGGCCGGCTGCGGTTTCACCAGGTATATGCTGTGGCCGGCTGTTAACGACAAATTCAACCATTTACATATATATAAGGAGATGCCGAAGATGCTGAGACGGCTTAGGCGCAACGAAATAGAGACATTCTATACGGATCGGTATTCCCCGTATGTGCGAGAGCTTTCTCAGTACGGAAGTACCGACGGGATGCAGGTCTTTAATATGACGAAAAAGGCAGCCTCCGGAGATCTTGGCATATACGTCTTCTCGGACGATGAATGTGAAAAGGGATTCGTTATCGTCGAGCTGAAAGGAGATCTTCTCAGACCGAGACTCCTTCTTCATGCATTCTATGTGAATGAGGATTTCAGAAGGAAGGGCACCGGAACGATCATGTTCGGTGAGCTTCTCGGAATGGCCGATGCTCCGCTTGTATCTACAGTTCTCTATAAGAACAGACCTGCGGTGAGGTTCTGGAGAAAGATGATAGCTGTCTACGGACTTCAGCCGGTATCTCTGGATCAGGACATCGTCTGTGGCCCGGTACGTGAGCCGGTATTCTGCGTGAGAAAGCCGGACGGTGTAGGCTGCGCTGACAGGATGCTCTGGCCTGTAGATATGCTTGGCCTTGCCAACAGGACCAGGTATGGGCTCCTCAGGAGCGGGATTCGCACTGTCAGTGATGTTCTTAAAACGAGGGAGGAAGAACTTATAACGATACGTAATTTCGGGCAGATCTCGATGGACGACCTCAGAGAAGCCCTGATCGACATCGGAAATGCCCCGAACTGGTCAACTACCCGCCGCTTAACTCGCTGACGCTTCGTTAGAAGCGGGGGCTTGTAAGGCGAGAGTAGTTGAGCAAGAGCGTGATGTATCTCACACTGCGGGATTTTCCCAGTCCCGCACATACTGGTCTGATGCACCAAGCTCAGGGAAACATCACCCGCCCATCGAGGCGGAGACTAACAGTTATAACTCAACTAGAAGGAAAGGAGGACGCACATGACATACGTATATGTGCTGAGCAGGAGCGGCAGGCCGCTTATGCCGACAGCAAGATGCGGCCATGTGCGCATCCTGCTGAAGGAAAAGAAAGCCAGGGTCGTATGCGGCAGGCCGTTCACAGTGCAGCTTCTGTACGATACAGACGAAGCAGAGCCATATCTCTACGGAGGAACAGACCCGGGCAGGACGAACATCGGCAATGCCGTCGTGACGGAAGACGGCGAGTGCGTTTACCGCGACAAGGTCGAGACAAGAAATGATGAAGTGGCGAAAGGCGTGTCCGACAGGAAGAAGAATCGTCAGGCTCGGCGCAGAGGTGAAAGGCTCGTAAGGAAGCGCCGGGCGAAAAGATGCGGCACCCTGTCGACAAAGCTCGGAAGCGGCAGACTTATCCCGGGGACGAAAAAGCCTACGCTCGTGAAGGATATCATCAATCAGGAGGCGCGGTTCCGGAACCGGAAGAAGAGGCAGCTCATAACACCGAGTGTTAAACAGCTTGTCGACACGCATCTGAACCACGTCGATCAGATAAGAAAGATACTTCCGGTCAAAGGCTGGTGCCTGGAAGCTAACCGCTTCGCGTTCATGAAGCTGGAGGACGGATCGGTCAGAGGTATCGACTTCCAGAACGGCAGACTGAAAGGCTACGCCTCGGTCGATGATTTCGTGTACGAGCGTCAGAAAGGCAAGTGCTTCTGCTGCGGAGCCCCGATCGAACACTACCATCATGTGAAGGAGCAGAACGACAACGGCTTTGACGGACCGGAGAACAAGGTGGGTCTGTGCAATAGCTGCCACACTAAGATACATATCGGTGAGCTCGAGCTCGATGTCGAGGGCTTCGGCAAGAAGTATCAGGCGCTGAGCGTGCTGAACCAGGCAATACCGTACATTTATCTGGGCCTTGTCGAACGCTTCGATGAAGAGAATGTCTTCATCTGCGCCGGATACGACACGAAGGAGATACGCGAAGCAGCCGGCCTTGACAAGGACCACGATATCGATGCTCTGTGCATCGCGTCGATGGCGACAGGCGTGATACCAAAGCAGCCTGAGGAACAGGCCTTCAGTGTGAAGCAGTACAGGCGCCACGACAGAGCGAAGATCAACAATCAGCCTGAACGCACATACAAGCTTGACGGCAAGACCGTTGCGAGGAACCGAAAGCCGCGCATCGACCAGAAAGGCCTCGCATTGTCACAGTGGTACGAAAAGCAGGTCAGACTTTGCGGCAGGAAAGAAGCTGACCGCATGCTGTCGAGGCTGAAGGTAAGGAAGTCCTACAGACGCTACAACAACCTGTACCGCGTCATGCCGGGTGCGATCGTTCGCCATGACGGCAGGATCGAAGTTATGGAGAGACAGCAGAACAACGGCTATTACTTCAACCTTCGATGCGGGAGAATAAAGGCTTCAGAATGCGAGATCCTGCACCATAACGCAGGGCTTGTATATATTTAGCGATTCATCCCCTACCTGTAGAGGAAGGGGCTTTCTCGCAAAGTGTTGGTAAACGATGTGCAAACATCAGAAAGGAAACGCGACATGGCAGAAAGTGCAGTAACAAGTTTCAAGAAGACGCTTGAGGAAACTACCAAAGAAACAGGCTACAACTATCAGGTCCTCCATCCGAATTTCACTTCGGTGCTCAGTAATGGCAGAATCTACGCCCACTGGTTTGAGCCGGGGACTGTAATCGCTTCTGTTGAGGCCGACGGCAATGTCATCATCTTTGATATTTCCGGAGATCTCAAGGCGGACATCTTTGATCCCGAAGGGGCTCTCACTAAAACATTTGAGAAAACTCTTACAGAGATCCCTCCTGTAGATGGACTCAAGCTTGTCAGCGACAAGGATGTAAATGCTCTTCTTAGCGAAGGCGGACTCAACGGGTACAAGATGGACCTGTACGAGGGGAATGTCGTCCGAGTTTACCTTGAGGCACATCCGGAGGTCTTCGTGTATGCGAAGCACCCAAGTGTAGCAAGGGCTATCGTCAACGTAGAACTGGTCGAGGAACTTCTTTCACGAGTTCCGGAAGAATCAGAAGAAGAGCAGGTGCAGGAAGAAACGGACGCGTTCGCTCTTGCACCTTCTGAAGAAGCTGAGGTGATGGAAGATGCGGAATTTGCAGAAGAGGAGTCCGTTTCTGAAGAAAAGAAGCCTGCAAAGAAGACTGCGAAGAAAAAGTCGGCAAAGAAGGCCTCTGAAGCTCCGATGTCTGTCGAAGCCAGATACGATCTTCTTCCTCTCGATGTTATCGGATCGTTCCTGGACAAGTTTGGCGTAATGAGTCAGGTCTCATTCTTCTCCGCGATCGAGGGCTATAAGAAGGGCAGCAGCAGACTCCTGGACGCCGCTGTGGCAATAGCGCAGGACGTGTATGCTGACGGACCTGAGGCGGTGATGAAGCTTGCATGCATCGCAGCGGGAAAAACTGAGGCAGCAGGAGACGCGCCGCGCGATTCGCTCTACTACATCAATGACGCAGTCAATGAATATCTGCTCCATCTGAGAAGTGGAGATGATGAGACGGATCACATCGCTAATATTCTTTGGGACATGATCTGCGGAGAAGCAGCAGATTAAATACAACTAAGATCTCAAGGCCGGCTGTCATGCAGTCGGCCTGGAGTGTATGGAAGAAAAAATGCAGAGCAGCCCTTGTGAGCTGCACAGACGAGTAGCTATGGTTAGGAATAAAGCAAATAAAACACACAAGACAGACGACATACAGAAGCTGAAGAAAGAAAAGCTGATCGCTCTTTTGGAGAAAGGGGCGAGCAGACTGGGTGTTTATGCGTCTTCTGCGGTAGCTATTGGCGGGGAACCGGGGGTGTTCGGCGTCGTGGATTACATGACCTTTTCCCCGTCAGGGACTGAAGATATATCCGGCATAGAGAAGGGCGTATTTACATGCTATATGGTAAGAACCAGTTACAAGGAACTATATTCAGATGAAAGCCTGAATTTTGTCGGTGAGAGAAATTATCTTGTAACGACTGCGGATGTCTACGCCCGTATCGTTGATGATGAGCAGGCAGATAAGGAAAAGGGTGTGATGAATGCGGAGGGCGGGAAACTGCAGAAGCATATCCAGTCCTTGAATCCCGAGGCAAAGTGTCATATCGGGGCAGATGTCGGGATCCTTGTTGCAGTTCGAAAAGGGGAGTCTCTATCTGAGGCGTGCTCCAGGCCTGCTGAGTTTGATCCGGATGAAGAATACACTCTCATATGTGCAGAGCCATGCAGCAACAGAGCAGCAAGAAGACACGGTATGACCGAGATGCTGTTTCTGATGCTGAGGGCATATAAGATGAAGGCCGGGAGAATCGCTTTGCGGTATGGTGCTGAAGATTTAAAGAATCTGCAGCTGAACCAGAGGCTTTCATATGACGGCAGGGGACGGCTCCTTCTTGACGGCGATCCCGTGTCATTCAGAAGGACCAAGACCAGGAAGATGTTTGATTATCTGGTATGGAACCGCGGACGTTGGGTGTCAAACGAGGAACTGCTGGATGAGGTCTGGGGCGATCCGAGTGATGCAAATAAATCCAGCCTGCGGGTCAGTAGGTCTGAGATGGTTGCGATCCTCAGGGCAGCGGGCTGTGAGGACCTTCTTTCCCGTGAATGGGGCTGGCAAGGTATTTTCGAGGAATAGAGAAAGGGGGCTTTTCAATGTCAGGAACGATGGGGTTTGAGTCGGGCAAGGAGCAGATAGACTTTGCCAGGCGATATGCGAAAGAGGTTTTAGAGGGGGATATCTTCATCATAATTCGCGCAGGATACTCCCGCCTCTATAGGCGGCGAGAGGAATGCGCATTACCCGCCTTTCTCACTAAACGTGTGGTATAATATGTTTAATGAAACAAACACTGACTGCGAAACTCAAAATAGTTCCGACTGAAGTGGATGCTACGCTGCTGGCAGATACCATGCATGCATATACTTCCGCTTGTAATTTTGCGTCTGAATACATTTTCGAGACCCACGATCTTGTTCAGGCCTCTCTTAACAGAGCGCTGTACCATAATATTCGAACAAACTTCGGACTTCGATCACAGATGGCGCAGTCTGTTCTGAAAACTGTTATTGCAAGATACAGAACGATCCTGACTAACCAGCATAAGTGGATAAAGCCTGTTTTCAGAAAGCCTGAGCTTGACCTTGTCTGGAACAGAGACTATTCGCTTAATGCGGATAAGACGTTATTCAGCGTCAACACCCTTGACGGAAGGATCAAGGTTTCCTTCTTTTCGAAAGGTGCAGACCTGAACGGCATGTTCGGTACTGCGAAGCTTGTGCACAGGCACGGCAAGTTTTTTCTGCACGTACCGGTGACAAAAGAGATCAATGCGCTCTCTATGAGTGATGTCTCGAATATCGTCGGTGTCGACCGCGGGATCCGCTTCCTAGCCGCTACATATAACAGTAACGGGAAAAGCGTATTTTGCTCCGGCAATGCCGTCAAGGAAAAGCGCGCTCACTATAAGGCACTTCGCAAGCAGCTGCAGCAGGTCGGCACTCCGTCTTCGAGACGAAGACTTAAAGCCCTCGGACAGCGAGAAAACCGTTGGATGCGCGATGTCAATCATTGCGTATCGAAGGCACTCGTTGAAAATAATCCCGAAGGCACGCTTTTCGTTCTCGAGGACCTAAATAATATCCGCAAGGCTACCGAACGTGTCTGCAAAGACGGACGCTATGTTTCAGTCTCGTGGGCTTACTTTGACCTTGAGCAGAAGCTTAAGTATAAGGCCCTCAAGAATCGCCAGTTAGTTGTTAACGTTGATCCTGCATACACTTCGCAGACCTGCCCTAAGTGCGGCCATGTAGCTAAAAGTAATCGTGATAAGAAGAAGCATCTCTTCTGCTGCGAGAACTGTGGCTACACGTCCAATGACGACCGTATCGGGGCTATGAATCTGCACCGCATGGGAATCGAGTACCTGGTGCAGTGCCAGGGGAGCAACGCTCCTCTGGCCGGGTAGCAGTCAATCTGCCCTGATGTGACGACAGCTCTCCTTTGAGAGTTATAAACGTGGGAGGCTTATGCCGGACACCACGGGTCTGTCACAAGCTCCCGCCTCTATAGGCGGTGAGTAGTTGACTCAGATATCTGCATACATAGATTTTCTGAGGATATCTATGACGACAGCGAGACTATCCTGCGAGCTTGATGAGGCTATAGAGCATTACGATTATGCGGAATGGCTGGTGGGTGCAGGCTGCAGTGAGGTCGCTGAGCTGGACGGGTGCCTCGGACGGGCATCTGTTCTTTTGGTCACGGTAACAGAGAGGACGCTTGCAAGGATACGTGCCATAATACTGAAATTCCCTGAAACTGCACAGCTTACACTGTGGGGCGGGAAGGTGCCGGACGATGACAGATTCTTTGAAATGCTCGAGACCTACATGGTAGACTCAGATGGGTTGGATTACACCTATCCGATGGTAGAAACAAACATCTTCTTCTGTGATTCAGTAAGAGCTGTGCTTGGGATATATGCTGAAACGCAGCGGGAGGCCTGACGAGGCGTATGCAATCAAACATGTAATCTCTACTAAGTCTTGCGCACGCGCGTATGATGTAGATATAGTCGTAAAAAGTTGTATGTAACGGGCTGGACTCGTGCATGCGCAAGTATGGTTTGTAAATGCGTATTTATCGAGACCGTCAATCGTGCATAGTTCGCGCTCAAGCACGCACTGATAGCAGATCGTCTTAAGAGGAGGAACCTTCTTGATGGGGAAAAAGCTGATAATAGCTGAAAAACCCAGTCTGATGCGGACCATAATCCACGCCCTTGAGTCAATGGGCGAAAGGTTCAGCGAATCAGAAGATAAAGAGTATTATGAGAGCCCGAGCTATGTGGCGACAGCCCAGTTCGGACATCTTCTGGAGCTTAAAATGTCGGAGGAATATGAAGGCAGGGAAGGTCTTTCGTGGAACCTTGCCTACCTACCTTTCTTCCCACAAAGATATGAATATAACATCAGAAGTGACGCAAAGAAGCGATACAGCACTATAGGAAAGCTTCTTAAACGCGGCGACATAGACGTTGTGATCCATTGCGGGGACCCTGATCGCGAAGGGCAGATCCTCGTTGATCTTGTGCTCCGTAATCTAGGCAATAAAAAGCCTGTTATAAGGCCTCAGCTCAAGGCACTTACAGACGAAGCGATCCTTGACGCTTTCAGGGCCGCAAAACCAAACGCGGAATACAAAGACGTTTTCAACGAGGGAATGACCCGCATGTGTTTTGACTGGGATTTCGGTATAAATCTCAGCCAGTATGCGACGCTCAAGACAAATGCAAGGCCAGCTCTCAATGTAGGAAGGGTCATAGGTGCTATCGTCACCGAGATATATAACAGGGATGTCTCTATAGAGAGGTTCGTCCCTGAAGAGTATTTCAAGGTCGTATCTGACGTCGATGGCGGTTTTAAGCTCACATCCAAGCTGAAATTTCCGGGAGACAAGTTTAATGAGGCAGAAGACTATGCCCGGAAGCTGCAGGCAGGCGATTCTGTGGTCTCCGACATCCAGAAGAAACGCATAACAAAGAAGCCGCCGAAGCTGTTTTCACAGACGTCACTTCAGGCGGCTATGTCGAAGAAGTTTAATTATAAGCCTGAGCAGACTCTTGATCTTGCTCAGAAACTATACGAAAAGGGTTTTACTTCATATCCCCGGACCAACACCGAATATATAGCAGAGGACGAGAAGGAGAACATAAAAGGAGTAATAAATAAGATAAACAGGGATGGTCATCTGGCATTCAGAGACAGCAAGTCCATATTTGACGACAGCAAGATAGACGGGCATTCGGCTATCACTGTCACTGGGAAAAGGCCGTCAGGGTTGTCTGATGCGGAAAAGAACTGTTATCTCACTATCCTTTACCGCTTTATGGCCGTGTTCTGTAAGGATCCTTGTCTTTATGATAAGACAACTGTTGTTATAGATAATCCGCTTGAGCAGTTCAAGGTCAGCGGTGAGGTAATGGTGCAGCAGGGATGGCAAAGGTTTGAGCCGCCTGCAGGGAAAAGGGACAAAGATTCTGATGATGACAAGGATCAGGACGAAAGCCGCGTCCTGCCTCCTGTGAATATAGGCGACAAAGTGGAGACGGATTTCAAGGCGGTTTCTGCGGAGACGAAGCCTCCGAAGCATTACACTGTTGAAACTCTCGGCAAATGGATGCAGAATCCGTTCAGAAAGGAAGACTCTACTGACGAGGAAGATTACAAGAACATATTAGCAGGATTGGAGATCGGGACGGAGGCCACAAGAGCCGGGATCTTAGCCAAGGCCACCGACAAGGGATACATAAGCCTTAAGAAAAAAGCGTATCACATAGAGCCGAGAGGGAGGTTCCTTGTAGAGAGCTGCAAGGGCCTCGGCATAGACTTTTCTGCGCAGATGACCGCGGACATGGGCAGAAAGCTCAAGTCTGTCGGCAGGGGCGAGATTGGTATTATGGAAGTGCTGAACACCAACAGGAAAGAGGTGTCACGTGTGATTCATGAGGACCGGAATGTAAAGCGTGACTCCAAATCGTTCGGGGGAGAAGGCGAATATGTGAAGAAAGAGAAGACCGAAGCGCAGATCTATGCTCCTACAGGTAAGGAGATCAGCTTCAGCAAGATGTGGGGCTCACATACGTTCACCGAACTTGAGATAGCGACGCTCCTTGCGGGGGAACCTATCACTTTCACGATGAAGTCGGCAAAGTCAAAGAAAGATGTTGAGATAACCGGAAGATTGGCCGAGCAGAAATATAAAGGGAAGAAGTTCTGGGGCTTCAAGATGGATGAAAGAGAACTCTCGGATAGTTTCCTCGGGCACACATTCACCGCAGAGGAGCGAGACATACTCCTTAACGGCAAGCGCGGGCATGACAAGATAACGGTCGATGATCTCTGGTCTCAGAAGAAGCAAAAGAGGTTTTCTGCAGTGCTTCAGTATAAAGATGGGCAGATCAAGATGAAATTTCCGAAGAAATAGTGATTTGACCCTTTGGAACTATGTAATCTCTACTATGTGTAGATTTCATCAAGCAGCGAATGATGAAGACAAAGGTGATCAATAGGCGTTATGAAGCTACCTGGAGATCTGTATTCTCAAGAGACGGAGATTTCGCGACATACACAAAGGCAGCAGCTGAAAACGACTCCGATTTCGTGGAAATGGCAAAGGCCTTTGTCTCCGAGACATTTATCAAAGAGGGAATGCCTGTCTCTGCAGATAATATCGATATGAGAAAGATCGATGAGCTGATGGACACGGAGTGGAACTCTGTAGATATCTCAGACAAGGTCGCACTCGTTATGAAGTCCACAAACCTTATGGGCGGGATGCGAAACAACTTCCGTCAGCATATTCTCAAGTCGGCGTCTGTCATTGCTTCATGGGTCGAAATCCACGAGACTCTCGGCAACGGGAAAGACGCGGGAAGCGAAGCCTATGCTTCCATTAAGGCAAGACTGATATCTCTGTGTGACGCTGCGGCAGCGACGGCGGAGAAGGGCCTCAAGAGCGGAGACCTTTTCGCAAAATCAGGCATTCTTGTTCTCTGCAAAGCAATCCGCGAAATCAGGGCGAAGGTTGACGGATCATATAATGTTGATGAACAGAAGAACTTCTATCTTGGATTCCTCGAACACAATTATGTGATACTCGGAGAGGACAAGCTTCCGGACTTTGAGTGTACGGTGCCGGCCGTGGAAGAGATGCGCATGACAAGACTCATTGAGAAGCACGCAGAAGCAGCGCCATCTACTATCGAGGCTAATCTAGAGGACTACTGCCACGACAACTTCGGCACTTCAAGACTCATCGCAGACCATATCATTCTTGCTACTGGCAAAGCACCGGAGATAGTGGAAACGCTGGCTGAGGCTGAGAAATATGCTGAAGGGCAGCTTGAATTCGTGCACAGCGATTTTGTCAGCGACCTCGAGCTTGCGCAGAGCTACGGACAGCTTGATGCTGATGAAAACACCGACAGAAAAGATAATCTCCTGAGACTTGCAGACAGATGGTACGAGTGGGCGATGGATACCCATAACTACGGCTTTTACAAGGACCTTCTCTCAGAGATGAGGGCACAGATTAGGACGGATGCCGAAGGAAGAGGCGTTGCGATGAACATAGAGCTCTCGTCGCTTCTTGTAGCCAACCCTGAACTCGAGAGAGATCATGCTGAATATGTCGGCAGGATCAGATCGATGATTGAGAAGCAGAATTACCTTGTTTCCGAGGATATGATAAACCATCTGCTCGCCGGAGATATCCCGTCTGATGTGGATCTCTTCGAAGAAGATTATCTCGCAGACTTCCACAGAAGTTACGATTACTACTACAGGCTGGCGGGCAAGAGCGGACAGGCTCTTTCCAATCTTGTAAAGACCAATGACCTCAGAGGACTTACAAGTAAGGAGCAGAAGGGCGCGCTCAACCTCAAGAACAGCTGGCCTAATCCGGGCAGATCGGTTACTACCGAGGCTCTCAAGACTATCCTAACAACGCTCGGTATCGGTGCAGACAAGGTGGCAGCCACAGACATAGCCAACAGTGTATACAGCGTAAAGGTAAGAAAACCGCTGCACGAGGATGAGCAGTCATACGGGCATCCTATATACGGCTTCGGATCAAGAGCCGCGAGAGACGGATTCAGAGTACTCTGGCTGTCCGGCTCATACAGCGCGGACGCGCTCCTTACAAAGCAGAGGGAGCTTGCAAGAGGGAAGCATACCATAGCGTTCCTCGATTATTCGATGACAGAGAGCGAGAGAAGGCGTCTTGCAAGAAAGATAAAGGAAGACGGCCTGTCGAATATTTTCATGGTCATCGACAGAGTCCTGTATATGTATCTGATCCATAACTACTCTGAGGATGCGACAGTCCGCATGCTTATGGAGACGGCTATGCCGTACAGCTACTGGCAGCCTTATATCAGTGATTCTGCAAGTGTTATGCCGCCTGAGCTCTTCATCGGACGAAAGGCGGAGCTTGAGAAGATAAAAGACCCTGCGGGTGTGAACATCCTGTACGGTGGAAGGCAGCTCGGCAAGTCCGCACTTCTCAGAAAGGCAAAAGCGGACATAGATAAGGACCCGGAAGGAGACAGAGCGCTCCTCATCGACATAAAGGACCTTGACTATGAGAAGACTGCAGTCAAGATTTCACAGGCGCTTCTCGATGAGGGCATCATAAAAGAGCCTATAGATGACGAGACAAGCTGGGATGAAATAGCGAGAGTTATCAGAAAGACGCTGAACGGATCACATAAGATCCACTATCTTCTTCTCATGCTTGATGAGGCGGATTCATTCCTCGCGAGCTGCGAAGAGGTGGGCTACAGTCCGTTCAATGCCCTCAAGGACATCCAGCAGAATGTAGAGCCCGGCAGATTCAAATTCGTGGTAGCGGGACTCAGAAACGTAGTCAGGTTCACGAAGGCAGCGACGAGCGGGAATAGCGTTCTTCCGCATCTTGAGAGCCTCACGATAAAGCCGTTCACCACGGTAGAAGGAAGGATGCTCCTCGAGCAGCCGCTCTACTACCTCGGATTCAGATTCCCGGAGGAAAATATGGACCTCGTACCGATGATCCTCGCTACGACCAATTACTTCCCGGGACTCATACAGCTTTACTGCGGCAAGCTCATAACTGCGCTCCGCAGCAATTACGGCGGATATAACGAGGCGGAAACACCGCCATACGTCGTATCCGAAGAACTTATCAAGAAGGTGCTTGCTGAGTCAGACTTCAGAGCGCAGATCAGGGAGAAGTTCATGATCACTCTTATGCTCGGCGATGATGACTACTATTACATCCTGGCATTGATCCTTGCATACCTGTACAGGAACTACAGCAGTGAGGACGGATATACAGCAGCAGAGATCCTCAATGTGGCAAAGGAACTTGAGATCAGCCGCATCGCTGATATGAGCGTAGAGCAGGTGCAGGCCCTCATGACAGAACTCCGTGAGCTCAACGTAGTCAAGGAGGCCGGCCACAAGTATCTGTTCGCAAGATACAACTTCAGCTCCATGCTCGGAAACGCTGAGGAAGTCGATGATAAGCTCCTCAGCTATGCGGAGTAGGAGGTGGATAAATCATGGCAGGTAGTTCATGGTGGAAAGAAGTTTCCGGGCCTAACAGATTCATAGGAGCGGTAGCAGATTCGGCAATGGCACAGAAGAGCGTGATTCTCTCTGTGCCGGGCGAATTGCCGTTTGAGGACGAGTTCTTCATCCGGCTGACAGAGCAGCTCCAGGAGAGCTTTTCAGGGCATCAGGTAGCAATTCTTAAGGGCATAACGGGATCGCCGGCGCAGTATTTTCTCAGTAAATGCTGCAAGCCGGAGGTTCGTGCAACCTTCAGGCCAAAACCAAACTTTACGGCTGCGGACTTTCTGGCGGTCACTAAGAGCGCTACTCTTCACGGTGCGTGTTATATAGTGGATCCGGGTGACGCGTCAGAGATACCTGAATGGATAGATTTCATATCCTCATACATAAAAGCTCTGAGGAGCCCAATGCAGCCCGCGGTATTCGTCCTGCTTTCAAGAAGCAGGAAACCGAAGGCATTTAAGGGCATTTGGCATATTGATTACGGCGATTATACGACGCATTTTGATACTTATGCATACTGTGCGATAAAGGCTTCTGATGTGAAGGAGCCGGAAATCATTAAGACGTATCTGGCTGAACTTGCTGCGGCTGTCTCCGGAGGGAATACCGAAGAGGCGGAAAAGGCCATATATATCTACAGGGAGTTTCTTTCGGATCCTATAGGTTTTGCTGCAAGGCATTTCAGGAATGACAGGCAGGTACCGGATGAAAAGATGGTGTGGGAAGCACAGCTCAAGTGTATTTTCCCATTTCTTGAGAGGTATAGGTGCGATTTTGTGGAGAGGCACGCAAGGGAGATCGAACCGCATCTTCCTCTCCCGAATCCGGTGGGAAATGATTTTGAAAAGGCATCTGACGTGGAACTTGGGGCACTATTGTTCATGGCCTCAAGCGGGATGATACAAATCCCGACCGAGGAGTATATGGAACTTAAAAGATTCGCATACGCTAGGAATGATCTCGCCCATCTTGAGAGCCTTTCCTATGACGATATCCGATTGCTGATAGCATAGCTTCAGCGGATGTCTGGGAACCTATGAGCAGCCTTTGCGGGCTGCTTTTTGGTTGTCTTCCCTGCGATGAGTCCTACTTTTTGGACGTTATTTGCGTTATGCTACAATTTACTGGGCAAATGTGCGTCCTGGGATCGCTACATACAAGACCGTTTGAATGCCGCAGGTTGTGGACTGGAGCGGTAAAAAGTCAATTGCTATCATTGGGGGGCATAATACGAAAGGAAACGTTACTTAATCATTATGAACAATGGAATGATTTGGATCGGCTCGATCTGTGCCGAAGATAACTCCGGCAAAATTGAGTCGCTGGAAGAGCTATGTGAGTATAACAGCAGGGCATATATATCCGGAGGTCCGGAGATGATGCCGATCTGCGCAGGAGAGAGGCGGGACATCGTGCAGCAGAAGATGGATATGGTCAGGGAGCGCCGCAGAAAAGAGATCGCAGATTTCGAGATGGCGATAACCGAATGTTTGTCAGAAACTATGCAGGATGCCTGCATTTTTGTATGTCCGGTCGCAGAAACGGCTGACGCAGGATCTCGAGAAAAAGACCTCCTTAAAATCGTATCGCGTAGGTGCGGCAACGGCATCTCTCTGGTTGTGGATGTGTCGCATTACTATGCGAGATATAAGGCGTTATCAAATTCCAGCAAGGAGGAGGCTCTGGCCGGAGTGGCGGATGAGATACAAATAGATATCTCATCTTTCTGCACAGATGTAGACGGCTAAAATCACTTAGGAAAAAAGCAGCACGGCCCATATTTGGAATGTGCTGCTTGTTTTTGCTACTTCATGGTCTCCATGACCTTTCTTTTATCTTCTTCGTTGACCTTGATATAGCGCTTAGTTGTGGTAAGCGAGTCGTGATCGAGAAGGGAGGCGACTAGGCTGATGTCATTTCCGCGGTGTATCGCTGTGGTGGCTGTGGTCGCTCTAAGTTTGTGGGGCGAGTACCCGGCTCCGCCTATGACTACGGCTGTGTATTTGTGTACCAGAGCCTGAATCTGGCGTTCTGACAGTCTTTTTCTGCCTGCTGGGACAACGTTGCCTTCTGCATCTTTTTTCTCCGTAGAAAGGCAAAGAAACAGCGCGTCTTCGTGTCCGGGTGCAACATCTGTGCAGCGTTTGCGGTCCATCTCCATGTATTCGTTATAGATGTTTATGAGAGTGTTGTTGAGCGGCATGACCGACTCTTTTCCGCGCTTTCTGTACACTGTGAAGCTCTCTCTTTTGAGATTGAAAGAGGAGATGTTCAGCTGCTGCAGCTCAGCGAGTCGGAGGCCGGCAATAGTAAAGAGGGCGATTATCAGCTTGTCTCTGTACCTCGTCTGCTCCCAGTATGCCCGCTGGCGCTTCGTTAGGCCTTCTCCGGTCGATACAACGTCAAGAAGTTCGATTGCTTCATTCTCCTCGAGAGCCTTAACGATGCGGGATGACGCCTTGACTTTTATAGACATTATCTTGCCCGTCACGTCATACTCTATCATGTCGTGCTTATACAGATACTTCAGGAGTCCGACGATGGAAGATCTCTTTCTTGCTCGTGCATCCGGGCCGTTCTCCACGGTGTCTCCGTCTGTTTCATACTTCTTGATATATGTCAGGTATTCGTCTATATCCTTTGCCTTGAGGTTTTCTATATCCTTTAAGGTGATATCTTTCGGATCCTTCGCCTCAGTAAGACCGGTGTCTGACACCATGTAAGTGAGAAAGTAGGCGATATCATTCATATATGCCCATCTGGTCTTTACAGATCTTTCCTCGCCGTCAAGATATCTGTCATAGTCTGCAACGAAAGCGGGGAGAGCAGGCAGCAGCTCGTCTGTGATCTTGTGCCCAATGGTCTGCTCCTTCGCAAGAACGTTTTTTGGTTTTCTCTGATTTCTGACTCTGTTGGCCATTTTAATCTTCCTTTATATAGTATAGCTCCCGCTCACTCAGAGATTCTTCCGGCAGATCCTCGAGTACTGCGTCGTGCTCTTTGAGGATGCGTTCATATTGCTCGGCAGCGATATCGTTACACGGTACTCTGTCAGCTCCGGCAGGGGAGATGATCAGATAGTGCAGCTTACCATTTATTCTCTGCAGTGCGATATCTCCTATGATAGCCTGCTCTCCATCGCAGTAGATGCCGTCTCTGATATGCGATACGGTATCTTCTTCCGTGTCATTCAGAAATTCGGGGCTTCTCATATATTTTTCCAGCTGAGAGCTTCTTCGTCTGAGCCACTTGTACAGGAGCCAATCGTAGAAAATCTCATTGGCGTACTCCTCCGTGTTCTGGAAAGGGGAGTCCGCGCAGAGGATCTCGAGTTTCTCATATTGATCATTATTTAGATATATGGACAGTTTGTGCATACGGTTTTTTCTTTCTCCTGTTTATCTGTATACTGCGTCTATCGCGGCATTCGCTTCGTCTGCTGTGTATTGCTCGTAATCACCAGTCAGTTCCTGAAAAGCTTCATCCGCAGTGAGATCATCCATATACTGTGCGCGTTGGATGGCCTGATCAACCCAGTCTACTTCGCCGTTCGCTTCCAGTTTAGATACAGCTGCTTCAGCTATTTCTTCCGGATATTCTCCTTTGTAAACAAGTTCGTCTATGAGGCTTTGCTTTGAGTAAGGCAGCAAAGAAAGGTATTCCTTTGCTGCTTCATATGCAGCATCTTCGCTTTTGGTGGGCTCGGCATCAGCGTCTATTGACTGTTCATATTCCTCTTGGTCGTTCTCTGAATAGGCATCGTCCTTTGGGGAGCTACATGCCGACAACGACAATAGTATCAGCAGAAATGTCAGGGTTAACGATAATATTCTTTTGCTCATCATGAACTCCTTTCCTGTTATTAGCTTTCTTTCACAGGTCTGTTTCCTCGTAGGAAAGACACTTGATGCTGCCTATGCTGAGGTTGATCTCAAGGGCGGCCAAGTCTTTTCCTGTCAGCTTGCCGCTGCGGTATTTTTCAAGAAAGGCAGCAAGCTTGTCGAGTTCTTTTCTGCCGCGCTTTCCTTCCTCCTCATATCCCATGCGCAGAAGACAGTCAAGATCCTGCACTTTCTCTACTTCGCGGACGATATCTTCAGGAGTTTCGCCCTGAAAATCATCTTCTATCCAGCCAATTTCAATTCTTGCCTTGCAGCTCATTGCTGTTGTCCTTTCCCGATCTCTGTTTCCTTATCTATCATCATGCGAAGCGCTTTTTCTATGGCAGCTGTTTTTGTGAGATAGGTTTCATCGCAGTATGCTTCAAGTTTATCATACAGGTCCTTTTCCATTATCAGGCTTACTGTCTTTCCGTCTTTTTTCGGTCTTGCCATGACTTACTCCTTCCCGTCATACAGATCATTCAGCAGTTCATCCAGTTTACCTTCTTTCACATAAGGAACTGCATCAGCCTGTCTGAAGTTATGCCTTTCGATGTTAACGTCTTCATCAAAGCCCAGAATGTAATTCGTGGCTATCTTGTAAATAATCTCTGTAGGCGCAAGTCCGTAGACCTGGTTGGCGAAGATATGTTTAAGGCGCTCCTTCCCATCAGGGAAGAGACGTTTCATCTCATCGCTCTGGTACAGTCTTTTTACGATTTCTGTGATGTAGAGCCCGGATTTCATATAGAGATCTATGAACGTCTTATCCGGTGCATCGAAGCAACCGGGGTTTTCCTCTTCGAGCATATCTACCATGCGCTTGACGACATCCTTAGGTGTGAAGATCTGGTTCGTCTTCTGTGGTGGGATATAGTCGAAGATGTCCTCGATGGCTTTTTCATCGAAGTAGTCAGCGAGCTTCTTCTTGAGTCTCAGGAACTCTTTGACTGAGTCATCGAATACGACAGGATCGAACAGGTTGCCCGCGAAGTGCTTCTCTTCGCCAGTCTCTTCATCGGTGTAATTGCCGCCATCACGGAGGAACCTGAACTGATCGAGAGTGATGCTGGTAACCTCAACGAATACCTTGTTCGGAACCTTCTCGTCGAAGGTAGCAAGCGTGACCGTATCGTCGCCATATGCCATCAGGAAAGACGGGATAGTGCGGGAAAAGCCTCTGAGGTGGTCTCTTACTGCATCTTCGATAGTTTCCTTCTCACGCTCTTTTTTCTTCGTCTCAACGTGTTTTACGACGTCTTTGGAAGCTTCTTCAGCAAACTCCGTAATAGAGGCAGAGAGGGTTTCTTTCAGCTTTTCTACGGCTTCCTTCTGCTTCTTATCGAATTCTTCATTAACGGCAGCGGATTCTTTTCCCCAATTTTCGAGGTTCTTGAGAGCATTCTGTCTTTCAGTTTCGATCTCCTGCTTTTCAAACTCATAATCGGTGGCGATCCTGTCGACCATCCTGTCTGACTTGGCCTTCAGGCTGCGCTCAAGGAACTTCTTGTCCGAAGTGCGCATGTCGTCACCATAGTTATCCTTTGCCTTGCCGACAATCACGTCAACAGCCTTTTCCTTGAAGGACTCCTTGAGCTTTTCAAGAAACTCATCTTCGTTCCCCGGCTGTTCCATAACCTGATCGATGACATGCTCAATCTCCTCAGTGTCATATATCTTGTCACCGAAGACATCATCAGCAACGCCGATCACATAGTCGTCAGTAAGTTCTACTTCGCCTTCATTATTGATTGAAAGGCCATCTTTTGTTCCTTCATCCATTGGAATCGTTGACTTCGGCTCCTTAAGCGGCTGGAAGTTTTCGATGATCTCGATGACTTCCTTCGGCGCACTAAAGATGTTCGAAATGTTCTGAAAGAGGAAGTTCGACATAAAGCCGCGTCTTACAACTTCAACAGACTTGATCTTTCTTGGTATCGAAAGGACCTTTGCTGCATCGAGCTCGATCATCTCGCCTTCATCGTCTTCTGCTAATACAGGGAAGAAATTAAGAAGACGCTTGATATTCTTTTCTCTCTGTTCGATGTCGCCTCTGCCGGCAGCCGTATCTGAGCACAGGTCGTTTGCAAACTCTTCGTAAACAGTCAGGGTTCTGGCCGGATCGAAATCGAATACGTAGGCGCGCTCTTTTCTGTAGTGCTTGCCGTTCTCGTGGAAGAGGCAAGGGTTCTGAGCTCTGAAGGCTGCCTGCATGTAAAGTGCAGGGCTCTTCATATTCGAGAGCATCAGTACTGCTGTCCATTCAGGGATAGTAACGCCTGTCGTGAGCTGTCCGACAGAAAGTGTTATGGTCTTGTCGTTATGTGCGATAGCATCTCTAACAGCGTCGAACGATTTCTGGTTTTCTGCTTCATCGTCGAGTTTGCCGTCTCCGGCTGCAAGGACGACTTTATATTCTGAGAATACAGGGTGTGTTTCAAGCTTCCTGGCAAGAGCCTTTGCACTGTCTACTCTGTTCAGCAGCCAGAAGGAGTGCTTGATCTCGGATCTGAGCTCAGGCGTCGAGAACGGGAATTTTGTCTGCGAGGCAAGTGCATCGAGGAACCTGTTCACGGCACTGTCATATTTGAATGCGCCCGTTCCTGTAGTAATGAAGAATTCGTTGAGGTCGAAGGCATACTCTTCGGTCTCTCCGTTTATTTCTACGCCTCTGTCAAGCTCTTCTCTGATGATCTCGGACATCTGGTAGGTGAGCATAGACAGCTGCGGAAGGGTACCGTATGGGTTTTCTCCTTCGCCATCCCACTGTTCTTTCTTAGCCTGCTCGTCTGCGTATGTCCAGTTGAATATAGCATCTGAATTGAACTTGTCGTTAGCAAGAGCCTTGAACGGTGTGCCTGACAAGTGCAGCGTGAATTTTCTGCTGATCCTGTTGAACGCTACATCCGTCTTATAGGTATCAACGCCTTCGTGGGCTTCATCGATAACGAGGATGTCCCAGGTGATATTCTTGACTTCCTCGAGTTTGTCCACTAGGCTATGAGGATTGAAATACTTTGAACCTTTCAGATCCTGCAGGCTTACGAATTCTATGCAGCCATAGCCTTCCAGCAGTGGACCGTCGACATATTCTTTTCGGGATAAGCAGTATGGTTTGCCTTTAAGAGCGTCAACACGGCTGACGAACTTAAGGCCGGACTCGTCACCCACGAACCTTACATAGTCATCGTACCATGAGTTGGCTATAGCAGGCCTGTTGGTGACTATGAGAATCGTCTGTGCTCCGAGCCTCTTGCAGAGATCATAAACGGATAAGGTCTTGCCGAAACGAGGTTTACAGTTAAACAGGTATTCAGCGTTTTTATGTGTATTCGCGTAATCAAGTGCGCTACTGACAGCCTGTTCCTGCTCGTCTCTCAGCTTATATGGGATCACAGTGTCTATGGCGCTGAGTATTCCGCGGTTCTGTCTGAAATCGTAGAAATGATTCCTTCCGGTCGGACCATCCACATGGAACCACTCATTCTCTTTGCCGTCCATCTCTTCGATGTTGTTCTTGCGAAGGTAGGCGTGGAAGTCTTTATCGCTGAAGGTATCGTTTGAGCCCTCGAAAACCGCATTTCCGGACCATTCAAGCTTGTATTCGACATCTGCGGTGTGTGTCTGCTGTCCGAGCCTTGCGCCGACATCCTGTTCCGTGTATCCAATCTTGGTCCAGCCATCATGTCTTGCGATCTCAGGAGTAGAATAGCTGTAGATGGTTGGGACGGTCTCTTTAGTTGTCTTGATGTCTATCTTTGCCATTACTCCATCTCCTTGACGTGAGTCTCAATGAATTCAATTTCTTCGTCTGCGAGGTTGTATTTCTTGTAAAGCTGTCTGTCTATGTTCTGGACGGAGGTGTTCCAGTTGATGTCTGAGCTGCTAGTAAAGTCTTGTTTAGGAACGTGCTGCCATTTATTTGGGGTGATATGCTGGGTTACTTTGAGAATGCTCAGAAGGGTTCTTGCAAATTTACTCTTAAGGTATTTTTGACAGTTGATCGCTTCCTCTGCTGTTTCAAAATTCCCTATGCTTATGAATGTTATAGTCGCGCCATCTCCTTTTTCTGCTATAATCGGCGCGCCCATTATGCGGGCAGGGACAGGGTTGCCTATAGTTCCAGCTGCTCCATCTGACATTGATATGAAAACCTTATGTTTATCAAGGTTGGTGACATCATTTAAGTATTTTCTTTTTATGAACCTCCAGCAGCGTTTCGCCCCAATTCTACCAAGTATTCGAATATAGTCATCATCTTCGGGTTTTGTTTCGAAGAACACTTCAGGGTATGTTTCGAAGGCGTTGGACTGCAGATCGTATTCGTGCCCTTTGCTCGCTCTTCCCACAAACATAGGATTTTCCTGATAGAAATTGTCTGTATAGTGATATGCGAAGCTTGTCACGACAATGTCGATAATGCTTTCAAATCCAGCGCTGCTCGTCACTTTCTTAAAAATATTATTGAGCGACGGAAAGCTCGTAAATGTACCTATCGCGCCAAAGACCGAGTCTGCATCGTGGTAGGTTATAGCTACGCCGCCGGTTATATCCACTCCGTTGAAGATGTTGGCTGAATTTGCTTCATAAGACAGTACCTTTAAATGCTCGTCATTAAGCATTTTTTTATTCCAGTCTTTTGGTGTATAGCCTGCATTGAAGAGAAATCTTGCAGGTGTAATGAGCATCGTTTTATCCGAGACATCGTATGCTGCATCCATAAAGGTATGGTAAACCGGCACCGCTGTATTACTGTCTCCTTGCCGTTCTTCTTGATATGGGGGGATTGCCGACGCAGAAATCAAACTTCTTCATCTCTCCTGACCTTTCTTTAATTCTTTCAGTTGGTGATAGTTTCTATCTTAAATCGTTAAACTTTATCGATTCGTTGCTCCTCCAGTCGAAGATTCTGCTAACTGGAGCCTCTTGTTCAGGCTGATTCTCATGAGCGCCCATATCGGTTGATCCATATGCATCCGGGAGCTCGATCCCGAAGTCGAAAATGGTATAGTTTGCGTGTTCTTCTTCGGCTTTACTGAACGGGATCGTTCCGGTAAGACCGTCCATCTGCCATATGTTCCAGGCGATTATGTTGGCAATCTTTCGAAGCTCTTTGTCCGAAGGTTCTATGCCAATGCGCTCCTTATAATAGTCATTGTAGGTATTCAGCAGATTGATCCTTGCTATCAGAAGGTTGTCACCCTGAAATTCATAGCCATATACACTCTGGAAGGCTCTTTCTGCCCATTTCAGCCATTCTTCATTGTCAGCAGCGTTCTCATTGACGACGCGAAGCTTTCGATCCAGAATGCCGATTCTGTCTTTTATGGGGATTATGTCCCCAGTCGTCGTATCGTACCTAGATACCAGATACGGTGCTTCACCGCATGTTATTTCTATTCGGCGGGAGTCAACGTATTCTTTCCACGACATTTCGCCGAATTCGATCGGGAGGGGATTTGTGCTCCAGGATTCGCCAGACTCTTTGTTGAAAACATCAGGCCTGCCGAACCACTCTTCGTCGCAGTGGTTGTTCATTTTGTTGCATATCCAGGAAGGAGTAAAGACTTCAGCTTTAGCTTTAGTCCGTGCCTGCTGGTGTATCAGTTCTTTCTCCACCCTTGGAAGCAGCTGCATATTTGCGATGCGTTCCGGCAAGATCTCGTTCATAGCAGAATAGCCTATGCTTTCATAGGCGTCTGTTGCGAAGATTATGTTTTTCTTTGTGGTCTTGTCCTGCAGAAGTATCTTCAGAGCAGGCTTAACCGGATTCGTGGTTACTGATATCAATGACATGCGAGAGATCTCCCTAAGGGATATTGTACCATATTTCCTAATTATTCTTAATTGGTTTTAGTGTTTTGTATATATGATTGGGATGCAGCCAGGCTCCCACGGTAGGGAATTGTGCCTACGCTTCTGGATCAACATAGATCCAGTGGTATCCGCCCGCAGTTGTAAGCTTGCCGTGCAGTGCCTGGTGGAGATTGCCGGAGTTGACCCCGGTATCTCTGCGCGCTTCGGCAGCAGAAGGGTAGGTCTTTCCAAGCTCCACACAGTGCACATGCTTTCTTCTCCCGTCTTTTGTATGTGGGTTGTGATCCTCGGAAGTATCTCCGAAGGTCGCGGCGTGACCTGTGATCATGAACGCGCTCTTCGTCAGCGAAAGTGCACTGTCTATCTCTTTCAAGGCGTCTGACGCGGCGTTTGCGTCGCAATCAGGGGATTCCATGACGCTCCGTATCTCGAGGAGCAGGGAAAGGATCATGTCCTTAGCCGCGTTGATCTGCTCAGCACTTCCTGTTGTCATTGTGTCCTCCTTACGATCAATCAATATACTACGGAGCCGCGAATCAGATCGCACAGCCACTCATCGAACCATGCGGAGATCTCGGCGTCGGTTTCCGGATTCCTTTCCTTTATATATGTGTCTCCCACAGCCTTAGCCCGATTTGCCATTTCGGCAGCTATTTTGGCTGCTTTCGGGGCAGGGAAGACGGATGTCCTGATCTGTGCGTATTTACTGCAGTCAAGGACGTCTTCATACTTGTCCCCGGCAACATACTTGTCGAGCATAGCAGCTGCCTTGAATGTATTCATAAGGCTCTTTCTGTGATAGCCGTACTTCTCTATGTCTGCAGCGGTCTTCTCCGTCTTCGTCAGCATCCTTCTGAACGACTGCTCGGTCAGACCTGCCATACAGTTGACGGCATTACGCTCGTCCATGTGCGCAATGCGCTCTCTCTTGGCAATCAGATCGTCAAAGGCGAATTTGAAGCCCGGGGAGATGTAGTGATAGTCGGTGAAAAGCGTCTCTACGAAATTCACGTTCTGCTTTTTCACGTTTTTCACCATTTCTCTGACATCTTTGACATCACACTCCCCGCAGTCGAACCTGATCGTCCTGCTGACAGGGGAGGCGAGTATCAGGTCGTTGAGAGAAGGCACGATGACGGCCTTTGTATCGACATCGCTGTCTTCTGCAGCAAGTCCGTAGTTCTGGCTTCCGCAGAGGAATACGCCAAGGACGGTGTACTGCTTTGAAAGCACTTCATATTCCTGTTTCAGTATCTTTTTAATGTCTGTCATTCGAATCAGCTTCTTTCTGTCATTATTTAGCTACTTTGGTTGGGATATAGGGTATGACTAATATCATTCCTGTATCTGCATCTTCGACGAATCTTTCCGCCGGTCCGAACATCTGCAACGCGATATGTTCCTGAGCAGGAGAGAGCGAACAGAAATCTCCGCTTTCCCTGTTGAGCGCACAGATGATTATCGTGCCATGAACGACATCATACACGAGGCCCTCGTCGTCCATGAGCGCTCTGTTGCGTGGCAGATTCAGGAATTTGCCGTCCTCGTTACAGAGGATGTACAGGTCTGCAGTTTCTCTGGTCTTCTCCGGCCAGAAAGGGTGGTGTGGCTCTATGAGACCGCCGAGGATCTCACGGAGGGTGTCCCCATTATTATTGATTTCTTTTGTATATGCGGCCTTATCCGGCTCGCAGAGGATTACTTTGATATTTTTTTCTTTCACAGTTTATCCCTCGCTAATCGAATGTAATCAGGCTGTCTTTGCCCAAAACGACGATTTCATTGAGCGGCGGCACAATGCCGTTGATATAGTTTGCAAGTATGACCGAGAGATTGAAAGGTGCATCTGTTCGTCTGGCAGGGAGAAGGCGAACTGTTGAGTCTGCCTTTTTATCATCTTGCTTTGTGTCTTCGCTAACGAAAACAAGATAGTAATGTTCGTTTTGGCTTGGCCGTGCAGAATGCATTATCCTCCCTGTGAATTGGTACAATTCCTCTATGGTGATCGTATCAAGCGATTTGTTGATAATACGAAAGTAGCAATATTCCTCAAAAGGAATGTGGCTTGAGGATTGCTCCTGAGATGAAATTCCGACCTTAAGAGAGAGAGCGAAGTATGTATCCTTGCCATTGTCGCGAGATAAAAGGGCTATATTTGGATGAATGCAGCGGCTTATTGTAGAGTTGGGAGTATGTAGGGCTTTATCTACAAGCGCACCGATCGTCGCCTGTGTTATACTCATTTTTTCTTCGGGGCGCTTTCGCGCTGTAATGCGCTGCATTGCTTCGTAAAGCATTTCGTAAGTAACCCCGCTTTCAGGTGCGGCGTTGTCAGCCAAAGCCTGCAATCGTTCTTCTGAAAGAGGTCTGGAGAAGTTTTCGTTTGCGAGCCTATATAGGGCGGCGGGAGAAATCTTGCTGTCCGCTGCGTATTGCGACATAGTGCGTTTTTTCCCTTTCGCAAGATAAATAAGCGTCTTCAGAGTGTGTGCGGTAGGAGTGTTTGCTTCTTTATTCATTAATAACCTCCATTAATCATCACTTTCGTCCTCAAACTCAATACCTGCATATTCGCAGATGTACTTAAGGTCCGTCTCATTCTCGAGCATGTTCTTGACGCTTTCTCCAATTGCGGTACCGTCATATACCTCGATGAATCTCTCGATGTTGCTCAGATTGCTCACAGTGATATCCTTTCCGGCAGATCTTCCGGGTGTTCAATCAGTCCGAACTCTGCCTGGCTGCTGATGGTGAATAGCGTATAGCACTCGCCTCCGGAATAAGGCGCGACCTGCAGGTAATCTTCTGTGCTGTCTATAGCACGCCACAGCTTTCCCGCACCGATTCCCAGAAGTACACTTCCGGGCACTATGTCCTTGTAGTTCGCCGGCTTGTAAAATGTCGTAATTGGTACGACTTTTCTCTTAAGCTTTTCTGTTCCCATCATACCTCCTCATTGCGTCACCGATCTGATCTACGTGCGCAGAGTGGATGTAGCTGTCTACGCCGTAGATGTGCATAGCCCAGAGAACAGAGTGTCTCGGGGCTGCCGCTACGCTCTGTGCCCAGGAGCGGACTTCATCGCTGATCCTGCCATCGCTCAGGCTCACACAGTTGACAAGCGTCGCCACACAGGTCTGTGCTGTATCAAGGCCCAAGGCTGTTACAAGGGTATCAATGGCCTCATTCGGGCTTTTACTGCACCTGTATGCGAGCAGGACCATGTCTATCCGGTTTCGGATGTAGTCGCGCTCTTTAGAATTTGAGGTAGTATTAAATTCTATATAATCATTGATCTCGTTACAGAACTTGATCACATTGGCAACACCGTATGTAGCAGCAGCCTGCTCCATTGTAAGTTCGGACCTCGCACTCTGATCGATCCAGGGGTTGGATATCGACTGTCCTTTAAAGTCAAAGCTGATATCTACTCCTCTTGCAGCTTCCTCCGGAGCTTCAGAGCAGAGGAGGCCGTAGTTGTGTTCTGCGAATCTTTTGATCTGTTCAAGCATTTTTTCTCCTTGTGTTTACAGTATTATATTATCGTTTTCTTTGAGCGCCTTCTTGCTGATGCAGTGTAGGTAGAGATTGTAGTCTCTTGGTATGAGGCGGATCCTCAGCCAGTAGTAGCCGGGACCGCCAAGGTCGAGCCACACATCGAATTCGATAGGGCTGGAATGAGGCAGCAGGTTCTTGTGGCAGTATTCCTTGAGATCATCCAGAGTAGGGAAGGTCTCTTTGAAGGCTTCGAGGACTGAGTCGAACTCTTCTGTCAGCTCCGGCGTTTCCACTTCCGGATTGATCGGCCACACTGTGTCCCACCATCTGTAGCCGTCATAGTCGCAGCGGAAATATCCGAGTTCTGCTGCGGAGTAGCCTCTTTCGTTTTTTCGGTCCCAGGCAGAAGGGCAGGGACAGGTTTTTTTCATTTTGTCTCTAATGTCCATAGGATGCCTTTCTACCAATGAATCGCATCGTGCAGAAGCTTGATGACCTCGTCTCTGCTGTACTCAAGCTTCAGAAGCTGAGAGCACTGCCAGTCGCAGTTCCTTGTGCGTCTGTCGATATCCTGCTGGCGCTGGTTCTTTGCGTCTATCCTTGCCTGGATGCATTCTGCGATCATACCGCACTCCTCATATTGCCTGTAATACTTTTCTTCTCCGGAGTCCTGGAAGTTCCAGTAGGCTTTATCTGCCTTTGCCTGATACCTTTCAAGCCACTCGTGGAGAGTTTCCGGTCTTCTTGACATTGTTGTTCTCTCTTTCTGTTTTAGCTTTTAGGTGTGAGCAGGGAAGAAGCTGATCTGTCCGCCTCCTCCTGCAGCACTGTCGAGATGCATGAACTCTGCGGTATCGAGCCCGCGCGTTTCAAGCTGCTCTTTGAGCTGCTTCACAAGAGCCCATCCCTTTGCAGCATCTGCTTCGCTCATACCGTCGACATTTGATCCGAACCAGCGGAGGAATTCATCGATCTCGTCTTTGAGCCTGCGGTTGGTCATATATTCCCATTTCTCCGGGTCGATCTTGAAGGTCATGCTGTTGGCTCTGAATGTGATCATGATAAACCCCTCCAATCATATTTTAGCTTTGTTTGCGTCCCGAAAAGGGGACAAGACGGTTTCTACAGGTCATAGTCATCCGCGCTGTAGTCCGGATTCGTGTCATAGTCTGCGCATCTGCAGGCTGTGGCTTCATCGAGACCGTATTCGGTCATGTACATCTCGATGAGTTCGAGGTAATTGCGGTTATCTTCCATTGCTATTCTTCCTCCAGCTTGAATATTTCGGTTTTCTTGATGCTGATGTGGTCGGATGAATCAAGCTTGTCCGCTACGAGCGGGAGAACGTCTTCTTTATCCACAAGCTTGTACTGCCGTCTGCCGTACTCGTCATACCATCCGATCTTGTATCCTTCTTTCATGTAAAGCCTCCTTTACATCCAGGGTGTCCAATTGGGCCTTCCTTTCCAGTCCCGTTCGGACACACCGTTCTTATCGAGGCGAACGCTTCTGGACTGGATCGTGTATTTGACCCTCGGGTGCTTTTCCTTAAGCTCTGCAAGCTTCTGCTGTATAAGGTCATAGGAGTCTGAGCGGAAGCATTCAGCGCCGTCTTTGTTTATCCTGTATTCGCTTCTGTGCTTGACCATTCTTCAGATCCTCCTTTGATGCAGCGTCTGTGTAGAATCTTGAGATATATCTGTATGCAGTTTCATAGAAGTCATTGTCCTTTACCCTGTGCTTGATCCAGATGATCTCCCGCAGACGTCTTCTAACATCTATCTCGCTCGCTGTAGTGGTATTGCACTTCTGCATGTCTGATGCTAGGGATTCAACATCTTCGATAAATCTGCTGACCGGCATCGGGATATGCAGCTTCTCTTTCAGTTCGTCATGCAGTGATGAGAGGGTAGGGGAAGCTGTATCAGCTGCCTCACAAAGCAGACATTCAAGAAATTCAAGAGAGGACATCTGCCCGCTCTGGTATGCCTCTGCGATCTGGGCGGTCTTGCTCCTGCAAAGGCTGACCGGGCGGTATGTAGCAAAGTAGTAGCCTGAAGCTCGCTCTACGCGTATAAGAACGCGGTCATCCTTGACGGTGATAGCGAAGCCCTTTTGCTTGGCCTGTCTGATGTGGTTCAGAAGGTCTTCTTCTGTAATAAAGAACTGAGACCTTCCGACGAGCATTTCTTCAGCCGAGTATTCTTCTACGACCTCCTCGATCATATAGTCTTCGTCTCTTGACCTTGCCTTCAGTATCCCTACTATCTCGGGGATCTTTTCCAATGCTTTTCTGTATGCATATTCGCTCATATTGTCCTTTTGTTTCTCCTGATCAAATGAATTGCCGTGGTATAACTCCGGTCGCTACTTGCTGATTGGCCTTGCGATGAGCTCGCCTGTGGTGTAGTTCTTGAGAAACTGCGCTTTGATGAGCCTGTAGTGTTCGCCGTACTCTTTTATCTCGGCAATCATCGCTTTGGCTGTGTCGACATCTCTGGCCCAGAGAAGGGCATCGTCCCTGTATACGTTAGCCCACTTGTCGCCGACGCGCTGCTGTATGACATAGCCGGTCAGATCTGACAGGATTTCTTTCTGCGCTTGCCTTAACGCGTTCCTTTTGCGGTTCATCTCGTGGCGTTCCCGGTTTTCTTTGTCGACCTGTTTTCTAAGGAGCTTCTCCTCAAGACGCGGATCGGGAATCCTTTCGAGGACCACATTGACAGCGGTAGGGGTTGCACCGGTCTGTTCTTCTGTGATCTCGAACTGAACCTTTGCCCCGGTAAACGCACATGCGTCCCACAGAGTCATCCACTGGCCTGAGTAGTAGCCGCCTTCATTGGCGTTTGTGACGTATTTCTTATCTGACCAATAGCGGACACCGTTGTCGCCCTTGATGAAGAAATAGCTGCCGTTCCACTTCTTGATGTGGTCTATCGTACCTGTGATAACGTCCTTCATGACTCCTTTCCCTCCCAGTCTTCGCAGCTGTCGCCGTAAAGGGTAGGACAGCCGCAGTTCTCGCTTCTGTCGTTCACGCAGTAGAAGCCGCTGTGCTGTCTCACGCCGCTGCCGTCTCTGTCATAGCAGTTGTGCCTGCAGGTTCCGCATACTTCTTTGGTGTTCATGGTGTTTTATTGCTCCTTTTGTTCTTTTAAAGTAGTTTACATGTGGCCCTGGGATATGAAGCCTCTCGGGTGGGCTAGGGGAGATGCTTAGTCGTTAGGCTCTGTAAGTGAGAAGCCGTGCTGCTTGGCATGTTCTACGGCAGCTTTGCTCATGTCGGCTTCAAGCTGTGCCTCCCAGTCATCCGCTGTGAAGTCCACTTCGCAGTCTTTGTCTGCGTGCTCGTCAGAGTACCAGGTGCCATCGCTTGCCTTTAAACAGACGAAGTAGGCGAGACTTACGTCGCAGTCATCCTCGGTAGCATCGAGGACATCTCCGCCGGATGCTGTCCACATCTCAAGTTCGATGTCGATAGACGGATACTCGAGGACTGCGAGTACACGCTCAGCGTTGCAGGTCTCTTCAAGAAATTGGTCCCATGCCTGCGGATCAGAAACCGGATACTTGCCGGATCTGAGCGCAGCCAGAACAGAAGGTGTTAGATTGGCTATTTCGAAGCTGTAATCTTTACTCATGGCGTGTTGTATTCCTTTCTGTCTCATGAGTCGGTCCTGTCACCATAGAACCGGGCCCAGGCGTTGATTGAATTATGTATGTATGAGTTCCGGCGAAAGTGGCGTAAATCGCCACTTAGCGCCGAGAGAGGAGGGTAATTATGTAGTTTTTTGACTGGACAAGGGTCAAACGGTCATTTCGGTTACCCTGTGGATAGTATACCAAACTATGCAGTAAATGTCAATTTAACGCATAGTTTAGCCGCTTTTAAATAGGCGCCCGCATCCGTGGCAAAACCGTTACAAATGCGTAACACCCGACTGTTATGACGCTCTTCCTGAGCGCTTTCTTCTATTTTTATTTACTGTTCGGAATATTTCTGCCGGAAGCTGCAGCACTGTCACTAGGACCAGATCATCGAGGTCTTCTGTATAGATAAATGCTTTGTCTCCGTACAAATATATTACTCTATTTTCATCGTAGTACTGTTGATCAAGCCAGCGTCTTACGGTTCCTTTGGTTTCTTCTGCGTTTGTTCCTCTTTCAATTGCAAGGCTGCAGATCCTTTCTGCTGTTGCTTTCTTTCCTGTGCCGCAGCGATCTTTGATTCGCTGTCTTGCGTGATTGCTGATGTAGATATTGCCGTTCATGATGTTCTCCTTTCTTTAGGTACTCTGATACCTTTTAATGTGTTTTCTCGCCTTAGAGGGCGAATTTTGGTCTTGGCTTCTGAGAGATTTGCGGTCACCATTCACATATCTCTCAGATGTGTCCTGTTTTGCGCTATTTCTGCTTAACTGAACTGTCATTCATCTAACAGAAAATACTCGTTATAGCCTAAGCGTGATATTGTGATGCCGTCTGGGGTATTAAGGGCTACGTAATCGTTGATATAATCCTTGATGTAGGCTTCGATATCACCATCGTATCCATCCTGAACCATCTCCCACGCATCCTGACCTTTTTCAACCTCCTGTTTGAGGAATCTTTCGACAGCCAGCCTGCATTCTTCCGTCGATAGCGATTTTGGCCATACTGGTGTGTATTCGCTCAGGGATGGAACGAATTTTTCTTCAATCGAGTCCCACTCTACATCCATCTCAGCAACGCAGTATTCACCTGCGGGATCGTTTAGGTAGCTTTTCTGGTCATATTCCGTCATGCTGTCCCAGAGGTCTTTTGCGTAAGCTATCGCTGCGTCTTTATCAGTAAAAAGCTCATATGAGCCGAAACCGCTGCGGTCCCTGTATTCGTAGAACACCCACGCCTTATGGTTTACGTTCTCACTGGCCACGATATAGGTCAGCATGTCGAGCACGTAATCCGGCGGAGTTCTCTTCTCTGTCTCCCAGTCTTCGATCGTGCGCTTTGGGATGCTGTATTTTTCTGAAAAATTAGCCTGGGAAAGCCCGGTGCGGGTTCTGATTTCCTTGATTTGCATTTTCAGCCCCCCTTTCTACTGATCCAGGAACCAATCGGCGTAGTACCCAAATTTTCCAAAGTCGATCGGAGCCTCTTCCGGAATCTCGGGGTCGTATGCGACACCATACCAGCGCCGGATAGCGACTTGTGTGCCGTTGTCGTCCTCAACGGTTATATCCTGCTGTGTATATGCAGCTGCTTCATCTGCGCGTGTCATAGCTTCCTCCAGCGTATCTGCTGTGAAATTGCCTGCTCCGGTGTGAAAATTAACTAAATAGCTCATTTAATCTCCTTGTATTATTATCTTCGAGCATTAACGTATTAGTTTGCGCTTAATGCTACACTGTTAGGGACACTGTGGATTGGTGCGAATCTCCTACCACTTGATGGTTCAAGAAAGGCTCCAACCACAGCTCTCTGTATAGTTGTTGATCAGTTAGATACCGCATGACGGTTTATGTAGAACAAGGTTACGCTATCAGTGAGTACGTGGTCCTAAACAGTGTTAAATACATAATGCAAGGAGATTTTTTATGATCTATGTTGGTATCGATGTCGCCAAAGACAAGCATGACTGCTATGTCAGCGACTCTGATGGTGTAGAGCTTTATGCCCCATTCATCATCCAGAACACCAGAGAGGGATTTGAGGATCTTTTCGAGAAAGTACGAGCTGTGGCTCCAGATTTGTCCAAAGTAAAAATAGGGCTGGAAGCCACCGGACATTACGGCTACAACATACTTGGTTACTTGCTCGAAAAGGAATTCCGCATATTCCTCATCAATCCGCTTCACACGAATCTGTTCCGAAAAAGTCTAAGCCTTAGACAGACCAAAACGGACAAGGTCGATGCTCGTACCATTTGTATGATGCTTCATTCCGGTATGGCTCTTACGCCCTACTCGAAAACATCATACCATATGGAGGAGCTCAAATCATTAACCAGATACCGTTTTGACAAGGTCCATGAAAGGGGTAAGTTGAAACAGTCGGTTTCCCGTCTTGTTACTATCTTGTTCCCTGAGTTGGAAAAGCTCGTCCCGAGCCTTCATATGAAGTCTGTATACGCTCTCCTGTATGAGTTTCCTGGAGCTGAGCAGGTTGCAGCCTGTCATATGACCCATCTTAAGAAGCTGCTTTATGATGCCTCCGGCGGTCGTTATGGCAAGGATGTTGCTGAAACGATCCGTAACGCTGCTCGCAGTTCTATCGGTTCTCATATACCTGCAAAGTCGCTTGAGCTCAAACATACTATTGACCTTATCCGAAAGATTGATGATGAGATCAACGAAACTGAGAGCGCCATCAAAGTCATCATGGATGACATTGGTTCTCCAATACTCACTATCCCAGGCATAAGCTACCGAATGGGTGCGATGATCATTGCTGAGCTTGGCGACATAAGCAGATTCAACTCACCTGACAAGATACTAGCCTATGCCGGTATGTCACCATCGACATACCAATCGGGGCAGCTTACCTCGTCATACGCGCATATGGAGAAGCGAGGATCCCGCTACTTGCGTTATGCATTATTCAATGCAACGAAGTTTGTCTGCATATGGGATGAGTCATTTGCGAAATACCTCGCAAAAAAGCAATCCGAAGGCAAGCATTACAACGTCGCAGTTTCACATGCTGCGAAGAAGCTCGTCAGACTCATGTTTCACCTAATAAATACAGGCGAAGCATACATTCCAGCCGCTTAGCTTTTTCTAATATCTCCTGCAGCATCCATATGGATGCTCTTTTGTCATGCAGTTTTCAAAGTGCTGATCTGATCTTTTCCGCTTATTCGACTAACCTTACAGCAGCGGCGGGTGCCAGCGCATTTACCCTTGACTTTTAATAGTTAGTCTTTCTGATACGCAGTGTTATTCTATGGTGTTAGTATACCACGCTTTGCGTGGTGCGTCAATATAAAGGCTGCATAAAACATTCAATATATGCCGTAAAAACCATAAGATATGAAAAGAAACTGCAATATAAAACGCCCCGGACAAAAGTCCGAGGCGCTCTTCGTTAAAGCGGTGTTTGTTGTGTCCTAAAACGGGATCGCGTCGAAAGCGAAGCGAAAACCACCGAAATCATCAAAGGCCGGAACAACATTCTCGAAGTGATTTGCTCTCGGGTATTGTTGTCCGTCAAATTTGATGTTGTGCTTCTTTGTCCACGCATTGAACGAATCTGAAGCAACTCCTTCCAGAGGCTTGTTGCACGCAGCAAAGGCCTGTCTGCAGCTGCTGCCTGATGGATCAAGCTCAATGCACCCAGCAGGCTTGTTGCCAATCGTCATTTCGACGATCACCGATTGCTTACGCTTGACGTCTTCCATGTATGAGCCAACGCAGTTGTGGAATCTGCGGCCAAGAGCGCGAAGCTCAAGAGGCTGCTTGATAACGGTGAACTCAGCACCGCCATACTCCCCTTCAAGTGCATAGATCGTCTCATCATACGAAACTTCTGTACCGTACTGTTTGTAGATTAGTTTGTCTTTATTCAGCAGCTCGATTTCAACTAAGACATTATGCAGCTCAGTCATAGTTCTGCATGCTTTCAGTTCTTCGGCTGTGATTGGGCATAAATCATACATTCTGGCAGTATCACGAAGTATGTAAAATGAGACTTCCCTGCTGATGAAGAGCTCAGCGATCTTCCTGTCACTCATACCGGCATTTCTGCAGGCAGTCGCCAGGTTTGCGACCATGTGCTCCCTGTCTGCAAACTGCTGCCATTCATATATAAGGTTATCAATGTAATCTGTTTCATCCGTCAAATACTCTCTGATGATATCCACATTGCTGATTCCCAGTGTTTTATGAAGAAAACGCAGCCTCCATTTGAGGACAGGGCGCGCATAAAGGATTTTTCTGATCGACTTGGTCGCTACCTTTCCACATCCGTAGTAAAGATACTTCGGGAAGGTATATGGATCCTTTCTGTATCTTGCCCTGAGTTTCTTGTAGGAGTCACTGTAAATGTAGCCTACAGGAGGCTCACCGTAAAACCTGTCGTGATCCTCTTTAGGGCGCAGATCATACAGTTCTTTCAGAAAATTGGCATATGCTACTTCCATGAGGGACCCGAGTTCTGATTTTACGGCAGGAGTAAGACGTTTGAAAGCCTTCTCCAGTGCGTTCATAGCCTCCGGGTCAGCTTCAAGGAATGTCTTGCTAATGCGCATAATAATCGGGTTGTATGAAAAAGATGCCCTCCTTATGGCCTGTATATCGGCGAAAACCTTCTTCCCTCTGTTCTGTGCCGGCATGATATATGTCTGGCCGGAAGATACATTGATTACCACGGTTATCTGAAATACCGTGCTGTAAGGCTTCATTGCCTTAGGGTTAAGGTAATAGTTTCTTCCAACTACAGAAAGGTGGATGCTGTCGCCGTGCTCGGTAATTTCGAGCTTTACAGGGAACGCGTCATGGATCCGAGCACTTGTCCTGCGTGTTAGAGCAGAGCAGTTTACATTGAAACAGTTGCGTTCAGAAAACGGATCACCGCAACCACAAGTAAGGACGCTGCGATTTTCTCTTTCTGCTTTAACGAGAACATCTTCAGAGTATTCGTGGAATTCCCCGCACTTCGTGCAGAAAACGCCTGTCATCATCTCTGTTTCTGCCTCTTCGGGACGCCTATATGCTTCCGCTACATAGAGCGGTGTCCGTTCGTCCGTATCCTTGCGCATCAGATAACGCATCGAAAGTCGGACGTCCGGATAGCCATATTCTTTTTTATATAGCAGTTTTCCCATTGTGTTCCTCCTTTAATTTATTATCTGAAGAGTTTTTAGAGAGGCATCTCAATGTATGAGATGTTGTATCTCTCGTAAATATCATCGTCTGTCTCCCATACCTTCATAAGCGCTGCCGGAGTGCCGAACGGAGAGCCCTTTGGATCATATGTGATGCCAAACAGCTCGTATTCATCTGCTTCTTCCGGCGGATACGTATAGCTGCCCGTGCTTTCAAGCCATGCCAGGATGACTTTGGTCGGGGCTGCATTTCCAGGTCGATGTTCTTCGATGTCCGCAGCGAGGCTGTCCATCAGATCCTGATTATAAAGCTTGGCCGCAGAGGTGTTGTTTTCGGTAGACGCTACAGTGATCAGTGTACGATAACCTCCGTCACGTTCTCTGTGCGCTATCCATACATTCGGAAGCTCATTGTCATCGATGTGGATCGATGTGACTTCTTCTACACCTATAGCAGCAGCAAGCTTTTCATGCAGGTCTTCTACCGGGATGTCTTCTTCTCCCAGTCCAACGTAAAGGCCATCGGCTGAGAAGTCCGCGTAGATATCTGCTCCGTATATGGAACAGAGAAGCTGCCTGAATTCGACAGCGGTGTATACTTTGCATTTCGTATCGCTCATTGTGTTGTTTCCTCCTTCTAATCTTTTGCACTTGTTTAATTTGCATCAGAAGCAGATGATTCGGCTTCCTTGAGCAGAAGACGCTCAAAGCGTGCCGTCACGACTCTGCTGTTGCAGTTATCGCAGCAGCGTCCGCTGTCTGCCAGTGGCCACGGGCTGTTCCCGTATCCAATGATCTGCTTTCCGCAAATAACACATATTGTTTTTTCCATTGTTTTTTCCTCCTTCTAATAAACCGGGGAGAGCTGGAGCCCTCCCCTTCGTTAACGTATTTAGCCTATCCACTGTGCTTCTACAGGTGATTCTGTGAGCGGTCCTAGAAAGGATCTCAGGATCTCTTGTATTCGCTTCTGCGTCGGCGAGAAGCCT